>JABAHP010000343.1_pt1 | contig 16227 bp, 13 predicted proteins | sample 7062081 | NCBI WGS metagenome assembly JABAHP01 (sample SAMN14534357, study PRJNA622989) | marine sediment metagenome | biome: marine biome [ENVO:00000428]; feature: marine pelagic biome [ENVO:01000023]; material: deep marine sediment [ENVO:00002113] | place: India: Gulf of Kutch | collected...
AAATGCCCGACAGGTCTTCAGGATTACTGAAGGCGGATGGCCCTATCAGCTGACGTCATTTGAAGACGGCATAAACTGGTACAGCCTTTCGAACGACTCCTACTATGCCATAGTGGGCGCTGCGGAAGGCGGAAACGAAAACGCCCAACTGTACCTTCTCGATACCGAAACCGGGAGGATTAAACAGCTTATTGACAGGCCTGATGCCCGCTTCGGCGGAGTGGTCTGGTCCAAAGATGACGATTTCATTTACTTCTCCTCCAATATGGGAAATTTGAAGGCTTTCTTCATCTATAAGCTCGAGCTTCCCGACGGGAAACCTCTTCTGGTCAAGGAAAGAGAGGGCTGGAGTGTGCCCGTTCAGGTCAGCGAGGACGGCAAAAAGCTTCTCTACAAATCGGCAGTAAGAAGCCGTGACAACAATTACTATCTGCTGGATTTGCAGAGCGGCACACAGGAATTATTGACTCCCCATGAAGGCGAATACTTGTATCCATTCATGAAGCTCACTCCGGACTTCAAAACTGCCTATCTAACCACCAACAATACTCCGGACGGCGTTACACGAATTGCAGAAATGAATGTGATGACCAACGAAATCACTTTTCTGAATCCGAACCAGAAATGGGAATGCGAATCGTCGGCACTCTCAGATGACGGCCGTTATCTTTTCTGGACAATCAACGAAGAAGGATACGATCGGCCCAATCTAAAGGACCTGGTAACAGCTGATATGCTTCCTGTTCCGAGTATGAACGGCCTGTATTCATTTGGCGGTTTCACCGCAGACGGGCGCTTCCTGTTTTCATTTCATAACGCCAACCATGCCCCCAATGCCTGGGTCTGGAATCCATATCGGGAAATGGGCACGAGGGTGACCAATGTCTCCACAATGGGAATTGATATATCAGAATTTGTCGAGCCCAAACTGATCAAGTATGAGTCATTTGACGGCCTTGAGATTCCGGCATTTCTATACCTGCCGAAAGATTATTCCGGAGGACCTATCCCTTTCATAATGGAATTTCATGGCGGCCCAGAGGGTCAGTTCAGGCCCAAATTCAGCCGGAATCTAAATTATCTTCTGGCGCACGGTTTCGGTATAATGGCTCCTAATGTGCGCGGATCTGAGGGTTACGGGAAAGAATATCTGGATATGGACAATTATAAAAATCGTCTTGACGCTGTGGCTGACGGCGCGGCAGGCGCCAGATGGCTGATAGAGAATGGTTACACGTCTTCCGATATGCTGGGTGTCAAGGGCGGCTCCTACGGGGGATATATGGTCATGGCCCTGATAACCGAATATCCCGATCTGTTTGCCGCGGCCATGAATTATATCGGCATCGTTAATTTTGAGACGTTCCTGGAGAATACGGCGGAATACCGCCGGGCATTCCGCGAATCCGAATATGGACCTCTTTCCGACCGCGAGTTTCTCAGATCGATCAGCCCAATTCATAAGGTGGACAAAATCCAGGCCCCGCTCCTGGTCATTCACGGAGAAAACGACCCGCGGGTGCCTGTCGGCGAGGCTCGCCAGATAATCAGCGAACTTAAAGCTCAGGGCGGAGAGGTAGATTCGTTGATATTTCCGGATGAGGGTCATGGAGCCAGCAAATTGGAAAATCGTCTGGAAATGTACCGTACCATGGTAGATTTCTTTAAAGAACATCTCAAATGAACATGACTTTCAAAAGGTAGAATTTTTAGAATAAAAATTACTTTTACCGGTAATTAATATAAAAAACGAATATTCATACTTAGCCCATTTTATAATGCGGGTATTGCTGGTTTTAGTTGACAAATCAAGGCTATTTGTTCAATTTTAACTGGTTAGCCATAGTATGAATCAAACCTAGAGGTTTCAATGCTCAAGAAAATATTTCTAATGTGCGGGATGATCGGGATTTTCATGGCGGGCCTTGCGGCCCAGACCGAAATCCCCGACTTGACCGATATAATCAAGTCCGACACGGCAGTCCAGAAAGATACCGCCCGGGCCGAGGGCCAGGGTATGGTCAAGCTCTTGACTATAGATGGGGCAATCGGACCGATAACGGTTCAGCTTATTGAAAAAGGCATAAAGAAATCCGAAAAGGAAAACGCCGAAGCGTTTATAATCCTCTTGAATACTCCGGGGGGATTGACCGAATCGACCTGGAAGATCATCCAGGAAATCATGAATGCCAACGTACCGGTGGTTGTGTATGTTTACCCGCAAGGTGCGCGCGCAGCATCGGCCGGCGCATATATAACCTACAGCGGGCATATCGCCGCCATGGCCCCTGCCACCAGCATGGGTTCCGCCTCGGTGGTTTCCATGGGTTCGGAGATGGACTCCACCATGTATAAGAAGGTTACCAATGACGCAGTTGCCAATATGGTGGCGGTAGCCCATAAACGAGGCCGAAATGAGGCCTGGATTGAACGCGCCATCCGTGAGGCAGTCTCGATTTCGAGCCATGAAGCTGTCGATTCCAATGTGGTCGATCTGGTGGCCGAGAATGTCAACGAGCTGCTGGAGAAAATCGATGGCATGGAAGTGGAAGTCTCAATGGGCTATCATGTGCTCAATACCGCTGGTGCAGTGAAGACCGAGGTCAAAAAGACATTCTCTGAAAAATTTCTTGAGATTATCACTAATCCCAATATTGCTTTTCTACTCTTTTCGCTGGGAGGGCTGGGGCTGGTTCTGGAGCTGTATAATCCCGGAGCAATATTGCCTGGCGTAGTAGGAGGAATCTGTATTATACTGGCCTTCTTCTCATTCCAGACCCTGCCCATAAATTATGCGGGTTTGCTATTAATCTTGTTTTCAATAATACTATTTCTACTCGAGATCAAGGTTCCATCATATGGAATCCTTACCATCGGAGGAATAGTCTCTCTAGTACTGGGAGGCGTTATGCTGATAGATTCACCTGAACCATACCTGCGGGTATCGTGGTATGTAATCGCCGCCGTTGTAATAGTATTCGTCGGTTTCTTCGGCTTTGCAGTCAGGTATGTGGTCAAAACCCACAGGAGTCAGGTAACCACAGGAGCCGAAGGTCTTGTTGGTTTAATCGGTAAGGTCAAGCAGAAACTGGATCCCGCCGGACTGGTGCTGGTAGCGGGCGAATTATGGCGTGCCAGAGCCGATGAGCCCATCGAAAAAGATGAGCGTGTAAAAGTGATCAGTTCTGATGGTATGGAAATTAAAGTAAAGAAACATGCAGAATAAAAAGGAGGATTAATGCCCCCAAGTTTAGCACTTCCAATTACAATCGGTATAATTGTCCTGTTCATATTGGCCAATGCAATACGCATCCTGAAGGAATATGAACGAGGCGTGATATTCAGGTTGGGCCGCCTGGTCGGTACCAAGGGTCCCGGCCTGATACTCCTGATACCTATCATCGATAAAATGGTGAAAGTCTCCCTGCGGATTGTTACCATGGACGTTCCCCCGCAGGATATTATCACCCGTGACAACGTCACTGTCAAGGTCAATGCGGTGATCTATTTCAGGGTCATGGACTCCAATAAAGCCGTGGTTGCGGTGGAAGACTACCTCTTCGCCACATCCCAGATCGCTCAGACCACATTGCGTTCGGTCTGCGGTCAGGTGGAACTCGATGACCTCTTATCCAATCGCGATGAGATCAACGCCAAACTGCAGACAATAATCGACGATCAGACCGAACCGTGGGGAATCAAGGTTTCTCAGGTCGAGGTCAAGAATGTCGATCTGCCGACCGATATGACCCGTGCTATCGCCCGGCAGGCCGAAGCTGAACGTGAACGTCGATCCAAGGTTATCCACGCCGAAGGTGAATTCCAGGCCGCCGAAAAACTGGTGCAGGCTTCGGAAAGAATGGAAACATCACCGATCGCCCTGCAGCTCAGATTTCTCGGAACATTGACGGAAATCGCAACAGAGAAGAATTCCACTATTGTATTTCCGATACCGATCGACATGATTTCCTCATTCATGAAGACTTATCTGGAAAAGAAAGAATAGTTGACATAATCCAATAGACCCCGGTAAAGCGCCGGGGTCTATTGTTTTTTGGGAGCGAAAAATTCTCCGGAAACATTCACAGGCCGCTCGCCGTTGTAGCGAGTGTTATCAACCAAAAAGGAGGAACCATGATAAAACGTGACGATGCGTATTTTGTGCTGGTTGATGTTCAGGGCAAGCTGGCCAATTTGATGTACAAGAAATACAGGCTCTTCAAGAATCTCAAGATTCTGATCCGGGGCTTGAGAGAGCTCGATATTCCCATTATCTGGGCCGAGCAATATCCCGAGGGGCTGGGCGAGACTGTACCGGAGATCAAGGCGTTATTGGAGGGGCTCGAGCCGATATCCAAAAGAGCATTCTCGGTTTGCCGCCATCCCGAATTGATGCGGAAAATAGAGGCCACTAACAGGACAGAAGCGATCGTGGCCGGTATCGAAACCCATGTATGTGTCTACCAGACTGTCGCCGATCTTCTTTCCAAGGGACAAAAAGTCACCATAGTCGCCGATGCTACGTCATCGCGCACCAAAGAAAACAAAGAGCTGGGCTTGCAAAAAATGCTGGATGAAGGAGCAAAAATAAGCTCGGTCGAGATGATTTTGTTTGAATTGCTAGAATTGGCCGAGGGAGAGGCGTTCAAAAAAATATCAAAATTAGTTAAATAACCATTTAGAATTCGCTTTTATTAGAAGTCTGAAAAACTACGATATCCGGAGGGGAAATTAATGAAAACCAGGGAAGATATTATCAGAATCATTGATGATGAAAATGTCCGATATATAAGACTTTGGTTCACCGACATCCTGGGACAGCTCAAGGGCATGTCGATAACCAGAGCGGAGCTGGAAGAGGTATTGGATAATGGACAGGGTTTTGACGGATCGTCAATTCATGGCTATGTGCGTATTGAAGAATCGGATCTCATGGCCTGGCCCGACTACAGGACATTTAGAATAATTCCCTGGGATATCGGCGGCGAGAAGGTTGCCATGATGTTCTGCGATATAAAGAATCCCGACGACACTCCTTATCAGGGTGATCCGCGCAATGCCCTTAAACGCATGATCGACCTCGGAGCAAATGCGGGCTACACTTTTAATTTCGGCCCCGAGCTGGAGTATTTCTACTTCAAGAACAGGCACAGCGTGGATTTCATGGATTCCGGCGGCTATTTCGATTACTCCACCATAGATGAAGGCACCATCCTAAGAAAAAAAACCTGCCGTCACCTGGAGAACCTGGGAGTGCCTGTGGAATGTTCACATCATGAGGTGGCGCCGAGCCAGCATGAAATCGACCTCAAATACCAGGAGGCGCTGGTAATGGCCGATTTCTGTCAGCTCTACCGCATGGTGGTAAGGGAAACCGCTCAGAAGGAAGGATTTCATGCGACCTTTATGCCCAAGCCGGCATTCGGAGAAAATGGTTCCGGGATGCATATCCATATGTCGATTTTTAATGGAAACAAGAATCTTTTCTTTTCTCCTGAGGGAGAGTACAACCTTTCCGAACTGGCTAAATCGTTCATGGCAGGACTGCTGCACCATATAAAGGCAATAACGCTTGTGACCAATCAATGGGTCAATTCCTATAAACGCCTGGTACCCGGATATGAAGCCCCCTGCTATATCTCCTGGGGACGGCGCAACCGTTCATCGCTGGTTCGGGTACCCATGTATCGCGTGGGCAAGGAGAAATCGACCCGTATCGAGCTACGCTCGCCCGATCCGGCCTGCAATCCTTATCTGGCCTTTACAGTAATCATGGCGGCAGGCATGGACGGTATCAAAAACAAATATGACCTCCCCTCCCCGATCGAGGAAAATATTTTCCATATGACAGAAGAACAGAAGCACAATAAGAAAATCGATGAACTGCCATCCTCCCTGGAAAATGCGGTGCGAGAATTCAGCCAGAATGAACTTATGAAAGAGGCCCTGGGAGAGCATATATTCGAAACTCTGATTGCCAACAAGATGGCTGAATGGGATATGTACCGTACCCATGTATCCCAGTACGAACTTGACAATTATCTGCCCATTCTTTAGGTTCCGTACATGGAATTTGGGAGTATGAGTGCTGCCCAAATCAGGGCATCTATAATAAAAGGGGAATTTACTGCCGATAGCATAGCCGAATACTTCCTCGAGAAGGCAAAGGCAGAAAATTCCAGTCTGAACTGCATCGTATCTTTTGCCGACAGCTATGCAGCCCAAGCTGCAGAAAACATCAGGCAAAAAATTGCCACCGGTCTTGTTCCCGGAAAACTGGCCGGCGTGCCGATTGTCATCAAAGACAATATTATTACTAAAGATCTGAGGACGACGTGCGCATCGCATATCCTGGCGGATTTCATTCCATCCTATAACGCCAGGGTAATCGAGTCCCTCCTGGAGGAGGACGCAATTATTATCGGGAAGGCCAATATGGATGAATTCGGCATGGGGTCCTCCAATGAATACTCATATTTCGGCAAAGTTCCAAATCCGATAAATCCTGACTATGTTCCCGGCGGATCGTCCGGCGGCTCCGCCTGCGCGGTCGCCTCGGGAATAGCGCCACTGGCTCTGGGAAGCGACACCGGAGGCTCGGTCAGGCAGCCGGCTTCATTCTGCGGGATCGTGGGCCTGAAGCCCTCATACGGAGCGGTCTCGCGCTACGGCCTGGTGGCATTCGGATCATCATTCGACCAGATCGGGCCCATGGCTCGAACTGTCGAGGACTGCGCGCTCCTGTTCTCGGTTATCTGCAAGCATGATCCCCGCGATTCAACATCTGCGAATTATGAACGTCCCGATTTTCTGGAAGCCCTCATGGATCAAAGAAAATTCCGGATCGGCATACCCAGAGAATATATGAGCGGGGGAATCAATAGCGAGGTTTTAAAGGCAGTGAGGTACTCCATAGAAAAAGCTGAAGAACTCGGTCATCAGACATTGCAAATGTCGCTTCCACACACGAAGCAGTCAATCGCTGCCTACTATATAATCGCCAACTCAGAGGCCTCTTCAAATCTATTGCGCTTTGACGGCGTACGCTACGGCTGTCGTTCGGCTGAGAGTGATGACCTGGCTGAGATGTATATAAATACAAGAAGCGAAGGCTTCGGTGCGGAAGTTAAACGCAGGATTATGCTGGGCACCTACTCCCTATCGACCGGATATTATGATCAGTACTATCTTAAAGCAGCAAGAGTCAGGGAGATAATACGAGATGATTTTAACAAGGCATTTAAACAGGTAGATATGCTTATTACTCCAACATCCCCCACCACAGCATTCAGGCTCGGGGAGAAGATCGACGATCCTCTCTCGATGTATCTGTCGGACATCTGCACCGTTTCTGCAAGCCTGGCCGGTCTTCCTGCAATCTCGATACCATGCGGCAAAGACAACAAAGGACTGCCGATCGGCCTGCAGATTATCGGCAGGATGTTCAGGGAGGATGAAGTACTGAATCTGGCATACAATCTCGAAAAGGAAATTAGATACAATTTGAAGCAATGAGAGATTACGAGATAATCATAGGACTGGAAATTCATGTCCAGCTTCAGACCAGGACAAAAATATTCTGCGTCTGCAAAAATGAATTCCAGGCCGAACCCAATACTAATACCTGCCCGGTTTGTCTCGGTATGCCCGGGGCACTCCCTGTCTTAAACAAGAAGGCAGTCGAGCTTGCCTGCAGGTTCATTCTTGCGGTTGGAGGCGATATAAACAATAATTCCTTATTTGCGAGAAAGAATTACTTCTATCCCGACCTTCCCAAAGGCTACCAGATTTCTCAGCATGAAAGACCGCTGGGCAAGAGCGGAACAATACGAATTGAAACAGAAGATGGCATGAAAGAAATCATGCTGCAGGGCATACATCTGGAGGAGGACGCGGGCAAATCATTTCACCTGGAAGATTCCAGCAACATAGATTTCAATCGCTGCGGCACTCCCCTCCTGGAGATTGTCACCATGCCGGTAATAAAAAACGCACACGAAGCTTATCTTCTCCTGTATCGCATCAGGCAGCTGGTGCAGTATCTCGAAATCTCGAGCGGTGATATGGAAAAAGGTGCGCTCAGGTGCGATGCTAATGTCTCGGTCAGGCCGCAAGGGCAGCATGAATATGGCATCCGCACTGAGGTCAAGAATATGAATTCGATTCGGGGAGTCGAAAGAGCTTTAAGCTATGAAATAAGCAGACAGATCAATCTTCTGGAGGAAGGCGGTTTTGTGGTGCAGGAGACTCGTCTATGGGATGAAAGCATGGGCCGCACGGATACAATGCGTACAAAAGAGGAATCTCCCGACTACCGCTATTTCCCCGAGCCTGATCTCCTGGCGCTTGAGCTGGAGGATGATTGGCTGGAAGAAATCAAAGAGACAATTCCGGAACTTCCGCTTGAGAAGAGAGATAGATTCGTGCGGGAATACAAAATCCCCCCTTATGATGCTGGAGTTCTAACCATCACACCACAGCTGGCAAATTATTTTGAGGAAACTGCCAGGCTATGCGGAAATCCCAAGCAGGCTTCTAACTGGATTATGACCGAGATCATGAAGATAATGAAGGACAGGCAAATCTCCCCCGATGAATTGAACATACCTCCCAAAAACGTGGCTGATCTGATAAAAAGCATAGAAAACGGGACAATTTCGGGCAAAATTGCCAAAGAGATTGTGGCCGAAATGGCCGCTTCCGGAAAAGCCCCGGGCGAGATTATTGAGGCTCATGGGTTGGAACAAATAACAGACAAAAAAGTCATAGAACAAGCTGTAGAGCAAGTATTTAGGGAGAACCCCGAAAATTTAAAAAGATATTTTGATGGACAAGATAAATTATTTGGATATTTTGTCGGGCAGGTAATGATTAAGACGGAGGGAAAAGCAAATCCCCATCTGGTAAATGAGATTCTGAAGGATAAACTCGATGGCAGATAAGCTCAGGCTGGCAGTGTTCGCATCACATGGAGGTACGGATTTGCAGTCCATTATAGATGCTGCGAAGGATGAAGGTTACCCGGCCGGTATCGTCCTTATGGTCTCCAACAATAAAATCGCTTTCGCGGTCGAAAGAGCAAAGAATGCCAACATACCCACGGTCATATGGCAGAGGAAGAAATTCGAGGATGATCAGGCCTATACTGATTATATGGTTAACCTTCTGGAGGAGTATGAGGTCGATTTGATCTGTCTGGCAGGATATATGAAATTAATACCCTCCGAGATTGTCAGGAAATTCAAGATTATCAATATACACCCCGCCCTTCTCCCCAAATACGGCGGCAAGGGGATGTACGGCATGCATGTTCATGAAGCGGTGCTGGAGGCGGGCGAAAGAACCAGCGGGGCTACGGTTCATCAGGTTAATGAGAAATATGACGAAGGGAAAATCCTGGCTCAATGGGAGGTGCCGGTCAAGGAGGATGATACTCCCGAAACGCTTCAAAAAAGAGTGCTCGAAACTGAACATAAATTATATCCGGATACAATCGCAAAAATCGCAAGAGGAGAAATTAAGTTAAATGGCTGATACTCTACAAACCGTCTACAGGACAGAGATAAGTGAATTTCCGAAATTTGCCGACGGCAAGGTACGTGATGTTTATGACCTCGGCGACAAGCTTCTGGTTGTCGCCACAGACCGGCTCTCAGCATTTGATGTGGTTCTGCCCAACCCGATCCCTCAAAAGGGCGAGGTGTTGACAAAAATGTCGGTTTTCTGGTTCGATTATCTCAGTGATGTCGTTCCCAACCATTTCATTACTGCAAATATCGATGAATACCCACACGAACTCCAGAAACATGCGGATATATTGAAAAACCGTTCCATGCTGGTCAAAAAATGCAAGCGCATTGATTTCGAATGTATTGTCCGCGGTTATATTACCGGCTCGATGTGGAAAGAATATCAGAAGGCCAAATCCAAGGACAGCAAAAAGGTTCTGCATGGATTTGTGCTTCCTGATGACCTGGAGGAATCCGAAAAATTTCCCAGGCCGCTGTTCACCCCCTCAACCAAGGCCGAAAGCGGACATGACGAAAATATCTCCCAGCAGGAGATGTCGGATAGTCTGGGACGGGATCTTGTGCAAAGGCTCGAAGAGGTATCGATAAAGCTCTTCGAGAAAGCCAGCAACTATGCCGAATCACGGGGGATTATCATTGCCGATACAAAGTTCGAGTTCGGATTTGACGGCGATGAACTTACTCTTATCGACGAGGTCCTCTCCCCTGATTCTTCTCGTTTCTGGCCCAAATACAAATATGCCAAGGGACGCAGCCAGGAAAGTTTCGATAAGCAGTTTATTCGGGACTATCTTACCAAGGCGGGATGGAACAAGAAACCGCCTGCTCCGGAAATTCCGGATGATATAATAGAAAAAACCAGCCAGAAATACAAAGAAGCTTATGAGCTTCTGATTGAATAGAAGGATTTGATGTTATGACTGATGGTGCGAAAGACCACTGGGTTAAAATCAAGAGGGTATTGATTTCAGTTTCCGACAAGACAAGGATTGTCGAATTCGCAACCAAACTTCAGGATTTGGGAGTTGAAATAATTTCAACCGGCGGAACCAAGAAAGTCCTGAAGGAAAACGATATACATGTAATTCCCATATCGTCCTTTACCGGCGCCCCTGAGATTCTGGGAGGACGGGTCAAGACCCTCCATCCTGCGGTGCACGCCGGACTTCTGCATAAACGGGATGATGAGGATCATCTCAAAGAGATGAAGGAACAAAACTATAAAGCAATTGATATGGTCATCCTGAACCTCTACCCTTTCGAGCAGACAGTTCAGAAGAAAGGGGTTTCCGAGGAAGAAATAATCGAAAATATCGATATAGGCGGACCCACCATGCTTCGGGCGGCCGCCAAGGCCTATCGGTACGTAGCAATCGTAACTGATCCGTCCCAATATGCCAATATTATGGATGAATTGGAGGAAAATACAGGGTCTATATCCTTCAGGACACGTCAAAACCTGGCCCGTCAGGCATTCTGCCGCGTATCACAGTATGATAATGCCATCTCGAATTACTTCAATTGCATGGGCGAAACCGAAAGCGAGGGGGATTTCCCCGCCTCAATAAATATCAATGTAGCCAAAGTCAACGACCTTCGTTACGGTGAAAATCCGCACCAGAAGGCGGCTCTCTATAAAGATCCCGGCACGACCCTGCCATCATTGACGAAAGCGGAGGTTCTCTCCGGTAAAGCTTTGTCATACAATAACTATACCGACCTCGAGGCGGTCTTGTCTATGGTCATGGATTTCCAGAAGCCGTTCGCTGTTGTGGTCAAGCACCAGAATCCCTGCGGCGCGGCAGAAGCGGATACCCTGGAGGAGGCATACAGGCTGGCACTGGATGCTGACCCAATTTCCGCTTATGGCTCAATAATAGGGCTCAATAAGCCGGTTGATATGGATACCGCGCTGCGCCTGCATGAGACTCAGTTTGTAGAGTGTATACTTGCGCCGGATTATGACGAGGGTGTGGTGGAGAAAATGAAAAAGAAGAAAGCTCGAAGAATCCTTCGCCTGCCCCAGATTCTGAAAGGTTATCCCGGTAAGTTCTTGCAGTACAGCTTCATAAAGGGTGGACTACTGGCTATGGATCCTGACCTCCATGAGGTCAAAAAAGAGGACCTGAAAATCGTTACAGAGGTACAGCCTACAGAAGATCAAATTGAATCGTTATTATTTGCGTTTAAGGTTGTGAAGCATATCAAATCGAATGCGATATTGTTAGTGCAGGGCAAGCAGACAGTCGGAGTAGGATGCGGTCAGACCTCTCGTGTAGATGCCGCTGTTCTGGCAACTATGAAAGCCAAAGAGCGGGCAAGAGGAAGCTGTCTGGCATCCGACGCGTTCTTCCCCATGCGCGACGGCGTTGATGCTGCGGCCAAGGCCGGGGTCAAGGCGATCATTCAGCCCGGCGGTTCAAAACGTGATGAGGAGGCGATCCAGGCCGCAAATGAGCATGAAATCGCGATGGTTTTCACAGGAATCAGGCATTTTAAGCATTAATTGCTTTTTAGCTTGATTTGTGCTTTTTACATCCTTACATTTCGACATAAATCGGGAGGATAAGATTGGGCGAGAGAATTCTTGAGATTGTGTTTTATCTCGTACAACACATGAAAAACAACAATGGTGCGCTTTTGCACCTCGACGATTTATCCCAATCGCTTAAAAATATGGGTTTTTCTGAAAATGAAATTTCGTCTGCCTACGGCTGGTTTCTGGAGGAAGTCCAGACTCGGGGAATGGAGGAACTGATGAAAAGTGAGCGGAAACAAATGCCGCCCCGTGTATTCTCCGAGGCTGAGAAACAGATTTTTACCACCGAGGCACGCGGTTTTTTGATTCAGCTGCACGAATTGGGCCTTCTGACCGCGGAGCAGTTCGAGGCTATTATAGACAGAACCAATCTTCTGGAGCCCACGATTGTCGATGTGAGAACTCTGAAGATCATAGCCTCATCCATCATTTTCGGCGGAATCAACCGGAACTGGGACTTAAACTGGTTCAATATGTCCGGCGAAGAGACGGTTCATTAAACTTTTTCTATAGATTCCCCGGTGAGACTTACCAATAAAAAAATCGTTCTTGGCATTACAGGCTGTATCGCCGCTTATAAAGCCGCATTCCTAGTTAGATTACTCAAAAAGGAGGGAGCCGAGGTCAAGGTCTTAATGACCAGCTCTGCGAAACAATTTATAACTCCCCTGACCTTGGAAACACTATCTGAAAATCCCGTAAATTCGGAGCTTTTCCCCAAAACAGGCTATTATGCGACGCACCATATATCCCTGGCCGAATGGGCCGATCTGATCTTGATCGCACCGGCCACCGGCAACATTATCGGTAAAATCGCCTCCGGCATAGCCGATGACCTTCTTTCAACCGTAGTAATGGCGGCCCAGTCACCGGTTATGATAGCTCCCGCCATGAATACTCAGATGTATACCAATCCGGTGGTGCAGGAGAATATGAAAAAACTTGTTAATTTGGGCTATAAATTCCTCGATCCCACTATCGGCGAGATGGCCTGCAGGACTTACGGTGTGGGGCGGCTGCCCGATCCCGACGAGATTCTGGAGGAAGTGGTAAACCACTTCGGGCAGACGCTCGACATGCATGATTTGAAAGTCCTGGTTACAGCCGGGCCGACTGTGGAGCATATTGATGCTGTCAGGTATGTCTCCAACCCATCATCCGGAAAAATGGGATATGCGATGGCCCAAAAGGCTAAGAGCCGCGGCGCAGAGGTGGTGCTGATTTCAGGGCCGGCCGGGCTTTCAGCGCCCTCGGGGGTGGAACTTATTAAGGTCAAATCCGGCGAGGAGATGTTTGATCGCATCAAAGAGCATTTTGGCCAGACAGATATTCTCTACATGGTCGCCGCAGTTTCCGATTATGTGCCTGTGGAAAAATCAGAGCACAAAATTAAAAAATCCGCTGAAAATATCAGCCTGGTCTTTAAACCTCAGATTGATATTCTACAAACTCTGGCGCAGGAAAAGAAGGAGCAGGTTCTAGTCGGGTTCTCGATGGAGACAGATAACGCGTTTGAAAATGCAAAGGAAAAGCTCAAAAAGAAAAACCTGGATATGATCGTGCTGAATGACCTCGGCGCCGAAGGTTCTGGCTTTGGAGTGGATACAAACAAGGTTACAATAATTGACAGAAATGGGAAGATCGAGGACCTGCCCCTTGCCTCAAAAGCGGAAATTGCAGATAAAATAATAGAGTATTCCCTCAGATTCATCAAAAAGGAAAATAATTAAATGACTGAGTCCACTAATCCAGTTGCAGCCCTGTTTGAAATGACCAGAAAGGCTCTTCGGCAAAAGCTGGAACTGGGGGAGACCGAAATTATGATTCCAAGGGAAAATCTGGAAAGGATGCCTGAGCCTGTGAAAGACTATGAGAATTTAGAAGAGTTTGAGAATGATATAAACGAATGCACTAAATGCCCATTGCACAAAGGCCGCACAAAATTTGTATTCGGCGTGGGAAATCCTGATACCGATATTATCTTCATCGGTGAAGGTCCCGGTCGCGAGGAAGATCTGCAGGGAGAGCCGTTTGTGGGACGTGCGGGTAAGCTTCTGGATAAGATCCTGGCAGCTATAAATTTTGAACGTTCCGAAGTATATATCGCCAACATCGTCAAATGCCGTCCACCCAATAACCGCGATCCGGAACCGTCAGAAATGGAGACTTGCCTGCCCTATCTTCTCAAGCAGATCGAGATGATAAATCCGCGATTTATTTGCTGTCTGGGGCGGATTGCGGCCCAGGCGCTTCTGGATACTAAGCTTCCCCTGGGAAAACTGCGGGGAGATTTTCATGATTGGAACGATCGTAAGGTGATGGTTACTTATCATCCTGCCGCTCTCTTGCGTTTTCCGCAATATAAGCGGGAGACATGGGCGGATGTGCAGATGCTTCGCAAGGCATATGACGAATTCAAGGCCTCATCATAGATTTATAGACTTGGAAAATTGCGGGGCTTTTTGTATAATATTATTTCATTCAAGATATCCTAATTTGCTTAATACGGGATCGGGAGATGACGACAGAACGTTCACATCAGGGATCAAATCCTCATTCAATCGAAGCGGAGCAGGCGGTCCTGGCAGCCATCCTGAATTTCAGAGATGCGATCTTCGAGGTAACCGATGTAATCAGGCAGCCTGAAGTATTCTATGATCCGCGACACAGCTTCATTTTCGAGGCCTCTATACAACTTTTCGAAGATAATAAGCCGATCGACCTTATTACAATTTCCGAGCAGCTGCAAAAAAATCAGAAGCTTGAGAAAATAGGCGGAAGGTCATATTTAGCTGAGCTGACCGATCATATCGCCTCTACAGCCAATGTGCGGCATCACGCCAATATAGTCTACGACAAATATCTCCTGCGCAGGCTGATCGAAATCTCTCATGAGATCACCGAGGATTGCCGTTCAGGAACTGTGGAAGCCGCAGATCTTCTGGATTCTGCCGAGAATTCAATCTTCAATATATCGCAAAATCGTCTGGGAGATGGCTTTATCAATATCGGCTCAATCCTCCCGGATACATTCGAGCAGATCGAGGAATATCATAAATCCGGCGGCGGCATTACCGGCATTGCAACCGGATATATCGATCTGGATAATATCACCGCCGGGCTTCACAAAGGCGACTTTATTGTCGTAGCCGGAAGACCCTCCATGGGCAAGACCGGCCTGGGCCTGAATATCCTTGAAAATATTGCAATCGACAGCCATAAATCTGTGGCCATGTTCTCGCTCGAGATGTCCAAGCAGCAGATAGCGCTTAGATTATTGTGCAGCAAGGCCAGGATCAATGCCCACAGGATGCGCACAGGACGGCTTCCGGATTCTGACTGGCCCAAACTTTCCGACGCTGTCGGGCCCTTGTCAGAGGCAGGGATTTTCATCGATGATACACCCAACATCGGGATTCTGGAGCTTCGCTCCAAAGCCAGACGGCTGAAGGCCAAGGAGGATATACAGCTTCTGATAATCGATTACCTCCAGATGATGCAGGGGCCCCGGGGTGCCGATAATCGACAGCAGGAAATCGCCATGATCTCCCGCTCGCTCAAGGGCATCGCCAAAGAGCTGGATATTCCGGTCATCGCTGTCAGCCAGTTGTCGCGCGGAGTGGAGATGCGCGGGGGTGACAAACGGCCCCAGCTTGCCGACCTGCGTGAATCCGGCGCGATCGAGCAGGATGCCGATGTGGTCATGTTCGTTTACAGGCCGGAATTCTATGGCATCGAATTCGAAAAAGACGGCACCTCTACAGATAAGCTGGCTGAGATTATTATTGCAAAGCAGAGAAACGGTCCAACCGGATCGATAAGGCTGACGTTCCTGAAAGATTTCATCCGATTTGAGAATAGAACCGAGATATATTCTGAGGTCGAGGAAGCAACGACGGAGCCGCCATTCTAAATTATGCGCAAAGCTATTGAAAGTCTGGGAAGGTTAATGATTGCGATGGTCGCCGATGTCGGCGGCTTGTTTATTATGGTATGGGGCATTATCCTGTCGATTCCAACTATCTTCAAACGAATCAGGCTGATTTTTGAGCAGATGCTTATGATGGGGGTGCGTTCATTACCCCTCGTAATTTTGACCTCTGTTTTCACCGGTTCTGTTACCGCCTGGCAGGCGGCCTATCAGTTCAAGGGGCTGGT
>JABAHP010000160.1_pt3 | contig 16192 bp, 12 predicted proteins | sample 7062081 | NCBI WGS metagenome assembly JABAHP01 (sample SAMN14534357, study PRJNA622989) | marine sediment metagenome | biome: marine biome [ENVO:00000428]; feature: marine pelagic biome [ENVO:01000023]; material: deep marine sediment [ENVO:00002113] | place: India: Gulf of Kutch | collected...
CTGGGCCATTTTATGGTGGCCCGGTATTTTGGTGTTAAATGCGATGAATTTGGTTTTGGTCTGCCGCCGCGCTTCATCGGCATTGTAAAAAATAATGAAGGCAAGTGGGAGGTTGTTAAAGCAAACTCCAAAAAAGAATATCAGCGAACCATCCTTTCATTAAACTGGATTCCGGTGGGCGGTTTTGTGGCAATTAAAGGCGAAAACGGCGAAGACAAAGAAGCAACTGATAGTTTTGGCAGCCGGCCGATCTGGCAGCGCATTTCCATGGTCTCGGCCGGAGTAATTATGAACATAGTCCTGGCTTTTGCCATTCTTACTTTTGGCTTTTTGGTTGGCCTGCCTTCAGTAACCGAAGATTTGCCAGCCGGCGCCGAGATAAGCGATCCGCAGATTCAGGTTTTTACCGTACTTGATGATTCACCCGCTGGTTTAGCCGGCATTGAGCCTGGGGACACTATTCAAGAGATCAATGGCACAGTATTTAGCGATACCGAAGATCTGCAAAACTATATTAAGGATCATCAAGAGGATGAAATGAAGATTGCCCTTTCGCGCCAGGGAGATGAAGTTAATCTGACAGTGACACCAGCCCTGCTTGAGGAAACTGGTGAAACCGGTATTGGCGTGGGCCTGGCTGACATTGGCCTTGTATCCTATCCGGTTCATTGGGCTGTAATCCGCGGTGCTGAATCAACTGTATATTTGACCAAGGCGGTTGTCTTGGCATTTTATGACCTATTTAAAAATATGATTGTTAAACAGGAGGTGGCAGTTGATCTTTCTGGTCCGGTTGGCATTGCCGTGCTCACCGGCAAATTCGCGCGCATGGGTTTTGCCTATGTTCTGCAGTTTGCCGCTTTACTGACCATCAATCTGGCCGTAATTAACTTTTTGCCGTTTCCGGCCCTGGATGGCGGGCGCGTACTCTTCCTGACAATTGAAAAAATCAGGCGAAAACCTATTCCGCAAAAAATTGAAGCCGCGATTCACAATACTGGCTTCCTCCTTTTATTGGTAATATTGGCATTGGTCACGTTTCGTGACATTGCCCGAGCCAGCGATAAAATTATTGGCGGTATTAAGTCGTTAATCGGCATGTAGTATGGCAGATGGCTTAGAAGAAATTTATATTAATTTTCAAAAAGAGCTTGGCCAGATCAAAGACTTAAAGTCTTTGAATGATTTTGAAATTAAATACTTGGGCAGAAAAGGTGAACTTACAAAAATCCTGCGCAATCTTTCCAAGCTATCAATTGAAGAACGNNTTCAGGGTGTCAAAGCCAATGATCTAAAGATAAAAATGGAAGAGATAATTTCAGAAAAAAAGAATGAACTTCAGGCTGATGCATATAAAGATATAGAAAAGACAGAAAAGATTGACATTACCATTCCCTCCAAAGAACGGATCGGGCATGTTCATCCGATTTCAAAAATTAGAATGGAGCTCGAAGAGGTGTTCCGTTCAATGGGCTTTATGATTTTGGACGGCCCTGAGCTTGAGTCAGATTTTTATAATTTTGAAGCATTAAATATTCCAGAACACCATCCGGCGCGCGATGCTCAGGACACGTTCTATATAGAAGATGACCCAGAATGGCTTTTGCGCACCCACACCTCACCGGTTCAAGTCCGGGCCATGCAAAAGTACGGCGCTCCCTTGCGGGCAATTGTTCCGGGTCGGGTATTCAGGAACGAAGCCACGGATGCCTCGCATGAGCACACTTTTTATCAGATTGAAGGCTTATTGATTGACGAAGATATTTCCATTGCCAACCTGATTGCCGTAATGAAAGAGTTATTACAGGGTATTTTTAAGCGCGATGTCGAAGTAAGGCTTCGGCCGGGCTATTTCCCGTTTGTTGAGCCGGGTTTTGAAATGGACATCAAATGTCTGATTTGCGGTGGGAAAGGATGCAGTGTTTGTAAGCACACCGGCTGGGTAGAACTTCTGCCGTGCGGCCTGGTACATCCAAAAGTACTGGAATACGGCGGCATTGATTCAAGAAAGTGCAACGGCTTTGCTTTTGGTTTGGGTTTGAATCGTTTGGTAATGATGAACTACGGCATTGACGACATCCGTTATTTTATGAGCGGTGACTTAAGATTTTTAGAACAGTTTTAATATGTTGGTATTGCGCGACTGGTTAAACGACTACACAAAGATTCCGAAAAATCTTTCACCAGAAGATCTGGCTTTAAAATTAACTATGTCAATTGTTGAGGTTGAGGGATATGATGAGCCGGGCAAAAAGTTGGGAAAAATTGTTGTTGGTAAGGTTTTAAAAATTGAAAAACATCCCAACGCCGACAAGTTGAGCTTAGCTGATGTTGACATTGGCAAAGAAAAAGTTCGGGTGGTTTGCGGAGGTGAAAACCTTTATGAAGGAATGCTGGTGGCGTTTGCACCAATCGGCGCCAAAGTGCGCTGGCATGGCGAAGAAGAATGGACCGAACTCAAGCCGGCCGAGATACGCGGCGTGGAAAGTAAGGGCATGATTTGCTCGGCTGAAGAACTCGGACTGGCGCAAAAATTAAATCCTGAGCACGGCATTCTCGATATCACACTGACCAATGCCAAACCAGGGGAGTTATTTACCAAAGCCCTGGGTTTAGATGACGTAATTTTTGATATTGACAACAAGTCTCTGACGCATCGGCCTGATCTGTGGGGTCATTACGGCATGGCGCGTGAACTTGCGGCATTGTTTGGTGAAAAATTAAAAGATCTTGAGCTCACGTCCCTTCCCAAAGTCAATGGCAAGAAATTATCAGTTGATGTTAAGGATCATGACCTCTGCCCGCGCTACTGCGGTCTAGTGATTGACAATATTAAAATCGAACCGTCACCAATGTGGATGCAAAAACGTTTGGCTTTGGCCGGCGTGCGGCCGATCAATAATGTGGTTGACATCACCAACTATGTTCTTCTTGAACTGGGCCAGCCATTGCATGCATTTGATTATAATTTTATACCGGACGGCAAAATAATCGTCCGCCGCGCCAAAGATAAAGAAAAAATTACTACCATTGACGAAGAGGGGCGGATTCTTTCCAAAGACATGCTCGTGATTGCCAGCGCAAAAGGCCCGGTTGCCGTGGCCGGAGTAATGGGCGGTGCCAATTCTGAGATCAATGAAGCTACGTCGTGCATCATTATTGAGTCGGCCAATTTTGAACCATACTCAATCCGCAAAACTTCAACCGAACTTGGTTTGCGCACCGAGTCATCAGCCCGTTTTGAAAAGAGCCTGGATCCGAATCTGGCCGAGACCGGAATTTTGCGCGCGGCCATACTTATCATGGACCTATGCCCGGGCGCCAAAGTTGCTTCACCACTGGTTGATCAGAAAAAGTTTAAACTTGACCAGGGCCCGCTCCAGCTTAATTTGGAATTTTTAAACAGAAAAATCGGTGTTGCGGTGCCAAAAAAGCAGGTAATTGATATTTTATCCGGCCTGGGCTTTGAAGTCACTGACAAAGAATCAACCTTAAGCGTCAAAATCCCGACCTGGCGCGCCACTAAGGACATCGCAATTCCTGAAGACCTGATTGAAGAAGTGGCACGCATCTACGGTTACGACAACATCACCCCGGCCCTCCCAGCATTTGAGATCTTACCACCCGAAGAAAACAAATTACGCCGGCTTGAAAACAAAGTAATTGATGTGTTGGTTGGCTTGGGTCTGAGCGAAGTAAAAAATTATTCATTCTTGAGTGAAAAAGATCTTGATGAGCTGAGTATTGATAAAAAGAACTGTCTCCGGGTGAAAAATCCAATGAGCGAAGACCAGCGGGTAATGCGGCCGCATCTTCTACCCAACCTGTTAAAAAATGTGGTGACAAACCAGCGGAATTATTCAGAAATCAGCTTGTTTGAAATCGGGAGCATCCATTTTAAAGGCAAGAGTAAACGATTTTCCAATCCAAAAAAGAAAACTTATTTGCCGGAAGAGATTAAAAATTTGGCCGGAGTCTTTGTTAATAAAGACTCGGATAATCAGTTTGAAAAAGCTGCAGAAATTATCACCAATTTTTTACTTTCTTTAGGTCTTAAAGCTGAATTTACCAAAGAAAAAGGCGCGTGCGTTTATTGCCATCCAGCCCGGCGCGCCAACATCCAGGTCGCTGACCGAGTTCTGGGCGAAATATTTGAACTTCATCCGGCAAAACAAAAAACTTTGGATATTGATGAACGGGTTGGCTATTTTGAAATCAATCTTGAGGAGCTGCTTGATTTGCTGGAAAAGAAAGAACCAAAATTTACTCCGTTGCCAAAATTTCCATCAGTCAGGCGTGATTTGGCTCTGATATGTCCTGAAGATCTGGAATATGCAGAACTTGAAAAAGAAATTATGAAAGCATCCAAGCTCATTGCTTCAGTTAAACTATTTGATACTTACCGCGGTAAAGGTCTGCCTAAAGATGCTAAGAGCCTGGCACTCCATCTAGAATTCCGTGATACAAATAAAACACTTGAGGCAGACGAGGTTGAGAAAGAGGTAAAGAAAATTCTCAGCTCTCTAGAAAGCAAGGACGTAAAACTCAGATAGCATTAACAAAAATAAGCCCCGCAATCGCGGGGTTTTTGAATTTGCCATTATTGTAGCTTTGTGTTAAAAACTAAATAACCGATTATTGAACTTTAACAATATTGAGGGAGGAAGTAATGGTAGCTATCAATTATTGCGACAAATGTCATCACCCAAAATCTTCTTGCGTTTGCCATACCCTTCGACATCGTATTTGGAACTCGATTTTTGAACGCCCTAAGAAGGATGAAGGCATCTCAGCAAGCTCCAAACGCAGAGTTTGTTCTTCTTCATCAACTAGCGCGGCGCCCAGCAGGGATGTACTAGGCTCACCGCGAGAACTTTGGCTAGGATTGAGCTTAGCTCTCTTCGCGCTTTCGCTTCTCATGGGATTAGCGATGCTCGTAGTCTGGTGGGCAGGCATCTTCAGCTTGGAATTAAAAACGCATTGCACCGGAGCAATTCTTGCCGCTGCACTGACGCTTCTGCTCGTGGTGATTGCCAGTGTTTATCCATTAAAGCACAAGCTGCTTTGTGAGAATTGCGGCTGGCTCGGGAGCCACGAAGAGATCAAGTGTTCAGTGGCCGGAGGTATCTGCCCAGAGTGCAGGCAGCACAAATATCTGGCGTGGAAAAAACCAGCTGAACTAAAACGCGCTGAAGCACGAAGCTTGGCTATTAAGGCTAAGCTAAAGGATGACAGGCGTACAAAGGAAAGCCGCCACAAAATAAAAGCAGATCGACTTGCCGCGCACTTGTCAAAATTAAAGAAAAAGCCGCGCAATGGATGATACCACTCACCCCGCACCCGCGGGGTTTTTTGATTGACATAAATGCTTTTTTATGGTGATATTAAAGTAGTTCTTTTGCTAAAAGGAGTTGAAAATGGTTACCCTTCCTCGTTGCTCATATACAGGAAAGCCGCTTTCAAGCTGACATTGAAAGGAGTGCCGAAGAGGCCGGTCGGCTTCAAGAGAATATTGGAGGGAGATTGACAGAGCTCCCGACCCAAGCTCAAAAACAAAGTACCCGACATATCGTTATGTGTCGACGCCCATCCGTTCATCAAGGGCTGGCGACATCATCGAGACTATCGGCATAGTTATTTGTGGAATTTTGGGCTTTGGCGGTATCGTCAGCGGTATAATTGCGCTGATAATGCATTTTTCCGACAAACCGGAATTGGCAGAAAATTTTAGCATGGGGTTAGTCGCTACCTTTCTGGCGGGACCCCTTTGGCTGGGCATACTCTTCCTTAAGTGGATAGTCGAGATGATTGCCGATCACTTCTCCTAACCAGTCACGCCCTCTACCCCGCTATGCGGGGTCTTTTTATTGACAAAAATGATTTTTAGTGGTCTAATTTTAGTAGTTCTTTTGCTTGGAGGAAGAGATGGCTAATAAAGAGAAAGAGCCGATGTATGAGGTGGTTGGCACCTGGATTCTCATGATCGGAGTCGGAGCCTCAGTATTGTCTTTCATTGTGATGGGCATCGTAGTATTAGGGATGTTGTTAGCGGCAATGGTTGGCATCATTGACATGGAGACAATGCATGCCATAACCGCGAACCTGGAAGATGAATATGGCTGGATAATTTTCAGTCTTATCATGGCTTGGTATCCAGGCGTAATGATATGCTTCCTGATCAAGGAGGTTGGCTCCAGAATATCCAGGATCTTTGCTTCTTAATCCCGCTATGCGGGGTCTTTTTTTATAGATATACCCATTTGCCACACTCTCAAAATAATGATAAAATAGGGCATATAAAGGCCTAAATAAACATAATTTATGTTTGAAACAACCAAGGATATCCTCTATATTGTACTGGCATTTTGCGCCCTCTGGATAACCATTTTTATGTGCTGGGTTATCTATTATGTGGCAATGATCCTCCGCCAGGCTCACAGTCTGATGAATGATGTTAAGGATAAGATGCAGGCAATTGATGAGGCGATTCGCGGGGTTCGGGAGAAACTCGAACATTCATCAGCATATCTGGCATTGATTGCTGACGGGGCCAAATATCTGGTAAAGCATTTTACAGAAAAGAAAAAGCGCGGCCGCCCGCCAAAAAAGAAGATCGAAATATAATTTTCTATAATAATGAGTAAATAGGAGGAGCAACCCAAGCTTATGAAATTTGTGCACCTCCACACACATTCGCACTATTCCTTGCTGGATGGACTCGGCAAAGTACCGGCCCTGGTGGCCCGGGCAAAAGAGTTGGGGATGGATGCACTCGCATTAACCGACCATGGCGCCATGTATGGCGCTATTGAGTTTTATAAGACCTGCCAGAAAGAGGGTATCAAACCGATTATTGGTGTTGAGACCTATATCGCACCGAACAGCCGGCATGACAAACGCGCCAAGATCGATGATCGCCCGGCGCATCTTGTATTACTGGCAAAAAATCACCAAGGTTATAAAAACCTTCTTAAATTAACCACCAAGGCTTACCTTGAGGGTTTTTATTATAAGCCCAGAGTTGATAAAGAGCTGTTGCGCGAGTATGGCAATAACTTAATTGCGATGACCGCCTGCCTGGCTGGCGACATTCCGCGCGCTCTTTTCAATGACAAATGGGAGGAGGCGGTAAGTCTAGTGGCTGAATACAAAGAAATTTTTGGTGCGGAAAATTTTTATCTTGAAATCCAGGACCACCCTGAGCTTGAGGATCTTAAAAAAGTAAATCCGCTCCTCATCAGGCTTGGAAAAGAAACCAACACGCCTTTGGTGGCTTCAAAAGATATCCATTATGTTTATCCTGATGACCGGGAGGCCCAAGATCTTTTGACCTGTGTGCAGACCGGCAAGATTGTCACTGACAAAGACCGGCTGAGTATGAAAGACTATAACTGCTCCATGACCTCCCCGGCCCAAATGGCCGAGGCATATAAAGAAATTCCAGAAGCAATAGAAAACAGCGTGAAAATTGCCGAGGCATGCAACCTGGAAATTGAACTTGGACGCGACATTTTGCCGGTTTTTGAAGTACCGGCCGGCGAAACTGACAATTCTTACCTGCGTAAGCTCTGTGAGCAGGGTCTTGATGGCCGCTATCCTGACGCAAGTGATGAAATTCGCGAGAGGCTTGAGTATGAACTCAAAACAATTGAGCGGATGGGGTTTGCCTCATACTTTTTGATTGTGGCAGACTTTGTAAATTGGGCAAAAGACCAGGGGATCATGGTTGGCCCGGGCCGCGGTTCAGCCGCTGGTTCAATTATTTCATATATTTTAAAGATTACTGACATCGACCCATTAAAGTACGGCTTGCTCTTTGAAAGGTTTTTAAATCCTGACCGCATCTCCATGCCTGACATTGATCTTGATTTTGCTGATGACCGCCGCGCCGAGGTAATTGATTATGTAACGCAAAAGTACGGCAAAGACAAAGTTGCCGGCATTATTACTTTTGGTACGATGGCGGCCCGCGCCGCAGTCCGCGATACTGGCCGGGTTTTGGGCTGGCCGTACGGCGAGGTTGACCGGATTGCCAAACTGATTCCGCCGCCAATTCAGGGCCGTCACATTCCGCTTGAAAAATCGGTTAAAGAAAATCCAGAACTAAAAGAGGTTTATGAGGGCGACGCGCGCGTAAAAGAGCTTTTGGATCTTTCAATGAAGCTTGAGGGCACGATCCGCCACGCTTCCCAGCATGCTTGCGGCATTGTGATTGGTGACAAGCCGTTGACCGAATACGTACCGCTTCAGGCAGCGCAAAACGGTGATGTTGACGTGGTAACCCAATACTCACTTCATCCGATTGAAAGTATCGGTTTATTAAAAATGGACTTTTTGGGTTTGGCCAATCTGACAATCATTCAAAATACGCTTGACATCATCGAAGCGGTGTATGACGAGGAAATCGATATTGATAAAATTCCGCTTGATGACAAAAAAACTTTTGACCTGCTCGGCCGCGGCGAAACAACCGGCGTGTTCCAGCTTGAGTCTGACGGCATGAAACGATACATTAAAGAGCTCAAACCAAGTGAGATGGAAGACATTATTGCCATGGTGGCGCTTTATCGCCCCGGACCAATGCAATGGATTGATTCATTCATACGTCGCAAAAATGGTAAAGAAGAGATTGAGTATGAGCATCCTTTAATGGAAGAGGCCTTGAAAAATACTTACGGCATCCCAGTGTATCAAGAACAGGTCATGCGGATCTCAAAAGATATGGCCGGCTTTTCTGGTGGTGAAGCAGACACGCTTCGCAAAGCCATGGGCAAGAAGATTGCTTCGCTCATGGCCAAAATGAAGGTTAAGTTTGTTGAGGGAGCGGTTGCCAAGGGTGTAGCAAGGCAAAAGGCCAGCAGTGTCTTCAGTCATTTGGAAGATTTTGCCGCCTATGGCTTTAACAAATCTCATGCTACCTGTTATGCAATGATCGCTTACCGCACGGCTTATCTCAAAGCACATTATCCCAACTGCTTTATGGCGGCGCTCATGAATTCAGATTCTCAAAACATTGACCGCATCACCATTGAGGTAGAAGAATGCAGAAAAATGGGGCTTGAGGTTTTGCCGCCGGACGTGAACGAATCATTTGCCAAGTTCGGTATTGTACCGGGCACCAACAAAATCCGCTGGGGTCTTTTAGCAATTAAAAATCTAGGCGCTGACATCATTGATACCATTGTTAAGGAAAGGAAGAAAAACGGCCCTTATAAAAATATTGAAGACTTTATTTCGCGGGTTGCTTCAAGAAATTTTAATAAAAAATCCCTGGATTCACTGATTCGCTCGGGTGCTCTGGACGGCTTTGGCGAGCGGGGAATGCTCCTCGCCAATATTGAACAGCTTTTGGAGTATAACCGGAATATTCAAAAAGAAATTGAATCAGGCCAATCAAATCTTTTTAGTGTTTCACCCGAGTTTTCCAAACCATCGCTCGGTCTCAAAGAGGTGGAGCCGGCCTCAAAAAAAGAAAAACTTCAGTGGGAGCGCGAACTGCTTGGTCTTTATGTAACCGAGCACCCGTTCCGCGAGCTTGGCGAACTGCTGGGCGACGAGGTCATCAAGGTCATCGATCTGCCGCGTCAGCGTGAAGGCTTTGTAAAAATTGGCGGCGTAATTACCAACATTAAGAAAATTTTGACCAAAAAGAATGAAACCATGGCCTTTGCTAAGGTCGAGGATTCAACCGGTGATGTTGAACTTGTTATTTTTCCGAATGCCTATCGCGATTACTCAAGTGTCTGGCATGAAGACAATTCCTTGCTTATCTCGGGAAAAATTTCTGACAAAGACGGTGAAACCAAAGTAATTGTAAACAGCGCCTACCTGGTTGATAAAGATAATTATCAAAACGTACTAAATCAATTACACGGCGGCGTTGCGGCTCCGACAAGGTCTGAATATACCGCACCGAAGCTCGGCGTAGTCAGAATTAGTTTGCCGGCCGAAGCCGGTAGTGAAGTGATGCAAAGGCTAAAAGATATTCTCCTTGAAAATAAGGGCGATAAACGCGTTCAGCTCATCATTGGCAATGGCTATAACGCAAAGAAAATTGAGCCAGAAATCACGATTAATTACAATGATGAACTAAGGCAAAAGATCGAAGACCTTTTAGGTTTTGACAAGGTCAGGATGATATAAAAAATTCTGATTTGTGAAAGGCCCAGGGGTCTTATTATTTTTGCAAAATTATGCTATAATACAAGCAAATAAAGCAAATATTTTATGGAGGTACCAAAAAGACAAGTGGTTCGCAAGCCATTGCCGCGCATTGTTAAACAGCGGCCGCCGGCAGTAAAGCTATACCGTCGGATTGCGTTTAGTTTTATTATTTTAACTGTTCTGACAATCGCACTGGTGGCGTACTTATCGTTTGTAAAGGCAACCATAAAAATTTATTCAGCCGGTAAGGCAGTCAGCAGTGATTTTGTAGTGGACATTGTAAAAGTGAGTACAGCGCAAAACCAGGTTGAAGGAAAATTAGTAGAAAAAACATATGAAAAAACTGCCGAGTTTCTACCCTCATCCGAGGGAACCACGGTTCCGGCCAAAGCCGGCGGTGAAGTCATCATCTATAATAAATATTCAAAAGACCAGCCACTAGTGGCAACGACCCGGCTGCTTGCGCCTGATGGAAAACTTTTCCGCATTGACGATACGGTTACGGTTCCGGCCGGCGGCGAGGTCAAAGTAATGGCGCATGCCGACGAAGAAGGCAAAGAATATGAGATCGGGCCGACCCGTTTTACCATTCCCGGACTTTGGGAGGGCCTGCAGGATCAGATATATGCCGAGAGTAAAAGTAAGATGACCGGCGGTGAAGTCACAATCAAAGCAGTCGGCCAGGAAGACCTTGATACTGCCGAGGCCGCACTGAGTGAAGAAATGTTTGTGCAGGTTAAGCAGGAGATGATTGACGAAAACACTGATCCGAGATTTAGCCGTTCAGCCTTTACATATCAGGTAATTGAAAAAGTTTCCGACACTGAGCCGGGCGAACAGAAGGAAAGGTTTAGTATTAAATTAAAAATTACCGTGACCGGTGCTTTCTTTAATGCCCAGCAAATGGACGACGTGATTCTGGCAAAGCTCGATGAATCGCTGGGCGCCGATTATCTGGTAGGGGAGATTGTTGAAGAGACTACTGAGTACAGTATTAATGATTACAACATTGACACTGGCATTGCTAACGTTCTGGTTAAAGCCGCAGCCACGGCCGTACTAAGGGAAACCAGCCGAATTTTGGATAAACAAAAAATCACCGGCCTAAGCGTTGAGGATGCTAAAAATTATTTAGAAGGCTCGCCTTTGATTGATAAAGTTGAGATTTCAACCCGGCCGTTCTGGATTGGCCGTCTGCCGAATCTTGAGGATCACATTGAATACGAGATCGTACCCTAGGCTTGTGCAAATATCACAAATTTGATATTCTTTACATGGCGATGACAGAGGATACGTAATTTTGAAAGCTGCTTAAAGAGAAAGGGGCCATTGGCTGAAAGCCCCTTAGTAAGCGCAAAATTGTACCACCCCTTGAGCCGCGCCGCATGAGCGAAACATGCAAAAACAAGGGCCCCTTGTCCAGGGGAACTTGGGTGGAACCGCGGGATTTAAGAATCTCGTCCCAAGAAACTGATTTTTGGGACGGGATTTTTTTATCAATATTAAAAATTAATCGTATGAGTGAAAAATTAGAAACAATAAGACACTCTGCGGCTCATGTTATGGCCGCGGCCGTGCAAAAATTATTTCCTGATGCCAAATTTGGCATTGGTCCGGTAATTGAAGATGGTTTTTATTATGATTTTGATCTAAAAGAAAGCCTGACCCCGGAGCATCTTCAAAAGATTGAAAAGGAAATGGAAAAAATTATCAAAGGAAAACTCAAGTTTGAACGTGAGGAAATGGATATTGATAAAGCCATCAAGATGTTCAAGGATTTAAAACAGGACTATAAAGTCGAACTGCTCAAAGACCTCAAAGAAAAAGGCACGACCAAGCTCAAATCAGAAGAAGAGCAGGAACTGGTAGCTGACGGCGGAAAAATTTCAGTTTATCGCTTGGGTGATTTTGTTGATCTTTGTCGCGGTCCGCACCTAAAGCACAGCGGCGACATTAAAGTATTCAAGCTTTTGAATCTGGCCGGTGCTTACTGGCGCGGCAGTGAAAAAAATCCAATGCTCCAGCGAATCTACGGCACGGCCTGGCAAAAACAAAAAGAACTGGATGAATATTTACGCGTGCAGGAGGAGGCGGCCAAGCGCGACCACCGCAAACTGGGCAAAGAGCTTGAAATTTTCTTGTTTAATGAAAACATTGGCAAGGGCTTGCCATTGCTTTTACCCAACGGCCGGGTCCTGCGCGACGAAATTCTCAAACTCGAACGCGAGATTGAAGACCAGGTTGGTTTTGAACGTGTTTGGACACCGCACATTGCCAAAAGCGATCTTTATAAGTTGACCGGTCACTGGGACCATTACCAGGATGATATGTTTCCGCCGTTTGGTCTGGAAGATGAAACTTATGTGCTGCGTCCGATGAACTGCCCGCACCATTACATGATCTACAAATCAAAGCCGCACAGCTACCGCGAGTTTCCGCTCCGCATTACTGAAGACGGTACCTGTTACCGTTTTGAAAAGTCTGGTGAGCTCGGTGGTTTGGCGCGAGTGCGCTGCCTGACAATTGACGACGCCCATGTATTTATTACGCCGGACCAGATTGAAGAAGAATACACCCGCTTGATTGATATGACCAAGCAAATGTTTGAGGCATTCCAGCTCAAAGATTATAAAGTTACTCTTTCAACCCATGATTCGGATAACACTGAGAAGTATATTGCTGACGAAAAGACCTGGAACAAGGCTGAAGCAGCGCTTGAAAAAGTCCTTAAGCAAAACAAAATAAAGTATGAAATTGGCAAAGGCGAAGCTGCCTTTTACGGTCCCAAGCTCGACTTTGTGGTAAAAGATGTGCTTGGACGTGATTGGCAGATGTCCACCCTTCAGATCGACTTTTTTATGGCTGAGCGGCTCGGTATGACCTATGTTGATGCAAAGGGCAAAGACGCATACCCGATCATTATCCACCGCGGCTTTACCGGATCACTCGAGCGTACCATTGCCATGCTGATTGAGCATTTTAGCGGCGCTTTCCCAGTCTGGCTCAGTCCGACTCAGGTAAAGATTGTCTCGGTTGGTTCAGCCCACATTAAATTCTGCCATGAACTTAAAAAAGAATTATCATCCTTGGGCATCCGTTCAAACGTGGACGACGTAAACGAAACCGTGGGCAACAAAATCAGAAAAGCGGAAAAAGAAAAAGTTCCGTATATGCTGGTAATTGGCGATAAAGAAATGAACGGCGGAGAACTGACCGTGCGTCTGAGGGGTGAAAAAGACATGAAAAAGATGAAAAAGGATGAATTTATTGAGAGGATTTTGGGAGAGATAAAAGAACGCTCATAATTGGCTAAAATTAGGCAAAAATTTAAGAATAGGGCAGGTGTAATAACCGCCCTATTCTTGACAAATAAGCAAAATTGTGGTATCTTTCTTTGTTGAACCTTAAACCTCAAGGAGGTGTTGTCATGAGGATATTTCTGTCTTCAGACCCTCACCTCCATGGTAATGAACCTGGTGGTGATGGTGCAGTGATCCGGCTAGCGCATCATGTGGCTAGCCAAGGAACTCGAGATGATGTTCTGATGCTCTTGGGAGACTACGGTAACTCCTTGGAGTCGATTAGGATCTGTCTCTCGCTTTTTGCAAGTTTCAAGGGCAAGAAGCTCGCCGTCATCGGCAATCATGATCTCTGGGACCAGTACGGCACACCAGACACGGTCAGCCGGTACCAGCTTTTGCAGAGCGTAATCGAGTCAGCCGGCTTTCATGCCCTTGACCGAGCGCCCCTGATCATCGGTGGCCTTGCCTTTGTTGGCAATATCGGCTGGTACGACTACAGCTTTCAAGACCTGGCTGATGTACCTCCAGAAGCCTACGAGTCCAAGACAATTCCAGGGAAGCAGGATATCTGCTGGCAGGACGCCCGCTATGTCAACTGGCAGTGCTCTGACCGTGAGGTAGTGGACCAGATGATAGAGCGGCTCAGCAGGCAATTGGCCCAGTTGAACGGCGAGAGGGTGATCGTTGGCATGCATCATGTACCAATCAAGCGATTGCTTTTTCATCCTCGTTGGATAGTTCCGTACGAGTGGCGGTTTGCCAATTGTTTTCTGGGAAGCGATCGTTTTGCCAAGCTCTTTCAGCAGTACCGTGCCAAGATCGGCCATGTCTTCTGCGGCCACAAGCACGGCTTCAAGACGATCACCGAGGACGGTGTTCGCTACACCTCGCTTGGTGGCGACTACGAGCACAAGGAGCTGGCGGTGTATTATCCCGACCAGAATATCCTAGAAAAGGCTTTCCGGTCATGACACTCGGTGGGAGCTTCGGCAACCACCTTTTTTATTTAAAGTAATAATTTGGTATAATTATATAATTACGTAAATAATTAAAAAATATTATGGCAGTAGAACAACAGCCAAGTGAACAATGTCCACACGGCTATCCAGTACACATCAGCACCGAGTGCCCGGAATGTCAGGCACTTAAATCCGCTCCTTCTGAGTTGGAGGATCTTAGTACTGAGGTAGTTGAGGAGAGAAATGGCGAAGAATCAATCGGGATGCGTGAAACAATACCGGCTTCAACCGCACAAACAGCTGAGAGTCGAAGAGTGCCAACCGAGGTAGTTGGTTCAGCAGCTGCAGCGCTTAAAAAAGAATTAGGCATTGAGGCAAGGGAAAAAGCCGCGTTTGAGTCGGTACAAAACATCGAGTCACGCCTCGATGCGCTTGATTCATTGATAGCAACTGAGGCAAAAGACAGAAAAGAACAAGTTGAAAATATTAAAAATGAATTACGCCCTATCATGGAGGAGATTCATAATTTATACAAAATGATTGATCCGACGGAAGCACGTCATGAGGAAACCTACGACGTGCTGAAGAGTCATATGGATGCGGTCTTAACTTTAAAAAAGAAAGCTGATGAATTGTCCAGCCAGGCCTTTAGTGAAATTTTTTATGAATTTAGTGATTTCATTGACAATGCCTTGGTTCATAATTATATTGCCTATAAAAAAAGCCAGCAATTAGAGGTCAGCGCTGAACACGCTAGTCAGGAAATTTATGGCCGCACTAAAGAAGAAGTCGAGAAAATAAAAGCCAAAAATCGTGTTGATGTTGCCAAAAAAATAGACGAATTAGCCAAAAAGCCGTATATTGATTTGGCAGATATTGAAGAGCTACATGCTTTGAATAACCGAAGTGTTGTTCCGGAAGATTTTTCGCAGATGAGAAGTAAGCCGGGCGATAATATTGTTTTCGGACAAAGGGTCGGTCTATTGCCGCGAGACGTCGGACCGGAAATGCAGGGAGTGGTTGACCGGATGAATGAGCTGTTTGATAAGAAAGCTTTAGGGATGAGCAAGGCGCAGTATGAAGTTCAGGCAGCCAAACTTCACAATGACATGCTCGATATTCATCCGTTTAAGGACAGAAACGGCAGCACCTCGCTCATGGTGCTGGAACTGATGATGACTCGTGAGGGCTATAAACCACCGGCCGAAAGGGACAAGGATTATTATCGCAGTTTAAGGAAGATGCTTAACAATAATGTGGTGGCGATTGGTGCGGTCGGTTATGAGCAGTATTGTATAAAATATAAACCAGGATATTTTGCCAGTGAGAGAATTATTTCCGACAAAGACAGAAAGAACTTTTACGAGACAGTGATTGATAAAATTAAAAAAGCGCGCAAGAAGGAAGAAAAAAAGAAGAAAAAATAATATATCATTATAAAATAGGCTCGAAAGGGCCTGTTTTTGTATTATGCCTTGAAAAATGTTAGTAAATAATATAATATTAATAAACTATGGCCCATAAATATCACATCATTACCTATGGCTGCCAGATGAATAAGTCGGATTCTGAGCGCATTGAGTCCGTGCTTGAGGATCTGGGCATGGAAAGCACGCCTGAGCCGGGTGAGGCTGATTTTATTTTACTAAACACCTGCTCAGTGCGCCAGAGTGCCGAGGACCGGGTTTTTGGCCAGGTTAAAAATTTTAGTGCTTTAAAAAAGAAAAATCCCAAGCTCATCATTGGCGTCACCGGCTGCATGGTTGG
>JABAHP010007722.1_pt1 | contig 16171 bp, 14 predicted proteins | sample 7062081 | NCBI WGS metagenome assembly JABAHP01 (sample SAMN14534357, study PRJNA622989) | marine sediment metagenome | biome: marine biome [ENVO:00000428]; feature: marine pelagic biome [ENVO:01000023]; material: deep marine sediment [ENVO:00002113] | place: India: Gulf of Kutch | collected...
CTCTGGTACCTGTCGGTGGCGTCGTCGAGGGCCCCCTGGGTGTTGCTGGTGGAGATGCTGTCCACGCCGTAGAAGCCTCCCAGGGTGTGCCATCCCCCGTCCACCTCGATGGCCGGGGTGCCCGAGATACCGGGCTGGTAGTGGCGCATGCGAGCCCGGCTATCCTCATTGGCCAGGCCGTCCTCGCCCCCACCGTTGAGCTCGTGGAACACCACGTAGTTCCAGGGCACCGACTCGTCATCCCGGATGCCCTCGTACATCTCCTCGGTCTCGGGGTGCGGTCCGCTCATGCAACTTGGGCACGAGAGGCCCGTGAAGAACTCTAGCAGCGGGCGGTGCCCGCGGAAGTCAGGGGGTATCACATTGGGCTCCTCGAGCACCCCTGGACGCTCGACGGGGAGCCCCCCACCAGCAGGTCCGGCGAGGAGAGTCGCCACCATGAGGAGCACCATTGCGACGGCGGTCAACTGGGCCAATCTGCCTCGTTCCATCTTGTATCGGGTCGCCGTCACTGCGTTCTCCTCCTTTCCTCGGGATGCTTGGGTCGTATTTCTTGATTGGGGCGAAATGGTCAGTATCGTTGAACGGATGCTCACATGTTGTTGGGCTCGTAGGGGTTGAAGGCGGGGTCGCCGTGGAGGATGTAGTGGCCGTATATCATGTAGGCGTAGTGGTCGCCCAGGTCGTTGATGTGGCCACCGAGCCCGTCCTCCACGATGTAGTCGTTCTTGGCGTTCCGGAGGGCGAGGCCCACCGTCTGGTCCTCGGCTAGGACGTACTCGCTGAAGTACTCGCCCATGAGCACGGCTCCCTCGGAGTCCAGGCGGACGTCGCCGTCGGATCCCGCGTCTATCCACCCGTAGGTGGACCGGGTCGCGCCTATGTAGGCGTTCATGCCGCCGTGCATGTACGCCATCGCCAGGGAGTTCTCCGGGTCCAGCCCGTCGATGCGGCCCACCACGCACGATATCATGTACATCGTGGAGGGGCCGAAGTCCATGTCCCGGACGTGGGCCACGTCGTATGCGGAACCGCCGGCGTACTTGGTTCGGGCCGCGGGCACGTACCAGTAGTAGAACCCGTGGACGCCGCCGATGATGTAGTTGGAGCCCTCCTGGTACTTCTGGGAGTTGGTCCTGTGGGAGAGGATCTCCGTGGTTGTCTTGGGATTGAACCCGCCGTCTGAGAACTCGGAGTTCACCTGGGTGATGAGGGATGGGTACATCGTCTCCACCGGTATCTCCGAGCCCAGGAAGACGTAGCCGTTGTTCTTCCACTCGGTGTGGACGTCCCCCTGCTGGTAGCCGGTGAAGGCGTCGATGATGTCGTAGTAGAAGAACGTCCGGGAGAGGAGGGCCGAGGTGTCCTGGACGTCGAAGCCGTCGATGCGGCCCACGGGCAGCTCCAGGTCAGGATATGCCGCGTTCACCCTACCGTCGCCCACGTCGTTGGGCGGGTTCAAGGGGTCCATGTTGATGTCCCCGTAGATGATGTCGCCCGGCTCGCCGTAGCCCTCCTGGGCCATGCCGCCGGGGAAGTAGTAGTGGGGTACCATGTTGGTGTCGGCGATGATGCCCACGTCCACCGGGTTGTAGTAGTAGTGGTCCGCCAGCTCGTTGAGCATTCCGTGGTCCTCCATCAGGCCCTCGGTCTCCAAGCCCACCAAGCGGGCAAGGGTCTCCACGGTCTCGTTGTGGACCTCCATCGCCTTCACGTTGGCAGCCCACATGCCCTTCTCGTTGATGGTGGGCTCGTCGCAGGCGACGCAGCCCTGATATGAGGGGCTCATGAGGGCGTAGGAGGGGCTCGCCATGGTGATGCCCTGACGGTACGCCGTCAGGTAAGGGGCCAAGGAGCTGATCGAGCTCATCAGCGGATACACCGGGCTCTCCAACCTCTCCACCACCACGTCCAGGTAGAACCACTCCGGTTCGGCCCTGATGATGCCTCCAGGCCCCGGAGGTGAACCGGACCACACCTCGCGCGCCATGAGGGAGAGGAGATGGGGGCCCGTGTCGTTGTTCAGGGGCAGGTCGAAGTCCACTATGCGGTACTCCCCCTCGATGCGCCCAGCCGGCGTCCCGAAGAAGGTCTCCATCGCTGGGTTCCCGTTCCCATCCTCCTCGTCACCGTCGAAGGCGTAGACGTAGATGCGGGAGCCGATCTCGTCGGCCCACTCGTTCCCCCGGAACTTCAGGGTGAAGTGCACGTTGCAGAACTCGTAGTCACCCGGGATGTCGAACTCGTAGTCCACCTCCGCGGGCACGGGGGTGGTCCCGGCCAGCACGTTGTCGCGGGTGGAGTGGTCGTAGATCTGGTCCTCGAAGTGGAAGGTGGTGGAGTCCAGGACGGTCATCGGGACCACGTCCTGGGGGTTTGCGATGGCCAGGTACTGAACCTCGCCTGCCAGACCCTGGGGGTCCCTGATGAAGTCGCGCGTGGTGTCCTGGATCTCGGTGAGGGTCTCGAACCTCAGGACCTTGCCGTAGCCCGGTGCATCGCCGAGGCATATGGTGTACTCCACGCCCAGGCCCTCTAAGGTGGAGGTCACGCCGGGGCAGACCTCGTCGGTGACGATTATGGGGATGTCCAGGTACGATGCCAGGGCGGCGCCCGCCACGGCCAGATCGTAGCCCTCCTTGTCCCCTCGGACGATCATAGCGCCGTCGGCCTTGGTCCAGAAGGTCTCGGCCACGTCCATGGAGGTGTGCTTGAGGTCCTCGGACAGGACCTTCATGGAGGTGGGCACGCTCAGATCGCCCACCGGGCCCACAGCGATGACCGTGGGCCTGTTGTAGGCCAGCAGGAACCTGTTTACGGATATCCCCGGGTTGTCACCAGCGACCAGGAGGGGCGTGGTCATCCTGTCCGCCGTCTCCTCGTAGTGGACGGCCACCGGGGTGGATATGATAGCATAGAACGGATCCGATTCAGAAGCGACGATCGAACCGCCCTCCTCGGTCATGGTCCTGGTGGACTGGGAGGCGAGCAGGTCGTCGAAGTCCGCGCTGTCCTCCCCCTCCCCGCCGGGACCTGAGAGGACGGCGAAGATCGCCACCAGGAGTATCAGCACCACGCCCACCGCCGCGACCTGTCTCTTCCGGTCAGCCATCACGAACCGGTAGACCTTCCGCGGATGATACCTCTGATAGGTTTCCTTGACCTTTGCCATCGGGTCCATGGGATGCACCTTCGAGCCCTTGGCTAGGCTCGGCTGGACTTATGTGACGGTCCGTATTTATGCTTTCGTATATCGTATGTCACCGTCTGGCTGCCACCCATCGTATTTAGGTTTTCCTAACTCCAACAGGACCGCCGTCCGGCCCAAGGTTTTTCGACCCCCTAACCCTTCACCTGGCCCGTGCACGTGGCGACCGACGTGGGAGGAACCTTCACCGACTTCGTGGTGCTGGAGGGCGGGACACTACGCTCCTTCAAGGTACCCTCGACCCCATCGAGTCCGGACAGGGCAGTAGCCAACGGGCTCGCCACGATGCCGGGCGCCGATGTCGAGACCTTCGCCCACGGGACGACGGTGGCCACGAACACCGTCCTCCAGAGGTCGGGGGCCAGGGTCGCCTTCGTCACCACCGCCGGCTTCGAGGACCTCCTGGAGATCGGGCGCCAGACCAGACCCTCCGTCTACGACCTGCGGGCCGCCAAGGAACCGCCACTGAGCCCTAGGGACCTGAGGTTCGGCGTCCATGAGCGGGTCCTCCACGACGGGAGCGTCGAGGTACCGCTGACTTTGGAGGAGGCAGAGCGGGTCGCCGTCGAGGTGGCGGCGTCGGGGGCGGAGGCAGCTGCAGTCTGCCTTCTCTACAGCTACCTCCGGCCCGAGCACGAGGCGATGGTCGGGGAAGCCCTCGAGGAGAGAGGGGTGGAGGCGTCCCTCTCGTCAAAGGTGCGACCTGTATTCCGTGAGGTGGAGAGGGGCTCGACCACGTCCATGGACGCCCACGTCAGGCCCGTGGTCCGTAACTATTTGCGCCGTCTGAGGGAGGCCTTGACCACCCATGGCATGGATGGTTACATGGTAATGGGCTCCCATGGAGGGGTCCTCCCCGATGGCGTCGCCGCGAGCCAACCGGCCCGTCTGCTACTCTCAGGACCCGCCGGTGGGGTGATGGCCGCCGCCGCGCTGGGCGAACGGGCGGGGGTCCCTGACCTGTTCACCTTCGACATGGGAGGCACCTCCACCGACGTTGGGGCGGTCGTCGAAGGGCAGCCCCTGCGCAGGTCGTCCTTCGAGGTGTCGGGCCTCACCGTCGGACTACCGACGATCGACGTGGTGACGGTCGGCGCCGGTGGTGGAAGTCACGTGTGGGTGGACCCCGGCGGTGCACTCCGTGTCGGACCCCAGAGCTCGGGCGCGGACCCCGGGCCCGCCTACTACGGTCTGGGCGGCGATGTGTCGACCGTGACGGACGTCCACGTCCTCTCGGGCACGCTGCCTACCAACTTCCTTGATAGGTATGGCATCCGGGGCGACATGGAGGCCGCCAGGGCGGCCTGCGAGACGACGGCCGACACCGCCGGGACAGACATGGGATCGTTCCTCTCCGGAGCCCGAAGGGTGGCCGACGCCACCATGGCGCGGGCCTTCCGTGTGCTCCTGGCGGGGAGGGGGCTCGACCCCAGGGGCTTCACCCTAGTGGCCTTCGGGGGTGCTGGACCCCTGCACGGGGCCTCCCTGGCCGACGACCTGGGCTTCGGCAGGGTCGTCGTGCCCGCCGCGGCCGGTGCCTTCTCGGCCATGGGCATAGCCCTCTCCGACATACTGGTGGAGAGGGACAGGACGCTGATGCTCCCCGTGGCGGAGGCAAGGGGGCGGCTGGGAAAGGTGCTATCGGACCTCACGGGGGAGTCTATGGAGGAGCTGGCGGCAGCTGGCGTCGACCCGATGACCGCCATGCCGGACTGGGAGGTGGACATGAGGTACAAGGGGCAGAGCCACGAGCTCACCGTGCCCTTCCACGTCTGCTCGGGCCCCACCGAGGAGAACCTCCACCGGGCTCACGAGAGGGCCTACGGGCACGCCATGGAGGGGGAGCCAGTAGAGGTGGTGAACGTGCGGCTCAAGCTCCGGGTGGCGGGACCTGACCTGCGCCTGGACGCAGATGACGAGGTAGGGGGTGGTTACCCCTCAGGCACCAGGAGGGTCCTGTTCGACGATGGTTGGGTCGACGCGACCACCATGCGACGCGGAGACCTTCCTCCGGGGAGCGAGGGGCCGGGACCCGCCGTCGTTGAGGGTGATGGTGAGACCATTGTTGTGCCACCTGGTAGGTCCTGGCGCGTCGACGGGTGGGGCAACCTGTGGATGGAGGTGGCCTGATGCTGGACCCCGCCGAGCTGGAGGTGATGAGGCAGGCCCTCACCGCCATCCCCGAGGAGATGGGCGTGGTCCTGGTCCGGTCCTCCTACTCCCCCAACATCAAGGAGAGGCGGGACGCCTCCTGCGCCCTCTTCGACCCAAGGGGGAGGATGGTGGCCCAGGCGGAGCACATACCCGTGCATCTGGGCTCGATGCCGATGGCGGTGGAGAGGCTCCTCGAGACGGGGGACGACATCGGTCCCGGGGACAGCTGGATCGTGAACGACCCCTACACCGGGGGGTCCCACCTCAACGACGTTACGGTGATCTCGACCGTCCACGACCCGTTGAACGAGGTCCTCCTTGGGTTCGTGGTCAACAAGGCCCACCACGCCGACTTAGGCGGTGACGCCCCGGGCTCGATGCCCGCAGCGGCGACCTCCCTGGAGCAGGAGGGCATCGTGTTGCACCTGCAACGGTTGACCCGGCAGGGGCGATGGGTGGGGGACGCCAGGGAGAGGTTGCTGGCCGCCTCGCGCACACCAGAGGAGCGTGCTGGTGACCTGGGGGCGCAGATGTCGGCCAACATCGTCGGTGGACACAGGCTCGAGGCGTTCTGGGAAAAGTACGGCGCCGACCGGTGGGAGGTGTTCTGCGACCAGGTGATCGAGTACAGCCGGAGGAGGATGCTCTCGGCAATCGAAGGGCTGACACCGGGCACCTACATGGCCGAGGGAATGATCGAGGCCCCTGGAGAGGCCCCGGACCTTCCCGGCTTCGAGGTCCCAGACATGGGCGACGTGCGCATCGCGGTGGAGGTGGTCGTGTCGCCCGATGGTGTCGTGTTCGACCTCTCTGGGACAGACGACCAGGTGAACGCACCTTGGAACGCGCCCTACTCGGTGACCCTGTCGGCGGTCTACTTCGCGCTTCGGGCCATGACGGACCCGAGCATTCCACCCAACCACGGGTGCTACATACCGGTGGAGGTCGTCTGCCCCAAGGGGAACCTACTCAACCCGGAACCACCTCATCCCGTGGGGGCGGGCAACGTGGAGACGTCCCAGATACTTGCCGGTGTATGTCTGGACGCCTTCGGTCAGTCGACGAGGGATGGTCCGGTGGCGGGTTCCCAGGGCACCATGAACAACGTGCTCATCGGTGCATCGGGGGCATCGCCCTTCACCTTCTACGAGACAATAGGTGGAGGGGAAGGGGGCTCTCCGTGGCGACCTGGAATGTCGGGTGTGCACACCCATATGACGAACACGGCCAACACGCCGATAGAGTCCCTGGAGGCGGAGTACCCCCTGAAGGTCGGCCGTATTGGCTTGCGGAGGACCGGAGGGGGCAAGGGCGCACATCCAGGAGGTGAGGGGACCATCAAGTCCATCACGATACAGGCCGAGGACGCAGTTCTCACAGTTCTCTCGGACTCCAGGGTCCGGCTACCGAAGGGAGCGTCTGGTGGAGGGCAGGGTGTCGTCGGTGGGAACGCGCTGGAACGTGATGGTGTTGTCTATCACCTACCCTCCAAGTTCACATTGCGCCTCGTGAGGGGAGACGTGCTCATGGTCGAGACACCCTCCGGAGGGGGATGGGGAGAGCCATAGGACAGATATCGATCCGAACGCAGGTTCTGGACTTGACAGTATGGATTGAATGCCTGTACCCGATATCTACATCTAAGCTGAGACGTCTGTGGCTCCAATGCTCCGATGCGAGGTCGCCGTCGTGGGTGGAGGTCCCGCGGGTTCCACCGCTGCCCGCTTCCTGGCCCAGTCCGGGAGGGACGTCCATCTCTTCGAGGCCGACCCCTCACCCCGCGACAAGGTCTGCGGCGGAGGCCTGCGCCCCTCCGTCCTCTCCCACTACCCCCACATGGTGGCCCTGTCGCCCAAGTACCTGGAGGCGGTCTCGACCACGGGGGTCATGTCGACCCCGGGGGGTCCTGAGATCTGCTACACCTCGCCCGAGGGGTGGCCCCCCATCATGTACCAGAGCCGCCGGTCCGTCCTGGACCGGGTCCTCCTGGACGACGCCGCCGACTCCGGGGCGCAGGTCCACGAGGGCGCGAAGGTGGTCCGCGCCGCCGGTGGACAGAAGGGATGGACGCTCAAGACCGAGGACGGCACCGAGGTGAGGTGCCGGGGCGTCATCGGCGCAGGCGGGGCCAAGTGCCCCATCGGCCGGAGGCTGAGGTTCGCCGCGAGGGGGTCAGCGGCCTTCCCATCGGAGCGCCTCGCCGTGGCCTGGGCCAGGGAGTTCCTTGTGGGTGAGGACTTCGTTAGGAAGGCGTACGGCACCGGCGCCATGACCCGCGTGGACCTGCGAGAGGGGGGGGTTACCGGATACGCGTGGGCCTTCCCGAAAAAAGAGCACGTGAACGTGGGGTTCGGCGCCCTGGTCGAGGACCTACACGATGGCGTGGGGAAGTACAAGGCGGCGGCCTACGCCCAGCGGCTGGTCGACATGGGCCTACTTCCCGAGAACCCCTCGGGCGGCGCCTGGAAGGCCGCGCCCATCCCGATGGGCGGTCCGGAGGGCCCCGTATCCAGACCAGGGGCCATGTCCCTGGGCGACGGCGCCGGCCTGGTGTCTCCCCTCTCCGGGGACGGCATTTACTACGCAATCCGCTCTGGGGAGCTGGCCTCCATGGTCATGGACAAGGCCCTCGACAAGGCGGAGCTGACGGCGGAGGCGATGGCGGTCTACGGTCGGGCCTTCAAGAGGGAGTTTGCCAAGGAGATGGCCATCCTGACCAAGGTGGCCAAGAGGCTGCGCTCTGACCCCCTGGAGATGCTGCGCAGGGCCGCGGCCGACCCGGACATCCCTCCCCTGGTGGTCCAGATGTTCCAGGGGGAGGGTGACATAAGGAGGACGGCGCTACGCCTCTACGGTAGGGCGCTGCTAGCGGGTCTTCGGAAGTGAGGTCTCGCGGTATCTTGATATACGCCCCCGTCCTTCATTGTCCCATGGCCCAAGGGTCCAAATGGAGGGACAGGTACTCGCGCCAGCTGGTCCTCGCACCGATAGGCGAGGACGGACAGAGGAGGCTTGGGAAGGCCAGGGTCGTCGTCGTGGGGGCCGGGGGCCTGGGCAGCAACTCAGCCGAGCTCATGATACGAATGGGCATAGGCAAGGTGATCGTCATCGACGGGGACAAGGTGGAGCTCAGCAACCTGCACCGGGTCAGGATCTACGGCGACCTGGACGTGGGACGCTCGAAGGCGGACCTGCTCCAGCACAGGTTGGGATACAGCATCGAGGGAGCCGACCTGGAGACGCGGAAGGTGCGCCTGGATGGAAGGAACGCCCTGGAGCTCCTGGAGGGTGCCGACGTGGTCCTGGACGGCCTGGACAACATGGAATCCCGGTACGTCATCAACGACGCATGCTTGGAGCTGGGCATCCCGTGGGTGTATGGCGGCGTGGTCGCCACCGGGGGCCTCGTGGCGCCCTTCCCCGTCGGGGGACCCTGCTTCCGGTGCCTGTTCGCAGACCCGCCCGAGCCGGGAGCCCTCCCGACCACCGCGACCCACGGCATCCACCCCGCGCTGCCCTCGGTCGTTGCCTCGATCCAGGTGGCGCTGGCCACCCGAATCATCCTGGAGGGCATCGAGGAGCCCAACCTTACGGCTATGGACCTTTGGTCCGACGACTGGCGGGTCATCGTCCTGAGCAAGCGGGAGGACTGTCCCGCCTGCGTCCAGGGTAGAAGGGATTTCCTCGAGGGGGGATGAGGCCTTGGACCAGGTCAGGTACGTGGCGAACATATCGGCGGGGCTCGACAGCCCCGTGGCCGTCCACCTCATGCTGTCCCGGGGCGCCGAGGTGACGCTCCTCCACTTCGACAACCGACCCTTCGGGGACGACCAGGAGGTGGAGAAGGCCAGGACGCTGATATCTAGGCTCCGGGAGATACACGGGGAGGTGCCCGCGTACCTGGTCCCCCACGGGAAGACCTACCACACGGCCATGAGGGAGCGGGAGCCAGACAGGCTCCACTGCGTCCTGTGCAAGCGGATGATGCTCAGGGTCGCATCCCGGTTCGCGCGCACCATCNNACCATAGACGCCACAGGCGTCATCACCGGGGAGTCCTTGGGCCAGGTCGCCTCCCAGACGCTCCAGAACATCGCGGTGGAGCAGCAGGCCCTGGAGGGGCTGACGGCGGTCCGGCCCCTGATAGGCATCGATAAGACGGAGGTCATGACCATCGCCCGCAGCATCGGCACCTACGACCTCTCCATCGCCCCGGGAACGGCCTGCACCGAGGCCCCGGGCAGGCCATCGGTGGCAGCCCGCTCGGTGGAGGTCGAGGCGGTGGAGGCCGAGATAGGGGTGGACGACCTGGCGCGGAGGGCCCTCGAGGGCATGGTCGAGTGGTGAGTCGATGAAGCTCCTGCTGACGGGACCGCCGGGCATCGGCAAGACCACGCTGGTCAAGCGGATCGTCGTCAAGTTGAGGGGTACCGTCAAGTGCTCGGGGTTCATCACAGAGGAGGTACGCTCCGAGGAGGGAGGCCGCATCGGCTTCGACATCGTCACCCTGGAGGGCAAGCGGGCCCCCCTCGCCAGGAAGGGCGTTCGCGAGGGCCCCATGGTTGGGGACTACCGCGTCGACTTGGGGGCCCTGGAAAGTGTGGCGGTGCCCGCAATGAAGGAGCCGTGGGCCCAGCTGCCGGTCGTGGACGAGATAGGGCTGATGGAGCTCAAGTCAAACCACTTCAGGGAGGCGGTGCTCAGGCTGCTCGATGACGAGCGCCCCCTGCTTGGGACCATCAGGTACCAGAGGGAGCCTTTCTGCGACATGGTCAAGTCGCAGCCGGGGGTGGAGGTCGTCGAGGTGTCCTACGGGAACCGGGACGCGCTGGTGGAGATGCTGGCCGCGCGCCTAATCGACGAGGGCCACCCTCAATGAGGCCCGATGTCGACCACTACGGGCGGGAAGTCCACGACGGCGCAGGGTCCGAAGCATGAGCCGCAGTGCACGCACTCCCCCTCGTCGAGGACCACGCGCATGTCCTCGATGGACAGGGCGCCCGTGGGGCACCTGGGGACGCACACGCCGCAACCCACGCACAGCTCGGCCCGGACGACCAGCTGACGCGCCTTCTCGAGAAGGTCCTTCGCGGACTTCCCGTCCTCGGCACGGGCCACCAGGGTGCCGTCCCCGTGGGCCTCGACTCCCGCGTCCACCCTGACCACGTCGCCGTCCGCCTCGGTGCTCCCGAGGACCGTCAGCAGCTGGGCGACCCTGGGAAGGTCCAGCTCCCTGTCGAAGCGCCCCCTGGCCTCTCCCTCCTCCTCGGGAGGTTCCCTCACGAAGGATATCGCGAAGGGGGGCGTCCGGGTCGCGTCGGCGGCGCCGGGGGCCACGTCCTGCATGTACTTGGGCACCTTGTGGAACCGGTAAAGGTTGAGGTCCACCCACCTCCGGTCCCTCCCGGTCGCCTCCGCCCACTCCTCCAGGAAGGTCTTCCATTGGGCGTAGCCGGGGAAGTGCTCCTCCACCAGCTCCAGGTCCGCCAGGTCGGTGGCGGGGCACGGGTAGCACCCGATCCTCTCTAGGCCCAGATCGTACCACGGGTTGGACTCCTCCCCCCTCATCCAGAGGTAGAGCCAGACGTGGAGTCCCGTCCAGTCCTGGATGGGGCTCGCCCCCACCTGCCCGGGCACCCACGGGTTCCGCCAGACCGCCCCGCTCCTGGAGCGGGGGCCAGACTCGTAGCGGCGCTGGCCGATGAAGGTTATCATCCCTCCGGGGAACCGGGCGTTGAGCGCCCTGGCGACGGGTCCCAGCTTCTGGGTCTTGCAGCACCACCTGTAGTCCCGGGAGGGAGGGCCGAACTCGGCACTGCGCTCCACGAAGTCGTGCTCGGTCTCCTCGATTACCAGCTCCAGGTCGTGTCTCCTGGCCACGTCGTGCACGTGCTCCACCGTCTCAGGCAGCTCGATGCCCGTGTCCACGAACACCACCGGGGGCCTCATCCCCGCCTCCAGGACGATGAGGAGGGTCGCCAGTGAGTCCTTGCCCCCAGAGAACGAGACCGCCAATGGAAGGTCCTCCTCCTCGGCTATCCGCAGCACGAACCCCTTGCCCTTGTCCACCATCCTCTCCACGTGGGCGCGGTTGGCATCGATGACCTCTTCCCAGGTCCTGACGGGGCCGGGATCGGGCAACTGGTCCCCCGTCCTCCTGTGGTGGCGGACCTTGGCGCAGACCCCCCGGTCCAGCTCGACCATCTCCTTCCCCGTCAGCCTAGCCTGACCGACAGCCACCGCGCGGTCGTCGGGGTCCACCACGATGACCTCGTCTCCTACGGCGATGTCACGGGATGCCCGGTCCACTCCGGGGGCGAGCACGCTCTTGCCGTCCTCGATGAATGGGACCGCGTCCTCGGAGAGGCCCACGATGCCCCGGGTCGCTACGCGGGCGATCCGGTCGGCGCCCTCCAGACGGGGGAGCAGACGCCAACCGCCCAGGGGGTCGTAGCGCATGGTGGCCACCACGGCACCGTCAAGGATGACCTCGTCCATCCGGTCCTCGGCCGGCGCCTTGTTGAGGACGACGGCCATCTCCGGGTCGGGGAGGAGGGCCTCCCCGGCCCCCTCGCCGAACTGCTGGTCGGCAAGCCTTCTGACGCGCTCCAGCTCCACCCTCCTGGCGGGTCGCACGTCCCCGGGAGGGGTGAGCTTGACCATGGCGGTGGGGGCGCCGCAGGTGCCGCACCTGTCCTCGTCAAGGATGGGAAGGTTGCACCGGTGGCACCACCGGAGCTTCAGCCTGCCGAGCCTCACCTGGGCCAGTCCATCACCGGACGTGGGAAGGCGGAGGCGTTATTTGAGGCTTGCCCCAGCCTGCCCAAGGATTTATTACTCGCACGACCCCATCGGCCCCCGAGGCGACATGACGTTCTCCGTCGGAGTGCTCGGATTCCCCTTCACGGCCAAGGTCTGGGGAGGCATCTCGTGGGCCACATTCAGGACGGTGGAGGCCCTCTCCCGGGTGAACCCCGACGACGTGTTCTACATCGTGCTCCACGAGGAGGTCCCCACCGAGTTCGGGGCAACCACCCTCGACGGGCTCCTCGCCGAGCGGGAGAACATGACCAGGGTCACCGTCCCCAAGGGCAAGGAGACCATCTCCTGGTGCGAGGACCACACCGACGTGGTCTGGGGCCCCGCCAGCGGGGTCCTGGGGTCCCGGCGGCTCCCCGAGGTGTTCACCCACCACGACATGAGGATGTTCGGCCCCATGCGTGAGTCCTGGGGCCACTACTTCAAGCACAGGGCGGGCCTCAACAGGGCGATGAAGGCCGCCAGCATCGCCGTCGCCGTGTCCGAGGGCACGAGGAGCGAGATGCTGGAGCACTACAAGGGGAGCAGGTACGCCCGCATGACCTGCACCATACCCTGGGGCGTGCCCGCGGGCTTCTCGGACCCGGACGGCGTCGAGCCCCTCCGCCCGGACTTCGTGGAGGGTGGCAGGTTCATCACCACCATCTACGACCCCTTCCCCCACAAGCACATGGAGCTCCTGGAGCTGACCGTGCCCCTGCTGGAGGAGCACGGATGGGACCTGGTGGTGATGGGAGGCATGAGGGGCGGGGGCATAGACGTGGTGGTGGACCATCCGAGGGTCCACTACCCAGGCTTCGTGGACTACGAAACCATGCCCCGGTACATCAAGGCCTCGTCCCTGTTCCTTTTCCCCTCCGAGTACGAGGGCTTCGGCTTCCCGCCCTACGAGGCCATGTCCCTGGGGGTACCGGTCCTTTACAACTCCCGGTGCGCGGTGCTGGAGTCGGTCATCGGCGACCGTGCGTTCTCCTTCGCCCGTGACGAGGAATTGGTGGAGGTGCTGGGTCGTCTGATGGACTCCGACGAGGAGAGGGACCGTCACGTTGGTGAGGGTCTCGAGATCGCAGCCTCCTTCGACTGGGACCTGGCCGCCAGGAGGTACATGTACGCGTTCCAGATGGCCCACGCCTACAGGGACAGGAGGTTGGACTTCGCGGCAGGGGACCCGAAGCCACCCTTGGCCGCCATCACCGGGAACGGGACGCAAAGCTAGATTACCGTGGGGTGTGATTTCCCAAGGGGAGGCCGAAGGACCATGGCATCGGCTCTGGACGAGGTGTTGGAGAACAAACAGGCCCAGGAGTTCTGGCTCCGAAGGTTGATCGCCATCATCATCGACGCGCTAATCATCTACATACCCATCGTGGCGATGACATCGATAGCCTGGTCCATGGGTTTCTTCGGCCAGGTGCCGTGGATCATCTCGGGGGCGCTGCTGGTGGCCTACTCCGCGCTCTTCGAGTCCGAGCTGGGATACACCATCGGCAAGAGGATAATGGGACTGGAGGTTGTGTCCCTCGACCCCCGCCCCTACGACATGAGGCGGGCCCTCATCAGGAACATCACCAAGGTCCACGGCGTGTTCCTCATCATCGACCTGCTCCTGGGCGTGCTGGCCGAGGACAGGACGAACATGCGCTACCTGGACACCGTGGTTGCGACCGAGGTGGTGGACCAGGAGGTGGCCGAGTGGCGGCGAGCCCACGGCCTGGCACCCCCCGCCGGCGACGGCCAGGCACCTCCCGTCACCGTCCAGCCCGAGGGCGAGCCCGCGGAGCCGACCATGCCTCCCGAGCCAGAGGAGCCGGCTCCCCCGGAGCCGCCCGTCGAGGACGATTCGCTGGTCGAGGTCGTCGAGGAGGACACTGGTGCCCCTGGCATCGCGCCACCCCCCATACCCGAGGTGGTGGAGGAGGAAGAGCCTCCGGAGGAAGTGCTCGAGGAGGTGTCCATGGACGAGATCATGGACGAGAGGCCCTCCGAGGGCGAGCCCGCCTACAAGATGCCGAAGCCCGAGAAGGAGGGCGAGTGAGAGGCCTTCCAGACCCTTCGGTCAGGGTACATGTCTGGTCTGTTGGGAATAGCCGAGGCTAGCGGGGGTTAAGGGGCGGTCATCCCGTCCTGTCGGACCGGTGTCGGGATATCACTCCACAGTCTCCAGCTGCGTGATGATGTTCCAGATCAACGTCCTCCCGTGGAGAGGTATGTTGGGGTCGTCCGCCAGCTGGTCGAGGATGCTGTTCGCCTTGGCGATGCGGACATCAAGGGCGTCCTCCTTTCCGTTGAGGATGTCCTTCGCCTCCTTTGCCCCGCGACGTATGTTCCTCGGTATCGACGTGTCCCCAGCAAGTTGATCGAGGGCATCGCCGATATGCTTGAGCTTGACCTCCGCGTCCATGGAACCACCTCGCGCGATGGGCGGTAACATGGCCTGCCTTTATTAATCCTTTCCCCGGCGGACAAGGGGATGGACCGAGCGCCCCGAGGGGAAACCGGTCTCAAAAAGCGTCGTATAACCTATGACCGCGCCCGTCATGTGCTATAAGGATATCGGTCCCATACAGCGCGCTCCGTCGGGAGACCAGGGTCCACCGAGCGGGTCCTCCCATAGATATTATCCGATTCTCAAGGGTTGGTAACCAAACTTGGAAAACAGCCCGTATAGTATTTAACAGGCGGTGGACACAGGAGGGGCCCTCACGGAGGTAGTGGAATGATAGAGGGTAAGGATATACTGGCCGATCTGCTCCCCGACGAGTACATCGGCAGCCAGATACTCTCGGCCCTCCTCGCCAGGTACAACCTGGTCCTGACCAGGTCGGGCGAGGACGAGCTGTCCATAGCCCCCTCCAACGTCGCTATGGCCACCTATTCACCGGCCAACTTCCTGGTGCCCACCATGGCGGTGAACAACATCCTCCTCGGGATGGGACTCCACCTGGAGCAGGCCAGGGATGGGTCCTTCGACGTGGTCCCCCTTCCCTTCGTCCGCGGTAGGGGCGACAGCGACATGGGCCTTCCCGGTGACGAGCCCTACTCCAAGCTGATGGACACGGGCTACATGTGAGGTCCTCGCAAGGGGCCCCTTACCACTAAGACAACATGGTTTTATATACCGAAGGTCTAGTCCGTACCATGGGCAGACCGAGGGTCCTGAGCATCGGCAACACTGTGCTTGACGTGATAGGAAAGACGCCGGACAAGCTCCCACGCTTCGGCGAGCTGGCAGCGGGAAGGGGACCGGCCGACATGGACCTGGGGGGGAACGGTGCGATCGCCGCCGCGGCCGCCTCTGCCCTGGGGGCGGAGGCACACCTGGCCAGCGCCATCGGCGACGACGTCTGGGGGAGATGGCTCCTGGAGAGCCTGGAGGCCTACAAGGTCGACACGAGCCAGACGGTCACCGTCAAGGGAGAGCCCACCGCCACCACCCTGTCCCTCGTCCGGACCGATGGTGAGAGGGCGCTGCTCACCCACAACGGGGCCAGCGAGCACCACGACCTGGAAAAGGTCGACCTCTCGGGCGTCGGCAAGGGTGACTGGGTCTTGGTCTCCTCACTGTTCCTGGTCAAGGCATACAGCGGTGAGCCGCTGCGCCGCGTCGTGAGGGTAGCGAAGGAGAGGGGGGCCATGGTGGCCATGGACCTGGCCTGGGACTGCGCGGGCGAGTGGAACCTGGAGATGCTGGCCCTCGAGGAGGCGGACCTGGTGCTCGGCAACATGTCAGAGGTCAAGGCCGTCGCCTGCTCCTCGGACCTGGACACGGCCATAGAGAAGATCATGGACCATGGCATCGAGACGCTTGTCGTCAAGATGGGCGAGGAAGGGGCCAGGCTCGTGAGGTCCGACGGATTGGACGTGACCGTCCCCGCTCCTCAGGTCGATCCCGTCAACGCGACGGGGACGGGGGACGTCTTCAACGCCGCGCTCATGGTGGCGCTGGCCGAGGGAAGGGACGTCCTGGAGGCCGTGAGGTTCGCGTGCTCCG
>JABAHP010010559.1_pt1 | contig 16157 bp, 12 predicted proteins | sample 7062081 | NCBI WGS metagenome assembly JABAHP01 (sample SAMN14534357, study PRJNA622989) | marine sediment metagenome | biome: marine biome [ENVO:00000428]; feature: marine pelagic biome [ENVO:01000023]; material: deep marine sediment [ENVO:00002113] | place: India: Gulf of Kutch | collected...
CCGATCGGGTCCTCCCCGGCCGCGCCGGGTTCGTCGGCGTAGGCTCCGTAGAAGGCGAAGTATGCCTGGTTCAGCTTGCGGATGAAGTGACCCTGAGCCACGAACTCCTGTCGCCGCTCCTCCATGTAGGCCTCTGCCTCCTCAATCTTCTCCTGAGCCAGCAGTTCGTCCACCCGAATGCGTGTCTCCCGCATCTCGGCGCGGAAGTCAAAGGCCGGTGGTTCCTCCTCCAGCTCCTCCGGCGCGGGCTCTGGCTCCGGCGGCACAAGCTCGGGGTAGTAGCGCGTCACCACGCCTCGTCCGGCTTCCTTACCCACGATGGAGGCCACGGTCTCGTTGATGGTGCGAACCTCGGGGGAGGTCTCGTAATTCCAGCCCAGCGGCCTCAGGGTTAGATAATGGTGCGTCCACTCGTGGGCGGACACGTCGGCCACCCAGTTGAGCGAACTGCTCTCCAGCAGCATCGCTGGATAGGCCGCCAGTCCGCCGATGCCGGTCACCAGTGATGAGACGTCGTTGGAGGCATCCACCTGCTCCTCGATGGCTTCCCGCCGGGCCACGCCCAGCCCATGGCGTAGGTTGAGGCTGAAGATTCTCTCGATGCGATCACGGGGGGAGACGACGAGCAGGAGAGGCAGCTGGGTAAAGTGCACGCCGACGGGTGGAAACTCCTGACCCAGCACACCAAACCCCTCGTACATCAGGATGGAGGCCGTCTGCTCCTCCAGGATCGCCTCGGCGAGCGGCTGGCGGGCCTCCTCTGCTGCCCGCAGCGCCGCCAGTCGGGCGCGCAGGTCGACCGTTGCCGCTTCAGCGTCCTCCACCGCCGGTTCGGTGTAGGCGCGCTGGATCTCCCAGTCCAGCCATTGGATATCGGCCACCAGCCCCAGGTAGCCGAGGAAGAAGTCGTGGCGGGCGGTTTCGTCCATGTAGCGCTGCGGTGCGACCAGGGCGTGGGCCAGTTTGCTCAACAGCGCTTCCACCTCCCAACCGGCAAGATCGAACCGCTCGCCGATCAGCAAACGGTCGATCCGGGTGTCGAGGTGGGCCGGCGGCGGCCCCTCGGATGCCAGACCCATCAGCAGCACGGCCACCAAGAGCGCCAGTTTCCACCGCTGGATACTCCATATCAGGAGTTTGGGGAGGTGATTGCCCAGTATTTGACGAAGTGCCATGGTTTTTCCTGTGACTGCACCGATGTGCGATGCGGATTGTAGCAGACGGTTGCTGTCTTGGCAAGTCCCTCAGGTTGCGCAAAATCTTCGCTGTGGGTATAATGATTTCACTCGGTAGGCGATTGGCAGACAAGGATCGGCCTCCGAAGCTGAACGCTTGGTCATTTGAATGGAGTTCACCATGGATCTCAAAGCAGCAGGGGCGCTGGTGGCGCTGGTGTTGTTGTCTGTCTCCACCGCGTGTGCCCCGACTTGGGTCACGTCTGCGCCCACATCCGCACCGCTCGACGCTTCTGAGGCTACGGCTCCGGCTGCGCCCACGGCCGCGTCCGCCGTCGAATCCTCTCCCACGCCGGAGCCCCCCATGGCCGCGCTGGCCAACGGCCAGCCCATCTATCTGGCCGATTACGAGCGCGAGTTGGGGCGATACGAGGCTTCGTTGCTGTCGCGGGGGATCGACCCCAGCAGCCCAGAGGGTCAGGAGAACCTGGCTCAGGCGCGTGCCTGGGTCCTCAATGTGATGATCGAACAGGTCCTGACGGAGCAAGCGGCGGCGGCAGTGGGCGTGGGTGTCTCCGATGCTGAGGTGGACGCCTACATGCAGGTCATGATCGACGAGAATGGGGGTGAGGAGGCGTTCCGGGCCAAACTGGCGGAGTGGGGCGAGACGTACGAAGATGCCTGGCGAGAGGTGCGCGCGCAGTTGATCGGGATGGCTATGACGCAGCGCGTGATTGAGAGTGTGCCGACGACCGCCGAACACGTCCACGCCCGCCACATCCTGGTGGATACCTCGGCGGAGGCAGAGCACATCTTGGCACAGCTCCTGGCTGGCGCCGACTTCGCTGCTCTGGCCAAGGTCCATTCCCTGGACACCAGCACCCGCGAAACTGGAGGCGACCTGGGCTTCTTCCCCCGCGGTATCCTGGTGGCTGCTGAGGTAGAGGATGCTGCCTTTGCCCTGCAGCCGGGCCAGTTCAGCGGCGTGGTGAACAGCGCACTGGGCTATCACCTCGTGCAGGTCATCGAGCGCGACCCCGCCCGCTCCGTCAGCCCGGAGAACTTGCGTCTCTTGCAGGATCGAGCGGTGCAGGAATGGATCGAGGATCTGTGGGCTCAGGCCGAAGTCCAGCGTTTCGTCGAGACGACACCCTGATGCGGGGTTCCTGCGAGGAGATCAATCGATGGCTAACAATGGAAGAACCGCGCTTTTCAATATCTTGACCATCGTGGTGCTTGCGGCCACGGTGTGTCTGGTGGGCGCGTATGCGCTGGTCGGGCTAAACGTCTACAACCCTTTTCCGGCGCCCACGCGCGCCAGCCTGGCGCTGCCGACCGACACGCCCACCCCCAGCGGCCCGACGCCCGTTCCCACCTGGACACCAACGCACACTCCGGCCGAGCCGTCCCCTATGCCCACGCGTACGCCTACGCTGACACCGTCGGCCACCCCCACATTCCCGCCTACTCCCACTTTCCCTCCGACGGTAACGCCTACCCCTCGGGCCACGCGTTCCCCGTGGCCGTTTACCTATGAACTGGACTTGATGTCGCCTCAGTACGGCTGCAGTTGGACGGGGGTGGCAGGTCACGTACAGGATCTGGATGGTAACCCCCTCGTCGGTTACCCGGTCCACGTGTGGGGGGCGGGCATCGACGTGGTCGTCACCTCTGGTTCTGACGCGCGATTCAACACCATCTACGGCAATCAGGCCGCGTGGGAGCAGTTCTTCGACGCCAGGCCGAAGGTTTTCGAAGTGCGCGTGCAACTCCACGATCCCTACCGGGACGACCATCTCCCTGTTTCGGAGGAGATTGTGATCGAAATGCCCGGATTCTGCGGTGCGGGCCTGGCGTACGTCGTGTTTACTCAGAATCACTAGCAGGCGTGAAGTGGAACGGGGCAGGTGGCCGAGGTGACCGTGTTGGTCATCTGCCATCCGTTATCTGTTATCGATCATTGACCCGTGGGCAACCTATATCTGGTTGGTACTCCGATTGGCAACCTGGAGGACATCACGCTCCGCGCGCTGCGCATCCTCGAGGAAGTCACGCTCATCGCTGCAGAGGACACCCGGCGCGCTGGCATCCTCGCCCGGCGCTACGAGATCGAGACCCCCATCACCAGTTACTTCGAGGGCAACAAACTGACGAAACTTGAGACGATCCTGCGGGCATTGGACAGGGGCGACGTGGCCCTGATCTCCGAGGCCGGCATGCCGGGGCTTTCTGATCCGGGCTACGAGCTCGTGCAGGCCGCCATCGAGCGCGGGTACCGGGTCGTGCCTGTCCCCGGTCCCTCGGCCCCTGTGACGGCGTTGATCGTCTCTGGCCTGCCCAGTGACAGTTTCCTCTACCTGGGCTTCCTGCCCCGACGCCAGCGAGAGCGTCAGAGGTTGCTGACCGAAGTGGCGCAGGAGCAGCGCACGTTGATCGCCTTCGAGGTCCCCCACCGGTTGCGCCGCAGTCTGGCCGACATCGAGGCTGTGCTGGGTGATCGGCCGCTGGCTGTGTGCCGTGAACTGACCAAGCTACACGAGGAGGTATGGCGGGGGACCGTCTCTGCGGCGCGGGATCACTTCGACGAGGTCAAGCCACGGGGTGAGTTCACCCTCGCGATCGGGGGCGCGCCGCAGGTGGTTGAGCGTTGGGATGAGGATCAGGTGCGCGCCGCACTGGACGAGCAGTTGGCACAAGGCACGCCCCGCCCGGCCGCGGCACGGCGCATCTCCGCGGCCTCCGGCTGGAGCCGGCGGGAAGTCTACGCGCTCGGTCTCAATGATGACATCTCGGTTGAGACTGGCGGCGCCAATCGCGGTGGGCAACCCGTGGAGGGCGGAGGAGAAGAAGGGAACACGCAATGAGGGGGTACAAGCTTGGGTAAGTGGGACTGGGTCACTGGCCCCAGAACAACTCGGCGAGAATCGACGGAGGGGGTCGTCAGCGCCAGCTACGGCCTCAACGAGCTCGTCGAGGCTGGACTGATCGGCTCGCGACGGTCGGCCCGTTTCCGCAGGCGAACCGGTCTGGCAGATTGTGCGTGGCGGGTGTTCTGGCCGACCGCGGCGGTTCGATGGAGGCGGTATGGGGAGGCCATGGCCCGTGCGCGGGGTTTCGTCATCTTTATGCACGGCTGGGACGGCAGTCACGTCATCTGGGAGCAGATTCCGGCGCTGGTATGCGCTGCCAACCCCCGGCTGGTCGCGTTGGCGGTCGACGTGAACGGCTTTGGCGGCTCCCCGTTTTCCGAAGAGCTGCCCCGTCTCGAGGCCTGCGATCCGGCTGCGACCATGGCGGCCGTCGAGCGCTGGATCGAATTGCTGGGACTACGTTCCAGCCGGCGGGCGACGCGCCGCTGGCGGGTCATCACGCTCGTCGGCCATTCGATGGGCGGCGCGGCGCTGTTCTACTTGGACGAGTCCCGCTTCCGCCCACACGAGGTCGGCCGGCTGGCGATTGCCCCCGCGCTGCTGATCAACGACGCGCTGCGCCAACAGTTCTACAAGGCGCTTGGCGTGGGCATCTGGGCCGGTTCGACCGCCGACGCATTGGGGTGGCTCAAGTCGCTGCTCGCCCCATCGATCGTCGAGAGCCTCATCGGCGCGGCCAGTCAGGTCGTCAAAGACGAACACGTGCGGCTGTTCAACGAAACCCCCAAGGGCGTGCTGGCGCAGACCTTCTTCGCGATGGGGGCCGTGCCCCGTCGAGTCAAGCCCCTTCGCTGGCATCACTTCCACGTCGTGCTGGGCCACAAGGATCGCCTGGTGGGGGTCAAGCCGATGCTGGACCTGCTGGAGGAATTGGGCTTCAGCAGTGACCAGGTGCGCGTCGTACTGGGCGACCATTACCTCTTCTCGGTCAGCAGGCAGAGCCGCCGCCTGCACGGGCGCAACCGGGAGATTGTGGTTGAGAAGATCCTGGCCCGCCACGAGGCGTGCCGGCGTGGAATGTTGAAGTAGCGCACCGCAGAGGGTGAGACAGTCGGTGGGATTAGGACTCTCGGCGGAGGAACGGGCCTCACTGGCAGGCGATCTCGGCCCCGGAGCGCGCAAGGCGATGGAGATCGTCGTCGCGCTAGGGCGGATCTACGGGGCCCGGCGGCTCGTGCCGGTGGATTCGGTGCAGGTGGCGGGGGTCAGCTACCGCAACCTGGGCGAGGCGGGGCTGGAGTTCCTGCGCGAGTGGGCCGATCAGGGCGCGCGGGCGTGCGTGCCTGCCACGCTCAACCCGGCGGGGATGGACCTACGTGCTTGGCGGGAACTGGGATTCTCGGAATCGTTCGCCCACCGCCAATTGGCGGTGATCGAGGCCTACCGGCGGCTGGGAGTGCGCACAACTTGCACGTGCGCACCCTACCTGGTGGGCAACGTGCCCCGTTTGGGCCAACACGTGGCCTGGGCCGAATCCTCGGCGGTGAGCTACGCCAACTCGGTGCTGGGAGCGCGCACCAATCGGGAGGGTGGGCCGAGCGCACTGGCCGCGGCCATCACCGGGCGCACCGCGGCCTATGGCCTGCACCTGGACGAGAACCGCCGCGCCACGCTGCGGGTGGTCGTGCGCTGCCCGGTGCGCACGCTCTCCGACTTCGGGGCACTGGGACACCTGGTTGGGAAGGCGGCTCGCAACCGCGTGCCGTATTTTGCCCTTCAGGACCTGGAGGAAACGCGCTCCGATGCCATGTTGAAGGCATTGGGGGCGGCGATGGCGGCCAGCGGTGCCGTGGCGCTGTACCACGTCGCAGGGATCACGCCCGAGGCCGGCCGACCGGGCATCCTGGCCCCCGGCTACGAGACACTCGTCGTGGATGACCTGCGACCTGCCCTCGCCGCGCTCAATTCCGGCGTACGGAAGATCGACTTGGTCTGGTTCGGCTGCCCGCACGCGGACCTGGAGGAGATGGCAGAGGTGGTGCGGCTGCTGGATGGGCGGCGGGTGAAGGCGGCGCTGTGGATCACGACGGCGCGTGAGGTGCGGGAGCGGGCCAACGCCGAGGGGCTGGTGGCCGCGGTAGAGGCCAGCGGGGGACGGGTGGTGGCCGATATGTGTGCGGTCGTCGCTCCGATGCAGGAACTGGGCTTCCGCACGCTGGCGACCCCCTCGGCCAAAGGCGCTACCTACGCGCCCTCCCACGCAGGGTTACAGGTGCGCTACGGTACCGTCGAGCAGTGCCTAGAGGCCGCTGTGACTGGCGTGTGGCCAGGATGAGCTGCTCCATCACACCGGCCGACCTTTTCCCTCCACCAGCCAACGATACGTCTTCTCGATGCGGTCCCAGTTCTCCTCCCGGTCCAGACTCCAGAAGCGCCCGATGATCGAGGCCAGCGTCATGCCCTCCCCCAACCGCTCCGCTTCCCGCTCGATCTCCTCTGTGTAGATCGCACCGCTCTCCGGCCGCTCCCCGCGACGGCCCAGCATGCCGTGGATGTACACGTCGGGGACGCCCTGCTCGCGTGCCATCTTCATCAGTGCTTTCAGGTGATTGATCGAACCGTGAGAGCTGTAGAAGGAAACGATGCCCAGCAGATGCAGCTTCGTGCCATCCCGCCTCGCACCCCGCATCGCCCAGCGGAAAGCCTCGTTTTCATAGAAGGAGCCATCGGCGATGGCCCGGTCAATCCGAACGCGGTCGGAGAGGACGCGCCGGCCGGCTCCGATGTGCGTGTGTCCTGCCTCGGAGTTGCCGACGGTGCCACTGGGCATCCCGACGGCCTCGCCGGCTGCCTGCAGCCGCGTGGTCGGCCACGCTCGCTGCAAGCGATCCATCACCGGTGTGTCTGCCTCTAGAATCAGGTTTCCCCAGGCGTCGTCGCGGGCGCCCCAGCCGTCGGCGATGACCAGGAGGACGCGCCGCCGCTGCCGGGGCACGCTGTCCGGCAGAAGGCTCCTCCCCGTCATCTCGCCGGGCTGTGGCAGGCCGAGGAGGTGCAGCAGCGTTGGCGCCACGTCGGTCAGTGCGCCCCCGTCGCGCGCGGTGACGCCCTGCAGCCCTGGATCCACGACGGTGAACGGCACGGGGCTATCGGTGTGACCGGTGTCCACGGTCCCCTCAGGGTAGAGCCAGCGCTCGACTGTGCCGTGGTCAGCGGTGAGCACGGCGGTCACGTCGCGGGCCTGTGCCGCCGCCACTACCTCGCCGATGCGCCGATCCACCTCGGCCACGGCCCGCAGGATGGCCGCGCGGTCCTCGATGTGTCCCACCACGTCCACGTTGCAGAAGTTGACCACGACCAGCGTTGCCCCGGCATCGTCCAACGCCCGCACCGCCGCCTGAGCTACCCCCTCAGCGCTCATCTCCGGCACCTGGGCGTAGTCCTGGACCTCCGGGGAGGGGACGGCGATGTGGGTCTCCCCAGGGAAAGGCTCCTCCCGCTTCCCGTTGAGGAAATACTGCACGTGGATGGCCTTCTCCGATTCGGCGATCTTGACCTGCCGGAGGCCGTGGGCGCTGACCACCTCGCTCAGCGTGTGGCGGATCTCCCGCACCGGTGGAAAGGCCACCCGCACCGGCAGGTCCCGGGCGTATTCGATCATGGTGACGAACTGCACTTCGATGGGGTCGCGCGGGAAATGGGAGAACGACCGCGCCACGAAGGCGGAGGTCAGTTCGATCTCCCGCTCGCCCCGGATGTCGTAGAAGATCACGTAGTCGCCATCGCCGATGCGGCCCACCGGTTGGCCACCACTGTCCACCCGCACCAGTGGCTCCAGGGCCTCGTCTTCCTCGCCGGCCCGGTAGGCCGCCCGCACAGCTTCGGCCATGGGGTAATGTTTCGGTGTTGTCATCTGTCTGCCTATGGTCCTCCGTCGAGATGTGCCTTCTGAGTGATCTCACTTCACTGATTCATCGCGCCATCGTAGCACGCCTGCGTTCACATGGCGTCAAAGGAATGTGAGATTCTTGCTAGAGTCTGCGCCCCACCTGGATGTTTGCTCCGCGCATTGTACCGCATCGGCCCTGAACGCGCAACGTGGAGCGCCTGGTACCGACGCCACCTCCTCCCTTGCCCGGGACCATGGCGCGGTGTCGATCGACCTGGACAGGCTGGATCGCGACCTGCAGCCAGCGGGGGAGTTGGGCAGTCGCATCATCTGGCTCGGATGGTTCGCACCGCACCCTCGATGCAGGCGTGGGCTTGCACACTTGTCTCCTCCTGTCTTCGTTGTACAATTGCCCCATCCCCCGCATAAGGGAGGCCGATTTTGAGATCCGTATCCCTGCTCCTGCGCGCGGCCAAAGCCCTTGACCCCGCGACCATCTGGGACACCATCACCCATCAGGTCCGCCAGAGGCTGTACCAGGCCCGATTGGGCGGGAGCACATCACCCAAACCGTCTACCACGCAGGACTACCTGCGCCCAGGCCCCGTCACCAGCCACACGCGCCAGGGCCAGACCGTGACCGTCACCTGCGCCAACGGCTCCTACACCCTCACCGTCCTGGCCCCGGACCTGGTCCGCGTCCATATCCATCCAGCCACGAGCACCCAATATCCAATACCCAATACCCAGCCTTCAGCACCCAGCTCCTACTCCATCGCCAAACCCGACGGCGACTGGCCCCCTTGCGACCTTCACGCCGTCGAGACGGAGGCTGCCGTCGAGATCAGGACATCGCGCCTCGTCTGCCGGGTCGCCAAGGCCTCCGGCCGGCTAGCCTTCCTCGACCTGGACGGCAATGTGATCAACGAGGACGAGGCCGGTGGGGGCTGGTGTTCCTTCGGCTTCGCTCAGGACAGGTCCTTCGGCTTCGCTCACGACAGGCCCTCCGGCCGCGGACGTCCCGTCTGCGGACGCTCCGTCCGCGTCATCTGCCACAAGCGGATCCAGCCCGACGAGCACTTCTACGGCCTGGGGGAGCGTGCGTTCTCGCTCGACCGGCGCGGCCGCCGGTACGGGACGTGGCATACCGACCCTCAGACCTACGGACTGGATCGGGACCCCATCCATCTCTGCATGCCGGTGCTGTTGGGACTGCACGGCCAGGGCCGCCAGGGCTACGGGCTGTTCTTCGACAACACCTTCCGCGGCCACTTCGATCTGGGGGCTACCAATCCAGACGTCGCCTCCTTTGGAGCCGAAGGCGGCGAGCTGCGCTACTACTTCATGTACGGCCCGGCGCTGACCACCGTGGTGGAACGGTACACGGAGTTGACCGGCCGCACGGTGTTGCCACCGCTGTGGGTGCTGGGATATCACCAGAGTCGCTGGTCGTACTATCCCGAGGCCCGGGTGCGCAAGCTGGCGGCCGACTTCCGCGAGGTCTACCATGTCCCCTGCGATTGCATCCACCTCGACATCCACTACATGGACGGCTACCGCTGCTTCACCTGGGACTCGGAGCGCTTCCCCGATCCGGCCGGCCTGATCGCCGACCTTCACCAGCAGGGCTTCAAGGTCATCGTCATCATCGACGCGGGCATCAAGGCGGATGACAGCTACTGGGTCTGCAAGAGCGGTCTGGAGCGGGACGTGTTCTGCAAATACCCCGATGGTGAGACGCTGTTCAAAGGCCCCGTCTGGCCGGGCAACTGTTACTTCCCCGACTTCACCGCCCCCCGCGTGCGGACGTGGTGGGGAGAGCTTTACGAAGCGCTGACCGATGTGGGGGTAGACGGGGTGTGGAACGACATGAATGAGCCGGCCGTCTTTGGACCGCCGGGCACGACCCTCCCCGACTGCGTGCGCCACGACCTGGAGGGGCGCGGCGGGGACCACATCGAGGCTCACAATGTCTATGGCATGCAGATGGCGCGGGCGACGGCTGAAGGGCTGATGATGCTGCGGCCCGGCGAGCGCCCGGTCTGTATCTCGCGCTCCGGCTGGGCCGGCATGCAGCGATACGCCATGAGTTGGACCGGTGATAACGAGTCGAACTGGTCCAGTCTGTGGCTGACGATGCCCATGGTGATGAACCTGGGGCTGTGCGGCTTGGCTAACACCGGCCCCGACGTCGGCGGGTTCTCCGGCTGTGCCACGGCGGAACTCTTCACCCGCTGGTTGCAGATGGGCGTCTTTCTGCCCTTCTTGCGGGCGCACACCGAGCATGCCAGCCCCGACCAGGAGCCCTGGTCATGGGGGGAGCCGTACTTGAGCGTCAACCGGCGCACCATCGAACTGCGCTACCGGCTGCTGCCCTACCTGTACACCGCCTTCTGGCAATGCGCTCAGACCGGCGTGCCCATCGTCCGCCCCCTGCTGCTGCCCTTCCAGGACGACGCCGCCACCCACACGCTGGACGACCAGTTCATGTGCGGCGACGCATTTCTGGTCGCGCCGGTGATTGAGGAAGGGGCCACCAGCCGCTCCGTCTACCTGCCCGCCGGTGTCTGGTATGACTTCTGGACGGGCGAGCCGCTCACTGGCCCAGCCCACGTCGAGGTGGAGGCTCCGCTGGAGCGGGTGCCGCTCTTCGTGCGGGCCGGATCGGTGGTGGTCATGGGGCCGCCGCTGGACTGGGTGGGCCAGCGGGCGACGGAATCCCTGACGCTGCACGTCTACCCCGGCGACGGGGTCAGTTGGCTCTACGAGGACGATGGGGAGACTCTGTCCTACCGCCAGGGAGAATACCGGCTTACCCGATTCACCCTGGCGGCCTCCGCAGGGCGACTGGGCCTGACGCGGGAGGTGGAGGGTCCCTTCGATCCCGGATACGCTCGCTTCCAGGTGATCGTGCACGGCGTGGAGAGGCCGCCGGAGGCGGTGGAGGGAATGCCTGGGGCTGAGGTGGCATACGACGCCCAGGGCCGCACGTGGCAAGTGAGCGGGGGGCTGTTTGACGAGGTGGAGGTGAGGTGGTAGCCAATGCAAGTCAACATACGCCGTGCCACGTCCGAGGACGCCGCGTCCATCTCCGCCGTTTGGGAGATCGTCTGTGCGGAGCGGGTCTACACCGCCGTGAATCGCCCCTTCACGCCCCAGCAGGAGCGGGACTATATCGCCTCCCTCTCCGGCCGCGAGGGGGTGTTCCTGGCGGAGGTGGACGACCGCGTCGTCGGCTTTCAGTCTCTGGACCTGTGGGCCAAGTACACCGACTCTTTCGATCACGTCGGCGTGATGGGCACCATCATCCTGCCCGGATGGCGACGCCGGGGCATCGGGCGCCGCCTGGCGGAGCACGTCCTCGACTTCGCGCGCGACAGCGGCTACGAGAAGATCGTCGTCTACGTGCGGGCGGGCAACGTGGGAGCCCAGGCCTTCTACCGCAGCCTGGGTTTCGTCCCCAAGGGGGTGCTGGCACGACAGGTCAAGATCGACGGGCAGTACGAGGACGAGGTATTCTTGGAGTTGTTCCTGGACTAGTGAATGCGCAGTGGCGCGATGCCGCCTGCCTCGAACCCGCAGGCCTGGTAGAAGTCGCGGGCGGCCGCATCTCCCTTGGCGGTGTCCACCAGCAGATGCGTGGCCCCCCGCCGATCGGCCCACTGTATCGCCGCCTCGACCAGCGCCGCGCCGATCCCCTGTCGCCGGTACGATGGGTCCACCGCCAGGTCGTCGATCAGGGCCCGCAGCCCGGAGAGGCCGGAGAAGAATGAGAGGGCGAGAAAGCCCACCACCAGCCCGTCCATTTGCGCGACCAACACCGTCATTGCCACGCTCTCGCGAAAGCGCTGGCCTGCAGCCTGCAAGTTGGCAGAGCTCAGACCCTCGTTGGCTGGAATCAGTGGCAGCAGTTCCAACACCCGGGCCTCGTCCTCGGCGCGCGCCTCGCGGATGATGACGTTGGGCGTCCGCGCGGGCAGTTCCGGTGAGTGGCTGCGCACCCAGCGCTCCAGCACCTCGCGGTGAGTGCGGAAGGCTAGTCTCTCGGGCAGGGCGTCTGGGGAGAAGATACCCGCGTCCTGGGCGTCGTCACCGGCTCGTAGCTCCCCGCCCGCAGGCCGGGCGCGGTAGAATATGACGATGCCGCTTTGCACCGGTCCCTCCGGGAAGGAATAGACGCCGAATAGCTCCAGGAGCTCGATGTCGAGCCCCGTCTCCTCCTTGCATTCCCGCACGGCCGCCTGCTCCACGCTCTCGTCGGCCTCGATGTACCCCGAGGGGAGCGCCCACCAGCCCACGAACGGCGGCTGGCCCCTTTCCACAAGCACGATGCCGCCCTCCATCTCGACCAGCACGCCGACGCCGGGCACCGGATTGCGGTACAGGATGAAGCTGCAGGCAGTGCACACCTCGCGCGAGCGCCCACCGACCTCCGCCGTCTCCATCACCGCGCCACAGCGGGGACAGAAAGTCGTCGTCGCGTCCTTCCCCTCCATCTCCATGCGCTATCTCGGCGGTTCTTCGGACATACTCCGATCTCACCCGGGCAGCAGTTCGGCCCGCAGCTCCGGCGCGTAGGTGTCGATCATCTGCGGCGTGATGGCGTTGGCCCGGGCTGTCTCGGCGTACAGGTCAGCGCTGCGACGCGGCGTGCGGACCTGGGTGTCAGGGTCGAGCGCGATCAGGCCGAAGCGCAGCGTCCACCCCTCGGCCCACTCGAAATTGTCCACCAGCGTCCAGTGGTAGTATCCCATCACGGGGTAGCAGAGCTGGATGGCGTGCCACATCTGGTGCAGGTGGGTCAGGAGGTAGCGGGGGCGCTGATCGTCATCATCGTCGGGCAGGCCGTTCTCCGTGACATATATGGGCAGACCCAGGTGCGCTAGCCGGCGCAGGCCACGGAATATGTCGCGCGCGTAGAACTCGCTTTGGCCGCCATCGAGCAAATCGGCGGCGGCTGAAAATCGGCGGCTGAAGAGCGTCTGACGTTGCGCGCGGTCGAACACGGCCAAGTCGCGGGTGTAATAGTTGAGGCCGATCCAGTCGAGCGTGCCTCGCAGTTTCCAGGCCAGGCCAAAGCCCAGGGGCTGCGTCCAGCGGCCCTGGGTCAACGCGATAAGGGGTGCCCGGTTGAAGGCCTTGTCCGCCGTCCGGGCAGCACGTCGGTCCAGCGACGAGCGAGGATTGGCTGGCTCGAAGACGCGCATGTTGTGAGCGAGGCCGACACGGGCCTGGGGTTGGAGCGCGTGGATCTCCCGATAGGCGGCGGCGTGACCTGTCAGCAGATGGCGCATGACGCGCATCGCCGTTTTAAAGTCCGACTGTCCCGGCGGAAAGACACCTAGCAGATACCCCCTGGCGCTGTAAGTGTTGGGCTCGTTGACCGTGCACCACAGGTCGCACTGCTGGCCCAGCGCCTCGACGACCCGGCGCACGAAACGGGCGAAGAGCGGGATCGTGTCTGGGTTCTCCCAGCCACCCTGCTCAGCCAGCCATCCGGGGTTGGTGAAGTGGTGCAGGGTGACCATCGGCTCGATGTCGCGCGCGCGCAGGCCCTGCAGCATCTGGCGGTACCGTTCCAGGGCGGAATCGTCGAACACGCCAGGGCGGGGCTCGACGCGCGACCACTCGACGGAGAGACGCAGCGCGTTGAGGCCCATTGCGGCAGCGCGGTCGAAATCGGCTTCGGCGTTTTCCCACCAGTTGCAGGCCAGCCTGGACCGGTGTCCCTGCTTGATGCGACCCTCCTCCTGCTCCCAGACCCACCAGTCGTTGTGGATGTTGTTGCCCTCAACCTGGTGGGCGGCGGTCGCGACGCCCCACCTGAAGTCGGCCGGGAAGTGGAAGGTGGCTCGGGGTCTGGATGTCACCGTCGGAGCGGTGGGGATGGGGCGACCTGGTGGGGCTGGCTCCAGGGGTGTGGGCTGGACCAGCAGCTCGACGGCTGCGGCGGCCCAGTCAGGCGCAAGCTCTTCCTCAGTAACCTGGTCAGCAGCCAGCTCTTCAGTGACAGGCAGGACGGGTTCGGTCGCAACTTCGCCCGGTGCGAATTCGACCTCTGCCCGAGCCGGCCCGGGGCCTGGCTCATCCATTTCCCGGCCCATCCATTCCACGTCCATGCCCTCGAACGGATCGTGGCCCAGAACCTCAATGGTGGGTTCGCCCTCCTCCCGATCCATCCATTCCATGTCCAGATCCTCGAACGGATCGTGGCCCAGTAGCTCGTCGGACTCCCGTGTCTCGTTGGACTTCCGCTTTCTCTTAACCATCGCGAAGAACCCTCTCTGTCAGGCGCTTATAATCAGCCGCGGCTCCACTGCGGGGTGAATACTCATAGATGGTCTGATGATGGCTGGGTGCCTGGGCAAGTCTCAGGTTCGCCCGTATCGGCTCGGTCACCCGATTGCCGAAATGGCGCTGCAGGATTCCCAGGACCTCCCGGTCCTGTCGCCGCCGCCGATGATAGCGCGTTGGGACGACCAGATAGAGGCGAACGCGGTGCCCCGGTATTTGGCCGATGCCCTTCAATGTCTCGATCACCTGCCGGGTCCCCACTAGAGCCATGTAGCCCATCGAAACTGGGACGAGGAGCTCTCGAGCGTATTGCAGTCCGCTCTCGCTCAAGATGCTGGCCGAAGGCGAGAAGTCGAGGAGCACGTAATCGTAGTCGTTCTCCAGAGCGCGCATTTTGTCTGCCAGTATTTCTCGGGCTGGGCGGCTGTTGTTGATGCGCCACAGCTCTCCCTCAGCTTGAAGCAGGCTGCCGTCGCTGGCGATGAGATCGAGATTCTTCCGCGCCTGCACGACGCAGGCCTGTGGCTCTGCCTGCCCCAGCAACATGTGGGCCAGGGAGTGGGAATAGCGCGCCCCCAGCCACGTCGCCAGGCTGCCTTGAGCGTCCAGATCGACGCACAGGACGCGCGCCCCACGCCGTGCCAGGCCAGCGCCCAGGTTCACCACCGTGGTCGTCTTGCCCGTACCACCCTTGTAGTTCAGCACACCGATGCGTCTGCTCATCTCGATTTCTCCTGAGCTCCGGAATGAGTCACCCTGCCCCAATTGTACAGCGGGTTGCGGCTAGGGGCAAGCGCGACGCAGTCCGAATCCCGTCACCGTACCGGAACGGCGGCAAGGAATCGGGCTGCCGTTCGGGCTGGGCGGCGGTCCCTCATCCATAGGGGTCAACTGGGAGGCTCGAAGGGGCGGAATCCTTTCCCCCGTACCTGGTCCACGCTGCTGATGATGACGAAAGCCCTCGGATCGACCTGATGCACGAGCTCCTCCAGTTGGCCTACCTGGACGTCGGTCACGGCGCACAGCAGTACATCCCGCGCTTCATCGGTGTACAACCCGGTTCCCTTCAACGCCGTGACGCCGCGCCCCAATTCTGCCAGGAGTCGCGATCCGACCTGCTGACCACGGGTTGTGATAATCGTCGCCAGTTGCTCCCGGGGGGGAGTCGCTGGCACCAGCGGGCCTGCTGCTCGCCGCAACTGTCTTCCCAGCCGCCGCAGCGGCCTCGGCAGGGCCTCCCGCCAGGCCTGGGGGAGAGATGCGGCGATCGCCAGTGCTGCCAGCGCCCCGTACGCCACCCCGACGGCCGTTATCACCGACGGCCCCGGGATGTGCCCGAAGGCGGCCCGCTCCACCACTGTGGCCCAGTCGGCTGCCGGCGTCGGGTGGATGGCCAGTTTGGCCCACCAACTGATGAGCAGCAACGTGATCAGCCACACGTAGTTGCGCTTGAACCGCCGCCCGATTGCCGCCCACTGAGAGATGATAAAGGTGGGTTGGCGCAGGCTCTCCGCCAGGTGGTCGCCCCAGTCAGGGGCAGGCCTGAAGGGAGGCGCGAGCATCGCGGCCAGGAAGTCGGTTTCCATCAAGTGCACTCGGTAGGCCCACAAGGCGTAGTACCGGTAGCGGCGGGCCTCGATGTAGAGGAAAGTGAGCACCAACAGGAGCACCAGGAGGAGCACGAAGTGGGGATTCTGTGGCGCGCCGAAAGCGAAGGTGAGCGCCGCACCCACGGTGACTACCGCCCAGTTGGTGGTGGCGTCCAGCCGGGTACGCCACGTGTTGGCCCGGGTCACCTCCCCCCGGTAGAGGTGGACCATTGCCGTGGTGAAGTGGGATGGGTCCAGCCGGTAGCCTCGGAAGGCCCATGTGCATCTGTCTTCTTCGTCCGGAGCTTCGGCCTCCCGACGTGCGGTCTGGTCAGTCATG
>JABAHP010000142.1_pt4 | contig 16148 bp, 15 predicted proteins | sample 7062081 | NCBI WGS metagenome assembly JABAHP01 (sample SAMN14534357, study PRJNA622989) | marine sediment metagenome | biome: marine biome [ENVO:00000428]; feature: marine pelagic biome [ENVO:01000023]; material: deep marine sediment [ENVO:00002113] | place: India: Gulf of Kutch | collected...
TTTAACATAAAGTGAATCATTTATCGTATCATAAATAATTGCTCTTTCACTTAATCCACCTAAATCTTCAGCTTCTACTTCAATTTGATGATTATTTAATTCGGCTTTTACAGCATCGATATTTTCTTGATATGTCATGTCGTAATCTAAAAACAGTTTTGCTCCACCTACAATTAAAGCTTTAATATTAGCCTCTTTCCCCCCATGAAAAAGAATATTATTATATAGATCTTTAACTCCTGTATCAACAAATGTATGAGGGAAAAGAAAGTGATAACCTTGTTTCGAGGCTGACGAAGATGGTAATGACATATGGGATAAAGCAAATATGTTATTCACAGGATCTCGAAGAATTAAAGTAATCCCTGAACCTAAACTTTTTATTACAAATTTTATTGCATGTTCATTTTTATCAAAAGAATTAATTAATCCATAATATCCCATAGGGATATTTAATTCCCTTTTTTCATTTGGTTTGTCTATACGATCCATACGTTTTTCTTCATATTTATTGATATTATCCTCAACTTCTGTAAAATTTTTCGAATTTCCATTTATTTGGACTTCATTTAATAAAATTTGTCGAGTATAATCTCCAGCTTTTCTAATTCGGTGTTCAAATTGTTTTTCTTTTTGTTCTATTAATCTCTCTCTTTGATCTACTCGTTTAGTGAGGCGTTCTAAAATTTCTATACGGTCTTTAACTTCTTCTTCTTTCTCTTTAAGTTCCCTAATTAAATCATTTAGGTTTTTCCTTTTTCTTTCTATTTTATTATACTTTTCGTCAATATATGTAATTCTCTCTTCTATTGCTTTTTCACGTTGCTCTAAAAGCAACTCCCGTTGCCTTAGTTTTTTTTCCCATTGTTTTAAGGAAGAAATTTTCGACTTGTTTATATCAGGATTCATAGATTCTTTTAATTGTTTATATTTATGTTTATTTCCGTTTACATTTACTCCATTATTAATATCGATCCCAGTAATCTTTACTTCTGCTTCTATACCTTCAAGTTTATTTAACTCTTTGGCTTCTATTTCAGGTTTAGTCAATATATTCTTATATTTAAGTCCAGATCCCCTAATTTCATTTAAAAATTCTTTAGGTTTTGTTTTTATTTGTGCTTGCTTATGAATGTTCTTTTTATTTTCAACCTTGGGGGTGTCTAAGCTGGTTTTCAATGGTTTAATAATCTCAATTTCAGAATACTTATAATTTTCGAATAGATTAGTAATCTTATTCCTAAAAGTGGCACTTTGAGTAATAAAATTTTTAATATAAAAACGATCACGCATATTGACTGGCTTAAAACTACTATTTTTTAGAGGAAGTGTCTCTGATCCTCCTAAAATTAATAAACCCCCATCATAAAGTCGTGATTCTATCGTTTGTAAAAGTTTTTCTCGTGCAAATTGATTTATGTAAATGAAAAAGTTCCTGCAAAAGATAATATCATATTTTCCATTTTTTCGATGTCCCTTTGTAATATCTTCCTGAAAAAATTCAACCTTATTTTTAATATCGTTTGAAAGTATAAATTTTGGACCTAAAACAGTTTCATCTTTTGAAAAATAAGTTTTTAAATAAATTTCTGGAGTTTCATGCACAGGATATTCTCCATAAACTCCTTCCTTTGCCATTTTAAGAGCCGCGTGGTCAATATCCGATGCTACTATTTCAAAATTAGGAAAATCTTTATTATTCTTTTGCAATTGGTCTAATATCATTGCTATAGAATATGGTTCATCTCCTGTAGCGCAAGGTGCTGACCATATGCGAAGTGGTCGATTGTTTTGTTTAATATATAATTTAACAAAATGCTCAAAATTTTTAAAAATACTATAATTTCGAAAGAAATACGTATAGTTAATAGTGAATTTATCCAAAAACAGATCTATTTCAAGGGGATTTTCACGGATATAATTTATATAATCTTGATAGTATTCTAGATTTAAATTTTTCATCCTAAAATCGATTCTCTTCTCAAGAAATTTTCTCTGGTAATGTTCAAATTTCATACCTGTTGCATTTTTTAACTCTTCTATTAGAGCATCCAAGGATGAAGGATTAACTGATGATACTGAAATTTTTTACACCAAAACGCCTGCTATTAAGATTTTTTACTCTAATGTTATAAAAATATATAGGTATTAATATTCTTTGGAAGAAAAAATTGTGATTGATGGTGTAACAAAACAGGATAACAAGTTTTGTGGTAAAAAAAATTTTATGATCTAATTTATTTGATAGCCGTATCAAGATCTCAAAACTTAATCTAAAGAGATAAAACCTAGTTTAATAAGGTTCTTACATATATTATATACTTGATTTTGTTGAATATTTAGATATTTAGATATTTGGGTAATTGATTTTTTTCCATCTATTTGACCATAAACCCTAAAGGATTTTTCTCCTGTTAAATAATATCTAGGGTTTATTTTTTTAGAAGTAGTGAAAATAGGGATATAATTATAATATTCAGGAGTTGATTCTAGTGATTCCGATTCAGTTGGTTTTTTTTGAGGCTCGACCGGTTCACGTTCAAAACTTCTTATCCAATCAACAACTTGATCATTATATTGAGCTTTCTCAGTTTTCTCCTCTTCTTCAATAATTTGTTCAATAACATTATGAAATGACTTAAAACTATCTAATCTTCCGTTCCACCTTATAATTTGATCGAAATTAAATTCTTGTAAAAATGAATCAGAAATCTTTCTTAAAAATTCTTGGACATCATTATGATTTGTTTTTTTATCATAGGTAGCAATGTAAATTAAATCAGGAATGTTCTCGTCTTTTAGAAATGAAAGTTTTAATTTATTATTAGAAAGTTTTAATTCACTTATAGTCCCTAAATCCTCAAATGAATCAGAAAACGAATTTAAAGCGGAGAAAAACCCCGATACCATTATTAAGTTATCTACTTCTGAAAATAGATTTTTAATATTAGTCGAATTACAGAAACTCTTCGATAACAGTGGTAATCCATCTTTAATTATGAGAACATCGCAAATCATTAAACTCAGAAAGAAATCTCTTTTCTTTTCAAAATACTGTTGTTGCTTTTCTTAGATTAATATATCTATGAAATTGAAAAAAAAAAAGAATTATAATACTTCAGTGATATCAGAATAATATAATTATTCTTAAAAAAATGATTATCTAGGAGTTAATTCTTGTATTTTCTTATCTAGTGAATGATAAGATGTTTTAAATTAAGTTATGGTGCTAATATATATTGAAAGCAATAATACTATGCGCTGGTTATGGAAAACGTCTAAAACCGTACACAGATAAATACCAAAAATCAATGCTCCCTATTCATAATAAACCTCTTTTAGAATATATTTTAAATGGGTTAATATATGCCGGTTTTAAAGATTTCATCTTAGTTATAGGTTATAAAAAAGAACAAATTTTGAATTATTTCAAAAATGGTGAGAATTGGAATATAAAAATACAGTATATTGAACAAAAAAAGCTAAACGGTACTGGAGGAGCGTTATTGGAATGTGAAAAAGTTATAGATAATTCACATTTTTTCATGACTTGGGGAGATATATTAGTACCTTACACAGTATATGAAGAAATTTTCAACGTTTTTACCCAAGAACACAATAATTTTATCTTAGTATCGAATTATACAGAAGATCCGTTTAAAGGAGCTGCTGTTTATATCAAAGATAACTACTGTATAGATATTATTGAAAAACCACCTATCGGTGAATCTAAGTCAAATCTTAATAATTCTGGAATTTTTATTCTTTCAAAAGAGATTTTTGAAGTATTAAATAATCTCGTACCATCTAAACGTGGTGAAATTGAAATTACTGACGCATTAAGGATTGGAATTAAATCAAAAAAGTGGAAAATCCGAGTTCTTAAAATGAAAAAAAATCAATTTCGAAGAGATTTTGGGGATAGGGATACTTATGAGAATTTAAAAGAAGAATTAACATGGTTGAATGAATTAATTCATGACAAAAAAGACCAAGAAGTTTAAATCTTCTATTCGAGATACTTATTTTCTAAAACTCAAAAAAATATACCTTTTTATATTGGATATTAGAAGTGATAATGAAAAAAGGATTCCATTCTAATTAGAATTAAAGAAAATCTATAGGGTTTCCAAGAGTGAATCAAATTCTTGAGAGAAAACGAGTTATCATATTCATTGATCATGCTAACTTGTTCCATAATATCGAAAAATTAAACATTCGGATTAATTATTTGAAGTTGAGAGATATTTTTAAAGGGAATCATCATTTAGTTGGACTTTTTATGTATATGGGAATCCCTGATAAGATTTTACCCAAAAAACTCAATTTTTTAAAATACCTAAAAGCTCAAGGGTTTGTTATTCAACCAAAACCAGTTATAATCTCCCCAAATGGTATTAAAAAACAGAAAGGAGTTGATATATTCATATATAAAGATATTGTAGAATTAGCAGAAGATGATACATATGATAAAGCAATTTTAGTGAGTGGGGATTCAGATTTTTTAGATGTAGTTAGAAAGTTAAAAGAACTAAAAAAAGAAATTGAAATTTGGAGTTTTAAAAAATCAATTTCACGCTTATTAATAGAAGAAGCTGGAAAAGAAAATGTTTATTTCATTGATGATATCTTAGAAAAAATAAAATATTAGGGAAAAAAGTTAGGAGTTTAAAAAGAATATTGATGAATAAAAATTGTTTTTCTAAACAAACTTCTCCTTTATGAGAGAATGTGAGAAGAATTTCTAATTAAATCATTCGCTAATCTCTTTTCCCTTCGAAAAAAATCTTCTCAAAAATTCTCTCTTTTTAGAGGAGGTTTTATTTTTTCTCTCTGTAAAAATTGGACTATTTAAAAAATATTAACAAAGAATTTTTATTTCAAAACATAATAAATTCTTCTATCATAATTTTAAAAAAAAAATGGAAAAAAATGAGCGAAAGCGATAAATATAGATTAAGATATGTCTATAAAGAATCTTATGAAGCGGCTATTGGGACTTTAGCAACAGGTTGTGTATTTCTTTTTGTTGCTATTATATCTCTTGTTCTTCGGGCGCTTAATGTAGATTTTATTGGACTTGCTTGGTGGGGATTTTGGCTTTTTATACCTGCATTTTTTATCTTTATTGGTGGATTTGAACAGTTGTATAGGAATTCAAAATATAAAAAAATCGTGAAGAATGCTCTTGATCAAAGAAACCACCAAGGAACGTATAAGCTTGAACACATTGCCTTGGAAATTGGAATGAAACCAAGTATATTACTACGTGTACTATTAGATCTAAGAAATCAGGGAGTAGCAAAATATAGTTTTGATGCTGAAACAGGACAAATTATCTTAGGGCAACCAATTACATATACACAGGCAACTGAATACGTTCCACCTCCTAAAAAGATTGAAGAACCTTTAGAAACAGAAGGAAAAAATTACTGTGTGTATTGCGGACATAAAATAGAATCAACTGGTAATTTTTGTCCTAATTGTGGCTCTAAACTCTAATCTATTACAATTTTCTTTTTTTTAATTCTTTTTAATTGTAAATTTTATATCTCTATAACATATATATTTGGAAAAATATTTGTCAATACAAAACTCAGAATTGAAAAAAAACTTATATATACTCATTAATCAAACTAATATCATTAAATTTAATTATAAAACTATTGATAAAAAATGAGCGATGATGAAAGAAGAACAGGAGAGTTAGTCTCTAGAAAAACAACAATCTTCTACAGTTTCGCGGGTATTGCTGATACTATGAGTTATCAGATGTTTACTTTTTACATATTTAACTTCTATTTCACAGTAATTATTGGTGATATTTGGTTAGTTACACTTGGATATATTATATGGAGCATTTGGAATGCTATTAATGACCCTCTGCTTGGAATCTTATCAGATCGAACGAGTACAAGATGGGGAAGACGGAAACCACACATCATAGCGGGAATTATCCCTACTTGCATACTAATAATATTACTTTGGATGGCACCTGTGGATAATCCAGCTATAGGATTCATATATTTCATAATTGTTATAACTCTATTCGATACGTTCTATACTGCCTACTCATTAAATCAAACAAGTCTGTTTCCGGAAATGTTCCAAGATTTGGACCAAAGAGTGAAAGCTAATAGTTATGTAGCAATCTTTAATATAATAGGATTGCTTTTTGCTGCTTTACTTCCAACTTTCTTTTTTACAGAATTACTAGGTTATGGTACTCCTGCGGAAAGAGCGACTACACAGATGGGATACATAACCGCTTCGATTGTAATGTCAATTTTAGCAGGTGTCTTTGCAGCGATATTTATAATTTTTGGCATAAAAGAAAGAAAGGAATACTCTAAAGATCCTGAACAAGTACCACCACTTATGAAGTCAATTAGACTGACATTTAAAAATAAGGCATTTAAAAGATATGTTCTAGTTAATTTTGCGCAATGGTTTATCTTTGGATTAATTCCTATTGTGAATCCTTATTTCTTAGAACATATTGCTGGAGTACCCGCATTTCATACGTTTTTCTTAGCAATAATATTCATATCTGCTATATTCTTCATGATTTTGTGGAAGAAAATTTTTACCAAAAAACAAGCTAAGATTGGCCACATGATTGCACTCGGAACGATGATATTGACTTTGATTCCAATTCTATTTATAACTGAAATAATTGGTGCTATTATAACATATGTTTTAATGGGAATTGGATTCTCGGGAATAATGTTTGGTCGAGATGTAGTAATGAGTGCAATTATAGATTATGACGAATTTGAATCAGGAATAAGGCGTGAGGGTGCCTATTATGGAGTAAATGCATTAATAATAAGATTATCTACCGTAGCAGTGGCTCTTTCAGTAGCAATTGTATTCCCCACAATAGGATGGAGAACTTACGATCCCGGTATAGTGACTGATATAACACGACTCGGAATACGAATTTTAATGTGCCTTTTTCCTGCTGTAGCTATTGGTATAGCGTTATTGTTATTTAGAGGATTCCCTATTGATAAGGAAAAATATGCTGAAGTCAGAGCAAAACTCGAGGAACTTCACTCTGAAAAAATGAAAAGGATAGATTAAATACCTTTTACTCTTTTTTTTTAATTCTTTAATATTTATTTATCCACATGTTCTCAAAATTCTACTAAATTCAGAGAGGCTTTTTTTTTAAATATTTTTTAGGTTTTAATTATATCAAATTGAATTACCTCTGAGATGAAATATAATTTCTAAAGGCTTCATCAATAATAGCTCCGACAATATATCATTTAAGAAAAGCAATGACTTAGAAAATTCGAACAAATTTACCCATACAGAAAATCAAAATTTAGGAAATAAAAATATATCTAGAATAGTCTCAGAGTTATTTAAGGAAATTAATTCAAAAGAAGATTTAACCTTTTTTTCAAATATTTTCGCAAATTCACTTGATGAGTATAAAAAAAGATTTCAACTTGAGACTTATGATGAGATAAACACATCTCCTTTGAATATTATCAATATTGACGAATTTAAAAAGGTGGAATACATTGTACCTAGCGCAGAAGATGAATACCTTGCCATTTTGAATGATCTTCATGCAATTTTAATAAACTGCTCAGAATTTTCCAACTCCCAAAAAATAGATTTTTGTACTAACCAACGCTATTTTATGAAAAAGTATTTGAAAGAGCTCCTAATTAAACTAAACTTGGTATAATTCTTGAAAGTCAGATTATAGAAAGAAGGAAAAAAAGTAAAATTAAAATTAATTAAGTCTTCAAGCCTAGATACATCCAGAGAGCAAATGTGGCCATTACAACTCTTACTAAACCAATAGCAATAGGGAAAGTGAGAATTGAGTCTAATGCTCCACATAATACAAAAATTATAAATCCTACTGATAGATATGTGAACTTTTTCCTCAAAGTACCTGTCGCTTGTTTTGCTTTTATTGCCATTCCTATTCCTAAGAAAACTAATGCAGACACTAGGAATACGGCAACCAGAATAAATGTTGGGTGAGAATTATTAAAATCTGCATCTATAATGTCATCAGTGAATACAGGAGCTATACTATCAAATGACTGAAGTGGTTGAGTCCAAAGAAAAAATTCAAATACTGCACCAAGGATAATAAAAATTCCTATAAGTATCCATTTTCTTTTAGGCATTATTAGCTCACCCCCCAGATACATAGCAAAAAACAGAGCAGGTGCTACCCAAGTATAACTCAAAAAGACATATATCACTGCTGGAGTAATATTTGTATCCGTGATTAGTTTTAGAAAAAAATCAATTGTTGGACCGAGCCATAAGAAACCGACGAAAATCATAACCAAACCTGCTATAGAAAGCAACTTTGCTTTCAGTTTTATTGACTTAAAGAAGGAAAATAATCCAAAAAACACTGATGAAAAGACAATAAGGGAAGCAGTAATACCATTTAACAAACCTTCAGGACCGATTGGCATTTTTATTTATTCACCACTACTATAAAAAATTCTATTTTAAAATTATTTATTTATTTATTTTATTTTAGTTTTATTTATAGTTATATTTTTTTTTGTAATAAAAGAATGTAATATTTGATGAATAATTACCATTAGATAAATTTCTTTATTAGAATCCATTTTATTTCAAATAATTTTCTTATAGAAAAAAGTAAAAACTCCTTCTTTGCAATTCCTATGAGTTAACCTATATTCCTCTTTCAAAATAGAGGTAAATCCGTCAAGGTGATATTTATGTGATATTATAATAGCTCCTTTTTTTATGGTGCTAAATACATGTTTAAGATATTTATGCATAGAAGGTAAAGAGTAGATGTATATAAAATCAAATTTTATTAAATTAAGCAAATATAAATCTCCTAATGTTATCAATATTTTTCTAAATAAACTTTTATTATAATTCCCTTCTTTCTTCAACGAGTTGATTCTATTATTTGCTTCATTAATCAAATTTTGATCAATCTCAACTCCATAGGATTTAATATTATAATTTAGAGCAGAACAAATGACAAAAGATCCATTCCCTGCACCCAAATCAATCAATTTTTGTTTTGAGTTTCTTACCAATCCAAATTTAAGTTGTAAAGTCTCAAGTATTTCAATTATATATTTATAATCTGTTTCTAAAAATGGTAGATTTAATTGCGAATGAAATTTATCAAAATTCATTTGCTTCTTTTTCAATTTACAATCAATAAGCTTTTAGATAAAATCTTGGGAGATCTATGATATTATAATTGAAAATATTTAATAAATAACTTCTTTATTTGTAAAAAAAAACACTACATTAATTCCGAGGTTTCCTAATATCAAAAGGTGTAAAATCTGAGTATGTAGAAAGTCTAACTTTAATACGATGTAACCTTTTATTATTTTAAAATTTCTTTTAGTTACATTAACATTCTAGTTATGGCAAATATATTAATAACCGGTGGAACAGGTTTCATAGGAGTTCCTTTGGTAAAAAAGCTACAAAGTCTCGGACATAAGTTAAAATTACTAGTGAGAGAAAGTAGTAATATAACTTCCTTTGAGGATTTGGAAAATATTGAATTTATTATAGGTGATGTCAGAGACAATGAAACTCTTAAAAAAGCTACAGAAAATATAGAAATTATTTATCATCTTGCAGCCTATACTAGAATGTGGGCAAAAAACAAGAAAATTATAGAAGATACTAATATTAAAGGTACTGAAAATATAGCTAAAATTGCATTAGAAAAGAAAATCCGGCTCATATATATCAGCTCTTTTATCGCGTTAGGGGCAACTCCGGTTGATCCTGTTGATGAAAATTTTGAGAGTCAAGAAGGATTATATCTTGATTATGCAAAAACTAAATTTCAAGCAAAAAAATTAATTAAAAAATATCTTAAAAAAGGTCTTAATGGAATTATATTCTACCCTGGGATAGTTTACGGTCCTGGAGATTTTAATGTCTTTGGCCAAACAATTCATGATATCACTGCAAGAAAATTTTTGGGATGCCCTGGAAAAGGAGATAATATTGGCAGTTTTGTATATATAAATGATGTAATTGATGGAATCGTCAGTATTATTGATCGAAACGATTTAAAAGGGGAAGAATTCATACTTGGGGGAGAAAATGTACAATTCAATGATTGGTTAAATTTAATTGCTGAAATAGCAGGGAATAAGAAGAATCCTCGCCATTTTCCTATTAGTTTAGGAAATATATATGCATCCATGTGTGAAATAAAAACAAAATTGACCAATAAAATGCCATATATCAATAGACCGACAGTTAAAATGATAAATCATAATTGGTCATATTCTTCTGATAAAGCAATTGAAGAACTTGGCTATAAAATTACTCCTCTAAGGGAGGGCTTAGAACATACTATAACTTGGTATAAAGAATTTATTGAGAACGGAAAGAAAAATAGAGTTAAGGCATAAAAATGATGGAAGAAGGAATGACAAGTCAAATTATCGATAAAAAGGCTTATAAAACTGAGATTGCAAGAAAATATACTGTATTTCTGGCTAAATATCCGGAAATTTTTTCTGACTTAATTAATGGAGCAGATTTTGATTTTGCACTCTATGATTCACTAGAAGCATATGACAAGAGTGCTGCTGTGGATATTTTTAATGTATATCGAAATGGAGCTGGGATTGAAATCAGACCAGGATCAGCGATTGATGCAGATTTAGAGTTGGCACTTTCTATAGAAGCTGTAGAACAATTGATTCAAACAGAAAATAAAACAGAATATGCTCAACTTCTTGGTTCTTTTTATAACAATCCAGATGAAGAAAATGGATGGATAGATTTTTCATTACATAAAAGAACTCATACATTAATTGAGATGGGTTATGGAAAATTTGCTAAAACTGCAGGTATCCTTGAAGACGATGATGAGGTATATAGTATTTGAAATTTTTAAAAACTTATTTTTAGAAAATTATAATTTATTAAAGGAGATTAAGGGTTTATGTCAAAAGTTCAAGATTTAGAAATTAAAGATAAATACACTGGTGAGGTTATAGGAACTGTTCCTGCAGACACACCACAAACTGTTAGGGAAAAAATTCAGAAAGTAAATAAAAATCAACAATTTTTACATAAAATGGATTTTTTTGAAAGAGCTCAACTTCTTTCGAAATTTGCAAGTAAATTAAGATTCAATAAAAAGAAGTTAAAAGAGTTAATTGTAGCAGAAGGAGGGCTACCAATAAAATATTCTGAATGGGAATTGAGTATTGTAACTAATGGTTTCAAATTCTGTGATTGGTATTATCAATTTGTAGAAGAAAAAACCTTAACAAGCGTAGAGGGAGAAAAACTTGTCAGAATAAGATACATTCCTCACGGGTTAGCAGCATGTATTTCTCCTCGTAATACTCCAATAAGTCTACCACTATATCAACTAGGTGCAAATTACTTAGTAGGAAATGGAGCCATTGTCAAACCATCCACAGCTTGTCCTTTAACAATGTTAGAAGCATATTCTATGATGAAAGAAATGGATTTACCTGCATTAGATGCTTTAGATTTAGTGATCGCTCCTGGAGAATGGGCAGTGGATGAATTTCTCAAATCTCCTTTAATTAAAACTTTGATGACAATTACAGCATCTCATACAGCAAAAGATATATTAGTTCGGTATGGGAGATTCTTGAAAAAAACTGTAGATAAATCAATGGGAGTTCCAATGTATACTCAACCATTTAAGCATTTCTTTTTCGAATGTGCCGGAAATGATGCTGGGATCGTTATGGATGATGTAAACTTAGAACAAGTAGCTAAATGGAATGCTATGGCTAGCTATACTAATTCAGGTCAGCAATGTTTCTCGATGAAAAGAATAATTGTTCATAAAGATATTTATGATGATTATATTGAATGTCTTGTTAAAGAAATTGAAAATCTAAAATACGGAGATCCCACAGATCCTGATGTGGATATTGGCCCTTTGGGAAGTAGAAGAATCTTAATGATGATGGAAGTAATGGTAGCAGATGCAAAGAAGTTTAACACTAAAATTTATACAGGTGGAGAGAAGATCGATACTGGTGAAGATTACGGGTTATTTTATACACCAACCTTAGTGGAAATTAAACCGGAACTATGTGAAGATTTAACAAAAGCTCCATTTTTATGGCGAGAAGAAGCTTTTGGACCAGTCCGTTCTATTACTAAAGCTAATGACATGAAAGATGCGATAAGATTAGCAAATGCAAGTAATTATGGTATGAGAGCGGTTGTATACACATCAAATTTAAAAAATATTGAAATTTTCAAGAATCAATTAGAGGCTGCAAATATTTACATAAATGCAAGACCTATGCTTGTTGATATTACTGTATCTCTAGGAGGAATTAAAGATTCAGCTTATCCTGCAGGCTGTAAATATTATCCACAAGAATTAGTTTATGGAAAATATATTTATGATGGGACTCCATTAAACTTAGAGAAAATAAAATAGCGGTAAAAATGATGGATTCAGAAGAGCTATATAAGAAATTAAAATCTTATTTTCCTCATAATTTAGATTTAATGAGACATTTAAATGTAAATGCTTGTTGGGAATATTATATTACAGAAAATTCTCTAGATGATGAAATTCCCAAACTAATCTATTATTTATATAAAAAGGATAGAACAACCCTAGAAATGGTTAAGGAGAATCCAGGGATTAAACCCGATTTAATTCTTTATTTTACTGAAAATGCAATTTTAAATTTAATAAATGAAAATCCAAATGCAGATGATTATTACGCCCACTATCGTCAACTTATGTATAATCCTCATTCTGAAATACAAGTAGATAACAAAATAAATAAACCACGATTAAAACTTCTTAAATTAGGTTACCAGAAGTGGCAGAAAGATTTTAAATTTTAAATTTGGCAGATTTAACTCATTATTTTACTTTTCTGTAAAACAATTTTTATATTATCTTGTGTCAAATTAAAAACTATTGAAATAAATACAATGAGATTTGAAAATGAATAAAGAAGATATTTGTTTTATGTCTGCTTGTGATATGAAAGATGCGATAATGCGACAAGAATTAACTTCACAAGAAATTACTGAAACTATAATTGAAAGAATTGAAAAAATTAATCCAATAATTAACGCATACTGTACTCCAACATTTGACTTGGCTAGAAAATTAGCCAAAAAAGCAGATCAAGCTGTTAAAAATGGTGAAAAATTAGGTTTATTACATGGTATTCCAACCTCCATAAAAGATTTATTTTTAACTAAAGGGATTAGAACTACTTTAGGTAGTCTAATCTATGAAAATAATATTCCCGAGGATGATGAAGTTGTAGTAAAACGCCTTAAAGAAGCAGGGATAGTTATTTTAGGAAAAACAAATACTCCCGAATTTGGATATGCGGGTGTTACTCATAATGCAATATTTGGTAAAACTCGAAATCCATGGAACACAGAAAGAATACCTGGAGGGTCAACCGGAGGAGGTGCAGCAGCAGTAGGTTCTGGCTTAGGGCCATTAGCTTTAGGAAACGACGGAGGAGGGTCAGTTAGAATCCCTGCTGCTTGTTGTGGTGTTTTTGGCCATAAACCAAGTTTAGGAAGAGTTCCAGTCTTCCCTAGAATAGAACTACATGCTGAATCTTATGTTCATATAGGCCCTATAGTCCGATATGTAAAGGATGCGGCTTTAATGTTAGACGCAATAAAAGGACCTCATGATGGAGACAGATACAGCTTACCAGATGATAAAACTAGCTATTTAGAAAATATTTCAAAAAAGCCTGATAAATTAAAAATCGGTTGTAGTATAGATTTAGGATTTGCAAAAATTATTGACCCTGATATTGAGAAAAATGTCTTTGATTCTACCAAAAAATTTGAAGAACTAGGTTGGACCGTTGAAAATGTGAAACTGAAAATTAAAAAACCAAATACGGCATTTTATACTTTCTATACTGCTGATTATGCTTATGACTTGAAATCAAAATTGAAGGATTGGCGAGATAAAATTGATCCCGAATTGATTAAAATGGTGGATGCAGGTTTCGGGTATTCTGGTTTTGATGTAATGAGAGCTATGAGTCAACGTACTAAACTTTATGAAGCTTTTTATAAATTTTTCAAAAATTATGATATTTTAATAACTCCCACAATAGCCATTCCACCTTTTGAATTGGGAATAATGTTTCCGCCACAAATCAATGGAAAAAACGTATCTCCCACAGCATGGATGCCATTTACTTTTCCATTCAACTTTACGGGTCATCCCGCATCATCTATTCCTTGTGGGTGGACTGATGAGGGGTTACCAATAGGAATGCAGATTGTAGGAAACAGATTCAATGATTTACTTGTTTTACAAGTATCTCAAGCATTTGAAGAAATTGCACCTTGGCAAGAAAAAAGACCAAAATTCAATTAGTAACAAAATTTACTAAATTTTTTTCATATTTAATAAGATTTCATATTCGATGTTGTGATATATGACGAGTCTCCAATTGTAATACTCTTCTTAATCAAATCCTCTAAAATTGTAAAATCTCCTACAATACTTTCGGAAGATATTATCTTTTTCAAATTAGCTCCATCACCGATCACAGATTCAGAAAGAATACATTTTTCTAAAACAACATTATCTCCAATAGAGAGATTTGGACCTATAACAGAATCACAAATTTTACAATTCTCACCAATATAAACGGGAGGAACGATTTTTGAATCGGTAACATTACCAGAATGAAATAATCTCTCATAAGTTGGATCCTGAATTTTTACTTCTTCTAATAATAGACGATTTCCTGCTATCAAACTCTCAGGGCGTCCAAAGTCTAAAATATCTTTTTTCATTTCATTGATTTTTAGCTTAAATCCTTCTTCAATTAATTGTTGAATGACTGGTGTAATAGTATGTTCTTGACCATTTTCTAGTGGAATTTTGCTTTGTTCTTCTAATAATTCAAATAATCGTGGTGTCATACTCATTCCGAATAAATAAGCACCTGATACTGCAAAGTTAGATTTAGGTTTTTTTGGTTTCTCAACAATACTTTTAACGCTTCCTGTTCCATTTAATTCAATTACACCATAATATTGTGGATTATCTACCTGTTTAACGTTGATCACACCATCACAAATATCTTGATGAAAATTTAATAAAATTTGTGAATAATCCTCAATGGGAAGTCTATCGCTTAAAAAAACGAAAAAATCGTCATTTTGAGCAAGATCTTTAGCTAATAAAATTGCATCTCCCAGTCCACTAAAGAAAGGAGTATCAGCTTCATATCCCAATGGTTTTTGTTCTTTAAAATGGAGATCAAAATAATCCGAATGATTAAGTTTAAGATATTCCATTATTTGCCTTTTTTTATAACCAACGATAAAACAAATTTTAGTTCCTTTCGGAAAAGAATTTTTTAATTTATTAAGAATATGATCAATTAACCTTTTCCCAGCGATCTTCAAGAAAGCTTTTGGCTTAGAATATGTGAATGGTTGAAGTCTTTTACCCACTCCAGCTAAAGGTGCGATAAGAATCATTCTATTAATTCTAAAGTTGTCTAATTTCTAATATAAAAATTATAAAACTTGATAAAATAAAAAGTATTTTGAAATTTCCCTACAATTTCACAATATTTTAATTAATTTATCTAAAATATCATAATATTCCGCTTCTTTTAGTTTTTCTTTAAGTGTGCTTTTTAATTTCCGAATGTAATAATTATCTGAATTTGTTCTTTTTGCACCATGTATTAATTTATTTATAGCGACTCTTATTTTCTCATCTAGAAATTTAGGTGGAATTTCTTTATATTTTTCAATTAATTTCTTTTTCTCATTAAGAAGTATTGATTTTTCCCTCTGCTCGGATGATAAGGTAATTATGGAGTTTAAATTTTTTATCCACATTTCAATTTTTTCAAAATCTCCTTTAAGATAAGTTCGCTGATTTAACCAGTCTTTANNTCTTTAAATTCCACTATTTGCTGCAAGATTTTTTCTCGTTCAGAATCTTCACTTGTTTTTTCTACTTGTTTTTTGACCATATCTCTTATCTTCTTCTTTTTTAACTCTTGAACTTCATCCTTTGAAAGGTGTTTAAAAGCTTTCTCCCTTTTAATTCTTTCTTCTTTCGAAACCTTATCGTTAAGCCATTTATCGATAGACATCTTGGTTCT
>JABAHP010010260.1_pt1 | contig 16147 bp, 16 predicted proteins | sample 7062081 | NCBI WGS metagenome assembly JABAHP01 (sample SAMN14534357, study PRJNA622989) | marine sediment metagenome | biome: marine biome [ENVO:00000428]; feature: marine pelagic biome [ENVO:01000023]; material: deep marine sediment [ENVO:00002113] | place: India: Gulf of Kutch | collected...
TGGTATCGCGCCCAGTGCCCTTCCCATAGCTCAAGGGCATCGTAGAGAGTTTCGGTTTCCATCTCTCGAGCGTGCTCCGCTGGGGGCGTTGCACTGTGCGAGATGGCTGTGATGATGGGGGGTCCTTTGGTTGCCAACTTACCTCCTGCCATTGCTGTTTGGGCCACTGCACCCATCTTACCACAGACTGAACCAAATGTCAAGACCCAACTTGTTGAGATTGTAGAATTGGGTCTTGACAGGGCATTTCGGGTGTGGTATACTATGTGAAACACGGCTAGGAACCAGAGAGGAGTAGTGCATTGAAAGAGTTCGTAGGAACGGGATTGACGGTCACAGAGCTTATGCGGGCCAATCAGCGCAACGAGATTGTATCCTTGGTCTTGGGGAGGTCGGGTGTACTTCGGCTGTTCGTTCTCCCTTTGTCGTGGGCAGATCAGCTCGAAGGCCCTTACAAGGGCTGGACCATTGAAGATGCCCAGCACATCACGGTTGAGGATCTGCGTAAAGAGGCCGTGACGGGTCAGATCATCATGGATCAGGGAACGGCAGTGGTCACAGTCAGTAGAGGGGCTGTCCCGCAGGGCATCATTGTGCCAGCGAACAGATTCTGGCGCGAGAAAGTGGGGGAGTGATGAAAAAGATCATCGTAGTTCTGATACTTCTGGTGCTTCTTGCCGGGTGTGCGATCAAGAAAGACTACACGCCATCAGAGGAAGGACCTGGGGTTTTCAAATACGAAAAGGTCATGACTGCATACCACANNACTTCATACTACAACGCGTACCGCTTTGTGGACACCCAAGAGGACGTGGTGTGCTATGTGTTCTATGAAAGTATCTCATGCGTACCGAGGCAGGGGCGATGACTAAAACAGGCTTCTGGAAGCCCCAGCCCCGCGAGCCCTGGTCAGACTGGCGCACGTACAGCATGCTCGTTCCGATTCTATTCTCGGCCCTGGGGTCAATGATCTTTATGGCTCTCGGGTTCTCGTTCACCGAGATGGAGAGCATTGGTGCGATTGCACAGACGCGCCTCGTCGTCATCGCCGCGTTCACCGTGGCGTTCGGTTCCACGTTCGGGAGCGTAGGGTCAGGGATAGAGATTTTCTCGAAAGTTCACAAGAAGCAGGTCGGCACCTGGGATTGGATCGCCCTTTGCGTGTCTGGCGCAACGACCGTTGCCGGGTTCGGGATGGGCTTTGCGGCACTGCTCGGTGCCACTGCCGGCTGGAGCGCCGTTGCACAGATCTACGGATGCGTGGTGGTTGGGACACTGGCTGCACTGGATAGTACCTGCGACATGATCGAGCTAGGAGGGCTGTTTGGCTCTTACGAGATGCGCATGGAGCAATACCTGGAGGACAAGGCCAAGTGGGAAGAAGCCCAGCGTGAGGAAGAGGAGCAGGACCCCGCGACCTGGGAGACGGCAGACATTGACGACTTCCGCCGCATCACAGCAGGGATGAACGGGAACCGGCCCAAGACAGTCAAGGAATTGTTGCCGCTACTGGCGAAAGATCACCTGCAACCGCCCACTCGCCAGACGATGGGGCGGTGGCTCAACGAGTCGGAGAAAGCGAGGCGATAGATGCCCAGAGGCAACTTCTTCGGCCCCCCTGGACAAAGAGAAGGCATCCTCCGTGGCGAGCGCACCGATCCGCGCGTCATCATCGGACAGGGCATAGGGCTGGCCGTGGTACTCCTATTCGCCTTCGGCGTGATCCGGGTCTACATCTACTACTGGGACTGGATCACGCGCTACAAGCGACATGGCACATTCGCGCCGATTGCGATCATCCTCGTTGGTGTTTGCTTGGTCGTGGGCGCGATGCTGTTTGTGGAGATCCTTGATCCAAACTGGCCCAATCCGAGAGAAGCGACGGGAAGCACGAGACCTCTCTTTCCCTGGAGCAAGGAAAAGCAACAGCCTCAGCACATCACGAACATCAGCCTTGCAGATGTCGTGGCCGGCGTCCAGGTGGCACTAGACGAGTATGACGCAGAAAGAGACGATGATGAGTCTGCCGACTTGGGTTAACATAGGGATCGCGGCTGGCTTGTCGGTCCCCGCTTATTTGGCGGCACGCAGGGTATACGATGATGTGATGAGCCGTGTCTATCTGGATCGGCAACATCGCGTCAAACTGAGCATTCTGGCCCAACGTGGCGCCGTCAAGAACCTCAAGCACATTCCAGCCGACGCGAACGGGCGCATTGGTGCCGTGGCGAGGCCAGACGGAACCATTCTCTTTGTGGACGCCGGTAGGCTCCTGGACGAGCACTGGGCGATTGCACGCTCCGATCCAGAGCGAGAGAGGGCGGATGCGCTACAGCGGCTCGTGCTGTCCATGCGTGGCGTAGCCGGATCTCAGGCAGAGAACCTCTTGGAGATGCCGGAGCAGGAGATGCTGCCGGTGCTCCCGACGCAGATCAGCATCCAGGAAGTGCTCGGGACGCAGACGCCTACCCTAGATTCGCTGGTCTTGGGCGTCACACTGGGAGAGGATGGGCAGGTCATTCCGATACGAAAAAGTCTCTACCAGTTGATGCACCTGCTGGCGATCGGCATCACGGGATCGGGCAAGTCCACGTGGCTTCTCGCCTTTCTGGCACAGATTCAGATGTGTTCGGAGAACGTCGAAGTGATCCTGATCGATGTCCACGGCTCTGCGTTCAATATCGCCAGCGACTGGTCCAAGCTACGCTACCCGATCGCACGCAATAACGATGAGGCCAAGCTGGTTCTGCGCGAGGTCTTTCTGGAGGCAGAGCGACGATCAAAGCTCTATCGGCAAGTGCCGCTGGCCGAGGACTTGGCTTCCTACAACCGATATAAAGAGGCGGACATGGAGACCCTCGATCCCTGGCTGATCGTGATAGACGAAGGAACGCTGATGCTGGCCGACTCGTCTATCGCGGGCTTTGTGGCCAGCGCCGTGCAAGGCACCAGACAGTATGGCCTGTACGTGTTTATGACAGGCCAGACGGGGAATACAAAGGTGATCCGGTCGCCCATCCGGTCCAACTTCCCGACGCGGGTCTGCTACGCAACGGAGAAGCCAAGCATGATCGCAGCGCTGGGGGCGGTTCCAGAGGGAACCCTGGCGGACATCCCTGGTCGCGGATGGGCACGGCTGAAAGGACGCCTGGAACCCTACATGATGCAAGCCCCCTACATCCGGCGCGACCAGTTCTACAAAATGATCGAGCGCAATGGGCCCAAGAACGGCATGCCAGAGGCGCTGGAGGAGGGGCGCGAGTGGACCCGCGATTATCTACGGGAGACGTGGGCCTCTCTCCCAGAACAGACCAAGAGCGCGATGTGCAGGGCACTTGGAAAGGCAACGGGCGGTCAGGGCTGGGGCGAAGTAGATGAGGCGGGTCGGTGGGCAGGTCTATGGGAGTAGAACAATGAGCGAAGATGGCTTTGACAAGCAAGTGCGGGAACTATGGGAGAGCAGCACTAAAACGATAGCGGGTATTTGCTGGGAGATATTCGGTAATCTCGGTGGCGCAGTATGGTTCAAGGTGTGGAACTCTCTCAAGCGCCAAGGGCTAACTGAGTAGAGCGTGGACTATCACCCCGTTGGTTCTGACCAGGATGGCCACCTACGCGCGCGCAACATGGGTCACTTTGTCGGCGGACAAGAGCCAGGGTGGGATCACATGGACACCTGCCCTGGTTGCGGAGGGATCAAGACCAAGCATGCGCTGTTTTGCATCTCGTGCAGCCCGAGACGATCAGTTGGGCGCAGCGCGGAGGCAATGGACAGGCACCATCGGTTTGAGGCAGCAGTACAAGCGGGATGGTCGGAAAGGCTCTTGCTCTGTTGCCTCCCCGCCTTACCCGAATGGAAGGCGATCGCAGAACGATGCCCGGAGGCGGTCCTCAAGTGGCATCCAGAGTTGGTAGTGAAAAACTGGTATCGGAACACAGAAACTCACACACAGAAAGGGAACGAAAGATGAAACGGTTTTTGGTAGGGATTCTGATCGTGTTGGTTGCGTTGGTATTGATGGGCTGCGAGGCCACTACACCGCGCACGGAACAAGAGCGTGAGAGGACGCAGCAGATCGAGGCGCTGGTTGAGCCTGTAACCATCAGTGCCGAGTACAGCGGAAAGATGATGTTGATCTTGGCTCAGTCGTACACCGACATTGCCGAGGACGATGCCAGGGCCTTGAGGCAACTGGCGACCTATGAGATGCGCAAGCACGAGGCTAGAGAATCGTTTCTGATGATCGCCCTAGCCGCGTGCGCACTGATCGCCCTGGTCTGGGCGGTCGGGAAGCTTGAGATTGCCAGGGAAGGGTCGGTGATACATTTCAAGGTTCGGGAGTGAGGTAACACATGGGACTCTTTGATGACTTGAGACGAGCTATGAACGGGCAGGGGCTTGAACCGATGCCGCGCTTTCACGGATGCACCGAGACGGAGACGGCGAGGAAGCTACGAAAGATGGGTTACGACATCGGGCAAGTTCAAGTCAATAGGCGCACTGGCATCAGCGCATTCATGTCCGATCCAGAAGCAGTCTATGCGGCAGTGGAACAAGCCAACGCCTCGGGGCAAAAGATGTATGGTAGGGGATGGAGGCAGTTCAAGCGAGCGCATAGGCGCTGAGAGAACCTTGACACGCTCCCCCGAACCTGCTATACTGGGAGCGTGTGAGTTCTTTCTGTGTTTCTGTTTTACTTCCCCCCAAGGAAGAGAGGCCGGGGTCGTCCTCCCCGGCCTCGTCCTTTAGTGCAACTAAAGGGCCTCTGCCTTTTATCCCTGTCCCGCTGGGACGACCCTAGAGATTGAGAGCCAATGAAACACATAGCATCTCTAAGCGGTGGACTTGACAGTAGCATCATGTATCTATTCTTGACTGGATACCTAAAGGGTGGTATCCGTGCTGACGTGACGCCGATTTTCACGGACCCAGGAAAAGAGGACCCGCGCACTTATGCGATGCTTGACACGCTAGAGCAAATGAGTGGCAGAGAGATCGTGCGTCTAAAAGGCCCGACCTGGGAAGAGGCGCTAGAGGCTAATGCTTGGTTCTTGCCTTTCCACAAAGCCAGATGGTGTACTCGCGTGTTCAAGATCAAGCCCTTTGAGGCATTTGTTCGCGGGCGAGAGATCGTCAGCCACATTGGCCTACGAGCAGATGAACCAGAACGAGTTGGGTATTTGGGAGATAAAGGCTCTCAGATTACGCCCCGTTATATCTTGCGCGAGATGGGTGTGGCTAGGGCAGACATTGAGGCAGAAGCGCAACGCATAGGGCTACCACCCACCGGAGAATGGTCTTGTGGATGTTGCCCATTCAAGACACATTTCCTCCAAATCAAAATGATTGAAGAACAACCGGAAATGGCAGAGTGGATGGCCTGGGTTGAGGAAGAAAAGGACCGAAGGGGGGCAGGAGGCTACACCTGGGTGCGCGGGTATACCATGCGCCAACTGATTGATAACCACCTGATTCGAGCCGAGATTAAGCGCCGCTGGTGGGCGCAACATCATAGCAAGGCGCAGATGTCATTCTTGGACGAGGATGAAGAGGAGCAGCCATGTTTGATGTGCAGAGTGAAGTAATTAAGTCGCTGACTCCTTCCAGTAGCGCACAAAGTCCTCGGGTAGCAGCCTGTCCGACTCCAGAACATCCTTGAGTCGGGCATATACGAGGCCCATCCACTGCTCTTGAGTGGGGCGCATGAGTAGCCAGCAGTGCTCTCCGTTCTGCTCCAGGGAGTAGAGAATCGGGGGCGGCGGCGTGTCGGTCGGGTCAACCAGGGTGCGCACCTTGCGCCTGAGCGCGTCCAGGCTCGTGGTCTCTGCTGCGGCTTCGATCAGTTTCCCATAGCGATCGCGGAGTTCATCCGGCGGCGTCACCTGCTCCAGCTTGCGTTGCGCAGCCGCCGTGATGCCGAGGGCGCTCGAGAGTCCCGACTTGGCGCACTCCGCGATCTCTTGATCGGAGAAGCCTTGCTCCCTGAACGCCTGGGCGGTGTCCAGGAACGACCAGACCTGCCTCGCCCGACCGGATGATTTGCGCTGCTCCTCGTCTGGCATCTGGGCCTCGATCACGTCCAGCAGGCTGGTCTCCGCGCCGTCCGCGTCCAGCCAGGTCTCGTGCCCGTTTTCTATGGCCCAGCGGAGTTCGAGCATGTTGGCAATCTGGCGCAGGTCCTCTATCCCCTTGAGCGTCCGGCGCCGGATCTCCTGGGCCCTGAACTCGGGGTCTGCGTAGGCATCCGTGTTCTGTTCGTCGCGCTGGATGGTCAAGTCTGCGGCCAGGGAGAGGATGGCGTAGAGGGCTTCGCTTCTGTCCGTGAGGGGGCGCATCAGGTCGAAGGCGCTGCCGAGGTTGATGGGGGATTTGTCCTGGTGGGGAATTATCTCAGTCATTGTACATCTCCTCCAATGCCGCCAGGAGACGTTCCAGGTAACGAACCCCCTCCCCATTGTGGACCCAGGTGCCAGGGATCCTCAGCACACGCCAGCCGAGGATTTGAGCCTCGGCATACTTTTCGCAATCGTTGATGAAGCCCTTGCCCCTTGTGTGCCGGCCACGGGCCATCTCGCCGCCTTCGATCTCGATCAGTAAGGCATAGCCGGGATACGCAAAGTCGGCTTCCCATTTGCGGGTCGGGTGAAAGCGGTAGGAGGTCTGAGGGGTAGGCAACTGGGCATCCTGGATGTGGCGTTCGAACAAAATCTCTAGCTGGCTTCTCTGAGCCATGTGTGTTCCTTTCTGTGTCGGTTTTCGCCCCCTGCCATTGTACCACAGATGGAGCTTTCTGTCACGGCTTCTCAACATGATTCGCTTGACAGAACCTGCGGGACAGCGTATACTTGATGGTAAGCGGCAACCGGGGGTGTTCAGTGGGAAGGATTCACATGGACAAGGGTGCGCTTACTCAATTCAACTACGCTCCTCTGGACCGCCCCACCAGGGCGGTTTTGCGTGAACATGCCAGCCAGCTCAAGCGGTTGGGTCAGCGCACAGCACGCAACCTGTGGGAGATGGGTAGGATTCTTGCTAACGCGCAGGAAAAGCTCTCTTCCTACAACGGCGGCTCATTCGTGCGCTGGGTCACGGAAGAGGCGGGATTGACCCAAGGAACAGCCTACCGCCTGATGGATGTCTACCGCGCGTTTGACATTTCCAAATTGGAAAACGGGCGCTTTGCAACCTCCGCCCTCTATCTCCTGGCCAAGCCCTCCACACCACAGGCGGTGCGCATAGAGGCCCTGCAGCGCGCCGAGAATGGAGAGGCCATCACTCACGCCAAGGCCCAGGAAATGGTCGCCTCTCATCTTCCCCCCAGGCCCGCGCTCCCTGAAAGACCTCCCAAGCCCCCACTTCCAGAGTATAGAGAATTTGAGAAAGAAAAGCTGCTCCCCCACCTGCACGATGCAGGGATACCGGATGCGCCACAGATGTTGTCAGGGGCGCAGGAAGCTCTCCCGGACGTTCCGGCAGAACTGAAAGAGAAGGCGCGAACCAGCCTGAGAGAGTCCATCACCGAGGCCGTGCGGGGCATAGACTCTGAGGATCAGGATGCCCTGGATGCGTGCGTAGACGAGATATTGGACGTGCTGTCGCAGGGGAATAACTCTATTGCCATCAGTGCCCGCTTTGGCCTGGCTCTGGCATCGGCCCCGCAGACGCTGGCAGACTTGACCGAGATCGCCATCCTGACCTGTGGCGTCCAGACCTACGGCATGGACCGCAAGGAATGGTTGCGCTGGAGGAAGCGCAGCCTGCGCCTGATCGACGCGATCAGTGCGGCAGGGGGCTTGGCGGTTTACGAGCATCGGATGGGCAACGGGCAGCTTTGTTATTCGCTGTTGCCCTCGTGCGACTGAAAGGAACGAGATGCCTCAACTCTACTGCTATTATGTCAGCTACATCATCCAGAGCGCCGAAGGTCGCATCGGTCTCGCCGCTCGCCCGGTGAACTTTGAGGAACCCATCAATTCTCCAGAAGCCATCGGCGCGCTGATCGCCTATCTGATCGAGGAGCACTTTCCAGATGGATCACCCGACCTGCCGGAGGGCCTATCTCCCATCGTGCCCCTTACGTGGCAGGTCATCACCGCAAAGAGGGGAGAGAAGGTCAAGCTCCCGAACCCTCGCCGCGCACCTGTCCGGGCCGACTAGCGTCCACCAGTCTCACTCGCGCCCTGATTCGCCCATCTGGCGTGAAGAAGGGTTCTCCAATCAGATCGCACTTGTGCCGCCTCAGCGCCTCGTTGATCTCGTGCTGGCACTGCTGGATGCGCTTGCGCTTCTGTTCCTCCAGGACCGCCTGCGCCTCTGCTGGTGTGATCTCTTTGGCTTCTACTGTTTCTACCTCTGTCACGTTCAACCTTTCTACTTGGCGAGGACCTGCCTGCTGCCCATCGTGTTCACCTCATAGTGGAAGTCTGCTGAGACAAGATAAGCCTCGTCGCCATAGTTGTTGGCTACGCCGGTATCACGCTTCAATGAGCAGATGATCACCTCGCTGATCTTATACCCTGCCCCCGTCAGCGTGGCGATGTCATCGATCAAGTGATCGTTTGCTGCATCGTTTTGAACATCGATCGTCGTCGTGGCGTTGGACGAGGCGGGCCAGCTCTCTGCCGGCGTGGCAGGCGAGCTTGCCGAGTACGTGAAGTCCCACTTTACATTTTCCGCACCTGCCCCTGCCCCGCTGGTCTTGATCGTCCAGTGGATGTGAAAGATGATGTCCGTGCCCTCTTTATACCTGTGGGGGAGCTGGATGGTAAAGTAGGCATATTCGTCTGCGGTGTCATCGAACGAGATGGCAATGCCGTCCCTGTATGATACCTCGTCCGCAGGGTTCGCGCCGGCCAACCGCACGGTCGTGGAGGGCACCACAAAGTCATCCCATACTGTTTCCTGCAACTCGACCGTTTTATCCGTGCCGCAGTCAATGAGCAGGTCGCTGGCCGCTACGAGGTCGGTGCGGATGTGCCCGTCCGAACCATCGTAGTAGATGTCCATGTCCGCTCCGCCGCCAAAGATCGCTGCCTCGTTGTCGGGCCACAGCACATCATCGTCAAACTGAAAGCGGTCCTCGTCCTCGTACCACGACAATACGCCATTGTTTGAGTTGGCCTTGAACGTCACCACCACGTCTGCATCCGCATCGGTGCCGATGTAGATCGCATCCGCATTGATGGTAAAGCTCTGATCCTCTGGATTGGCCCCCATCACGCCGTAGAGCAGGGCATGCGTGAGTTCAGTCGCGGCGTCAGCTCTTTGTCGGTTGTCTACCAGGAAAATGTCATCTGTGGCCGTCTGCCGATACCCGGCGTAGGCGCCCAGGAAGATGCACCTATCGGCTGTACTGAGGTTGTAGCCGGCATAGTAGCCGATGGCCACATCGTATTCCGCGCCCGTCTGCGCTGAGTTGAGCGACGTGCTTCCCACGGCAGTGCAGTAGTTCGCGTTGCTATTGCCGACCAGAACGCCCACCATCGCGTAGTCGCCCACAGCAACGTTCTCTGTCCCGGTCTGGTTCTCGGAGAGCGCGTAGATGCCGATCGCCGTGTTGTACCCGCCAGAGGTCAGATCCTCGGCAGCGCCATAGCCAACCGCTGTTACCGCATCTGCATCCTGGATGCGCGTGCCGGCTTGCGATCCGACAAGCACGAGATAGGACCCGGACGTGACAGCATCCCCGGCCTGGTTTCCCACGGCCACGATGTCCGTACCCGTAGCTGCCCCGCGCCCCGCGTCTGCTCCGGCAAAGAAGTTGCTCGGGTCGCTGTCGCCATCGGCAAAGGGAATGCCGCGTTCGTCAAAACCGGACGTGACATCCCCGCCAGAGTCCTTGATCTGGAGGATGTCCGCAGTTTGCGCGGCATCCATCTCCAGGATGATGCCCTGATCGTCCCCAGGGGTCCAGGTGTGCGTGCCCTTCCAGGTCGGGGTTGTGGACGACAGGATGTCTGTCCCGTCCCCGTACAGTGCCGCTCCATCTGTGCTTGCGTCGTAGGCTTCCCAGTCCGCCGCCCCGCCCCGGATGATTGAGCCGCGCGCATAGTCGGCCAGCATAGAGAGGGGGATCTCCCCTCCCACCGAGTCGTAGAGCACCTTGTACTGGTAGATAACCCCTGATGGGATCGTCGCATCTCCGTTCGCCAAGTCGACCACAGCCAGGGGGATGGTGTTCTCGGGCACAGCAGGGGCTACGGCATCTGTGCCCACGGCAACAAGCGCCCCATCGGTCGCCGCCAGGGCGTCCGTGTCCAGGTCCAGGTAGACCAGGGTCAGCCAGTGCCCTGCAGCCCCCGGCACGTTCCCGGTCAGGTCGATCTGGCCCCCGCCGTACTCCGTCGCCGTGTCACCATTGACGTACAGGAACCCGCGCACGTCCACGGAGAGCGAGTGGGGATCGGTTGGCACGACCTTGCCGGGGGCAAGGTCGTTGAGAGTGATGGCTGGCGTGGCCCACTCGCTCACCGTGCCACTGGCCGGCGACCAGGCGTACATCACCCAGTCCACGCCCAGAACTTGCTCAAACGGATCGGCAGGGTGCTTCTTGCCCACGATAACCGGCATATCGTCTGGGAGCTGCTCCTGGAGCAGGTAGCGCACGTGCGACAGGCGGCTCAAGTCCTCCCGGTAGCGAATGTAGGCCCAGCCTGAGCGGTCGGGGACCATCACGACCCCGCTGGAGTTGCCCAGCAGCCCACGCCGGACCTCCTGCCGGATCTCATACCGATCAAAGATGGATTGTAGCGCCTGCCTCGCTTCGTACTCGCTCATGGCACCCACACGATGTCAAAGGTATCGTCGTTCGGTCGCTGCTTGTCCGTCTCGGCTGCGCTGGTGATCCAGTAGGGTTCGATCAGCCCGAGGCCGGTCGTCAGCGCATAGCCCGTCTGCTCGATCACGACCCAGGCCCGCGTCTCGTCCGCCCCGCCCGCAGCCGCCTGGTTGAACTCTGTCCAGCCGTATCCATCCCGCCAGGTGTAGACCGTCCGGTTGTCTCCTGCTGCCGCCAGCTCTGTGGCCAGCACGCCGTACACGCGCTCTGCGGAGTTGTAGGGCCCTCCAAGGATGTTCAGCCCGTGGTCCAGATCTCCCCCGTCATCCCCGATGTCCTCCTTGGACAGCCCGTGGTTCTGCGAGCGATAGATCAGCGGCACAAAGTCCAGGCTAAAGGCTACGTTTGCCTCCTGGAGAATCGTCGCGGTCCAGAACACCGTGCCGCCTGCGTAGGAGTTGGAGACCCACGGCACCCACACATCCACGTACTGGTTGTTCCACCCCAAGCCGTATCCATCTGTGGCCCAAACGAAAGTCTCCTCGTCAGCCAACACGAAGGTTTGCCCAAAATCCTGGCTGCGATAGAGCCTCAAGAACCCATCGTAGTCTGGGACCGCGCCTGTGCCTTCGGGGGCCTTACCCGCCGCGACGTAGACCGTATTGGAGTGCATGTCCAGGGCCAGCCCGTTCTCGTAGCACACGAAGAGGTAGTTGTCAAAGTCCACACCTTCTTCCAGGTCGAACAGCTCGACCGCATCGCTGACGCTGCTCCACGCATCCCGCGTGGCCATGCACCCGACCATCACGTGAACGTCCCCGCCGCCATCCGTCCAGCGGATGTGGACGCCGGCCCAGGCCCAACCCTCTTTGCCCGGACGGACGGTGAACTGCATCTTGAAGATGTAGGCTTCATTGTAGTCTGCCAAGTGCCCGAACTCGTCCGCGATGTCGTCCTCGGACATCGTTACCGCCCAGGCTCCGGTGTCAAAGGGGAGAGGGGAGTATTCCCACAGCCCCCAGCCGTAGCCAAAGAAGCGGTCGGTGGTATCGCTCATCATGATCGTACACTTGGACTTGTCCGCACTGTGGGTGAGCAGGTTCCACACAGGCGGGTTGGCCGTGATGTCGTCCGTCCAGTAGTCGTCCGCATCGAACTTGCGCGTGGTGTAGAACTGGACCGACCCTGGCGCAGAGGGGGGTTCTCCCGGCACCTCGCCCAGGGGCACGATGCCGCCAAAGCCGGGATGTTGCATGGGTTCGTAATCTGGATCGGGCAACTCGTCCGGGATGACGATCGTCACCCCCGCCACGCCATCGTCCATCTCCTGCTCGAGTGTGACATCGGTGAAGATCGTACCCGTGCGGGGGTCGTAGTTATTCACCACGCCGCGCACGATGTAAGTCCCGGTCAGCGTGCCGCGCTCGGTCGCCAGCCCCCCGATGTCGATGCTCCGCTGGGGAGCAATGTCCTCAAAGCGCCAGTTGCCCGGCAGGTGCAGGTCTACCTCGTAGGTGTGGTTGAGCCCGTTCAGGTGCCGCCCAGAGAGCGCGTTCAGATTGGCCTGGCTGGTGATGGCCAGGGCATTGCTCTCCATCCGCACGCCCCGGTATCCATCGTAGGTGCCTGGGGCACGGGAGAGCTTGGGCGTCACCGGGGGATCTGCACCGGCAGTGTAGATCAGGCCCCCCGCATCCACGGCCAGGACGGGCTTTTGCATGTTCTCGCGTACCGTGGCCTCTTCCAGCCACTCCCCGGTTGCCATCGTCCACCAGTCTACGAGCACTCCCGCCGCCATGTCCTGCCCATCAATCTCACCAAAGAACCTGCCGTACTTGTCGCAGGTCAGGCGTGCAAAGAGACGGTCCCACAGGAACTGGTTCAGGGTCTGGTAGATGGTCCCTTCCAAGAAGTCCTGGGCATAGATCTCGGTGGTCGAATCGGACTGGTAGTAGTCCGCGATCTGGTTGAGGTTGGTGTGCCAGGTCATGTAGTAGTGCGCTGCCCGGTCCACCGTCAGGTCCGGCGTATCGATCCAGGTCGCCGCGCTGTCGTCGTTCTGGATCACGACCGGGTAGTTGTGGTACATCGCCGCTTCTGCGCCGGGACTGGCCACGTCGAAGGTCACGTCTCCCGTCTCGGGATCCTCGCGGATGCTGTCGCCCACGATGCGCCCCACGAGCAGGATGTTGTAACGGTCCTCCAGGGGACCCACCGATCCTTCGTAGGTTGTGCCGTCCGCGTTGGTGTAGGTGTCCTCGGTGAAGAGGATGCAGAGCGACTCCGGCATGATGGTGTACTTGTCGGCCTCGTCCGCGTAGACCTTGACACTCGTGGTCCAGTAGCCCTGCTGGGTCGTGGCGCTGGGGGGCGAGGTCAGTTCAAAGTCCACGATCGGCTCCGCGTTGGGCGGATCGCCTACTTGCGTCTCTCCGGGCCGGCGCAGCGTGAACACATAGCGAATCCCGCGCCGGAAGGGGAGCGTGGTCGCGTTGCCGTTTCCATCGTCCACCTCGAGCGTGACGCGGAAGCCGCGCAGACCCGAGATGGCGTCTACCGTCTGCCAGCCGGGAGTCTGCGCGGCAGAGTTCCAGGTGCCGCCCACGTGATCCGTCTCACCCTCCGAGACCCAATCCGTGATAGCCTCTCCGGGGGCCGTGGCGTAGCTGTACTGCCAGTCGAAGTAGAACTGGGCAGAGTTGGACCCGATCTCCACGAACTTGACCCCGCAGCAGTACATGTTCGGCACGGGAGGCATCATGGCCAGACGCCGGGCGGCGTCATTGGCGCCCAGGTCTGACCATTCGATGTCGTAGTCCTTGTACCAGAGGATGTCCTCGCCGGACATCTCGATCCGTCCGTAGCGCTGCCAGAAGCGGAACTCGTCCAGCACCACCAGGTAGTCATCGTCCGAGACCCAGCCCCGCACTTCGGCGCTCAAGCCGATGTTCAGGGAGGTCGTTGCAGGCCCCACGCTCTGATCCCCACGCACGCGGAAAGTGCCCTTGTCCCACTCCCCGTAGGAGGAACCTACCAGCACGGTCATCCCGTCCAGCAGGTCGACTGCCGCACCCCCTCCGTCCACGGTGAGGGCTGCGGTCGGGTCGTCGGCGTGAACTCCGTTGATCCTCGCGCTCCAGATGTAGCCGGTCCAGACCCCACCATCCTGGTACTGCGCCTGTTGTAGGCACATGAAAAGCTGGCTGGTCTGAGGATGGGAGCGCATCAAGGCGAGGTCGGCGGCAGTCGGCAGGGGCACTATGCAGCCTCCAGGTGCGTAAAGTTCACCGTCACGTTCTGCAGGACGCGCCCACCAGAGCGCTGGTAGAGCGTCTTGTTCTCCCCGTCCAGGGGTCTCTGCATGTAGGCGGTATAGTCCGCCGTCTGCTGCTTGTTGCCCACGTCCGTGTAGGTTGAAATGTAGACCTGCACGCTGGCGTCCGCGCTGGCAGAGAAGAAGCTCAGTAGGTGGTTGAGCGAGTCCTGCCCCAGCACCTGCCACGACCACGAGGCGACCGGGAAGCCGTAGCTCTTTTGCTGGCCTGCCCCTGTCACACGCACGACCGAATAGGGCGCAAAGGTCCAGCTATCAGGGGCCTCTATTCCACGGTCGTGCAAGTAGAGTAGCGTGCCCACGCTCGTTCCGATCCTGAGTTCTGTGCAGTATCCTGATAGCGGCATAGCCTACCTCGGTATCTGTACGCCCTTGGCCAACTGGGTGATCAGGGCGTAGAACATGTTCTCGACCTGTGCAGGGTTCATCCCTCCGGGTAGCCCGTTCACGTCCACGCCCATCCGGCTAAAGCTGTGACTGACGTTCAAGTTCCCCACGCGCCCCGGCATAAAGATAGCGGTCTCGGGCCCCGCGTCTCCCATCACCACATGTGTAGGAGAGGTGGCCTGCATCACGCCGCCCTCGGCCTGAGAAAAGACCGGGGCACCGGGAGGCCAGGGTCCTACAGAGTAGGGAGCCGTGACAGGGGGCTGATAGCCGCCCCCGCCGCCCGTAGCAGGTGGCGTGTAGTAGGATTGCGCTGCCTGCCTCTGCGCTTCGGTGAGCAGATGCTGATAGCGGATGATCTCCTGAGCCATCGCGTCCGCCGCTGCTGTGGCGACCATCGCTGCCGCTTCTGCCGCCTGGCGCATCCAGACTTCGTAGGCAGCTTCTAATTGGATTCCGGTCAGGTTCAGATGTGCCGCGAGTTCCTCACGCTCTTGCTCGTACCACTGATTGGCCTCGTCAATGCGCCGTTGCCACGCCTTCACAAAGTCGATCTCCTGGCGCTCGTACTGAATCTCGCGCAAGATCGCTTCTCTGGCCTGGGCCTTCGCCAATTCCTCAAGCTGCTTGTTGTACCACTCCTCTGCGGCAGCGAGCTGCTCAGCCTTGGCGGCTTCAAAGTCCTCCAGTTCCCACTGGTACTGAATCGCTCTGATCTCGCGCTCTCGCTGGCTTTGCCGCGCCAGGGCCTCCCGTTGACGCGCATAGTTCTCATCGATGCGCTGGAGCGTGCGTGCGAGTTCGTCCCTTTGGTCCTGCTCTCGTTCTAGGCGATCGCGCTCGATGTCCTGGCGCCGCTCTTGTAGGGAGCGCTCCAGGTCCACGCGCTCGTCATCGTAGCGTTGCTGTTCATCGCGCAGTTCCCGAGCGCGCCGGCGTTGCGCCTGGGCCACAGCCACGGCATCGTTGCGACGAGCCGCCTCCGTAGCGGCATCGATGAACTGCAGGCGGATGTCTCGGATGCGCCGCTGGTGTTCTCGCTCCAGTTCCTCACGCCGGCGCTGTCCGTCTCGCTCGACCTCTTCCGCACGCCGCTGCGAGTCCCTGCGGAGTTCTTCCTCCCGCCTACTGGCGTCCCGTATCGCATCGGAACGCCGCTGCTCGACCGAAATGAACAGATCCTCGTAGCGCTGCGCCAACCGGATGCCGCGCAGGATCGCGTCCCGCTGGCGGTTGACGAGAATATCTTCCCACCGCTTGGCAGCATCAGTCTCGATTGCCTCCAGACGCTCGTTGTAGGCTTGGCGCAGGTCCTCCAGGCGGAACACGTTCTGCAGGGAGCGGTCAAAGGCATCGCGCTGGCGCTCTACCAGGATGTCGTCCCATCTTTGCCCTGCGTCCCGTGCGATGTCGTCCAGCTTTTGCGCGTAGCGCGTCTTGAGTTCATCCAGTTGCCGGAGCGTCTTTTCCCGTTCCTCTCGGATCTGTGCCTCGCTTGCTCCGACCTTGGCAGCAAGGTCTTGCGCAGCATTGGCTCGTGCCTGAGCAGACTCTTCTGCCGCACGTGTGGCTTCTGATTCGCCAGTGAGGAAAGCTTGGTATCGCTCTTGAAAAGATTCTCCCGAGCGGACAAGATCAAGAATCGCTT
>JABAHP010002617.1_pt1 | contig 16131 bp, 16 predicted proteins | sample 7062081 | NCBI WGS metagenome assembly JABAHP01 (sample SAMN14534357, study PRJNA622989) | marine sediment metagenome | biome: marine biome [ENVO:00000428]; feature: marine pelagic biome [ENVO:01000023]; material: deep marine sediment [ENVO:00002113] | place: India: Gulf of Kutch | collected...
GGCATTGGTGATGCCGATCTCCCCCGGCCGACCGCAGGCGCGGTAGGCCTCCACCGCGGCGCCGTGCGAGAGCAGCAGATGATGGGTGACGCGCGCCGTCACGGCGAGATCGCGGATGCCGGGCGCGAGCACGCCGACGCGGTGCCCCATCATCGCGGTGACGATCGGCTCGTTGTGCGTGATCCAGCGCGTGACCCGATCGCCGAAGCGCTCGAAGCAAAGCGCCGCGTACTCCGCGAAGTGCTCCACCGTGTCGCGCCGGTCCCAGCCGCCGCGGTCCTGTAGCGCCTGCGGAAGGNNGTCGTAGAAGTCCAGGCCCCGGTCGTTGGCCTCGCCGCTGCCGAAGGGCAGCACGCGAGGCCAGGAGATCGAGAACCGGTAGGTCTGGAGCCCCAGCCGGCTCATCAGCGCCACGTCGTCCTCGTAGCGGTGGTAGTGGTCGCAGGCGACGTCACCGCTCTCGCCGGTCAGCACGCGCCCCGGCTGCTGGCAGAACACGTCCCAGATCGAGAGCCCCTTGCCGTCCTCGCGGGCCGCCCCCTCGATCTGGTAGGCCGCCGTCGCGGCCCCCCACTCGAATCCGTCCGGGAAATGCTTGCGCGCCACGCCGCCACGGTAGCACGCGGCCGGTGGAGCTTGCGGATCGGACGCTCCTGCACTAGGGATTCCAGACGGGACGGTGCGCATGAGAAGCGCAGCAGTCGGCAGAGGGCTCGCACTCGCGATCTCGCTCCTGCTCCTCGGCGTCGCGGGCGGTGACGCCGGGCACGCGCTCGCGGGCCTCGAAGGCCGCGGCCTCGGGCCCGTCGTCGCCGCGAACGATGCGCTGTCCGATGCGTCCGACTCGGCTCTGCCGCACGATGCGACGAACTGCCTACTGTGTCGCGCGGCCCGAGTCTCGAGCGCGATCCCGAGCGCGAGCGCCGCCGGCACCCCGCCCATCGCCGCGGAGTGCAAGGCGATGTCGCCGCCAGAAACGCTGGCTCCCTCCACAGCGCGGCGTCGCCCCGAGGCCGCGCGCGCTCCACCCCCTCGACTCGCCGTCTGATCCCCGAAGCGCACCGAATCCACTGGCGTCTCGCCCCTCCGGCGGGCGAGACGGGAGGATCCTGCGATGAGAGCTGCCCTCGCACTGGGCACGGCCCTGGCCGTGTGCTGCGTCGGGTTGGAAGCCGCCCCGGCGGAGACGGAAGAGGCTTCACTCACGGACTTGGTGGAGACCGTGCGGCACCTGGCACGGCGTGTCGAAGAGATGGAACGCGAGCGGGCGGAGGACCAACGCCGCATCCGCGAGCTGGAAGAGGAGATCGAGACGGTCCGCAGCGCGGCGGCCCGTGGGGTGGACGAGATGCCCCCGGCCCGGGAGCCGACCGCCGCGGGGGGCGGAATCTCCGGGCAGGGGAACCTGCTCAATCCGGAGATCACCGCCTTCTTCGACATGGGCGGCAGCGTCGCGACCATGGGCGACAACCCGGCCCACGATCGCTTCAACCTGCGCGAGGTCGAGCTCGACTTCAGGGCCGCCGTCACACCCAGGGCCGACGGCGCGCTGGTACTCGCGCTGGAAGAGGAGATCCATCGCGACGATGACGACGGTGAGATCGAGATCAACCGACACCTCGAGATCGAAGAGGCCTTCCTCGACTACCACACCCTGACCGAGGACCTGGGGCTCAAGTTCGGGAAGTTCCGCAACGCCTTCGGCCGCAACAACCTGCTCCACACCCACGACCTCCCGCAGATCTCGCGCCCGCTGGCCGTCCAGGCCTTCCTCGGCCACAACGGGCTCTCGACGCTCGGAGCCTCGCTGAGCTGGATCGTCCCGAACCCGTGGGATCGCTACCTCGAGCTCACGACCGACGTCGTGAACGCCGACGGCGGCGAGGAGTCGCCGATCCTGGGCGGTCCCAACGCCGACAACCCGGCCGTACTCGGCCACCTCAAGCTCTTCGAGGACATCGGCGAGACGGGCTCGCTGGANNTACCTGTGGGGGCGCACGGCGGTGGGCAGCGGCTCGACCGGGCTGCTGCTGGGGCTCGACGCGACCTATTTCTGGCGAGATCCCGAGCGTCCGGACTCGCACAGCCTGCTCCTGCAGGGCGAGTTCTTCTGGTCCGACACGGACTCCGACGACGCCGACTCGCTGGCGGTGAGCCACCGAAGCATGGGCGGCTACGCCTTCCTTCAGTACCAGCCCGCGCAGTACTGGTACACGGGCCTTCGCCTCGACTACACCGAGTTCCCGAACCTCTCCGAACGAGCACAGGACGATTACGACTGGGGGATCTCACCGTACGTGAGCTGGTATCTCAGCGAAGCGCTGCGCCTGCGCCTGGAGTACCAGCACCGCCACAGCGTCGAGTTCGGCGGCATCCATGAGGACGAGGCGGCGCTGATGCTCGGCGTCACCTTCTTCATCGGCGCCCATCCGCCGCACCCGTACTGGGTGAATCGATAGGAGGAAAGGATGTCGCGGACGATTCTTCGCTTGGCGGCTCTCCAGCGGCGCCCGATGCTGCGCTGCAGCCTGCTCCTGCTCGCGCTGTGGCCGGGCCTCGCGTGGGCCTCGGTGCGCGTGGTAACCACCAACCCTTCGCTCGCCGACCTGACCCGACAGGTCGGCGGAGAGCAGGTTCGGGTCGAGAGCCTGATGCGCGGCCCGGAGAACCCCCACAACGTGATCCCGAAGCCGAGCTTCGTGATGAAGCTCCGCAAGGCCGATCTCTTCGTGCACCTGGGGCTCGACGCGGAGCCCTGGGTTCCGAATCTCGTGCGCAGCGCGAGACGCGAGCGGCTGCTCGCAGGAGGCGAGGGCAACATCGACGCCTCCCGGGGCATCGAGATGCTCGAGGTTCCCTCGCGCGGCGAACTGACGCGCGCGCTGGGTGACATCCATGTCTTCGGAAACACCCACTACATGCTCGATCCCATCAACGGGATCGTGGTCGCGGGCACGATCGCGCGGGCCCTGGCTAGGGTCGATCCCGAGCACGCCGCCCTCTTCGAAGAGGGCGCGCGTGAGCTGGAGCGGAGCCTGCGCGCGCTGACGCAGACGCTGCTCGAGCGCATGAAGCCGCTCGCCGGGCTCCGCGTCGTGAGCTATCACCGCACCTGGCCCTACTTCTTGAAGCGCTTCGGCCTCGAGAAGCTCGCGGAGGTCGAGCCCAAGCCGGGCATCGCACCGGGACCGCGCCACGTAGCGAAGGTCGCCGAGCAGATGAAGCAGAACGGAGTCGGTCTCGTGATCGTCGAGACCTTCAGCAATCAGAAGACAGCGCGGCGCGTCGCCGAGCTCGCCGGCGGCCGCGCGGTCGTGCTCGCCCAGGAGGTGAACGCGGTCTCCGACGTCGAGACCTATCAGGCGCTCTTCGAACACAACGTGGATGCCTTGCTCGAGGTCCACAGCGAGCTCGGCGGAGCGCCCTCGAGGAAGAAGACCAGATGATCGAGGTACTGGCGCCGGCGCTCGTGGCCTGCCTGCTGCTCGCGAGCATCCTCTGCTACTTCGGCCTGCACGTGCTGCTGCGGGAGGTGATCTTCGTCGACATCGCCCTGGCGCAGCTCGCAGCGCTCGGCGCGACCGTCGGACACGTGGCCGCCGCCCACGCCGATTCGGCCACGACCTATCTCTACTCCTTCGGCTTCACGCTGGCGGGGGCCGCCATCTTCGCATTCTTGGACCTCAAGAGAAGACGCGTGCCACAGGAGGCTGTCATCGGCATCGTCTACGGCGTGAGCGCGGCACTCGTCCTACTGGTGCTGTCCAAGAGCGCGCTCGATCGAGACGAGGCCGAGAGCATGCTCACCGGGAGGCTGCTCTTCGCGGAGTGGAGCGAGATCGGCCTGATGGCGGTCCTCTTCGGCGCCGTGGCACTGCTCCACGTCCTGGTGCGCCGCCACTTCCTCGAGATCTCGGAGCAGAGTCGCAGCGACCTCCCGAAGAATCGGCGGCAGAAGCGGCTCGATTTCGTCTTCTACGCGAGCTTCGGCGTCGTCGTGACGAGCTCCGTGCAGCTGGCCGGCGTGCTGGTCGTCTTCGGCCTGCTGATCGTGCCGGCCTCCTGCGCCGCGATCTTCTTCGCGACCATCGGTCTCCGGCTGCTTGCCGGCTGGCTGATCGGCAGCGTCGCCAGCGGCGCCGGCATCGCGGCGAGCGCCTTCTGGGATCTTCCGACCGGTGCCGCCGTGGTCACCGCTCTCGGAGCCGCGTTCGCGCTGGCCGTGCTGAGCTCGGCCCTCTTGCGCGACTCCGGCTAGGCGGTGGTGCGCGGAGGCCGCCAGTCCTCTAAGTCATCTCAAAATAGAGGTTTTTCAGCCCGGAACTGCGAGCTTTCGCAGACCTGGTGGGGCGAAATGGGGCAGTCCTGCAGCTTGGGAGGGGTCTGGATTCGGGTGCCGGAAGCAGCGGGAGAGGGCCACCGCGCGCCGCCACATCGCGTCTCGCGTCGCCGGACCGAGGTGGAGTGGCTGACTCGGGGACGAGTAACACTTGCCATCCCTGGGTTTGGGCGTGCAGAATGCCTTCGGTAGCGAGCGAACGGGCCTGCCCAGTAGCCTGCCCAGCTGCCCAGCAGAACGGGCGAAGGGTCTGCCGCAACGAGAGCAGACAACGGGCCTGTGCGCGGCTCGACGCGGTCGCCGGGGCTCGACGGACGGGAGGAGCAGATCGGAGTTCACCCGTGAACGCCATTGTCGTCGCCAATCTGCTGTGCATGCTGATCTACTTCGTGCTGGCCCTCCTGCTGGCGATTCACTCGGAGAGGCGGCCCACGGCACTGCTCCTGATCGCAGCCTGCGTCACAACGGGCCTGTGGGGGCTTGCCGTCACGCTGCAGACCGGCCTCGGGGCACATCTCGGGCCCACCAGCGGAGTGCTCGAGGTGCTCCGCTCCGCGCTCTGGGTCGGATTTCTCGGGCTCGCGTATCGTGCGGGTCTTCCGGACGGCGCGTCGACGCGCGAGCTTCGATGGTTGCTCCTCCCCGGAGGAGCGATCTGCCTGGGACTGGTCGGCCTCGAGCTCTACATCGGAACGCTCGCGTCGGGATCCGCCGAGGGATCCTTCTCGCTCGCGCACGTCTTCGGGCACCTGCTGCTCACGATCGCCGGACTCATGATGGCGGAAGCCCTCCTCCGCCAGGCGCCCGCCGAGAGCCGATGGCGAATCAAGTACCTCTGCATCGGCGTCGGGGGACTCCTCGTATACGATCTGTTTGCATACTCGGAGGCGCTGCTCTTTCGCCGGATCGATCCGGTTCTCGATGCCAGTCGCGGCGCAGTGTGTGCGATCGCAGCCCCGTTGATCGCCATCGCTGCGGCCCGCAATCCAACCTGGTCGGTTCAGCTGAATCTCTCCCGTCGCGCCGTCTTCCACTCGGCTGTGCTGACCGGCGTGGGAATCTACCTGATGGGCCTGGCAGGGGCGGGGGCCGCACTGCGAATGCTGGGAGGGGACTGGGGGCGACTCCTCCAGGCGACCTTTCTCTTCGCCGCGCTCCTCTTGCTCGTCGTGCTGCTCTTCTCGGGTACCGTGCGGTCGACCTTGAAGGTGCGGATCAGCAAGTACCTCTTCACCTATCGTCACGACTACAAGGAGCAGTGGCAACGCTTCGCGGATGCACTCTGCTCGCCGGACCGGGCTGCCAGCCTGCGAGAGCGCGCGCTCCAGGCGGTGGCGGAAATCGTCGAGAGCCCCAAGGGAGGTCTGTGGCTGCGGGAATCCGACGCCTTTTCGCTGGTGGCCCGGATGAGGCTTCCCGAGGCCGCGGCCGACGAGCCTACGGATGGGCGTCTCGCCGAGGAGCTCGACGCACACCGAAACCGCATCCTCGAACTCAACGCCAGGGAAGATGGCGGAAGCCCGCCGCCGTGGATTCCGCAGTGGCTGCGCCGCTGGGAGGCCGGCTGGCTGGTGCTCCCGCTCGTCCACCGCGACGAACTGATCGGCTTCATCGTCCTGGCGCGCTCCGCGGGGCGTCACGAGCTCGACCGGGAGGACGAGGAACTGCTTCGCATCGTCGCACGCCAGGCGGCGAGCTATCTGGTGGAAGAGCAGACCACGCGTGCCCTCGTGGAGGCTCGTCGCTTCGACGACCTGTCCCGGCACCTGGCGTTCATCGCCCATGACCTGCGAAATCTGGCCAACGAGTTGGCCCTCATGCTCTCCAACGCGCGCAGGCACATCCAGAACCCCGAGTTCCAGCGGGACCTGCTCGCGACCATGGAGGACTCGGTTGCGGGCATGCAGCGGTTGCTCGATGGGCTGCGCGGCGGCACGGGAGCGCCGGAGACACCGGGGCCGACCGATCTCGCCCGACTGATCGGCAGCTCTCTTCGCGGTCGCTTGCCAGAGAAGCCCGAGGTTCGCCTCGATCTCGACGGGAAGGCTCCACTGCGGGTCGCGGGCGACCCGGATCGCCTCGTGGCGATGAGCGGCCACCTGATCCGAAACGCGATCGAGGCCACGGGACCCGGAGGTCATGTCACGGTGCGGCTGCGCCGAGTCGGCGACGAGGCGCTCTTCGAGGTCGTGGATGACGGACCTGGGATGCTGCCGGAGTACGCGCGGGAACGTCTGCTCCACCCCTTTGGATCCGGCAAGCACACGGGACTCGGCCTCGGCCTGTTCGAGTGTCGAGAGATCGCCCGCGAGCTCGGCGGGGGGCTTGCGATCGAATCCGAGCCGGGATGCGGGACCGTGGTTCGGGTGCGGCTGCCCCTCGCGGCAAGCGAAGGCGACGACCCGCAGCATGAGAGGCTACATGGCCGAGGCTGAACCAAAGCCGGCGCTACTGATCGTCGAGGACGACGCGGCGGCGCTGCGCCAGCTGCGCTGGACCTTCGACGACTACGCCGTGTCGACGGCGCGCGATCGCGCGGGCAGCCTCGAGCAGCTCCGAAAGGCGCGCTTTCCGGTCGTACTGCTGGATCTCGGCCTTCCACCCGACGCCGACGGAGCGTCCGAAGGGCTGGCGACGCTGGGCGAGATCCTGACCCGCGCCCCGGAGACCAAGGTGATCGTGGTTACGGGGCGGGATGAGCGCCGCTGCGCGCTCGAGGCCGTCGAGCTCGGAGCCTACGACTTCTACCGCAAGCCGGTCGACCCCGACGAGATCCGCTTTCTCGTCGAACGGGCGCGCCGACTGCATCGCCTCGAGGAGGAGAACCGACGCCTCTCGCGCGCTGCGAAGCGGGAGCCCCTGCCCGGAATCGTAGGAACCAGCGATGCGATGAACCACGTGTGCGGGCTCGTCGAGAAGGCGGCCGCGAGCGACATCAGCGTGCTGCTCGTCGGAGAGACCGGCACCGGCAAGGAGTTGCTGGCCCGGGCCCTTCACCTCGGCAGCGCGCGCGCCGGGGGGCCATTCGTCGCCATCAACTGCGCCGCGATCCCGGAGAACCTGCTCGAGAGCGAGCTGTTCGGTCACGAGCGCGGCGCGTTCACGGGAGCGGTGCGGCAATCCATCGGTCAATTCGAGCTCGCCGAGGGCGGAACGCTCTTTCTCGACGAGGTCGCCGACATGCCGCTCGCCCTGCAGGCCAAGCTTCTGCGCTTCCTCCAGGAACGGCTCATCCAGCGGGTGGGTGGACGCAGGAGCATCCCAATCGACGCCCGGATCATCAGCGCTACCCACCGAGACCTGCAATCACTCCTCGAGCAGGGGGCATTCCGCGAGGATCTCTACTACCGGATCGGCGAGCTGGCGATCCGGATCCCGCCCTTGCGCGAGCGTCCCGAGGACGTGGTGCTTCTGGCACGGCACTTCTTCGAACGGTACGGAAAGGAGGCGGAGCGTCCGCTCCAGGGCCTGGCCCTGGATGCAGTCGCCGCCATCGTGAGCCACCCCTGGCCCGGGAACGTGCGCGAGCTGGAGAACCGCATGAAGCGCGCGGTGGTGATCGCAGAGGGCCGCCGCGTGACGGCCCGGGATCTGGACCTCGCCGGAGAGGTTTCAGAGGCCCCGCGCTCGTTCGAACTCAAGCAAGCGCTCAAGGAGGCCGAGCGCCGGACCTTCGCCCGGGCCTGGGCCGAATCGGGCGGGAACGTCTCGCGGGCGAGCAAGCTGCTCGGCGTGAGCCGACCCACCGTCTACAAGCTCCTCCGGGATCACGACCTCGAGGGCTGATCAGCGCGTGGGGTGAACTCCCGCCGCGACCGCCCCGCCCCCCGAGCCAGCGCAGCCGTTGCACCCAGCCGACTCTGGTGAAGCGCAGGCGCCCCGATGTGGAAGGGGGGAGCCTGGCGGCTCCCCCCGACCCCGACTTCCTTGGATCTTCTCGCCCCGGCCTACGGCGCGCACCTCGGGTTGGTGCACTCCAGCACGCACTCACGGGCATCGTTGACGCTGATGATCCCGTCGCCGTTCGCATCCCGAGGATCGTCCGGCCCGCTGGCCTGTGTGTTGCGAGCTGCGAAGATCGCGCTGATGTCGAAGCGGTCCACGTCGCCATCCCCGTCCACATCACAGACCACGAGGAGGCCCTCGATGGTGAGATCGGAGAGGACCGGGCTGATGCCCGCTTGATCCGGCTGCAGGGTCGCGCGCACTTCGATGAATCGGCCCACGAGGTCGAACGGAATACCGTTGGACACCGGGATGAAAGACTCGCCCCCCAGGCCCGCCTCGCTGTCCGCCGCTCGCGCCTCCACCGTGATGCTCGTACCCGGCGGCTCGCTCCCCTCCGGCTCCGTGTTCCAGGTGACGATCCCCCACGGGTTCCCGCTGGCTCCAGCGTCATGAACGACCGACCAGGTTCCCTGCGGTGAGGTGCTTCCGATGGCCACGATTCCGGTCATGTCGCTGTAGTTATAGGGGTAGGCATTGGCGCCCAGGCCAACGGTGAGGTCCACGGCACCGAGCCCATCCCCGCCCCCGTTGGGGTCGATTCGCATCATGTTGTGGGAGGAGTAATTCGTGACCCAGACCTTGCCGTCTGCATCGACGGCAACTCCGGTGACGTCGTCACGTCGAGCTGGAGCTGACCGTTGTTGGGAGCATCGTGATTGACGTTGACGAGGGTTCCCTCGTCGAAATCGGCGTCCAGAGTATAGGTGCGCTCCGCGTGTACCGGCTGGCTGAGAAGGACCAGCAGCAGCCCGGCGGCGAAGCACGTCATGTTGCGCAGGACCTTGCTCTTCATGACTTTTTCCTTGTCATGTGAACTCGGTATCTCCTTTCGAAACCCGTGCTCGGCGCACCTCGAGCCGTCCGCTGTCGACCCCGACGCGGTGTCGAGAGATACCGGGCCCGAAGCAGGCTTCCGCTCGGTCACCGGGTGGTCTCGGGAGCTGAGTCAGGATCGCCTTCGCGAAACGGACGCCCCCACGATCAGCGCCCCGAGGGCGAAGACGAGCGCGGAGTGCGGCTCCGGAATCACCCGAACGCCTCCGGACACGGGGTCCACGTCCAGGGGCTCGGCATTGAATCCCTTGATGTCGTTGAAAGCGTCGAACACGAAGTCCAGCGAGGATTCGCCCAGGTCGATCGCCAGGAACTCGATCGTGGCCAGCGTGAACTCGTCGTCGGGCTGGAGCGCGTCGAGTTCGGCGTCCGAAAGCAGCGATACCTGCGCGAGATCGACCAGCCCCGGCGTCGAGAGGTCCGAGTCGTTGAGCACCTCCCACCACGCCTCGTCTCCCAGCAGCAGCCCGAACGAGACATCCGTGGCCGTCAGGATCGACGCGTCATAGGTGATGTCGAGGTCGTAGGCACTGACGATCTCGCCCCCCAGGTCGGAGACGACGACATCCACCGAGAGGGTGTCCCCGACTTCCACCGTCTGTGAAGCAGGCTCGAAGCCGATCGTGATCGCGGTGGCGGAGAACGGGATCAGGCACAGAGCCATCCCGACGATTCCCAGAAGCGCGAGCTTCCTCATCTCAAGACCTCCGATTGATCGCTGGGGCCGCGTTTCCACAGTCCGAGGCAGAGGCTCTCGGCCCTCGTGCCCTGCCCTGATTCGTGCCCTGCCTCGCGAGCCCCGGCAGCCAGGCGCTCGTCGGGTTCACGGCAAAGCCACGCGATTCCATGCACATCGCGTGCCCAAGGCTGGAAGCCTTCAGATCCGGTCACTTAGGGTAGATGTGACGGCGCCGCCGCAGGGCGATCTGTAAAGCTCTCTTACACGTCTTGCGTGCGCGCGCTCGACGCGAGCGCGCACCGAATCCGCGGCCCAGCGGCTTTCCATCGGCATTTCAGGCGGTTAGCGCTCCGCGGCGAAGCTTCCGCGAATGTCAACGACTTTGACATCGCGGGCCAGGCGCTCTGATGTGGCAGGGGGGAACCCGGCGGCTCCCCCCCGCCTTCCTCGGGGCCTCTCACGCCGGCCTTCCGGGGCGCACCTCGGGTCGGTGCACTCCAGCACGCACTCACGCGCATGGCTGACGCTGATGTCACCATCCCCGTTGGCATCCATGGGATCTTCCGGCCCGCCGGCGCTCGTGTTGCGAGCCGCGAAGCTGGCGCCGATGTCGTAGCGGTGGACTCCGTCGGCGAGGTCGGCGGTGAACCGGAAGTCGCACCGCAGGTTCGCCCAGTCGCCGTGGCCCTGCAGCGTCTGCCCGCGCGGGGCACCGCAGCCGCCGAACCCCAGGTGGGTGATCCCGCGGTTGACTCCAAAGTCCGTCGCATCGCCGTCGACGCGTTGGACGGTTGGCGTACCTACGACGCGTTCGGCGTGCCGCTCGCGGTGACGGGGAGCACGGTGAACGCTTTCTGGTATAGCGGAGAGCAGCTTTATGCGAACGTCGGCTTCTACTATCTGCGCGCGCGGTACATGACTCCGGGCATCGGGCGGTTCACAACGGCTGATCCCTGGCCAGGGAACGTTCATGATCCCGTCTTGCTCCACAAGTATCTCTACGCCAACGCGAATCCTCTGACGTTTACTGATCCCAGCGGCATGTTGCCATTTGCGGCTGTTTTCGCAAAAGCCCTCGTCATATCCATACTTGCCTCATTTGCTTGGGTGGGGCTCACCTGGCTAGTAAGCCGGGGTTGGGAGCCTATAGAGTGGAGGGGCCTCCTACTGCTCGGCAAGAAAGCAGAAGAGGTAACTCGTATGGGAGGAGGAGTTGGTTTAGCTAAACTATCGTCCGAGGGGTGCCGTGGTGACACATGGATGCCTGGCAAATGGAAGGTGCAAGGAGAGTTTCTTCTGCTGCTATTCGGTTATAGCTTGGGCCTAGAGGGCTCGATTGGTGGTGTGGGTCCCATCGAGCTGTCGACCCCCGGGCTGTTCGGACCGTCAACGACGACGCTCGTTGGACCAGCCTTCCTAGGCGCGGCCTCTTTCAGTGTGTTCGTCGGCCGATCTTGGGCCTGGTTGAATATGGGTATGGGTACGGGTCGCACGGGCTTCCTAGGTGATTGGTGGTTTGGGTGGGATATCGGCTTCGATGTCTTGAGTGGATTATCCATTCCACTGAGTTCGCGCCAATGGAAATGTTAATGAGTACGCCTGGTTTACCAGGTTGCCAGCCAGGATCCGTCCGCGGCGACGTTGTAGAACGTTCACCTCTTCACCGGAATCTGTGGGTGAAGTCAGGTTGGAGCAGGCGTCCAAGCTCCTGATCGAGGGCAATCTCGGTGACTTTGAAGGGGCGGTGCAGTACGGCCCCTTGCGCCTGCTTCTGCCTCTACCCCGCCCGCGCCGCGCCCTGGAAGCGCTTCGTCAGCGCCACGAGCGCCGGGGTGAGGAGGAGGTTGGCGACGAAGGCGAACGCGATTCCCAGGGCGCACAGGTAGCCGAAGCGGATGGTGTTCTGCATGGTGCCGAGGCTCGCCATCGTCATGAAGCCCGTCGTCAGAACCAGCGCGGTGAAGAAGAGCGCCGTGCCGGTCGTGCTCAGGGTCTCCCGAACCGCCTGCCGGGTATCCCCCGATCGCTCGAACTCCAGTCGATAGCGGTGCAGGATGTGGATGGTGTTGTCGACCGCGAGGCCGATGACGATGCTCCCGACCATCATGCTCGAGGCGTCCAGCGCAATGCCCAGGAGGCCCATCGCGGCCAGGATCAGGAAGATCGGCAGCAGGTTGGGAGCCATGCTGATGAGCCCGAGCCTCACGTTTCCGATCAGAAGCATCATCAGCGGGGTGATGACGACGAGGGCGAAGACGTACGACTTCGCCATGCTCTCGATCAACGCGCTGAAGGTGCGAGCCCCCAGCGCGCTGCGGCCGGTGACGGTGATCGGCATCTCGTCGCCCAGATTCCCGGCAAAGGTCTCTTCGATCTCCTCCAGAAAATCGCGATAGAGCACCGCGTCGACGTGGGGCATGCGCAGCGTCACCCGGCCCTTCCGGAACTGGCTGTCGGTGAACAGCTCCAGATCATCGCTGCCGCTGTTCTCGAACAGAAGGAGCTCCTGGGCGAGGAGCCTCCTGTCATCCGGAATCCGATAGAAGGCGGCGTCGTTGGCGTTGAGCGCCTGATGGGTCTCCTTCACGATGTCGAGCAGCGACGTGGCCTTGCCGACGGAGAGAACGCCCCGATCGATCGACTCGACCTGCTGGATGGCCGTCTGGATGCCGCGCAGCGTCTCGGGATCCTGGAGGCCGTTCTCGCGACCGGTCTCGATCAAGACCTCGGCGGTGCTGCTGCCCCGCAGCACGTGATCGACCAGCTCGCTGGCGATGCGTACGGGGTCCTCGGCGGGTAGCCACTGGATGGGCGTGTGGGAGAAGCGGATCTGGGCGAGGCCCACGACGCTGATGGCCATGATGGCCAGCCCCGCGCACAGAACCGCTCGGGGCCGGTCCACGCCCAGGTCCCCTGCCCGGAGCAGGAGGCGTTGCGCCCAGCTCGACCCCGAGCCCCGGGCGCCGAGCGCGCGGGCGGGCAGGGGGAAGATCACGACCAGAGCCGGCAGCAGGGTCAGGCTGAAGGCGAAGGCAAAGAAGACCCCGATCGGAGCGGCGATTCCGAGGTGTTGCACCGGCGCCAGCGCGGCGGTGAGAAAGGAGAGCATGCCCGCCGCCGTGGTGAGGCTCGCCATCAAGATGGCCAGGCCCGAGTGGCCCAACGCGTAGACGACGGCCTGCTCGCGACTGCTGCCCTCGGCCAGCTTCTGATAGACGAGGACGAGCACGTGGATCGCGTAGCAGACCGCGACGCACAAGGTGAAGACCGGGAGCATGCCGAGGATGATCGAGAACGGAATGTCGACCAGCACCAGGCTGCCGAGCGTGGCGATCATGGCGGCCACGACGACGGCCATGGGGTAGATCACACCGCTGGCGCGCCTGAAGAGCAGAAAGAGAAAGACGACGATCGCCAGGGCCGTAGCCGCCACGCGCTTGTGGGTGTCGCGGGTCATGCGCCCGGTGATCTGGGCTGCGATCACCGCCCCGCCCACCACGTGGAGCTCGAAGTCGGGGCCGGCGTGGCGCTTCACCACCGGCCACACCGCCTCCACGAGCTCCCGCTTCTCGTCTTCGGAGAGGAAGACGCCTTCCGACCCGTCGAAAGCCGGGCCCGTCTCCGCGGCATCGAAGCCCGCCAGCGACGAGCCCGCTCCATCGTCGACGCCGGAGTACACGACGGGCCGCACCGACACCGTGGTGACATGGCCGTCCCGCGAGATCACGTTGTCGACATAGAGCGGGCTGGCGAAGACCCGGCGCCGAAGATCGTCCAGCTCCTGCGCCGTCTCGGGCCAGTCCTCCATCAGGTCTTCGACGATCAGGGTGTCGGCCTCGCCGCGCGTCTGTCGGATGTTGATCAGGCTCTTCACCTCGTCGACGTGGGGCAGAACATCCTCCAGCTCCTCGTGAAGGGCCCGCAGCTTCTCGAGGAAGGCCGGATCGAAGACCTCCGGCGTCTCGATGGCGATCAGCACGCGATCGTCCTGGCCGAACTGGCGCTGGAACTCCTCGTACTCGATCGACGCCGGGTCGTCGCTGTGGAGATAGCTCTGCGAGGAGTTCTCGGCCCGCAGCCACGGCAGGAACGACCCCAGAGCCGCCACGATCATGATGCAGATGGCCAACACGGAATAGCGATGGGCGCAGACGAAGCGTCCCCAGCTCTGGAAGGCCGAGTCGATGCGATCGCGCAGGTTCATCGTCGGCACCCGAGGCTACGTCGCGCGCTCGTCGCCCGCGGAGGGCGCGGCCTCCAGCTCGGCCACCATGGCTGCGATATGGCACAGGCAAGGATGCGAGTCAACAACACTGTTGATCAGTGCCGAACGCATCTGCTAATGCTGTGCGTCGCAGGGAGGTCGAACGCGGGATGGAGGAAGCAAAGAAGCCGGCATTCGAGCAATACGACCCGGCGGTGACCGAGGCCTTCATCGAGGCGAGCAAGAAGCTGGGCGGGCTGCCCGGCTTCCTCGGCCTGAAGATCGTCGAGGGAGGGCCCGGCTGGATGCGGGCGCAGGCCGAGGTGAAGCCGGAGCTCCAGACCCCCTTCGGCAACCTCCACGGCGGCGTGATGGCTGCGACCTGCGATCACATGCTCGGCTGCGTCTGCTACCCGCTGATGAAGCCCGGCCAGTGGGCGGCCACCACCGAGTTCAAGCTCAACTATCTCGCTCCCATCAGCAGCGGCACCATCGAGGCCGAGGCGCAGGTCATCTCGATCACGAGGGCCACCGCCGTGGTGCGGATCGACATCCGCAACGATGGCCGCCTGGCTTGCGCCGCCCAGGGCCTCGTGCTGATCCGCGACCCGAAGCCCCGCTGAGCCGAGAAACGCGGGCTAGCAGCCCTTCCGCTCCGAAGCGGGCTTGCGTTCACAAGGAACGCCTTCGCCGTCGAAGGAGAGGACGCAGTTGCGCCTCAAGATCCCGCGCAACGCCGCGCGCCCCCGGTGCAGCACGACCCTCGAGTTGGCCACCGAGATGCCGAGAACCCGGGCGATCTCGGCGTGGGTGAGACCCGCCATGTCGTGCAGGGCCACCACGTCGTGCTGCGGATGCGGCAGCTGCACCAGGAACTCGCCGATGCAGGCGGCCATCTCCGACTCGAGCAGCGCGCGTTCGCCGTCTTCGTCGGATTTCACGCCATCCAGCGCCTCCGCCACGGGGCTCGAGTCGGGGATACGGCCGGCGGCACGAAAATGATCGCGCACCACGTTGAGCGCAATGGCACAGAGCCAGCTCCGTTCACTCGANNGGTGCTGCTGGAGCGCTCGACCCGCAGGAAGGTCTCTTGCGTCAGATCCTCGGCGAGGGCCTCGTCGCCTACGTGGCGCAACACGAAGCGCCACACCTCCTGGCGGTGCGCGGCCATGGCCTCGCCCTGGGTCCCGTCCACGCGTCCCTCCCAGCGGGGCATCGAAGCGCATCCCGATGACGACGAGAGTACCACTCCTTTCTAGACGTTCGGCGCTCGAGAACCGTTACAGGGCCGCGGCGTGTAACGATTCGCGGCAGCGGATCGTCGAAGGGGTCGAGGAGAGAACACCGGGGTCGAAGCCCCAGCAACGGAGAGGAGGCAGCGATGGCGCTTACGCTCAAGGAAAAGGAGTTGGTCGCGGTGGGAACCTCGCTGGCGGCCGGCTGCAAACCCTGCACCAGCTACCACCTGCGGGAGGTCCGAAAAACCCAGGCGTCGGATGCCGAGATCCGTCAGGCCATCGCCCAGGCCGTGCGAGTCCGAAGGAACGCCACGGAGATCATGCAGGGCCACGGGCTCGAGCGCCCGGGGGCCTCGCGCGAGGCCGGCGGCCGGACCGCCGCGGGGGAGACCACCCGGATCGAGGAGCTCGTTTCGGTGGGCGCGGCCTTCGCGGTCAACTGCACCTCGGGCCTGGAAGAGCACCTGAAGGCCGGCCGGCAGGTCGGCGTGGCCGAGGAGGAGATTCGGGAGGTCGTAAGCCTGGCCGCGTTCATCAAGAGAATGGCGGCTTCCCACGTGGAGAAGCTCGTGGGCACGACCGAGGCCGGGGGCACGAAGGAGGCGAAGCAGGACTCGGCCACGGGCTGCTCCTGCTGAGGACGGGGCGGAGCCTCCGGCCAGCGGGCGGGATCGTCGGATTCCCCTCCGCGTCAGCACTCTCCCCGTCGACGCTCTCCCCATCCAGCGCGAGGGCGAGCATTCGCGGCGTGATACGCTCGCGCCGTAGCAGGAACCCGGCGGCGGAAGAACCCGATCGACCGGGCGGAGAGGAGCCGCGAGATGCCCTA
>JABAHP010002112.1_pt2 | contig 16122 bp, 32 predicted proteins | sample 7062081 | NCBI WGS metagenome assembly JABAHP01 (sample SAMN14534357, study PRJNA622989) | marine sediment metagenome | biome: marine biome [ENVO:00000428]; feature: marine pelagic biome [ENVO:01000023]; material: deep marine sediment [ENVO:00002113] | place: India: Gulf of Kutch | collected...
AAGATCAAAGACGCACGCGAAGAGCTCGCCGCCCTCGAAGCGCGGCGCGCGAAATTCGCGGACGAATTGAAGCGACTCTAAACGCGCGGCCTACGGGCCGGAAAGGAGAAAGACGATGCGACGCAAATATCACGACAACGAAGACGCGGGCGACCTGAGAGCCATGAACGCGGCGGGGGCGAGCGAGGCGGAGAACGAAGAGAAAGACGCCGTGAAGGAATCCTACAGAAAGGGCGTGCGAGAGGGGTTGAAGGACTTGGAAGACACCGGACTGAGGCTCAACCGGCTCCACAAGGCGCTTTCCGAAGTGGCGTCGGGGCCGGTGATCCGTGCCCGCGACGAAGAGGAACAGGGCGGATCGGCGGAAGTGATCTTCAACGTGCCGACGCCGGACTCCCGCGTTTCGATTCTCGTTTACACGTCCTTCACGCCATACAAGCGGACCTATCGCGGCAACGCGCAAGACGCGATCAAATTCGTGATCCGCTACGTCGGCAACAAGGAAACGAAATACGTCGGCAAGCTGAAAAAGGTCCACCGCACGCGAGAGAACGGAAAGCTGACGGAAGAGGCGTTGGATCGCGTTTGCGCGAACGTGCAAGAGGAAGTGCGGAAGCTCATGGAGCTCGCCGTTCNNGACGCCGTGCGCGTGCGGCTCTTTACTGGTTCCGCGCTGGTTCTCGAAGAAACGGCGCTGGTTCCTGGGATGCCTGACCTATCCGAAGTGCAAGGAATCGAAAAACGCGAAGTAAGACGGCGAGCTTTTCGCCGTACTGAGAGTAGAAAGGAAAACACGATGATCCCCGAAAGATACATTCCGGAAAAAGACGAACGGGTGAAACTGAGTCTCTTCGACGCCTACACGCGGTACGGGATTCCCGTGTGGGCGTGGCTCAAAGTGCTATGGGTTGACGGCGCGACGAAAACGGAGCTGGGGACGCCGTACATCGACCCCGAAAAGCAAACCATGAAGACGCACGTTCCCGTCGTGTGCGTCGAGGTCTTGAACGGCGACAAACCCACCGGCCTAACGAAGCACGTCAAGCTCTCCGAAATCGAAGCCCCGATCTATTGGGAAAAGGTCTACGTGATCTACGTCCCGACGCCGGAGCAAGGCGAGAACGTCGCTGAATGGCTCAGATCGGGCCGTGGCGTCCGTTGCATGGGCTCGATGGACCTGAGTAGCGCGGGCGACCGCGCGTTCGTTCCTGGCGACCGTGACAAGCCCCATTGGAAGTACGACAGCGGCGAGGTCGTCTACGATCCGGACCGGATCAAAATTCTCCTGATCGTCAAGCATCCGGTTCCCACGGGCAACCCGGAAGGCGGCTTCACGGCGGAGAAGTGGAAGGAAGAAAAGAAAAAGGCCGCGAAGGAACGGAAGAAAGCCTTGCGCGAGCACAAGGCGCTTGGCCGGGAGGTCCACAACATCAAAGACGGGAATTGCATCCTCGAATCGTGGTTCGAGACTTACAAAGAGCTTCCGAAACCCGACGCAAAGGAGATCGTAGTATGCGCGAGCTGATTCACACGGTACGCAAGGAAGACGTGGGCAAGACTTCCGTTCATGGGGTTCCTGGGCACCCCGCCTGTTTCTCGCCTTTGGGCCGCGTCATGGCGTGCGACGTGGGCAAGCGAATCTACAAGATCGACGGCGTGTACCAAGTCGAGAACCGCGAACAGCTCGAAGCGCGCCTCGCGCGTGAAAGCGCGTTCGCGGCGCTCCATTCGGAACCGCCCGTCGAGAAGAGCGAGCATATCATGGTCGATTGGACGCGCCCGAAACTCGAACGGCTGAAAAAGGCGTACGCCGAAGCCGTGTCGAACGGGGCGTCGCAATTCACCGTGAAGGACGGGGAAAAAGAGCTCCCGCTTGTCGTGGATTACGCGAAGTACCTGATCGAATACTTGGAGGGCGTGCTTTGAATTTCCGACAGCTACTTGTTGCGCTCGACGTGGCCTTGACGGGCAAGCCGTTCGCTCGCGCCGTCAAAACCCAAAACGACCATTCCAAAGAGTTCAACGAAGACCCCGAAACGTGGTTTCTCTTCGGGACGGACGTTTACTACCTTTCGGACGGCGGCTACTCGCGCATCGGCTTCAACGAGGAAACGTCGAAGCTCTTTATAACGTCCAATTCCCTCGACAAGCCGAAAGAGCTATGGGATACGTGCGGGGTTGTGATCGCTTTGCGGCGCGAGATCGAAATGCGAATCATGGCGCGCGTTCAACAGCTCCACCGGGAATTGGAGGAAGAGAGAGCGCCGGACGGCGGTGCTTGACAGGCAAGGGGGCGACGTTAGAATGAGTGGGAAAGGAGCTCAGCATGGCGGGCGTTCAAAGCAAACTCGATTTGCCGGGCGGAATGACACCGCTTCCCCATCCCGGTTTTTCGATCCGTGTCCCGATTCACAAGCTCGTTTCGGACGGGCTTGCGAAACAAGTCGGGCCGCGTATCTGGAAGATCGGCGCGCAGGATATCTTGCTCGAAGTCTACGGGGAGCGGCCAATCATCCTTTCGGCGAATTGGAGGTACGCGAGTATCAGTCCGCCGGAGTTCAATCACGAATTTCAACAGCTCATTCCTCTCTACAATTTCTAACGTCGTCCCTACCTATTTTCTGTTTGACAGCTCAAACGTGATAGGGTAAGATTTCACTACCTTATCGGGAGTAGGGACCGTGAAAATGGCGTACGAAATTCCGGCACACGTGCGGACGCACCTAATGGACTTCTACGCGGTCGTGGGATTGCGCTTCGATTTCATCGACCCCGAATACGCGCAATTCGTCTTCGCGCCGGATGAATTTTCCCTCTCCAATACCGTGATCGACGGCGAGTACGACGAAGCGGCGCGCAACGTGCGCGACGGCGCGATCTTCACAATGCTCGCGCGCCTCATGCACGACGTACCTTTCATTCTCCTTTGCGAGATTCGGCATATTTACGACAAGGGAAGATTGAAGCCGAAACGCGCGGAGTTTTTCAAAAATCACCTGGGAGGTCCGGGCCTCGAATGGTTTTGCATTTACGATAAGATTTACAAGCGACACGAAACCGTGTCACCTATGTTCGTGCCCGAACCTCCATTGAATCACCAACACGAAACCTACTTGCGGTCCTATATCGCCGGGATGACGGCCACCGAACACACGGGCGTTCCCGTCTATCGTGTCGGCGAAAAAGTATTCGATACGAAGCTTGGAACGTCCTGGGATATGAGCTACGGCGGAAAGGCGTGGCTCAAAATCGCGCAAGCGTTCCGTCGTCTTGTCGAGGCGCGCGGGGAGCGGGAAGCAATCGAACAAATCGACGCGCTGATTGCTCTCGAACACAACACGAATACCATGTTCAACAAGTGCGCTCATTGGGTTTTGAACGGAACGCACGAATGGATCAAAGAAGCGTTGGACGTGAAGTTCTCTTCGTCGTCCCCGCTTTCGTTCCTGGGATACTGTTCGGAGCAAGTGAAGCGGATTGTCATGCGTCACCGCGACGCGCTGGCCGCTCCGCCGACGCTGGAAGAGCGTAAGCGTTTACGCATCGACTACTCGCCGGAGAAGGACAAGTCGAGCGCGGCGCTCTTGCCCCCGGAGGAAGTCAAAAAGATTTTGGAAGAGCTCTACGTCGGCGATCATTTGAGTCTCTTGCACAACGGGATCGCAAAGCCGTTCGTCGTAAGTGCAATCGAGAAAATAACCGAAGACTCGAAGATGATCGTTATGAAGGCGAAGGGTTGGGGCGAGTCGAAAGGCTATGGCCCGGACAACACGCCAATCGAAGTGGACGCCTTCGCGTTTTCTGAGGAAGACCTGTACGGGCTGATCGTCGAGCACACGCCGATTAGCGCCGTCGAAAAGTCGAAGCGCGTTGCGGAGAATTTCGTGCGCGCTTTCTACGAAATGACGTGGGCCGTTATCCAAAAGGCCGGAGTCGAGAACGAGATCGGCCTTGGGAGCATCCAAGGGAACGCGACGTGCTACCGCTTCCGGTTGAAGCATAGTAGCGGAAAGAATTTTCGCCTCTACTTCATTCCGAAGCCGAACGGATTGTCGATCCGATTCAGCGTTGCGGCGGCGGCGTCGAACGATCCTGAGAGCGAAGAGCTTTGCGCCGACTTGACGCTCGAACAAATGCAAGCGCCGAATGGCGTATCGGCGTGTGTTCAAAACCTGATCCCGGAGGGCGTGAAGAAACTTGTCGGGCACTAATGGTAGTCTTAGTGGGGTTGAAATGGCAGACAAACGAGGAAAGAAGATAACCCAGCTCGAACGCGAGAACCGCGAGCTGAGCGAGAAGATCACGGACCTTCGTGCGAACGTGAAACAGCTCAAAGACGCGAACAAGCAAATGGAAGAGGCTTGCAAGATCGCGGAAGAGAGCGTTTCGGGCATGATGAAAAAGCTTTCGGATATCCGGAAGGCCGTCACCGCGAAAGACGTGGAAGACGGCGAGATCGTGGACCCGGAAATGATCTTTCAAGAGATCGTCATGGGGTTGTCCTTCATCCAATCGGAGATGCGCCGCCTCGAAGCGACCTCGCGCACGTGCCTCTTCGATCACGAAATCAAAAAGGTCGAGCAATCGTGTTTTCGGTGCAAGGGGCCGGAAGACCCGATTGAGGAACCGCCGAAGGATACAGAGGAAGCCTTGGAGCGCGAGGAACGCTTGAAGGCTTTGTGCAAGATTCAAAAGGAGCATGAAGGGATCGCATTGGCCTGTCCGATGTTCCGGCCCTTCGAGGATTCAACGGAGGGGAAGGATGACAGCGAAGAAATCGAAAGAGAGTTCGACGGAAACGAAGTCGAAAACGGCGGCGGTGACGGTGGACAAGACGACGGAATCAAACTCTTCCCCGGAGCCGGAATCGACCACGAAGCCGGAAGAGAAAGCGGAGCCGACCTACGGCGACCTCAAAAAGAAGATCGAACAGCTCGAAGTGATACAAGTCCGCCTGGAAAACGCGGTGACGGAAGCGGGGGACGCGACGGCGAAGCAAGCGGAGAGAGCGGAGCGGGCGGAGGGGAAAATCCGGACGATTCGACAGAAAGCGTCGAAGGACAAGGAAAAGATACTTGAAAGGTTGCGCGGCCTCGAAGGGGCGAGCGCCTTTCCGATCCAGTTTTGGGAGAGGTTTCAATCATCGAAACTGGCCGACTATCTCGACAAGGATTTGAAGCCGCTCGCGGACAAGTTTCCGGGGGCTCTCTCGCGGGACGGGGATTGGCTCGCGCCGCTCATTCATGCGTACCGTCAACAGCTCAAAGGGAAGCAAACGGCGGCGGTGGAAGCGATCTTCGAGCGGCACGCGGACCTCGACGAAAAGCCGCCGAAGGGGTGCGTGTGCGCGGCGTGCAAGCTCCGCGCGTTCATCCGGGAGCAAAAGGAAATCCTTGTGACACAAGAGAGCGAAATCCGGCGTCTGACACGCGAGGTAGAGAACCTTCGCGGAAAGAAGACGCACAACAAAAAGATCAGGGGGAAGGGAAAGGGAGGGCGGCGTTGAGGGCTTGTGTCCGTTGCGGGTTTTGTTGCTCGCAAGGGATTTGCGGTTACGGGGCATGGGACGGGACGAAGGGCCAATGCAAATTCCTAAACGAAAAAAACGAGTGCGACAAGTACGACGAAATCGTGGAAGCGGAAAAGCACTCTTCGTTTCCAATGATGGGATCGGGGTGCTNNAAGCACACGCTTTTCCCCATGATGGGATCGGGGTGCTCTTCGCCGCTCTTCAACGAGCGTAGACGGGCGAAACTACGGGAGATGAAATGCGAGTTTCGAGAGCCCTAAGACGAATCTACTCGAACAAGGGCGACGTGGATATGACGCCGTGGCTTTGCGGTTCGCCCCCGAAGACGGGCCAGCGTCAACAATATCCGGGCCGCTTCATGGCGCACCTAAAGAGGTTCTATCCCTACGAAGGGAAAAAGATTCTCAGCATGTTTTCGGGGGCGTCGGACCTGGGAACCACGACGGACTTCCGGGAGGAAACGGGAGCGGATATCGTCGCGCCCTACGACTCGATTCCGCTTCGTCCTGGGAGCTTCGATATGGTTCTGGCCGATCCGCCCTACACGGCGGGTTTCGGCTTCGAGTGGTCTTTCGATATGAAGGACTTGCCCAAGCCGAAACGAGTTTTGAAGGAAGGCGCGCGGCTTACGAAGGTTGGGGGATTGATTTTGATTCTCCATATCCTTGTGATCCCCGCGTACAAGGAATATCACGTGGAGCGCGTCGGGTTGCATCCGGTTCTTTGCGGGCCGAATAACGTGATCCGCGTGTGCAACGTCTTTCGACGCATGAAGGGGAGGATTCGGAAATGAAGAGCTACGTATCGGACAACGGAAAGACCTTCATTCACGTCGAGCCGATCCTTGTCGGCGAGGCGGAATTGCACGTCGAAACCGGTCCGGGCGAGCCCGCTCAGTTCGTCAATTTCGACGCCACGGTGTTGAAGGCGCTCGCCGAAGACTACTTCGACCGGATCGTTGCGCTATGCGTACAGGATTGGCCGAAGCTTCAAGCGGAGCTCGAAGAGAAAGGCGTGCCCGCCCCGACGCTTGGCGTCTTCGGGAAACAGCTCATTGGGATCGCTCGACTCCGCAACGCCGAAGCGGAACAGGCCGTCGAGCTGATCCGGTGCCCCGGTTGCGGGGAAGGGTACGAACCGCCGCTCTACAACGGCTACGTGTGCGGGTGCGGCGGCGTCTACAAAGACGGGAAGTGGGAAGTCGAGGTCGTGCTCGAAGATCGCGCGACCTTGCACTCCGTTGACGACTACAAGACGGACGCGGACGCGAATCTCGCCGAAAAGAGAGCCGCCGCGCTTTCGGAGTACAACCCGGCGGCGGATTTGACGTACTTGGAGCCGGTGAACAAGCTGGAAGACCTACCGGAAGGCGTCGAAGATCATTCGGCGGTCTACGTGGGCGAGAAAGCGACCGCGTACGTCTTCACGGAGAAGCACGGTTGGGAATCCTTGAAGGATCACGTGGACCGGGAGCGCGGAGAAGCGTAATGACGGCCTTCTCAAAGACGTTCGTTTGCAAAGACAAAAACGCCGCCGTGGATTTCATTAAGGCGTTGCTCGACGACTCGTTGGGCACGATCTACAACTGGAAGGGGACGGAATCAATCAGGATCACGACGAACGAAGGACGGCGCGACCGGATAGACGAAATTGCAAAGCCCTTTATCTCTGAATATAAGATCGCAAACGACGGAGATCACGAATGGCGCGCAACGGACAGGTAAAAACGCGGACCGTCTATCGCGTGAAGTGTTGCGTTCTCGCGGCTGACTCGAAGACGCGGAACGGGATGCTCTACTCGCGCGAAATCCTCGAACGCGAGTTCAAGTACGCGGAAGAGGGGCACTTGTACGTCGTTTCTGAGCTCGACGATTTCGGAACGTCGATCATTTCGCTCGACAAGATCGTGGGATACGTGACGGGCGGTTACGTGGACGAAGACGGGCGTGCCTGGATCGAGGCCGACTTCCCCGACACGCTCAGACCGTTGAAAGGACTCGACGCAAAGAGCGCGATCCTCTTGCTCTCGCAATTCTACCTGGGAGCCGTGGGCAAGGGGACGGTGGGGCCGGGCGGTGTCGTGGGCGACGACTACCGGCTCAATGCGTTCGTGACTACCGAAACGGCTTCCGTTCCGGAAGCTACTCGAATGGCGGTGATTCTTGTGAGGGACGAATAATGTACGCAAAGAAAAAATCCTACTTCGGGTTCGGGGCCAATTCGTGTATCAAGCCGACGAAGGGGAAGGACAAGCCCAAGCCGATGAAGCCGTGCTTGCCTGGGATTTTCCTCTTCGGCGTCGTGACGCCTTGCACGAAGGGCAAGCCGCCCGTCGATCCGGAGCTCAACTGAGATGCAAGTAGTCGTTTCCAAGTCGATGCTCGAAGAGTACCGCCGCGACCCGGAGGGCGTAGCGCAAAAGATCGCGCTCGCTCTACGCGCGCAAGCGGAGCCGAACCGGTACACCGCTCTCTTTTGGCGTTGGCTCGAATTTTTCGGCGACTTCGTGCCCGTGCTGATTTGGGATGCGATTCAAGGGCGCGAGCGACCACAATTCGATACGTGGAGAAACCATGGGCAGAAAGAGGAAATCAGGACGGCGCTTCGAGGTCTACCGCGTTCGTAAGTTCGGGGCGGACGTGGAAATCCGCTTCGAGGAACCGAACACGTTTTTCGCGCACGTCGGCGGCGCGGGCGAAGAGATGGACCCGCACGCGAAGACGTTGAAGGCCGACAGTCCGAAAGAGCTACGTGAAGCAATCGACCTTTGGTTTGAAGAGCACGCGAAGCTCGTCTTCGAGCCGATCATCGTCGTTTGGTTTCCAGCGGCGAGCCATTGGGATAACGGAATCAATGCGCCCAAGTTCGACCGGTACTTCCGGGCGAAGGTTCTCGACGGTTCATACGATTACTACTCGTTCTCGCCCATTAGCGCGGAAGACCGGTGGCGCGACCGGAGTACGCTCTTGAAGGGCAAACCTGGGAGCAAGGAACATAGGGATATCACGGACAACAAAATCGTGATCCCCTACACGCCCGCCACGTGGAAGCTACTCCGCAAGATCGACGCGGGTTTCCAAGCGTTCGGGAAGAAAATGCAACGCTTCAAGTTCGAGACTCCCGAACAGACCATCGAGGCGTTGAAGGAAATGGCGAAAGACCCGCTCGCCTACTTCGTCGCGTTTCAACCGAAAAAGAAAACGGCTGAGAGGAAGCCGAAGAGGAAGGCCACGAAGAAAAATGCACGGAGGAAGAGACAATGAAAACACAAGCTCCGGGATTCACCCTTGGGAGGGATTGGTACTGGCGCGTAATGAGTCACGACGATCCGCGATTCGACGGCGAGGGGCAAGCGCCTGGATCGTTCGAGGCCGGGCAAAAGGCGGAGTACCACGTACAGGACAGAGAGGTTGAGCTGGGCGTGAAACGGCCCGCCGACCTCAAAGCTTGGGGAGGGAAAATTCACTAACGGGATTTTGGGGCGTCGTTCAATCGGTAGGACACGGGATTTTGGTTCCCGGAATCGGCGTTCGAGTCGCCGCGCCCCAATCAGTAACGCTTTGGGGAGAGTGTTAATGGACGCCAATGAAAAACAGGCGGTGATCGACTTCTTTCTAAAAGTCGATGGGATTCACTTGCTCAAAGGGGTTCACGCGGGCATGGATTCCGTGCTCGAAACGATCCGCGAGAAGCAAACCGAACACTACCTATGGGCACGCTCCGTCTTCTCGCCTTTCAAGCTCGAATCGTCGCGCATGGAGAAGGCGGCGCAACTCGAAACGGAAATAGCGTCGCTCATAGCGCAATACGAAACCCTCGCGGAGCTCGCGTCCGTCGTGACGAAGATCGACTTCGAGGAAGTCGCCGCGTCCGTCCTTCGCAATCCTGGCGCGGCGCAATTTGCCGACGACGGATCGCTCAACGTGGAAGCGAACGATGATTCCGAAGGGGAAATGGAGTTCCGCGTTTTCCGCGCAAAACACTTCATGCAACTTGGACGTTTCGAGACAGCGGGAGTGAAATTGAATCGCGGAGTCTTTTGTCGCTCGTTGAAATCGAAACCCGATCCGGAAGCGGAAGGGAAGTCGATTGAGGGATGCGTCGTCTTCGCGTGGCCGGAAGACACGAAGACAATCGACACGCTGGCCGACAAGTACGGCCTGATCGTCGAGGGCGAATGGGAAAGCCTCGACGGAAGAGAGCCGGGGGACGTGGCGAATGGATAAGCAACCCGTCTACTGTCCGTTGTGCGGAGTCATGGCGAAGCACGACCTCGAAGACCTGGGAATCTTCTATTGCGACCGGTGCAAGATGTTCTTCGAGCGGGACGGCACGGAGATCGACGTAATGGAGCGCCTTGGGCGTTTCGCGGACGTTGCGAAGGATGCGCTCGAACGCATGAAGCGCGCGTGCATCGACTTCGCGGAGAAAGTCGGACCGGCGTTCCGTAAGGCGCTGGAAAAGCTCAAAGAGCACTACCCGGACTTGGAGGAAGACGACGATGGACAAAATGAAGTTTCATCTTGACGATACGCGCGAACATATCGGAACCGTCGCGCACTTGCTCTCCATCTTCGCCGATATGCTGGCGACGCGCGCGGGGGCGCACGACGAAAGCAAACTCCACGATCCGGAAGCGTCCGTCTTCGCGGAGTTCACGCCGAAGCTCAAAGACTCCACCTTCGGGAGCGACGAATACAAGGGCTTCCTCGAAGAGATGGGAAGCGCCTTGAAGCATCATTACGCCGCGAACCGCCACCATCCCGAACACTACGAAAACGGAATCGAAGGAATGACTCTGATCGACCTCGTTGAGATGTTCTTCGATTGGCTTGCCGCGTCGCACCGGCACGCGGACGGCGATATCTTGAAGAGCATCGACCACAACGCGACGCGCTTCGACTTTCCGCCGGAGCTCGTTTCGATTTTCGTGAACACGGCCAAATTCTTCGACGGGCTTATCTGAAAGGGAATCCAATGGCGCACGTCCCTCGTTTCAGCGAGAGCGAGATCGAAAACTGGCTCCGTCGCCTGGGAGCCATGAAAGAGCTCGCTGAGCAAAACATTTGCGATCCCGTTATGAAGCCGAACGGGATTACGACGATTTCCCTACTCGTTCAACGCTTGCACGAAGAGGTATTGGAGCTTCGAGGCGATATCTCGTTGGCGCGCGGACGCACGGGCGAGCACGTGCGGTCCGAAGAAACCCTCGCGGAGATCGTGGGCCGGATGCGCGAGAGAATCATCGAGCTCAAAGGACAACCGATCTCGAACAAAGAGCTGAGAGGCTACGACAGCGATCTTCACGAAGCCGTCAACGAGTTCGCGGAGAGGATGAAGGACCGGCTCTTCGAGAAAGCGCAAGAGGGGCGCGACGGATGGGATTGCGAGAGCGAGCGCGAGTTCTTCGTGGAAATGATTGGGAAGTGCGCGGCGAAGGGCAACTGGATCGACGTAGCAAACTTCGCGCTCTTCCTTTCGTATCTCGACAAGGAAAAATCCAAGGCGTAAGTAAGGAGCTTCGCGTTGCGCGACCGTCGCACTAAACCGGCGGCTTGTTCGGTGCCGAACCGAACGGCTGTAAGGGCGCATCTTGCCTTAAAGAGCGCCCCGCCCACCCCTCGCCAAAAAATATGGCCGATACGTCCGGGAGTCGCTTCCACAAAAAAGCTGACGATGATCGGAAAGAGATTTTTGCGGCCTGAGAGTCGAGTGGCCGGGAGAGTGGGAAAGAACGTGTGCATCGAAGATAAACGTCCTGCTAAGCGCGCTTCCTCTGACGACGACGGAAACCGCGCCTCGTTTGGCGACCGTGCGATAGTCGCCAGTACCGGGGGCGAAGTGGCGGCGCACACTATAAACGTGCCTGTGAAGAGCGAGGGATGGGCGTCACCCTCGACAACAATCCGCCCGAACGGTTGCACGTCGCCGTCTACCCGGCGTGCTACGCGCGTAAAAGAGCTCCTTACTCGCCTTGGGTTATGAAGACGCACCTATACAGAGTCGTTTTGAAAAGGGCGTGCTACGGCGTGATCGTCGATGCGAGAACGGGCAAGATCGTAGAGGCCGCGCCGATTGCAAAGAAGTTCGAGGGAGAAACGATCCGGTATTTCTCCCTTTGGGTTAAAAACAAGGGCGGGACGATTTCAAGACTACGTTAGCGCATTGGAGGAAACGGAAATGGACGACGGCCCAAAGGCGGCAAGGGAATTGAACATCGTCGAGCGCACCGACGACCGGCTTTCCCAATTACACGAAACAATCGGGGAGCTGGCGCAATCGTCGTGCGATTTGAGCGACGTGCTCTTCGGGCGCGACGTGCTTTCGGACGAACCGGCGGACAAAGAGCCCGAAAAGCGCGCGGAGCCGGAGGGCTTTCTGGCGACGACGCTGGCGACGCTCGACTCCATGCACGAACGCCTCGAAGTGATCCGGCGGCGCGTGGAGAAGATGGGGAACCTGACCACGAACCATAACCGGGTTGTGGAAAAGGGATAGGCCATGACGGACGCTGAAATAGACGCGAGGAAAAAACGCAATTCAAGACGCCGTTCGTTCCGCGTCGTGTGCGAGCTCTTTTTGCTCTACTTCGTGGCGCGCGATTACGGCCTCTTCCCGGCGACGCTATTCGTCGCCGTGTTCACGTGGCTCGAAGGAATCACCATTGTTGTCGAAAAGCTCTTCATTGAGCACGCCGTAATCATCGACGGCTTTTCTCAAATCCTGGGATTGAAGAAACCGGCCACGATGAAAGTCGAAGGGGCGAAGAGCGACGAAGAAATCGAAGTGAAGATTTCCCGCGACGCGAAGAGCGGTGAAATTCTCAACGTGGAAACGGAGGTCCGAAAGAAACCATGATATAATCGCGGCGGGGATAAGGTCGGCTTTGCCGCCTTGGTTCCTACTCCTTTCACTTGGGACCGCCGCGTTTCGCCACGGGGCGGTCCCTTATTTTTTTCTCTGAGGGAAGCATGGAGTTCCCGGAGTACACGACACAAGCCATTTGCGAAAAGTGTGAAACCGTAGTAGCATACTTGCTCCCGCACGTAACTCCCGGAGCGAGGGTACTGAGCAAGGATGCGATTCGCCCGGACGGAGCGCACCCCAAGCCGCACGAAACGGTTTGTACGCGGTGCAAAGCGCCTGGGCCTTTTCTACTCTTCGACCGGGCAACGGGGATTCGTCTTCGGAAGCTATTGCAACAAAGGTCGGACAATGAGCGCGCCGGAATATCAGCGGAAGCCCAAGCCGATAGAGCTGGACAGCGACAAGACCGATCCGCGCCGGAAAAAGAAGATGCGCCCGTGCTTGAAGTGCGGGAAGCCTTGGAAGACGGATGCGTACACGCGGATTTGCCCACCTTGCAAGGCGAAGAACCGAAGCGTCGAGAGCTGGGGCAACACGGTCCCGGTGTCCGGCGGAAAGCGGACGACGCGCCACCACACGGCGACGTAAAACGCTACGACGAAGACCCGCGCACGCCCGAACAAGTCAAGGCCGATGAAGAGGTCTTGGAACGCTTCACCAAAGGCGACTTCCTCGCCGTCGATCCGCAACGCCAACGCGAGGCGAGCGAGTACGTGAAGCTCATGCGCTTTGCGAAGTTCAAAGATTGTCGCACGTGCGAGAACAAGCGCCTCATGGAGAAAGACGTTCCCGCGCTGAGTAGGGGCGACGGCTCGAAGGTTCTTTGCGATTCCTACAAGTGCGGCGTGCGGCCTGGGAAAGACGCTTACGAAAACCCGCGCGAGACTACTTCGCTTTGGATTTCCGAAGACGGCGACGTGTGGGAAGAGGCGCAAGCGACGATCCGGGATTGCGAGTATTGGGTTCCCATGAATTTCGGGGGTTTCCGGCCATGACAGTCCAAGAGCTGATCGACGAATTGCAAAACGTGAAGGACAAGACGAAGCCGGTGAAGCTGACTTCACACGACACGCTTTCGGATGAATGGTTCAAGTACGAAATGGATGTTGTACTTGAAGAGGAAGAGCACGTCTATTTGAGCTGAGCCATGAAGATACGAAATTTCAAAATCGGATTTATCGCGGCATGGTACGACCTTTGGATCGGGGCGTACTACAACCGCGAGAAAAAGCGCCTCTACATCTTCCCGGTGCCGTGCCTGGGATTCTACGTGGAGTACGCGCCGACTCCGGCGACGTGGCGGCGTGTCGAGTACGTTTTCACGGACAAGAGAAAGGCGGAGAAGTTCTACGGCGAAATGGCGGTCGAGGCGTTGCGCGGCGGCGTGGGTTTCGCGGATCGCCAGCACGACGCCGCCGTGATCGTCACGTTCCCGCCCGGTGATTGGAAGCTTTGGGATTGGATCGAGCGGAAAGCGAATGAGTACGGCGGAAAGGGAAAAGAGATCGCCATGACGCCTTGAAAGGTTTAGCTGTGCCGAATTTGATCGAAGGGTTGCACGACGAAATGAACCGGTGCCGGGAGCTAATCAAACAGTACGAAGCAATCGGCCCGGCGGGAGCCTTCGGAAAGGCCGTGATTCAACAAACGATCAAACGCGCGGAAACCGCCATAGCGCAAGGCGACACAATCGAAATGCTCCGCGTCTACGACGCATTGAAAAACCATGAATAAAGAAGAACGAGAAGAGCGCGACGAATGGACCCGGATGGTTCTATCCGACTTCGGGTTGACGGAGTGGACCGTGCGGTTCCGGCCTGGGATGCACAACGAAGGGATCGTGCTCTACGACTCGAAGGAAATCCCGATCACGTTCGACGTGCAACGCCCGGTCGATTACGCTTTGATCTTGCATGAAATCGCGCACGTCCTTTCCGGAAAGGGCGGGCACGACTCTATTTTCGCGGATAAGTACACGATGCTTGTGCGGAAGTACATGCGTCCTAAAGAGTGGGGGTTTTCGGGGAACCCCGGCTTGACAACACGCCCAAAGCCGGGGCAGAATTGAGATGCTTCGAGAGGCGGGGACAATGCTTTCGGTTATCCTTCAACTGTTAGTCGCCTTCGGTTGCGCGTTCGCTGACACGCGCTCCCGTGACCTCCCGCGACTTAACAGGGAGCCGAAACGGAGAGAGAGCCCCGCGAGACACGCTGAGCATCTTCAAAACCTTCCATTCTATACGTCGGGGTTTCCTTAACACGTTTGAGCCCCGTCGCGGGGCACGATTCTTCCGACTTGAAGAGCCATAAAACGGCTACGCCGCTTTGCGGCACATGAAGAGAAGCTTAGGGCGCGGGCTTCGGCTCGCGCCCTCTTCTTTTACCTGGGAGGGAAGGATGATTTGTCCGGCCTGTAAAGAGTCGTTTTTGAAAGAGGTCGAAGTGATCGACGACGCGGAGCTCAAAGGGTTTTCGCTTACGCCCTCCGGCTTCGGCTCGCATGGCGTTGTCAAGGCGTCGCACACGGCGCTCTATTGCGTTAAGGAAAAACGAGAGATCGCGCGGGGCAAAACGAGATGAAAAGACGTGTTCTCATTTGCGGTTCGAGGGATTTCATTTGGGCGAAGGAAATCCGCGAGCTCGTTTACTCGTTGCCCGACGACGCGGTGGTTATTCACGGCGACGCGACGGGGGCGGACACGATTGCGAATCGCTACGCCGTCGAGCGCGGTCTTACGGTCTTGAAGTTCCCGGCGAAATGGGAAGAGCTTGGAAGACGTGCGGGGCCGATCCGAAACCAACAAATGTTGGACGAAGGGAAGCCCACGGAAGTTCATGCGTTCTACACGGACAAGGCAACGTCGAGGGGGACGGCTGACATGGTTCGACGCTCCCGGAAAGCCGGACTCCCCGTGACGGAGAATCAGTAAGGAGAAGACAATGGACCGCGACGACGATATCCCCCCGGTCTTGGGGCCAAGCGACGACCCGAAGGGCGACCTCGAAAAGATGTTCGGCGGCGTGTTGCCCCGGACGTTCAAAAAGCCCTTTCAGCTCTTCTTTCTCGTTCCGGAGCGCGGAGTCTTGGAGAACGCGACGATGCACACGTGGGATGCGCTGGCCGTCGCGTATCGCAAGTTCCAAGACAAGGAATGGGTTGCCCCGCCGAAGTTCAGCTTCGAGCTCCAAGTGTTCGCGTACATCATGGAGCAAGTCGGGCTCTTCAAGGAAAAGTAAATGGGCCGACGACGCCGACGTTGCGAGAAGCATCCGGATCAGCTCTACGTCCCTTTCGACGGGGATGATTGTTGCTGGAAGTGCGCGCACGAAAAAGCTGAGGAAGAGATCGACGAATTGAAGCGCAAGATCGCGCGGCGCGAGGGCCGATCCCAATGGGTTAAGATCGGCTACCCGGCGGAGCGCATATTCGGGCCGATCCTCTTCATGCTTGGATACAAGCGCGCGGGTTGGCCGCACGGCAACGGCGAGCGGTTCATTTGTTGCGCCGTCCATTCGGAGGGCGATTGGTTCGAGCTCCCGGCGAAGCTGGCGCAAGGGCTCGAAGACGCCTGGGAGAAAATCGAAGAGGAAATCAAAGACCTCAAAAAGTACGCGGTGGACGGCGTGTTCAACTCTTTCAAAAACGAATTGCGCGATCAGGTTTTGGAAGTGCTGGAAATCGACTTGGGCGACGCCAAGCGCGCGGTTTTGAACAAGCTGAAAAA
>JABAHP010006497.1_pt4 | contig 16107 bp, 21 predicted proteins | sample 7062081 | NCBI WGS metagenome assembly JABAHP01 (sample SAMN14534357, study PRJNA622989) | marine sediment metagenome | biome: marine biome [ENVO:00000428]; feature: marine pelagic biome [ENVO:01000023]; material: deep marine sediment [ENVO:00002113] | place: India: Gulf of Kutch | collected...
TTGCCGTCGAGCATGGTCATGATGGAAGTCGCTCGTGATGTCGGAATGAAATACAGTGCCGTACAGCATTTCCTGAAGAAAGTTGTTAGACCATTCTTCGCCAAGAGATTGCAAGTGGAGGCGATGGTATGAGCGGGATGGAAATACAGAGAGTGGCGGACGGCTTGAAAACCGGTGCCTGTTTCGGTAACTGGGAATTGAGTAACGCATTTTGCCAGAAATGCGTCATATCGCAGCCGTACTGTGAGGAGGCGACGAAGCGAAGAGGTGACGTTCCTGTGCCGGAATTACCTGTCGATACGCCTCAAGAGAGTATTAGAGAAATGCCAACGATTACTCCGTTGGAGTATCTGCTCGAAAGCCTAAGAGGTCGGTTCGAGGAAAAAGTCAGGCGTTCCGCGAAAGCACTCGCACACTTCTTTGCGAAAGATGACGGTACGAGTGTCATTGTTGTTATGGTGTCTCACTCAGGCGCTATCAAAATCCAGTCAAAAAAAGGCAAGAGGGTTGTCAAGGGCTTGGAGTCAGTGGCGCAGGTCGAGTCTATCTTGAAAGAACTTCTTTGATGCGAACGTCGGAGTTCCCCTACTATCGTCCTCCATTTCCGGAGTTCAATCCTGTCCAGAGTGCTGTGGTTCCGCATCTTGACAAGAACGTGAATATCGTCGTTTCATTCGCGACGGCAGCCGGGAAGACGGTTCTGGCGGAATGCTGTTTCGGCTTTCATCTTTCTGTGAGTACGGGGCGTGTTTGTTATGTGTGCCCCTACAAAAGTCTCGCCTCGGAGAAGTATCATGAATGGGAGGAGAATCCGCATTTCAGGAGCGAAGGGATTGTTCTGGGGACAAGCGATACGGTGACTGATGTTGCTGACTTTGAGAGCGCTCGGATTGCTGTTGTCACCTCGGAGGCATTCGACTCCAAGACACGCTCTAAGGTCTATCGACCATGGCTTAAAAGCCTCACGTGCGTGGCCTTTGATGAGGCGCATTTGATTGGAGAGAAGGGACGTGGGGCAGCCGTGGAGGCTTCGATGATGCGATTCTCGCTCATAAATCCTTTGGCAAGGATGATACTCCTTTCAGCCACGATGGGGAACGCGACAGAGGTAGCGCGCTGGGTGAAGTCATTGAACGGAAAAGAGACCAAGTGTGTAACGAGTTCTTGGAGACCCACCACGGTTCATGTCGAGTATTTGCCGGTGGAGGAATACGACGAGAAGGTGTCGGAGGCGGTTCGTTTGGCAGCAGAGGCATCATGCTCCAAAACTGTTGTGTTCGTGCATTCTAAGGTGACCGGCGCACAGGTCGCCAAAGGTCTGAGGGCACGTGGGGTTCCTGCTGTCTTTCATAACGCGTCTGTCAAGGCTGGTCGCCGTAAGCGGATGGAAGCTCTTTTCAACGACAAGATGTCTGGAATGAATGTGCTTGTAAGTACTTCTACCCTTAGCGCCGGAGTAAACATCGGGAATTGACGGTTGTTGCATAAATACCTTATTCCAACATACAGTTTGGAGGTAAGGCGTATGAAGTCCGGGGAAATAGTTATTTGTGTTCAGTGCGGAAATGGGTTCTATGTGCCACCATCAGCATCGAAGACAGCAAAATATTGCTCAATCCAGTGTAAGGCGGCAGCGACACGCAAACCGAGGAAGGAATATCCTGTGTGTGGTAAAAAGTTGCCTCATACAATTGGATGCAAGAAGGGTAAATATTGTAGCAGCAGGTGCGCTGGCATTGCTATTCGTAAGCGGATACGCGTGGCATGTTCTGAATGCGGGAAAGAGTTTGAACGGAATCCAGCCGCATTGCGTGAAAAGAACTTTTGCTCGAAAGAGTGTTTCGACGGTCATCAGCGCAAGGGTCGAGGAAGATTTGCATGTAAGATATGTAATTGCTCGTTTTCTGTCCGTGGGCGTAAGCGCAGTCCGGTTTACTGTTCAATGGGCTGTAGAAATAAAGACCCGGACTTTATTAAACAGTTGGCAGAGCAGAATAAAAGGCAGCAAAGACGTACTGGGCTTAATAAGCTCGAATTGGCTGGTCGCGCCATACTTGAAGAAATGGATGTCTCTTTCCGTGAGCAGGTTCTTTTGTTTGGGCGTTTCACGGTGGACGTCATACTTACCAATAAGAAAATTGTTATCGAGTGGGACGGGGATTACTGGCATGGAAATCCAAAGAAGTATCCGACGCGAACTCCTTCTCAGAGAAAGGTTCGGCAGAAAGATAGGTCGTCAGGGGCTTATCTGCGAAAGTGTGGATATGTAGTGCTTCGATTTTGGGAGACTGATGTGAAGAATCACCCTGAAATAGTTCGCCGACGAGTTCGTACAGCGATAGAGCGAGGGGTTAATACAGATGAGCGAACTCGATGCTTTGAAGTCTGAATGTTTGTCTTGCAAACGCTGTGATATCGGACAGGTCATGGTAGACGGCAGCTACCTGTCGAATGTCTTTTCCAACATGAACTCTGGCGTGGATGTCATGGTGGTGGGGCAGAATCCCGGTCGGGAAGAGGTTGAGAAGAAAGAGCCGTTCGTGGGTGCCTCCGGGAAGTTCTTTGATGAGGTGATTGCCGATGTTCTCGGAATAACGCGAGGTGCTCTTTACATCTCGAATACTATCAGGTGTTTCACGCCGGGCAACAGGACTCCTTACCAGAGCGAGATAGACAACTGCCGGTATTTTCTCGACCGGGAGATAGCCATCGTGAAGCCCAAGGTCATCGTCTCTCTAGGCGCACCAGCATTCAAGCAGCTTACGGGAATGGGCGGAATCACGAAGCATCACGGTGAGGTTATCGTGTCGCTGCGTTACAGGGTGCCCGTGCTTCCACTGTTCCATCCGAGTCCTTACAACATGAATGACCCGGTCAAACGGGAGATGTTTCGGTCGGCACTGGCGAAGCTGAAGGAGGTTCTCGATGCCGGGGACGAAATGGGTCGGGCCGAATCCGAATGATACTTGGGAAGAGAGGGAGAAGAGGCGTCAGAAGCGTGACCGCACCTATATTGGAACGCAGACAAGTTTTTAGAGGATGTCCGTGCTGATGAGTTGCCGGAACTTTTCTTTTTAGACGAGGATGTGTTTCGAGAGCTGGCTGGTCGCATCATAATTGAGCCTCAGACTGCAAAACTTATCAGTGAAATGGGTATAATCATTTTGTTGAAGGCGGATAAGGGGTTGGAGGTTGACGGCTTGGTGGAATTGGCTACACAGGTCGCGAGCGAGCAAGATGGCTGACAGGGTCATAATTGTGGGAGCGAGGCGCGGGGGTAAGCGTGTAAGCGCGTCTGAGATACGACAGATGGTTGGGCGTGCCGGGCGTCGCCATGGCGGGAATGCATGTCTCGCCACCATCATCGTTGAAGAGAGTGACATTGAGGATGTTCAGACTGAAATGTCCAATGATGAGAGTCTTGTTGTCTCATCGGTTATGTCTGACCCTCAGGTTCTGGCCTTCCACTTGTTGCCTGAGATATGCGCAGGTACGGTAGAAGATAACGTAACCGCCGGGAAGTGGTATTCAAGAAGTTTCGGAGCGCAGCAGGGAGAGGAGCCTAAGTTCAGCAAGGCATTCCGTGCTCTCGGCGATTGTGGTGCTATCTGTTATCCGGGGAAAGGTGCGAGGCCGACACCTATCGGGGTGCTGGCGTCGAGGTTGTATTTCCATCCCGGTGACGTGAAGGCATGGAAGGAGAACTTCGACACCGTCTTTGAGATGGGCTTGGAGTGTGATGATGCGGCGATAGCGTGGGCGCTTGGGGCAGTTCCCTTCAAGCGAATGTCTGGGGATTTTGGGAGCCACTGGCAAGCTGTGAACATGTGCCGGAGTGCACTTCCTCTCGGCTTGAGCGTCCCTACTGGGACCATCAGCACTATCACTCTGTGGCTCAATGTTTTTGGTGGGCCTCCCGTTGGTAAGATGAAGAATCAAGCCATCGCTTTGAGGCAGGATTTTGAGCGCATCCGGCACCTGCTGCTGGCACTGGACCGGGATGTGATGCACTGGGATATGGAAGATTTCTTCGAGGAGCTTGGGACAAGGGCGGCGAAAGGTATTCCGTCTCATCTGTCCGTTTTGTGTGCAATTCCGGGCATGACAAAGTCTCTCGCGTCGTATTTGTACGGCATGGGTATTACAGACCGTTCCGGCATAAGGGAGTCTGTTGTGAGTCTGGAAGGAGAGGTGGACGAGAACTCGATGGGTATCTTGAAGGAGATTGCTGGTGGGCTTCGGTGAGAGAGCTTTGGCTTCCTGTGTTCGGGCGATGCGTTTGGGCGTTATCAGTGAAAGGCATGTCCGGGACGTCTTACGCTGTGGCGAACCTCTGGACGTTTCGGAGATAGTGCCATTCCTCCGCTCAGAGGACATCATGGTGAGGCAGATGGCTGCCAAAATTTTAGGCTCATCAGAGCACACACAGTCTCTTTTGGACGCAGCTCTTGTAGAGACAGAGCGTTCGGTGCTCTTGGAGCTCTTGAGGCAGTTGGGCTCTCGTAAGAGAGGTCTTGACGGGCTGATTGGGCTGTTCTTGAATAGCGACCCTGTTGTGAAGGATTCGACGATAGATATGTTCAGGAGGGCAGGGAGCATCGACAGTTTGTTTCCACTTATTTTTGACGAAGATGATGTACTTGCGCAGAGGATAAAGAGGTATTTGGATGAGCAAGAACAAGGTACAAAGGACACCGGTTCCTGATGACCACATAGAGCGGTTCTACGCAATCGTGCTTTCGATGGTGGAGCCCTTCGGGGTCGACAGGGAGCCAGCCATATACCGCCACATTGAAGCCTTGGGACATTCTGTGGAACGATACTTGTTCGAGAAGAAGCACAAGATGTCTCCGAAGAAGCGCATCAATCTGGACCGCAGGCAGTTCATCGCCATCTTCAAGCAGCGGTATCTTGCCATGACTGACTTCGAGTACGGACGTCCCGTGACCGGCGTTGACGGGCGATTGATAGGCCAGACATGTACGGCCTTACGGGAGATTGCCATCGAGGTTTCGGACTACCTGAAGTGGCTGTTCGAGGAATTTCTGGCCGACAACGAGAAATTCTGCCCTCCCACTATGGGATTCTCCTGTAGCGCTCTGGTGTGGGAGAAGTTTCTTTTCTCCAACAAGGAGAGGCTTGTTCGGCAGCGCGAGGAAGAGCGTATGAAGCAGCATGCTCTGGACGTTATTGCACGGGCGCGGTACGTCATGCGCCAGTCAGAAAGCGACGAGGTGAAGAAAAAAGTCAAGGAGTCTCTCAAAAGTTACGGCGCTGGGGGTATAATGCTTTCAGAACTTGAGAAGGTTGTGAGGCGCTTTGAGAGTGCTCAGGAACAAGAATAGGCAGTAGGCACTAGGCAATAGGCGCAGGAGGCAGCATGGATTCCGTAAGCGTGACAGAGACAATCAGTGGGGCGTGTGAGAAGTTAGGGGTTGTTGAGCTTGCGGGAATAAGGCTCGAAACCGGAGACCCAAGGCTGCTCGACGTTTCGGAGTTCGATTTGGACAGGCATGCGGCGATGCAGCCAGCCGCGATTGCCTACTACGGGATGTTGAAGAAGGCCGCTTCTCGGCGTCTTGCGAATCTTAAGAAGGCTTATGACCGGTGGGAGAAAAAGCAGTATGCCAAGGCCAAGGCTGCTGTTTTGTCGGGGACTCAGGCTCCCTCGTCAATCAAGGTGGAAGACGTCAAGGCTCGCTTTGTCATCGACAATGAGCCGGAAATTGAGAAATGGGAGAAGCAGCTTGAGACGCTTCAGCGCCAGTACGATGACGTGGATGCGTGGTACGAGGCGTGGAAGCAGAAGTCGTTTTCGATACGTGAAATGGTTGACATCAGTGGTGACGAGCGCCATAACGCGAATCCATCTGTTTCTCTTAAGGAGCGTGGCGGGGCACCTGCTTCGAGGAGATACCGAGCTCCTCAGATGTCGGATGATACTTCCAAGTCACGAGTAGACCGTGTTCGTGAGATAATGGGCAAGAAGAGAGGGCAAAAGGAAGGAGGCGCTATCGAATAGGCATATAGGCATCAGGCAGAAGGCAAACAAGGCACTAGAGGCACTACAGGCACTACAGGCAAAGGAGAAATCATGGAAGGTGAAAGTGCACTTAGCAAAGTTCGGAGAGTGATGGCTCGGAGACCGCAGGGCGGCTCCGGGAGTAGGCTTCGGGGAATCTATTACGACTGGGAGGACGGGGACAACTTCATCCGTCTGGTCGGGAATTTCTTGGAGGTCAAAACGCATTTCATCGCGCCGGTTCCGTCGCGTAGCGACCGGGGTCTGTGCCAAGAAATTGCGTTCAAGGGGCAGGGGAGGCTTCCCAAGGTCATTAACTGCCTCAACTGGGACGTGGCCAAGGAGGAAGAACGGGACGGGAATTGTCCCATCTGCCGCCTGCACGAAATCGCATTGGCGGTGCTCGGCGAGAATCCCAATGAGGAGGAGCGTAGTTTCTTCGATAAGTTGCGGCAGGATACTCGTCCGACCACACGGATGAAGTGGAACATCGTCGACCGCAAGAATCCCTACGTCATCAATCTGGATGACGGCAAGGAGGAGAAGATTCTCGGTCTCAAGATTGCCACCATCGGCTGGGAGGCGTTCGGGGACATTCAGGGTATCTTCGAGCAGTGCGGGTTCGACATTGCTGACCCGAAGCAGGGCATCGACATCAAGGTGACCCGTGTGCAGGCCGCCAGGGTGACATACTCGGCGCAGGCCGTCCTTGACGGGACGAGCCTGAAGGTGACGCCTTTGACGGCTGAGGAAATGGCGTTGGAGCGTCATGACCTCGTGTCCCGATGTGGACGTCAGGTCGAGGCCCGGAAGGTCATTGACGCGCTTCACGAGGACATTCGGACGGTTCTGGAGGCGAACGACGAGTTAGACTCCGAAGGCGACCAAGAACCTCCCGAAAGCGTGCAGCCTGCGAGCGAACCATCAGCTCAGCCTGAGAGCGCGCCGTCAGCTCAGCCTGACGTCCAGGCGGCTATTCAGGACGCGGTTGAGGGCGACGACGATTCGCTGTTGGCCGGTACGACCCCAAAAGCGTGAGAGACGGTGGAAACGGAGAAGCCCCGACTGGGGAGCCGGGGCTTCCTCCTTCCGCTGTCGAGGATGAACCAAAAGAACCCCCAGAGGCTGTGGCCGGTCCCACACCGGCAGAGCCGCCAAAGGACCAACCAGAGCAAGAGTTCGACTTCAGTCAAATCGACCCGGAAAAAGAATGGGGATGTTTCGGGACTATCGACATTGACAATGACGAGTGTGACGACTGTCCTTTCCGCCAACAGTGCGCGGACAAGGCTGGTATAAAGCTATGAGCTGGGTGGCCTTCGGGCCACCTTTCTCTTTGAGGGCGTAACATGGGCAAGAAAAAGCAAGAGTCGAAACTCAGCAGGGAAGCACGCATCAAGAAAATATGCGGTGCAATCAATCAAGGGACGTATGGCGGCGAACAGCACAATGCCGTGACGTGGCTTGGGTCGAGGGACGTCATGAGCATTGAGCGTTTCTCGACGGGGTGTCCAGACCTTGATGACGCACTCGGCGGCGGCTGGCCGAAAGCTCGCATGGGTGAGATATTCGGGCCGGAATCCGGGGGCAAAACAACGCTCGTGAAGCATGCAATCGCGGAGTATCAGAAGATGTGGCCTGATGACGATGTTGGCTTCATCGACTCCGAGTATGCCTTTGACGAGGAGTACGCCAAGGCTATTGGCGTAGACACGAAGTATCTCATCGTGCATCAACCTGAGAGCGGCAAGCAGGCTCTGAACGTCATGGACGAGCTCATCAAGGCGAACGTTGGGCTACTGGTCGTGGATTCTGTGGCCGCACTCTTGACAGAGGAAGACATTACGGGAGAGCTCGGTAACGTGCAAATGGGCTCTCAGGCCCGAATGATGAGCCAATCGCTCCGGAGATTGAACGCCGACGCAGGACAGCGAGGCTGTACCATCTTGTGGACCAACCAACTTCGCGAGAAGATAGGGGTCATGTTTGGAGACCCGACAATAACGCCTGCGGGCCGAGCTCTGAAGCATTATGCGTCCGTGCGCGTGCACATCAGGCGTACTGCAACGGTCAAGGAAGGGCCGAAGGACGCGGCAATCGCCGTGTCCAACAAGACGAAGGCGGATGTGCGCAAGAACAAGACAGCGCCGCCCTTCAGGTCGGCCACTTTCTACATCACATATGGCTACGGCATTGACAAGATTGCCGCCATTCTTGACCCTGCGCTCGCTCTCAAAGTCATCAAGAAGCGTGGCTCATGGCTGTCATTTGGGGATGAGCAGATTGCTCAAGGACGCAAGAAGTCGATGGACAGGATGAGAGAGGACGAGGATTTGGCGCAGCGCATCCAGAATGCGGTGGAAGAGGCCAAGGCTTCCGGGAAGAAAGAAGAGCCGCCAGAGGAGAGTTCCAACGTCGAGCAGGAAGCATCCGAGGCTTCCGTTGACCCGGATGCTATTGATAGTCCAGCCGAAGAAGTGAAGGTGGAAGATGTCTGATGGTCCGAAATTGCTTCTGATTGACGCCAACAACATGTGTCACCGTGTCTTTTGGGCGCAGAGGGGGCGTCAGAAGAAAGGCCCGACTCTCACATGCCGAGGGAAAGGCGTTGACGTGCTGTACGGATTCTTCCGGCAGCTCATCCATCTCCATAAGAAATTCCCGGACTACTTTCGGGTCATTGCGTGGGATAAAGGATATGCCCGGCGACTCGCTGAATCGGAAGAAGGAGTGAAGAAGGGGCTTATTCCTTCGGCTTACAAGTCCACCAGAGAGCATGACACCGACGATTACGAGGAGCTCCATGTCCAGATGGACCAGCTTCGGCACGAGGCGCTCCCGCTTGTCCGATGTGTTCAGTCCGCTGTGGACGGAACCGAGGCTGACGACATCATCAACACCTACGCGAAGACCTATCCGCCGCGCGGGGTTGAGTGTGTCGTGGTGTCTACGGACAAAGACTTCTTTCAGGTGCTCGCCGATGGAGTGACCATTTACGATGCCATGCGTAAGGAGACTTGGACGCGAGAACGATTTACGCTGGAATTCGGCTTTGACCCAAGCCTCTGGGTAGACGCCGGGGCTATCATGGGCGAGGTGGGCAAGTCGAAGGATAACATCTACGGCGTGGACGGATGGGGGCCGAAGACGACCTTTCAGTACGTGCGCGAACATGGCGATGCGGAGGCCATAAAGGCTGCCATAGAGGCTGTTCCGGAGAAAAAGCGCAAGAAGCGAGAACACAAGTTCTTGGAGCAGGCTGAGCGTTTGGAGTTGGCCCGGTCTCTGAAGCGCATGGACGTGCTACCGAAGGTTCCGAAGCCGAGAGTGTGCGTGCCATTGAGTGAGGAAATTTTGAAGAAATTCTTCATTGACTGGAAGTTCGTCAGTCTGATGAAGGATGCTTGGAGACTCGTGTGAGTCACACTTACATCCAGATGAGGAAGAATGCCGTGGTGCTCCGCAAGGACAGGTACTACAACCTCTCTCTGGCGGAGATGAATCCGGCTATCATCTATCGTTTTCTGGTCTGGCTGAAGGCTAAGGGGTTGCTGGAGGTCGTCTGGGAGCCGTTTGCAGGCGGCGCGGGCAGTTTTTGGTTCTGCCGTACGGCTGTTGCCGAGGGTTTCAGGGCTATATGTCATTCGCCTCATCATGTCAGCAACAGTATGTTCAGAAGGCTAGATTCGACCGAGAATGGGCCTGATTGTCCCGTAGGCGGCATTTTGTGGCATCCTCCATACTTCGGGTCTTCTCAGCAGTCGGACGCGCCTTGGGACGTTTCACGGCTTCATGACGAGGAAGACTACAAGGAAGCCTTGAAAAAGGCTGCGAATCTAGGGATAATGAAACTGGTTAACAACGGGATGGTGTGCGCCGTGGGTCGAGATTATCGTGTGAATGGGAAACGCATTCGGCTCGATGAGTGGTATTTGGAAGTGTTCGATTCGTTAAATCTCGTGGACGTGTGGTCGAGCGAGCCAGACACCGTCCTGCTATTCGAGGTGACAAAATGAAACGAATAGGTATCGTTGGCTGCGCTGGAACCGGCAAATCGGCCTTAGCACGAGTATTGGCCGAAAGACTTGGAGTCCCGCTGTTGGAGTCCAAGCTCATAACGCAGGATATCCTGAACCGGGACGGTTATGATTACGCTTCAGGTATCCAGATAGAGCAGTTTCTGGCCAGCACGGGCCGCCAGAACGAGATTCTGAGGCGAACAATGGAGCAGCAAGAGGCTGAGCAGTTCGTCACGGACAGGACTGTTATCGACTTGGCAGCCTATTCGCTCATCGAAATGCACGGCAGAGACCCGGAGCGCCTCGGAGACATTTTCCATGCATGTAGAAACGCCGTTAAGCGATACACGCATATCATTCTGTGCCCTATCTGTATGGACAGACCAATGGATGACAACCAGAAACGGACTCTCAGTCCGTGGTATCAGCGACTCGTTCACCTCGCGGAAGTCGGCATCATGACTTCGTGGGGTATCGACTATGTTACGGTGGTGTCGGAGGAAACTGCCGAGCGGGCTGCTGAACTCGAAAAAGTTGCGAGTATTTTTTGATATTTGCCTGATTGTGAGGGCTGTTCTGCCGTAAGGCGGGGAATATGAAAGGTGCTGTATGAGTTCTGACGACAAATGGAAGGGACTTTCATATCAGCATTCTCATGAGCCACAAACTAGGGTTGTGGTTCAGAAAGGACAAGAAATGAGCGACAAGGCGAAGAAAGGCTCACAGACGAGCGACAAAGAGTCAGAACCGGCAGAAGAGGCGGTCGTAAACGACGATTTCATTGTGGATGTGCCGGACATTCCGATGCCCGAAGAGGACGTCCAGATTAACGAAGAAGTCAATGACGAGTGTAAAGGCGCGTTCAGGATGGCCTTTGTGGGCACCGGTCAGGGAGGCTCGCGCATCGCCGAATCGTTCTGGAAGCTTGGTTACCGCCGGGTATGCTGTGTCAATACTACCGGGCAAGACCTCAAGGGAATCGACATTCCGGAGTCCAACAAGCTTGTTATGGACATTGGTTCCGGGGGTGCCGGGAAAGACCCGGCCAAGGGCGAGAAAGCCGCGAAGAAGTACTACGAGGACGTATATGACCTGATGCGCCGGAGCTTCGGCAAGAAGTTCGACCGCATCGTCATCTGCGTTGGAGCCGGGGGCGGCACGGGTAGCGGTTCCACGTCCATCCTCATCGAGATTGCTCATGACATCGCGCGCTCGTTCCGCATTGAGGAAGAAGGTGGCAAGACGGCTGTTGGCGTCATCGTGGCGCTCCCGAAGGTGTCTGAGGGGACGAAGGTCAACGAGAATGCTCATGCGCTTCTGGACTCTCTCTTCGGGCAGGTCGGTGCGGGCAACGGCAAGATGGACGGGAGAGCCATCAGCCCGCTCATCCTCGTGGACAACGACCGCATCGAGCGCATTTACCCGAACAGGTCCGTTGCCAAGTTCTGGAACGTGGCCAATAGGTCGATAAGCTCTCTGTTCCACCTCTTCAACAGCATCGCCGTCCAGGACAGCGACTACACCACCTTTGACCGTGCCGACCTTGCCGATTTGCTGTCGGCAGGTGTCGTGACGTTCGGTGCGTGTCCTATCCGGAAATGGGGTGAGCTCACAGACGTCAGCCACGCTATCCGGGACAATCTTCGGAACAACGTACTGGTCGGCGGCTTCGACATGAGTCAGGCTAAGGCCGCCGGATGCGTTTTCATCGGGCATCCGTCCATTTTGGAGAAGGTGCCGCAGGGGCATCTGGAGCACGGGTTCGAGATGTTAACACGTATTATGAGACAGGGTGGCGTTCTGCATCGGGGTATCTACAAGGGCTCCAAGAAGGGTCTCGTGGTGTACTCGATTCTCGGCGAACTGGTACCCCCTGACGAGCGTATGGACGAGATTGCCAGAGTTGGCGGTCTCACGGGAGGCAAGAAATGAGCAGTTACAGGGCAAACGTAACGGACAAGCAGCAGGCCGACATCGAGAGCGCTGCCAACGATTCCGCGATTCGCGTGCAGTCGTTCGACGGCGGTGAAGTCCAGACCGGGCAGACGAAATTCGTCAAAGCCTACGACGGTTCTGCGCAAGCGCCTCAGAGCCGTGGCGGCGGCAATACCAGCGTCGTTCGCCAGTTCGGAAGCAGCCTCGCCATGGGCCAAGGAAACGTCATCGGGCAGCATAACGACAAGCCGTCCCGCTTCGAGACGCCCGGCAAGGCGTAATTTTTTCGCGATTTTTTTGCGAAAAAACCTTCCCGCAGCGTATAATGCGGTGAAGGACATTATGATGAAATTTGGTTTCTACACGGACCTACATCTTGCGGGCAAGAATCCGCGCCATCGCACAGACAACTTCCCGCAGGCTATGCTGGACAAGCTGCGTGAGGTCTACGAGGTAGCTGAGGCTGAAGGGTGCCAGTTTATGGCATTTGGCGGGGATTTCTTCAATAATCACCGCATTTTCAGCTTCAACGTCATCGGGGACGCTCAGGATATCGTGTGCGATACTGACGTGCGCACCTATTCCTGTATCGGAGAGCATGACCTCTACGGGCATTCTCTCAACACATATTCGACTTCGACCTTGGCGTTCTTCCTTCGGCGGTGTGCCCAGATGGAGGTTCTTCACGAGCCGCTTGAGGTTGTGCCCGGTTTCGTTTTGCATGCGAAGCACGAGCCGGAAGACATGTTTGAGGCGATGAAGCGCCCCGTGGACCCGTCCAAGTGCAACATTCTTATCTGCCACGAGCTGATTACGTGTAACCGCGCGCCGTATGAAGTGATTCACACGAGCACTCTTACGCCGTGTCCTTTCGACCTCGTGGTTTCCGGAGACCTGCATGACGGCTACGAGCCGCACGAGGTTGACGGCACATGGTTCTGCAATCCGGGCTCACTGGCGCGTCGGAATATCAATGAGGGACAGCGTGTGCCGAAAATAGCCATCATTGAGATTGAGAAAGGCCAGATTCCCATCATCGAGTATCGGATGTTGAGATGTGCGAAGCCCGGTGATGATGTGTTCGGTGAAAGCGTTGTTGAGGTGGCGAGTTCCGCCGACGCTGTTAACTCCAAGTTCGCCGAGCAGCTCATGAGTTTTGAAGCAGAGGCTGTGGATGTTCACGACCTGATTCAGAAGGTTGCAAGGGCGGTCGGGCTACGGAGACCCGTGGCGGATTATCTTGCTACAAAGAAAGAGAAGACAGCCTAAAGTGGAGGAGGCAGATGAACGACAACGACAAAGACAAAGACAAAGACAAAGACGGTCTTTTCGCCGCATCGGAAGTGGACGAGGACGAGTTCGGCGGCTTCGAGATGCCGGAGTTCGGCTCCGTGGACGATGATGCCGGGGAGGCAGGTGCATCTGCGGCTGGAACGTCGGAACCGATAGAATCGGCAGCTCCGGAGAACGCCGAGACCCCAGCAGCGCCCGTTGAGCCTGCCAAGGACTCAGAGACGCCCTCTGAGCCGAAGCCTGCGCGTAAGCGGAGAAGACCAAGGCTCGTCAAGAAGGGCAAAGTGCCTATGACGAAGAGGCAGAAGGTCGTACGACTGATGATGAGGCGTGCGGGTATTCGCGAGCTCCCTGATATCGACGTGCTTTTGCGCTGCAAGGCCGGAGCGCGTGTGGCCATCAAGGAAATCGGTCTCTTCACGGGCGTCCCCTCGGATGAGGTGTTGGCTGAAATGGCTGCCGAGTGTCCGGTGAAAAACCGGGTGAACCTGAGTGCCGAGCTGACTAAAAACAGAGTGGTTTTCGTCGGGGCGGAGATTCTGACGGCAGGTCGCATGTATCAGCCAATTCAAGTTGCTCGCATCACGGAGGATGGTTCGCTGGAATGCACTAGCGGTCGTCACCGTCTTGCGTTCCTCGCGCTGGTGTACGGGACTGATGCTCAGATTCCGGTGTACGTCGAAGAGATGACTCTCAATGAGGCGCGTGACGCCGTGGTGGTGGCTAATCAGGCGCGTCCGACGAAAGCCATGGAGCGGGCCGAGCACGCCTGTTTACAGGCGGTCAGTGGTGACGTCAGCGCCAAGCAGGAGCAGTTGTTCGCGAGCACTGCCACGACAAAGGCGAAGGCGAGGAAGTACTGCGTATACAGCGTCATGCGTCGCAGCTACCCGGCATCGCTGACCTTCGCGGTGTCTCCGACATCGTCTCGCAAAGACGGCTCGCTGACGACACTTACGAACATCGAGAACTTCTGGAGTGCTGCGCTCGACTGGCACAAGGGCATTTCCCGCGTCGATTTCGATGCAGCCCTTAAGGAATCTGTTTCTTTCCTCAACGAGCTGGCCAAGGAGCTCCAGAAGCAGTCGGGCTTTGACGCGAACCATCACATGGCCGCGATGACGCTCAAGGCTGTCGGCAAATACTATCGGTCGTATCAGGAAATCACCGGCAAGGGTGTGACGCCGTTGGTTGGACTTATCGCCGAGTGTATCGTGAAGATGGGAGAAATCGGGCGTCAGAAATCCGAAAAGACATTTCAGGGGCTCAGCAAGTTCATTCAGGAGAACACGAAGTCCGCGTGATATGTCCCGTAACGGAGAATGGGCGGGGCATATGCTCCGCCTTTCTCTTTTCAGCATGATAATCGTGTGTCACACAGAAGCCCGCGACCCGGAATTTATGGGCAAGTTATGTGCCAATAGTCCTTCTCGTGAAGTGTATGCGCTTCCGTGGGTAGAGACACCTGAAGAGTTGGAGGCCAATACTAAGACTAATGGTGGCAAGCCAAACAGAATGTGGCCCTGTGAAGAAAACCACGAGTTGATGGCAGACGAGTCTGTTGAGATGGACGAGAAGCTCCCCGGTGATGCATTTGGTCGAATGGCACATATTGTTGCGCACGGAGGCATTGCTATCAATGAGGTCATGACGACGCGTGGCTGGAGCCCCTTTTACGGTATGATGTTGGGATGTGGCGGCTCGCGTTGTTTCGCGGTAAACGGCGATACTGTTGACTACTACTTTCCTCAAGCTCCACTCTCGGCCAAGATGTACGCAGCCACGACTGTTCCGGTGATGTTTGAGAACACCGAGTTGTTTGCCGATGCGTCGGGGTGCAAAGATGAGACGGTGGCGGTGATGGTCTCATCCGAGTATATGCCGGGGCTCCCTACCTTTATGCGGTTCTGGAAGATAACATCCGGGCGTGACATGGTGTGCCTCATTGAACCAAAAAGTCTGAGACCTTCCAAAAGTGTGCCGCTTTTCAGGTATAATAAGGGGTACATGATGAACGCGGAAGATTTCATGAGAAAATTCCATGCTGACTGAATTCTACGAAGAGAACGATATCCCGGAAGAAGACCGTCTTGCGGCCACAAAGGACGTTCTCGTTGTGGTTCCGGAGCCTGATTATGACGTGTCAGAGATGGTTGCTGCTCTGGGAATGAACCGTTGTGAAGTTGCCGTGACGTGGCCCAAACCGACAGTCAATCTGCTTGCCGAGATATGTGCTACACGGGCAAAGCTCGTCGTGCAGACTGGAAGACGGTTCTTCCGTAAATTCCCGTTCTTCGAGGACGAGCCGAAGGCGATTGCTCAGAGGGCGCAGGCGGTGAGTCCTGACGTGTTCGTAGGTCTACACCATCATGACGAGTTCAGTCTTCTGGACGGACTGGGGACGGTTAAGAAGCAGATAAAGCTACTTCAGGCTCAGAAGCGGTCGTTCTGTTGCGTGACGAATCACGGTGGCATAGGTGGCTGGGTGCGCCAGTATGATGCCTGCAAGGCCGCAGGAGTGAAGGCTATCTTTGGGATGGAGGCATATGTCTCCAATTATCGTGGCAGTGACCCGGACGTGAAGAGGAAATGCCGCTCTGCGAACCATCTCGTGCTTATCGCCAAGAACGAGACCGGCTTCTACAATCTCATCCGTATCCACAATGATGCCCAGACAAAGGGATTCTATTATAGCCCCAGAACAACATGGTGGGCGTGCCGCCAATGGGGAGAAGGCATCATTGGCTCGTCAGCTTGTATGGCTGGTGAGATTTCGAGACTGTTGATGGCAGATGATTGGAAGCAGGCGGAACGCGTTTACAGGTGCTATCGTGATGC
>JABAHP010005370.1_pt1 | contig 16083 bp, 11 predicted proteins | sample 7062081 | NCBI WGS metagenome assembly JABAHP01 (sample SAMN14534357, study PRJNA622989) | marine sediment metagenome | biome: marine biome [ENVO:00000428]; feature: marine pelagic biome [ENVO:01000023]; material: deep marine sediment [ENVO:00002113] | place: India: Gulf of Kutch | collected...
TCCATGCTGCGTTCCATCATGGTCAGCTCGGCGCCGGCAAGCCAGCCCATGGCGTTCCCGTCGCCAGCGAGGTTGGGGTCGTCGTGGGCGGTGTGGGAGCCCGCCAGCTCGGTGTTAAAGATCCAGATGCGCAGCGGCTGGGCGGTGGCCAAGATCGTGGCTTTGGCCCAAAAGAGGTAGAACTCACCGGTCCGCACGTGCACGCCCGTCGCGCCCACGACTCGGGCGCCCTGCCTGCCCCCTTCGGTGAGCAGCCGCGTGACCATGATATGCTCGCACAACCGGACCCGCTCGCGCTTCAATCCCCGGTATAGCGCGTACTTGACCCCCGCGCCGCCGACCACGCGAATGCAGTTCGGGTCGTCATAGTTGTAGGCAAAGAGCAGCTTGGTCTCTTCATCCCGAAAGTCGGCGCCGGCAAACTCGTCATCGACATCGCGGATGGTCAACCCCATCTCTTCGAGGTCGAGCAGGGCATCCCAGCTCTCCTGGGCCGCGATGTAGCGGAGAAAGCTGACCGCATAGGGGCCGCCAAAGGGACCGCCGCCGGACTCCATCCGCTCCATAGCTTCGTCAGGCGTCGTCTTGGAGCAGGGATTGGTATAGGCGCCACCCCAGTGATCAACCCCGGCGCCCCCCGAGCCGCTGGTGCGGATCGAAGCCTTGTCGACGATGGCCACCGTGGCACCTCTCCTGGCGGCGTGTATGGCCGCGTGGCACCCGGCGATACCCCCGCCGACGATCAGAACGTCTGCTGTGACCTGGTTCACCTTGCCATAGCGCACCGGGTAGGGCCAGTCAGGGGTATGGTCTCCGATCGGTTCCTGGTAGATAGACAATGCGCGATCCCCTCTCAGAGGCTAGACCAATTCGCTGCTCGTCACAGGTAGATAGTCCGCCCCTGTCTCTTTGGGCTTTCCCTCTCGCACAAAAAAGAGGCATACAAGACCCGCGAGCGCCATGCCCGCCCAAAACAGAAACGGAAGGTTCAGATTGAGGGTGGCGAGGCTATTGCCCACAGGCGGGGCCACCAAGCCGCCCAGCCGGGACAGGGTCCCGGATAAACCGATGGCCGTCCCGGCGTAGAGCGCTCCGACGCCGTCCAGCTCGGTGAGCATGGTCATATAGATGGCCATAAACCCATCGCGCACCAGGCCGGCCAGGATCACCGAGGCCCAGACCAGCGGGCCCGGCACAACGGCCAGCGAACCAATGCCGACGGCGACCATCAGTGTGGCTATGATCATGAGTCTCTTCCGCGAGCCAAGCCTGTCCGAGAGCAAGGCGATCGGAAAGACCATGAGCAGGCTCATGGCATGGAAAGTCGCCAGTGCCCCATCGGCTTGGGGCCCAGGCCATCCGATCTCCCGGAGGTAGAGGGGCAGGTAGCCCAGGGCACCCTGGATGCAGCCGCCGATGCCCAGCATGGCCAGGCCCAGAATCCACACGTTCTTGAGACGTACCACGTGTGAAAAGGCATGTCGAATAGATGTGGTACTGCCCACCCCGGCAGCCGACTCGCGAGTGGGCGCCGGGCGGGACAGCGCCCAGGGAATACTCATGAGCACAGCCACTACCCCGTAGAAAACCATCACGTACTGCCAACCGCCGAGAAGGGGGGACAGCAAGGTGGCGCTGACCATCGCCCCGGTCATGAACCCGAACGCCATCCCACCAGCGACGAAGCCGTTGGCCAGTCCCAGGTGCCGGTCCGAGAACCAGACACCGCAGGCCTTGTGTAGCGACAGGGGTATGATTGGGCCCAGCAGTCCCCCCAGGAACACAGTCGCGCCCAGGGTCACAAAGTCGGTGGAGAACGCCCTCAGAGCCCCTGCAATCCCGATGAGCACGCAGCTCACTGCCAGCGTCCGGCGAGTGCCGAACTTGTCACCGATGGTGCCCGCTGCCAGTCCCGTAAAGAGGCCGGCCAGAGAGCCGGTGCCCCAGATCGCGCCGATCTCTACAATGGTCAGGCCGATGTCGTCCGATATCTCGGCAAACAGGACTGGCATGCTCATGGCGGGCATGGCAACCACCAGGGTGGCGGTCAGCCCGGCCAGGACCATCACAAACCACTTGTATTTTGAGTTGTTCTCTGTCTCGCTATTTGTAGGCAAAAGTCTGCTGCTTTCTCGTCACCATCCAGGACCCCTGCCAATTCCAGGCTTCCAGAGCCGCTTGTGTATGGGATGATGACTGCACCAGAGGCAGGCTCCCCAGATCGGTCAGACCTGGGGGGAGGTGCCTTGGTCCGAGTATTCGAGCATGGTGCGGGCCAGCCTCTCCATCATCTCGGCGCGCAGTTGCCGTCCCTCCGGCTTGTCAAAGAGATTGTTCATCTCGTCGGGATCGTTTACGAGGTCATACAGCTCGGCGTTCTCGATGCCGCCATAGATGGTCAGTCGCGCCTTGTCGGTGAGCAGGGTGCGCAGGGCGTAGGGACGGTTCAGGCCCATCACGTCCACGGGCATCTCTTCCTCGATCAGCACCGCGTCGCGTACCTTGCCCGAGGGCTTTTCCAGGAGAGGCTTCAAGCTGACCCCCTGCATACCGCCGAACTCGGGCTGAGAAGCCAGGTCCAGCACCGTGTGCGGAAGGTCGAGTAGGCTAACCATCGACTCGCAGCGAGCCGGGGGTACACCCGGGGCGCGGATGACCAGCGGCACCCGGATCACGCCCTGGTAGTGGATAGCGTGCTTGAGCATGATGCCATGATCGCCAAACATGTCGGCGTGATCGCTGACAAAGACCACCACCGTCGACTCGTCCAGTTCCAGGCGCTCCAACGCGGCCAGTATCTGGCCCACACCCTTGTCCAGCAGGGTAATGGTTCCGTATTCGACCGCCGTCGCGTGCTTGACCTGGTCCTCGGTTATGCCAAAGGGGAAAGGGCCGCGCCAGTCCACACCCCGGCCCTCGATCAGCTTCTTGAAGTGGGGCATGGTGTCCTCGTGTGGGTTGTGGAAAGTGTCAGGAACCGGGATCGAATCGGGGTCGTACATGTCCCAGTACTCTCCCGGCGCCGCAAAGGGATGGTGAGGATCGGGGTAGGAGGCCCAAACGCAGAAGGGACGGCCTTCCTCCTTTGCCTTCTCCAGATATTCGACGGTGCGCATGGAGATGTAAGAGGTATGGAACAGTTCCTCCGGCACGTTTGACTTGTAGACCTGCTGGCTCCAGCCCTCATAGCTTTCCAGGGCATTGCCGGGCCTGCCAAGCTGCTCGACATCGATACCCTGTTCCTTCAGCCAGTGGAAATAGTGCCCGCTGGGCCGGTCCTCGTGTCCCACCACAAAATCGACGTGATCGAAGCCGTAAAAGTCCTCCGGCACGTCGACCCATTCCTCCAGGTAGCGGCTGCCTCTTTCCCACCGGTCCCAGCCTTCGGGCCAGTCGGGCTTGGTCGCCCCTTCACCTTCAGGTGGCGGGAACATCTTGGGCGGCGTGGCGCCCCTGGGAGGGGGCGGGCCGTCCATGTCGGGCGGCTTGTCAAACATCTCCTGGATNNCCGCCGTGCATCGACGGCATGCGGCCGGTCAGGATCGAGCGCCGGCAGGGGCCGCAGATGGGATTGGGGACGTAGGCGCGATCAAAGACCACGCCCTCCGACGCCAGCCGGTCCAGGTTGGGCGTCTGCACGATATCGTTGCCGCCGAACCCAACGTGGTCGGCGCGCAGTTGGTCCAAGATGATAAAGAGAAAGTTCAGTTGCTCCATGCCTTTTGCCTCGCTGCAAGGTTCTGATCCCACCCGGAAAGCCGTGCTTGCAGCACAGCCGGGCAAAGATCACTAAGGAGTGACCTCCATCAGGTCCTCGCCAAAGATGATCTCCCCGCCATAGATCTTGCCCATCTCCCGCAGGTTAGCCTCGACGTCGATTTCCCCCGGGGTAAAGTGGGTCAGCGCCATCTTTTTGGCATTCGCCTTGGCGGCCATGGTGGCGACCTCTTGCAGGGTGCCGTGGGCCCGGATGAAACCCTCGCCCATCTTGACCGGCGGTGGGCGGCGCGGACCGCGCCCCTCTTTGATGACTCCCCCCGAATCCATGACCAGCACGTCGGCGTCCTGGGCCAGCCGGACCAGGTCGTCAGAATAGGACAGATCCCCGGATATGACGATGGAACTGCTGCCCAGGTCAAAGCGGTAGGCCAGGGTATAGGCAGTGTGAGGGACCTCGGTCGCCGTGATCCGGACGCCGTTGATCTTTAGTTCGTTGTCGCCCTCGAGCTCGGTGATCTCAACGTTGGTGAACATGCCATCGAGGGACGAACCGGTCAGCCGGGCGCGGTACTCGAGGTCCTTTTTGTAGAAACTCAGCAAAAAGTCGTGGAGCGCCTTTGTCTTTGGCGGGCCGACCAGGTTCGCATGCCGCCTGCCCTGCAGCCAGGCAAGAACCGAGATTGGGAGGTATTCCTCGTTGTGATCCAGGTGGTGATGGGTGAACATCATGGTTTCGATGTCGTGAAAGGCGATTCCCGCCTCGATCAACCTCACCTGGGTGCCGTTGCCCATGTCCACGAGAAAGTACTGCCCCTCAGCCTGGATCAGGGCGCTGGGGCCGGATCTGCGAGGATTGTATTCAGGACAGCCGGTCCCGATCAGGACGACGCTAAAGCTGGCTGCGTGCTCGAACGTTGTGACAAATCTTCTGGGATCATGTGGTCTTCTTGGACCTTTGGGCATAGCGCGCTCTCCTGCCGTTGAAATCGCTCTCTTGACCGCCGCCAACGGACCTAGGACTTGACCGCCGAGGTCTCGTCCGTGTCAACGTCAGCCTCTCCCTCGTCGGCCGAATTTTCGGTGAAGACACAACCGTCCATGGTGACGGTCACGTGGTAGTCATTGGACATGCCGCCGCCACCCTTGTTCGCGTGATTTCCAGTAAAGATGCACTTGACTACAGCCGGGTTTCCGCCGTCGCTGTTTGCCATGCCGCCACCGCGAAGGGCGGCCGAGTTTCCGACAAACGTGCAGCGCTCAAAGCGGGTACTGACAATGCCCAGTTGGGCAGCCACGCTTTCCAGGAATGCACCACCGCCATGGCCTCCCGAGACATTGCGCTCGAAGGAGCAATCCGTAACCTGGGGGGCGGAGCCATAATCGATCTGCAACGCGCCGCCGCGCCAACGGGCCATATTGTCGAGAAAGCGGCAACCGGCTATTTCTGGGGAGGCGCCGACGCGATTGACCATTGCACCGCCCTTGCCCGCGCTGTTCTTCTCAAAGGTGCAGTTGGTTATCACCGGGGCAGAGAGGTTGTAGTTGTACATGGCCCCGCCCTCGGCGCCCTGGTTCTGCCTGAAGGTGCAGTTAGCTACCGTGGGGGATGCGCCGTTATAGTTGATCATGCCCCCGCCATGATTGTACGGCCCGGCGCCGTTGGCATTGCCACCGGTGATGGTGAAGCCGTCGATGATCGAGCCTTCCGCACCCACGACCACGTGATAGGAGTTCTCTCTGGTATCGCGGCCGACCTCGCCGCTCAGCACCGTCTCGTTGCTGATCCAGTCGCGCTGATCCCGTTCGGTCTCTGCACCGGCGAACCCCCCGTACAGCGCCAGGCCCGATTTGAGCATGAAAGAAGCCCGGCGATCGGCAGACGCCGTAGGCAGGTAGGTGCCTTTGGCCACCCAGACCTCCTTGGCCCGGGTGTAGGCGTCATTCAAGCCCACCTGCAGATCGGTGTAGGCCGTGGCCCAAGAGTTGCCATCCCAGGGCCCCTCGACGTTGGCGGCATTGACGTACACCACATCGATCAGCGCCTCGCCCGCAGAATCCGACTGCCGCTCGTAAGCGCCCAGGTCGACCGGGGCGCGGAACTCGGCGTGGGCGCCGGGGGGAGGAAGGGGCTCGCCCTTGGGATAGTAGGGAGCCCGGGATAGCAGGCCGTTGGGGCTTCCCTTGTCGTCGTAACGGGGAAACCCGTCCCTGTCTTGGGGCGGAGCGACCGTACCGTCGCCAGCGTCCACACAGGGGGACCCAGGCCCCAAGCGGTAGTCGCCGGCATCCCGGTCCACGAACAGCGGATCGGCGTCCATGTTTCCCTCGCCTTCATAGCCGCCCTGCACACAGGAGTAGGTCACAACCGGGACGCAGTGATGCCAATTGCCGATCTGACGGTCGTCGCTGATGGCCCGATTTCCCCAGAAGATGCAATTGGTGACGATGGGATTGTTGCCCGTATTGGTGGGCCCGGTGCCGTTGTACAGGCCGCCAAACATATCCCGTCCATAGTTGTCCACAAAGGTGCAGTTGGTGAGGGTTGGGCAGGACATGCCGTCATTGGCCATGCCGCCACCCTTTTGGGCCGTGTTGCGGGCAAAGACGCAGTTGACCAGGGTGGGCGAGCAGTCAAAATCGTTGTACATTCCGCCGCCCTTGCCATCGCAGACGTTGTCGATGAAGGTGCAATCGATGAATGTAGGGTGGGTCATCAGGTCGTTGCTGACCGCACCCCCTCGGCCCACGGCATAATTGCGGGCAAAGGTGCAGTTGATGACGGTGGGCGTGGGTTGGACACCGTCCGGGGGCCAGGTCTTGGTGGCGATATTGTACATGCCAGCCCCTTTGGCTGCCACGTTATCGCTGATGGTACAATTGCGGACAACGGTAGTGCACTGAAAGTTGAGCACCGCGGCTCCCGTCCCGCGACCTCGCCCCTCCAGCAGGATCTCGGGTGTCATGTGGTGGGCGCGGGGTCCCCCAGGTAGATTGTAGCCGTCCCGTATGGTGAACCCGTCGATGACGGCATCGTCAGCGCCGATCACGACGTGGAGCGAACTCTGCGTCCGGTCCTCGCCATCCGTGATATCGCCGCTGAGCACGGTCTCGTGTGCGACCCAGTTGCGCCGGTCTCGCTCTGTCTCGGTCCCCTCGAAACCCCCGTAGAGGCCCACTCTTGGCTTTAGCCGGATCGCCTGCGACCGGTCCTTTGTGTCGGTGGGTTTGTAGAGCCCTTTGGCAACCCAGACCTCACCACCGCCGGCTTCAGCGGCGGCATCCAGGCCTTCCTGTACCGTGCGGTACGGGGTAGCCCAGGATTGCCCATCCCAGGGGCCAAAACCGTTGTCGCCATTGACATACACAACTGTGCTTTCCATACTTTCTCCTCTGTGCCCGCGATCGCCACCTGCCATCATCTGCCAGAAGGCATGGTCTCGCGGTTTGTCTACAAGGAAGCGCTATCTTTTGCCAAAGTACTCCCTGACCTCTTCCTCGGTCCTAAAGTCAGCTTCACCGCACCTGTCAAAATGCAGTACCTCGGACAGTTCCCTCAGCTTTTTGGGAGGAGGTTGGAAATCGGAATGGCCGAGAGCCATCAGGTCGTAGGCCAGGAATCCCTCCGGGATGCCCAGGAGTTCCCTGATTTTCACCTCAACGGCAGGTGATGACACCGCCGATACCCACTTGCTCTTCAGTCCCAGGCTCGCCGCCGCGAGATGCATGTACTGGTAGGCTATGGCCAGGGAGGACAGGAAAGTAGACTGCCACCTCCGGTCATCGTGTTGCATCCCCGGGGGGCCAAAGTCCCGAACCCTTGTATCTCCCCACAAAATGATGAACACCGGCGCCGTCTTGAAGCCCATCGGATCCTTCCTCCCGAGGCCAGGCCCTGGTCTCGGAGGGGGAGGGCCTCCGGGTTTGGGTCCCGGGGGACGCCCGTGTTCCGCGATAGCGGCGGCTATGCTCTCCCGCAATTCCTGGTCCTTGACCACCACAAATTCCCACGGCTGGCTGTTAAAGCCCGAAGGCGCGTAGCGGGCGGCGTCGACGATCCTGGCGATGTCCTCGTCGGACACCGGATCGGGCAGAAACTGCCAGTAGCTGCGCCTGTTCTTGGCCAGCTCCAAAAAACTCTTGTATTCCATCATCCAGTCCCCTCTGCCAGTTTGCGTACCCGGCACATCTGGGTTTTGAACGGGTATCCTAGGCCTGACTTGCCGGTCCACCCCGAAGGGAGCAGCAGGTTGATATTCGACTCCCAGGCCCCAAACAGGCTGGGCTCGGGACCGGCCTTTTCGGGGAACCACCAACCGTGCTGGGCGCTGACCACGCGCGGATCGAGGCCCTCCGTGAGCTTGGCCCGTTGCCTGCAGCGGCCGTATTGGTTCTCGACGATAATCCAGTCCCCATCCTCGATGTTCAGCGCTGCCGCCGTCTGCGGGTTGATCTCTGTGATCGGATCAGGGTTCATGCGCCGCAGGGATGGGATCTGGCGATGTTCGGAGTGAAAGTAACCCCGCACCCTGGCCCCGGTGGTCAGCACCAGGGGATACTCCTCAGCCACGTCCGGCGTGCTCACCGGGCTCTCGGGCGGCTCCTCAAAGTAGGGAAGGGGATCCAAGCCACATCGCTCAAGGACCGTCGAATACAACTCGATCTTGCCGGTTGGGGTGTCAAAGCCTGGTTTCCCGTCGGATCGCAGTTGCCCCTTTTCGTGCTTCCGATACTCGAACCGATCAAAGAGATAGCCCAGTTCTCGCAACTCCTCAAACGTGACCTGGGTCCCTTTGAGCATGGCGTCAAACATCTCGCCCACGTTTTCCCAAGGCCACGCCTCGGGGTTCAGACGCCGGCCCAACTCCAGGTTGATCTCCATGTCCGAGCGGCACTCGCCGAGAGGCTCGATCGCCTTGTTGATCGTCCCGGTGCATGTCACGCCTCCCAGGGGCAGGTACACGCCGTCCCGCTCCGGGTAGGTAGCCGCGGGCAGCACATAGTCTGCAAAGGCCATGGCCGTCGGGGTCATGAACAGATCGACGACCACGTTCAGGTCCATCTTTTTGAACGCATCGTACGTCCGCCGCGGATCGGCCACCCCACAGGCAAAGGTGTTGGTGCTCTGGAGCCAGGCCGCCCGTATGGGATAAGGCTCCCCCGACAGCATCTGGTCGATGAGCATTTCGCCGGGAATGAACTCCATCCAGTCGATGAGGGGGAAGCGGCCCAGGCCGATCTTTTTCTGTTTCTGCTCGTCGCTGAGGAGGTCGAGACCCCAATCGAACAGGTGGCCCATGCCAAAGAGCTGTCCCCGGATGATGTTGCCCCCGGGCACGTCCAGGTTGCCGGTGATGGCCATCAGGGACGTGATGGCCTGCAGCGTTGGCAGGCACTCTTTGCTGTGGTCGAGCGCCACGCCCCACTGAATCGCAGCTGGCTTGGTCGTGGCATAGAAGCGGGCCGCATCTACGATCTGCTGCCTCGGGATCCAGGTGATCTCTGCGACAACTTGCGGGGGGTATGCTTGCACGCGATCTTTGAGTTCATCGAACCCGTGGGTCCATTGTTCAACGAAAGCTGCGTCGTAGAGGTTCTCATTGATGATCACGTGCAGCATACCCATCGCAAGCGCCGCGTCGGTGCCCGGCCTGACCTGCAACCAGTGCCCGGCCTTTGCCGCGGGCCAGGTCTTTCTCGGATCGACGACGACGAGTTCCGTCCCCTGCTTCATGCAGTCGACAACCCACTGCCCCAGGAAGCCATCGGGGCTGGTGACAATCGGTTCGTTGCCCCAGACGATCATACACTCCGGGGGCTGCCATTCGGGGTAGTCGTAGCGTTCCGGGTAGGCCTGGGCGCAGTCGGCGACCGCCAGGTCGCCAAAGAGGGCAGCCATGGTCGTCACCTTGGGAAAGAAGCAGGCATTGCCGTGCAGCGGCCCAAAGATGAGTTTATTGCGGCTGCCAAAGCTGTAGGCCAACCGCGAGTGGTAAGAGATGACGTCCCGGCCCGTACCCTGGCAAAAGACGACCGACTCTGCGCCTGACTCCGCTTTGATCTCCTCGAGCCTGAGGGCGATTGCATCCAGTGCCTCATCCCAGGTGATGCGCTGCCACTTGCCCTCCCCCCGCTCGCCGGCGCGCTTCACTGGGTATTGGAGCCGGCCAGGGTGGTACACGACTTCGGGCAGCACGGCGCAGCGGGGGCAAAGTCGGCCGCGGTTTAGTGGAAACTCTGGGTCGCCCTGCACCTTGACCAGCCTGCCATCGCGGACGTGGAGGAGGACGCCACAGCCATTGTGGCACCCCGGCGCTGTGCGGGCAATGCTCCGCACGACCTGCGTATCCCCCTCCCGCCACGTCCACTTGTTGCTCATGCCGGGACTAGTCCACCATCTCCACGCTCATGGCGACTGCCTCTCCACCACCCAAGCACAGGCTGGCGATGCCGGTCTTGAGGCCCCTCTGCCGGAGGGCATAGAGCAGGGTAACCAATACGCGGGTACCACTACAGCCGATGGGGTGCCCCAGGGCGATGGCCCCACCGTTCACGTTGACCTTGTCCCAGTCCCAGCCCTCATCGGCCAGGATCTTGCCGTCGCCCAGGCACTGGGCGGCAAAGGCCTCGTTGAGTTCAAAGAGGTCATAGTCGGCCAGCGTCGTGCCGTTCTTCTGCATGAGGTTACGCAGGGCAAAGGCGGGCGCGGTAAAGATCTCGATCGGCTCGACCGCGCCGTAGGCATAGCCGGTAATGCGGGCCAGGGGCCGGACCTCCAGCTCGTCGGCCTTGGCCTGGCTCATGACCACCACGGCTGCCGCGCCGTCGGTGATGGCCGAGGCGTTTCCGGCGGTGACGGAACCGTCCCTCTTGAAGACTGGGCGCAGTCTCGCCAGCTTTTCCAGGGAGCTATCCCGGCGCGGGGTCTCGTCGGTGTCAAAGACGAGGGGGGCGCGCTTGCGTTGGGGTATCTCAATAGGGACGATCTCGTCCGCGAACCGTCCCGCGTCCTGGGCCGCTACCGCTTTCTGGTGGCTCTCCAGGGCAAACTGGTCCTGCTCCTCGCGGCTGACGCCATACTCATCGGCGATCCACTCAGCAGCCAGGCCCATATGCTGGTCCTCAAAGGCACACCACAGGCCATCATGCACGCAGGCATCCAATAACTCGCCATGGCCCAGGCGGTAGCCCGCGCGTCCCTGCTGCAGCAGATATGGGGCCTGGTTCATGTTTTCCATGCCACCGGCGACATAGATATCGCCGTCGCCGGCCTTGACCAGGCCTGCGGCCATCATCGCCGTCTTGAGGCCGGAGCCGCAGACCTTGTTCAAGGTGACGGCGCCCACGTGGGCGGGAATGCCGGCCTTGATGGAGGCCTGGCGCGCTGGCGCCTGTCCCAGGCCCGCCGGCACCACGGAGCCCATGAAAACCTCGTCGATGACGCCGGGGTCGATCCCGGCGCGCTCCACGGCGGCGCGGATGGCGACCGCGCCCAGTTCGGTTGCGGGCGTCTTGGACAGGGTGCCGCCAAAACTTCCAATGGCCGTTCTGGCGGCGCTAACGATTACGGGAGTCCGTTCTTTCGACACTGATTCTGCTCCTTTGTATCTTGTTAGGGTTAGTGGGCATAGTATCTGAGACAAGCCACCTGATGGCTCGTGCTGATACCTACTTCTTGGAGTTCTGGCACAGAGACCCGGCACTCGTCCGTGCAGTTTGGGCAGCGGGGGTGGAAACCGCAGCCGGTGGGTGGATCCAGCGGGCTGGGTACCTCTCCCTTCAGCATCAACCGGGTCCGGGTCTCCTCGGTGAACGGGTCAGGGATGGGCACCGCAGAGAGCAACGCCTTGGTATAGGAGTGTTTGGGATCCTCGTAGAGGGTCTCGGCATCTGCTATCTCTACGATGCGGCCCAGGTACATGACCGCGATCCGGTCGCTGATGTGGCGCACAACCGAAAGGTCGTGGGCCACAAACAGATAGGTTAGCCCCAGTTTTTCCTGGAGGTCTTGCAGCAAGTTGATGATCTGCGCCTGGATAGAGACGTCGAGGGCCGAAATCGGCTCATCGCACACGATCAGGGAGGGGTCGCAGGCCAGGGCCCGGGCCACGGCGAGGCGCTGGCGCTGTCCGCCGCTAAACTCGTGCGGCACGCGATCCTGCATCGAGGGTTCCAGGCCCACTGTGCGAAAGAGGTAGTCCACCCGGTCACGGTACTCTGCCCGGCTGCTGACCAGGTTCTGGATCTTGAGCGGCTCGCCCACGATGCTGCCCGCGGTTTGGCGCGGGTCGAGGGAACCGGCAGGGTCCTGGAAGACGAGGGACATCTTGCGGCGGAGGGGCTTGATCTTGCGCTCTGGCAGCGAGGCGATTTCCTGGCCCTCGAACCAGACCTCGCCAGCCGTAGGCTCGTAGAGCCGCAACACGCAGCGGCCCGTGGTGGTCTTGCCGCACCCGCTTTCGCCAACCAGGCCCAGCGTCTCTCCCCGGCGCACCGTGAAGCTGATCCCATCGAGCGCCTTGACCTCGCCGACCTGTCGCCGCGTGATTCCCCGGAGGATGGGGAAATACATCTTCAGGTCCTTGACATCCAGGACCAGATCGTCGTCCGATACAGTTACCTTGCGTTCTTGCTCGACCGGCGCCTCGCTGGCACGGGCCTGCGCGGCCTGAACGTTCCGCGCGGCAACCGAAATCTCTGTGCTATCCAATTGCAGACGCTCGGCATAACAGGCGACTGTGTGCCCCACGCCCACTGGGGCCAGCTCGGGCCAGGGTTCCCGGGCGCAGCGTTCAAGGCTGTAGGGACACCTAGGCAGGAAGGCACACGTTGGGGGCATCTGGATCAGGTTGGGCGGCAGGCCGACGATAGGCACTAGTTTCCTTCCCCGTTCCTCGTCCAGCCTGGGCACCGCCCTTAGCAGGGCCATGGTGTAGGGGTGGCGAGGGTTGCCAAAGATCTCTTTGGTGGGGCCGGCCTCGACGATGCGGCCGGCATACATCACATAGATCCGGTCAGCATAGCGAGCCACGACGCCCAGGTTGTGGGTGACGATGACCAACGAAGCCTGAAAGCGCTCGACCATGTCCTTCATCAACTCCAGGATCTGGGCCTGGATCGTCACGTCCAGGGCGGTGGTCGGCTCGTCGGCGATCAGCAGTCTGGGATTGCAGGAGAGCGCCATGGCGATCATCACCCGCTGGCGCATGCCGCCGCTAAAGTTGTGCGGATAGTCCTCCAAGCGCTCCTCCGCGGCGGGAATCCCCACCATTCCCAGCAACTCGATCGCCTTTTCCCGGGACGCTTGACCATCCAGACCGAGGTGCAGCTCCATCGCCTCGGAGAGCTGCCGGCCGATGGTCATCGTCGGGTTGAGCGAGGTCATGGGCTCCTGGAAGATCATGGCGATCTTGCCGCCGCGGATGTCGCGCATGGCGCGACCGTTCTTTTCGAACTGGAGCAGGTCCTGCCCCTCGAAGAGAACCTGGCCGCTGGCGATCCTGCCGGGTGGAGTTGGGATCAATTGCATGGTCGAGAGCTGGCTGACCGATTTGCCACAGCCGCTCTCGCCCACCAGGCCCACGATCTCGCGCTCATCGATTTGATAGGAAACCCCATCCACCGCTTTGACCAAGCCTTGCTCGGTGTTAAATTGGGTCTTTAGGTCCTTGACTTCAAGCAGGGTCGACATATGATCTCCCTCTTTGGTCGTCGCTGTTCACCAACAGCCGCTACAGTGTCCCTCTGAGCCTTGGATCCAGGGCATCTCTCAGGCCATCGCCCACCATGTTAAAGGCGAACACGGTGAGCATGATGGCCACGCCGGGCGCTATCGACAGCCACGGCGAGGTCAACAGATAGCGATAGCCGTCGCTCACCATGGCCCCCCAGGCGCAACCGGGCGGCCTGATGCCAACGCCGAGAAAGCTGAGGCCCGCCTCGGCCAGGATGGCGCCGCCTATCATCATGGTCATGAGCACGATCAGTGGCGGAAAGCAGTTCGGCGCTACGTGCTGGATCATCGTGCGCAGGTCGCTGGCGCCGATGGCCCGCGCAAAGGCGACATAGTCGTGCTCCTTGATGGCGAGAGCCTGGGCGCACATGAGCCGGGCATACGGGGGGATCATGCTGACACCAAGGGCGATCACGATATTGGTCAGCCCGCTTCCCAGCAAGGCAGCAATGGTGAGGGCCAGGAGTATCATGGGGATGGCCATCATGGCGTCTATGAATCTCATGATCAGCATGTTTGGTATGCCCCCGAAATAGCCGGCGACAAGGCCCAGCCCCATGCCGACGATGGCAGCCAGCCCGACGGCCACGATGCCCACGACGAGGGAGGTTCGCGACCCATAGATGATACGGCTTAGCTGGTCCCTGCCGAGGGTATCGGTACCCAGCAAATGCTCGCGGTTAGGCGCGACACGCACCTTCTTCAGATCGGTCTTGTACGGATCGTAGGGAGCTATCACCGGGGCAAGAACAGCCACCACGATCAGGATCGCGATGATTGCCAGCCCAAAGGCGACCACTTTGCGGCGCAGGAACACCTTCCAGAAGCGCTTCCACTCGCTCACGCGTGGGGGCGATTCCGAGAACTCGGCGGCGTATGCAGCATTCGATTCCATTTCGCTTGCCTCCTCTCGATGGGTCCCTGCTACTGGTGACGGATCCGGGGGTCGATCCAGCCGTAGGACACGTCCACCAGGAAATTCGTAACGACGATAATGACAGAGATCACCAGGACGATGCCTTGAACAATGGCATAATCCTGGCTAAACAGGGCCTCCGTGGCAAGCCGTCCCATGCCGGGTATGTTGAACACGTTCTCGATGAGCACCGCGCCACCGAACAGTCGCGGGATGGTCATGATACCCAGGGTCACGACCGGGATCAGTCCATTCCTCACAGCGTGCCGAAAGATTACGCTGCGCTCGCTCAGACCCTTGGCCCAGGCGGTCCGGATATAGTCCTGCCTCGTGGTCTCGAGCATTGCCGAGCGAGTCTGGCGCGTGGAACCGGCCATGGGCGGCAGGGCCATGCAGAACACGGGCATGATGATCTGGTGGAGGCTCTTGCCAAGGTCCTCCGTGGGGGAAGTGTATCCCTGGATGGGAAACCACCCGAGCTTTAGCCCCAGGAAGTAGATCATCAGGATGCCCAACCAAAAGATGGGCACAGTGATGCCGATATTTGCGAGGAAGGTCAGCACCGTGTCCTGCCATTTGTTGTGCCTGACAGCGCAGATCACGCCGGCGGGCAGGCCAAAGAGATGGGCCACGATCCAGGCCGTGACACCCAGGTACAGCGTGACCGGCAGCGCCCTGGCTATCTCGTCTTTGACCTCGGTCCCCAAAAAGATCGACTCCCCCAGGTCGCCCTGTAGGACGCCGCCCACCCAGTCCACATACTGCACGATGATGGGCCGGTCGGTCCCGTACTCGCGCCGGAGGGCATCGATCTCCTCCTGCGAGGTGATCCTGCTCCACTCGTCCTGGCTGACGTACACCAGGATCGGGTCGCCAGGGAGCAGGCGCATCAACGCAAACACGATGAACGTCACCAACAGGAGCACGACGACTGCCTGTACAGCCCGGCGTAGAACAAATCCCGCCATACCATGCCTCCACTATCTACTCTCTGTTGCTCTGCTGACGAGAGCCCTCCGACCGAGCTCCCGCCAGCAGCCTGGCCAAAGGCCGCGGTGGATCAGCCACCGCGCGCTGCCCATCAGTCACACAGGTATGCCTTCTGGCCCCGGTCGTCCTAAATCAGCTCGCTGGCGACGCACGCCGGGTGGTCCCAGCAGTTCTGGGAACCAATGCCTGGGAGACTGAAGCGAACACCGTCCGGCAATCCGGTTCAGCCTGCGAAATTGGATCCTGCTCAGTCCGGGTTGATAACCTGATCCTCAGGGATAAAGGGCATCGTGTCACGCCAGTGGATACCCGAGTAGTCAGGTCTGCCTTCCATGAACATGCGCGGGTGCGGTACAGGCAGCTTCCACAGGCGGGCCGCATTGCCGCCCAAGATCAGGTTGATCTCGTCCTGCGTCACATAGTCCCTCAACCTATCGATCTGGTGCAAGCCCCAGCCCCACCAGTCAACCTGGTAGCCGGGGACCGGGGGCCAGCGCTTCATGGCCGTCGAAAAGCTGGACGGTTGCTTGCCCGGCTGGGCGACGATGTATTGCGGGACGTGCCCATAGTCGCTGCCCCACAGAAGCTGGTAAGGCCCGATGTTGGGGTCTTCGAGGGCCAGACGGTAGTACTCCCAGGGCCAGGTACCTGTCTCTAGGAAGACGTTTCGCTTCCCCATTGGGAAGCCCGCCACGGCCAGAGCTTTCTTGATCGGACGCTCCCCTTC
>JABAHP010000538.1_pt1 | contig 16075 bp, 16 predicted proteins | sample 7062081 | NCBI WGS metagenome assembly JABAHP01 (sample SAMN14534357, study PRJNA622989) | marine sediment metagenome | biome: marine biome [ENVO:00000428]; feature: marine pelagic biome [ENVO:01000023]; material: deep marine sediment [ENVO:00002113] | place: India: Gulf of Kutch | collected...
TTGAAATAGTGGGTAAAAACTAATATTTTTTTTTGAAAAAATATAATATATCATAAATTAAAAGAAATGTCAAAATTAAAAATATTTGGATAGAAAAATACAAACAAAGGTGTAAATGTAATTGTCTATTAGAAGAACAGAGATACAAAAATTAAAGACTGGACAATATATCATGGTAGATGAAGAACCATGCATTATTAAAGCTACTGAAAGATCAAAATCAGGAAAACACGGACATGCGAAAGTCCGTGTTGTTTGTGTAGGCATGTTTGACAATAACAAACGCTCACTTACAATACCGAGTGGTCATATGGTTGAAGTGCCAGAGATCACGAAAGGAAATGCACAAATAAACTTTATTGAAGATGCCTCAATTAACGTCATGGATATAGAATCATATGAGTCATTAGACGTAGATTGGCCACAAGATGAAGACTTAAAGAAAAAATTAAAGGAACTTCAAGCTAATCCAGATAGTATCTCATCAACTCAGGTAGAATATTGGCAATTAGCAGGTAAAACTCTCATAAATAGAGTTTTCAGTAGTTAATCTTATAGGTCAGTTTTATCATAAACTTAAATATCCATTATTTTTTTAAATTATATCAATATTAATTATAAGCATAATAGAAAATCCTAGGGTTATGGAGAAAAAACCAATAGCTTTAGCTTGTAGATTGGATTCAGAAAGAGCAATTAAATTAACAAGAAGGCTTTTTGAATATTTAGTTCAAAAAGGTGAAATAGTTTATCTGGAAACAAGAATAGCTCCTAAAATTTTTCCACATAATAGTATGGATTTAGGTGAAATGAATAGCGAAAGCATAAAATTCATTGTGATTGTTGGAGGAGATGGTTCAATATTAAGAGTTGCTAGTACTTTACCTCAACAAAACCCTCCTCCTATTTTAGGAGTTAATGTAGGTTCTATTGGATTTCTAGACGAGTCAAGTGGAAGAACAATATTTAAAGATTTAACTAAGGTTTTAAATGGTGATTTCAAATTAGAAACATGTTCTAAAATTACTGCTTTTATCGTGAAAAATTCTGGAGAAATCAAATTGAGTAATGCTTTGAATGAGGTTTTAATTGTCTCGACAAAAAGTTCCAAAGTTTTACAGGTATCAATTCGAATTGATGGAGTTTTCTTAAATCGAAGCTACTTAGATGGAGTAATAATTTCTACGCCAACTGGATCTACAGCTTATAATTTAAGTGCAGGTGGAGCAATTGTATACCCTAATATGGAAACCATGCAAATAACCCCTTTAAATAGCTTTGCAGGATCAGGTTTAAAACCAATAATAGTGCCTATTGATTCTGAAATTGAAATTCAGTTAATAAGACCACGATTGGATGCTAAAATCGTAATTGATGGACAACAGATAATTAGAAGAATTGCTCCTAATACTAAAATAAGAATTCGTAAAGCAAATTCTCATAATCAATTTATTCGGTTTTCTGGAAGTTATTATAATCGATTAAGAAAAAAAATTATTGGTACTGTTAGAAGAGTACCTATTGATGATTCTCCAGAAGTATAATTTTTTAGTAAAAAAATTGAAGTTTCCTACTAATCTAAACCGAAGTCAAAAAAGTGAGAGAAAAAGTCTTGATTTTTATATTTGACACTAATATTTTCCTAACTGGAATTGATTTTAATGTAATCGAAGGAGTCATTTATACAACTCCCTCTGCAATTGAGGAAGTAAATGATAGTAGATATAGAGAAAAAAATAGAAATATTTTAAATAAAATCAATGCTGCAATTGAGACAAGAAAATTAAAATTAAAAACTCCTAAAAATGAATATATTAGTAAGATAAATGAGATATCTAAGGTTACAGGAGATTTTAATGCATTATCAGATGTGGATAAGGGATTATTGGCGATAGGTCTAGAGTTAAAAGAAAAGCAGGAAGAACAAATAATGGTTTATAGTAATGATTATTCTCTAGAAAATGTCTGTTCTGAGTTAAATATACCTTTTTCATCTTTATTTAAAGATGGTATTGATACCAAGATTATCTGGGAAATTTATTGCCCTTATTGCAAAAAAATTTATAGAGCTGAAGATTTTAACAAATTTTGTGAAATATGTGGAAAAAAACTGAGAAGACGTCCAAAGAAATAATATAATATATTAGTGGTAATTATATAATTTGGATCACAAATATATTTAGAAAATAGGGAATAATAAAGAATGGGCGTAAAGATAAATGAACTAGTAAACGAAGTTAAAAGAACAATCACATTTGAAAATCTATTTAAAAAAAATATTGCTATTGACGCATTTAACACAATTTATCAATTTTTAGCAATAATTAGGCAGAGAGATGGAACTCCTTTAAAAGATTATCAGGGAAATGTAACATCACATCTTTCTGGGCTTTTTTATAGATCAATCAATTTTTTGGAACATAATATCAAACCAATTTATGTTTTTGATGGTACTCCCTCTGAATTAAAAATGGATACAATAATGGAAAGAAAAAAAATAAAAAACGAAGCAAAAGAGAAGATGATTAAAGCCCAAGATGAGGAGGATTTTCAACAAGCTAAAAAGTTTGCTCAATTTACGTCTACGCTAGATTCGGGAATGATTGAAGAAAGTAAAAAATTGATTGAATTTATGGGAATGCCAATAATTCAAGCTAATTCTGAAGGAGAAGCCCAATCTGCATATTTAGTAGAAAAAGGAGATGCATGGGCATGTGCTTCTCAAGATTATGATACTTTATTATTTGGAGGAGAAAGATTAATAAGAAATTTTGCGATAAGTCGAAGTAGGAAGGTAAGAGATACAACTGTTACTTTAGATATAGAATATGTATCATTAAACAAATTCTTGAATAATTTAGGAATAACTCGAGAACAATTAATTGAGATGGGAATAATGATTGGGACTGATTTTTTTGAAGGTATTAAAGGAATTGGTCAAAAAACAGCATTAGATTTAATTCGAAAATATGATACGATAGAAAACGTACTAAAAAATCAAGTTAAGATAGGGGGAAAGGAAATCATGCTAAATTTAGAACTAGTTGCCCAAATTAAGGATATTTTTTTAAATCCTGATGTTAAAAAGGATTATAAAATACCAAAACCAAAAAAAATCGATTTTGAAAATCTGGAAGAATTATTAATTGATCAACATAATTTTTCACGTCAAAGAGTTGAGAATGCTTTAGAAAGGTTGAGAAAATTGGATTCTTCAAAAGTTCAAGTTTCATTAGATGATTTTTTTTAGAGAAAAATTTTAACAAAAAAAGTAAAAATTTTTACGAAATCAATATTTCTATATATTAGAGTAATAAAATTATGGAAGAATCAATATATCATGTCATCAAAAGGGAATAATAGTAAGGAGAAAGATAAGGAAACATTAAGTGTAACCTTGCGTGTTCAAAAGGCTAAGAAAAGGGACATTGGACGTAATATTATACGAATTGATCCAAAAACTATGGAAAAACTAAATATTCAAACTGGTGATGTCATATCTGCCAACGGTAAGAAAGAAAGTGCTGGAATAGCATGGCCAAGTTATCCTCAAGATAATGGATTAGGAATTGTGCGTGTTGATTCTAGATTGCAAAAAAATACAGGTTCTAGAATAGATGATACCATTGAAATTCGAAAAGTGAAAGCTGAGACTGCTCAACATGTTGTATTAGCTCCTTCAAATTTTTCAATAAAAATTGATCCTCGACTTGAAAGTTTTGTAAAAAGAAAATTAAATAATTATCCAATTACAATGGACGATTATATTTTTATTTCCATCGGAATTAGCAGAGAGATTACTTTTAAAGTTATAAGCATGAGACCTAAAGGAATTTGTGTAATAAAACAAGATACAGTTCTCAACTTAAGCGATAGAATTATAGAAGAAGAAGAAAAGGGACTTAAATATATTACATATGAAGATGTTGGTGGATTAGATAAAGAGATACAAAGAGTAAGAGAAATGGTGGAACTACCTTTACGACATCCTTCATTATTCAAACGTTTAGGAATTGATCCTCCAAAAGGAGTACTTTTAAGAGGTCCACCTGGTTGTGGAAAAACTTTATTAGCAAGAGCAGTAGCTAATGAAAGTGAAGCTCATTTTATTTCAATAAATGGTCCAGAAATTATGAGTAAATTTTATGGTGAATCTGAAAAAAAATTGAGGAAAATATTTATTGAAGCGGAAGAAAAGAGCCCTGCTATAATTTTTATAGATGAAATTGATGCGATTGCTCCAAAGAGAGAAACTGTTACAGGAGAGGTAGAACGTAGAGTTGTTGCACAGTTATTAGCCTTGATGGATGGTTTACATGGTAGAGGAAAAGTAATAGTAATTGGAGCGACTAATAGACCAAATAGTTTAGATCCCGCATTAAGACGTCCAGGGAGATTTGATCGTGAAATTGAGATTAAAGTTCCAAATGAAAAAGGTAGGAGAGAAGTATTTCAAATACATACACGAAATATGCCTCTTGATAAGAAAATATCTTTAAAAGAATTTTCCATAATAACTCATGGATTTGTAGGAGCGGATATTTCAGCAGTTTGTCGAGAAGCAGCAATGTCTGCTTTAAGAAGATATTTACCTAAAATAGATTTAGAATCAGAGATAATTGATCCAGAATTATTAGAACAAATCGAAGTAACTCAAGAAGATTTTGAGGATGCATTAAAAGAAATTTTACCTTCTGGAATAAGAGAAGTATTTGTAGAGGTTCCAAATGTACCGTGGGATCAAGTAGGGGGTTTGGATGATTTAAAACAACAATTAATTGAAGCAGTAGAGTGGCCAATATCAAATCCTGCTTTATTTAGTCGAATGGGAATATCACCACCAAAAGGAATCCTACTTTATGGTCCACCTGGCTGTGGTAAGACTCTTTTAGCGAGAGCCGTAGCAACTGAAAGTAAAGCAAATTTCATATCTATAAAAGGTCCAGAACTCCTATCTAAATGGGTTGGAGAATCAGAAAAAGCAATTAGAGAAATTTTCCGCAAAGCTAAAATGGCATCTCCTTGCATTATCTTTTTTGATGAATTTGATTCAATTGCACCAAGTAGAGGTAGACATACATCAGATTCTGGCGTAACTGAGAAAGTTTTATCTCAGTTTTTAACAGAATTAGATGGATTAGAAGTTATGAAAGATATTGTAGTGATTGCGGCCACAAATCGTCCAGATATCTTAGATCCAGCATTAATAAGACCTGGGAGAATTGATCGAATATTATTAGTACCTCAACCAGATGAAAAGGGAAGGCTTGAAATACTAAAAATTTTCACTAAAGGCATGCCATTAGCTAGCAATATAGAATTAGATAGCTTAAATAATATGATTGAAGGTTTTTCCGGAGCAGATATTGAGACCTGGTGTCGTGAAGCGGCTATGATTGCTTTAAGAGAAAATATAAGAGCACGAAAAGTATCCTTGGAGCATTTTAAAGAAGCGAGAAAGATAGTTAATCCAACATTATCAAATGAAATAATCGAATGGTATGAAAAATTTGGTGAAAAATTGAAGAGTAGAAGAATTGAAGAATCAAAAGAAGACAGATTGTTCGTTTAGAATTCATAAACTTAATTACATATTAGAGATATTATAAAGTAAATCTGATTAAGGTGAATAATTATAGAGAGTCATAGATGGAACCAGAAGCCAATTTTAAATTCTGTTATTGATATATTGATAAAAAATAAAGGAGAAATTTTAGATAAAAGGCTTGAAGAACTTCTTAAGAAAGAATTTCCATTCGTAAATGCCTTACTATTAGAAGAGCTCTTCATGAAATTAGAGAGTATAGGAATAATAAATGTTTTTCGTGTATCGAAAAATAAAAAAATGATAGTTCTTAACAAAAATAATTCTACACTCAGAGAAGAGTTAACCTCTGAACTACTTTAATTCTTTATTTTGCCAATTTAAACATAATTGGGCTAATGAAATTTCTTCATTTTTTGATTTGAAATTTCTTTCTCTCACATCAATAAAAACTGGGTAATTTACAGCATTTCCCATTAATAACATTTCTCCTACTCCTAAACTAGATATCATACTGGCATATTCTTTAGTAATTGCTTCTGAACTATCCATTAAGTGTTTTAAATCATATGGATTTCTTATATTTAAAACTAGTTTAGAATTACATTGTGATAATGCCGTTGTACTTAGTTTCTTTGGTCTCTGACTAATTAAGCATAAACAAGCCAGAAATTTTCTTCCTTCCCGAGCAATCATCTCAATTATAGGTTTTGAAATTGCATTAGCATGAGCTGCTTCTGGACAAAATTGATGTGCTTCCTCTACAACTAGTAAAAATGGAGGAATATTATTCATTCTTCGAAGGTCAAACAATCGATTGCAAATATAATCAACAATGATCTGTTTTTTTCTAATACTTATTTCTTTTTGAAAATTAAAAATAGTTAATTGCTGTTTACTCACGATGTTATTTAAGATCGGATTTTCTTGAGAGCCAAATAAAGTAAGTCGTTTTAATTCTGATAACCAGCCAACCAAGGCTTGTTTTGTGCTGCGATTACCGTCATTATCATTTTCTATTTGCTCGATAATATCATTTAAAGTAAATTTATTCTTTAAATTTTTATCTCTTTTCAAATTCTTTATGTATTTGGTAAGTTCTCTTATTTGAACAAATGAAATCTGCTCTTGATATTTTTTATATGAATAGGCTGATAATTTTGGGATTCCAATTTGGAAATAGGAAATATCATGTATTTTTATTTTATTTTTCAATTCAGGAATATCCCTCAAATATGTATATTCTCCATGAACATCAAATAAAATAATAGCTGGAGTGCCATAATCCTTATTTCTAGAAAGAAGCTCTTCAATAAGAACTGAAGTAAGATAACTCTTTCCACCTCCAGATATTGAAAGAATGGCAAAATGTTTATTAAGCAATCTGTTCATATTAATTTTCGCTTTGGAATTAGTAACTTTTACTTGTCCAAGATTTAATCCGCTATCATTTTCAAATCCAAGAAACTTAAATAGAATATCTTCCTCCACGATATATACACCTTTTCCGGGACTTGCAGGATACGTCATTCTTTGAACTTTTGCTATTTCTTTTAATGTATCATCTTCAAAAATAATTAATCCTAAGCATTTTACGATTGCTATAGCAAATTCAAAGTCTTCACTTGGAAAAAGCCCTTTTAAAATGTTAGGATTATTATTATTATAAGCTTTAATTGTTAATGCATCAGTAAAGTACTCATTTAACAAAACAATTTCTTCGATAACACCAATCAAAAATCCCTCATTTGATTTAGTGTACACAAATAATCCTTTTTGAATTAAGATTTTGTCTTGTCTTTTATTAATTACAAAGGCGAACTTAGATACATTAGGTAATTGTAAATAATTGAAGACAGTTCCAACTTTAATAGCCATTTTATCATATTGGCGTTATGAGATCAATTATAAGCTTGATTTGAATTTATTAGAGAACATAATAATATAAAAAAAATAAAAGAGCTAAAGATTTCTAATTTAATCAAACATGATTAATGTAAATCTTCGAGAATAATTATTTCTTCTTTTCTTTCTCCAATCCACCAAGTAATTTTAATATGAGATAATACCCATTGCGCCAGAAGTAAATGAGTCCTAATGTTATTCCAACCAACATAAACAAACCTACTCCTATAAATAATACTCGAGGACCAGTACTTCCTAATAGAGTGAGAATTATTGATGGGTCTCCAGTGCCACTGGTGAAAATATCCCATAAAATTGCAAAAACTGCACCACCAATAATACCAATTAAACTGATTAATAAACCCCATGCTGCAATTTTAACATCTGTACGATTTTTATATTGTTCCTCAAGCTCCCTCTTTTTATATATAAAATGGATCAATGACCGTGATGTCTTTCTGAATAATCCAAAAAAGAAGATCAGTAAAAAAAACAAACCTGCTAAAAGTCCGCCAATGATAGCTATCTGCCATCCTAAATTTAGAGCTAAAAATTGTTCCCATTTTCCAGTTGTACCGATAAAAAAATCTGCAATAGTCCATACAACGCCTCCTAGCGAAACTATAGTGGCAATTACTATTATAATAAAAAAGACTAAAGCTATTATTCTCTGACTTTTCCTAAATTCATCAGTTATACTTGAAGATTCATATTCCATTTAATTCACTTTATAGTTTTTCTTCTCTGTAAGTTATTTTAATTATAGAAAAAATAACATTATAAATATATAAAATTGTTTATTGTGAAATATTTAGTTTCCTTAACCTAAATCTTTATTTTGATTTAACATATCGAATTTCTTGTATGTATTTCTGGAATTTATCATTTCATACATATCATAAGAAAATTCATAAAACTTTTCATATATTTTATGCCGTTCATTGTTAGGCAACCATTTTTTATCGACTTTACATAAACTTTCTGCTGCTTTTGTAATATCAGGAAAAATTCCTGCTCCTGAAGCGGCTAAAATAGCAACTCCCAAAGCAGTTGCCTCTTCTACAATATTTCTAACACATGGTATTCCTAGTACATCTGCATTTATTTGGTTCCAAAAATCAGAGCGTGAACCTCCACCAGTTAACCTTAACTCTTTTGGTTCAATTCCTAATTCCTTGAAAACTTCAATGTTTTTTCGTATCTCATAAGCTACACCCTCAAGTACTGCCCTATAAAGATCCTTGCGTTCATGCCCTAAAGCAAGTCCGAATATAACCCCTTTTGCATGTGGATTCCAATGTGGTGCTCCAGATCCAATAAAATGGGGTATTAAAAGCACCCCATTTGCCCCAATAGTGGATTTTTTTGCTTCGGCAGTTATTAAATCATAAGGATCTTGACCTTCTTGTACCATATTACATTCTGCATGTCCAATTTGATCTCTAAACCACCTTAATACAGCCCCACTTGTAAAAATACTTGCTTCCTGTACCCATACTCCTGGAACCGCATGACAACTACATAAAACTCGTTTCATTGGATCAAAATTTGGTTTAGATAAATAAGCTAAAATAAAACTTCCTGTTCCGGTTGTACATTTAATGTCCCCAGGAGATACTACTCCAACCCCTAATGCAGCAGATTGCTGGTCCCCAGCACCAGTTATAACTAGTGTCTTTTTATCGAATAAAGTATCATCAGTTTCAATTTCTCCAATATCTATACCACTTTTTAACGCATCTGGCATTTTGTCTAAATCTATTTCCAACTCAGATGCTATTTCTTCAGAATATTTTAAATTATTAATATCAAATAACATTGTTCGCGAAGCATTTGAGAAATCAGTGTAGAAGTTACCTGTTAATTTATAAATTATAAAATCAGAAACAAGCAAAAACTTATGAGTTTTCTGATAAATTTCTGGTTTCTCATCTTTAAACCAAAGAATCTTTGTTAATGAGAAATATGGGTCAATAATTAACCCTGTTGTTTCATAAATCTTATCTATACCAATTTTATTTTTGATATAATCAACTTGATCTATAGTACGCCTATCTTGCCAAACTAATGCATTATGAAGTGGATTCCCCTCCCTATCAACAGGTACAATGGTTTCTCTTTGATTTGTAACTGAAAGACTTACAATATCAGTTTTGTCAATACCACTCTTTTTTATGGCATTTTCTGTAGTAATTTTAATAGAATTCCACCAAACATTAGCATCTTGCTCTACGAATGATGGAGAAGGGTAATAACTTTGCCATTCTTGATAATCACTAGCGATTATTGTACCTGATAAATCAAAAATAAAGGTTCTGCATCCTGTAGTTCCTAAATCTAATGCTGCAACAAACATGATAAATCCTATTTCTCTAAAACATTATCAAAAATTTTTGATAGGTTTTTTAAAATAATTATTAATTGCATATTAAAATATTATTTGTATTAATTGAAATTATAAAAATGCTCCTAATATTCACAGCTAGATGATTTCAATTGGATCACTGAAAATTATCATGATTGAACTATATCAGATTATTCATTATAAAATGATTAAAAAAGACATAAAAACACATTTATAAAAAAAAAAATTAATTTAATTTAGAATTTACTTTTGGATTTTGAATTTTACGCTGGGTAAACTAGAATAGTACGAGAAGCTCTATGTCTTCTTGCGAATGGTACAATCTCAGCACTTACATTAGCTTTAAGATAACCGTTACCATCATATTTCCCCCTTATTCGTACTAGAAATTTTTTAGTTTGAAATGGTTTTATTGCATTCCAAGATTCTATACCATCATAAAAAACGATATATGTTGGCCATGTAAGGATATGTGGATAGATCTGTATTGCTCCGCTTGCTGTAATATTAACTACCACGTCTCTCAAAGTTAAACCTGTATTATTTTTTACTTTAACTGAAACAAATGCTAGCTCCTTTTCATTAAAAACATTCCCGGAATAATTGAATGGCTGTGAAATGAAAATACTTACATCCTTTAATGTTTCGTATGAAAGTTGTTTAAGAGTCACCAATTATTCTTCCTCCCCCTTGAAGTGTATTTTAAATTCACTTTCAGAAGCAAATAGCTGTTTATCCAGCCTTTTCATCCTTTTATTATGTTCTTTTTTTGCTTCTAGATATTCATCAAAATCCAAACCTTGTTCTTTCATAAATTTCTTTAGTTTTTCAACTTCCTCTTTATTAGACATTTTCAATCATCTTTGGATTTCAACAGGTTGTTAACAAAATTGTCAACAAAAAAAGAATATCCCGACTAATATTTATATTTATCCGTTTTTGTCAAATAGAATTCAAATTCCCGATTTCTCAGATTTTTTGATACCCACAATATGGAAATTTAAATCTAAGAAATGCCAAATTAAAAGCTATAATCTGTGTAATTAGCTTATTAGGATTCAACACTTTGCAGAATCCTCGAATTTTTGATAGCAATATAGTCTTTGATATTAGAAAATTTAAAATAATCAATAATCCCCCAAAATAACATATCACGTAATGTGGTTAACGTGACACGAAGAAACCTATGTATCTTTGTAAAATTATATTAAAGCTAAAATAAGTCATTCATTCTGATACCCACAATATGGACATGTAAATTTAAGAAATGACAGATTAAATCCTTTTATCTGTGAAATCACCCTATTGCAGTTTGTACAACATGGTGAATATTCAGGAAACCATTGTCCTTTTATATTTGGCATCTTTTTTAGCATATTTTGAAATTTCAATTTATCTAGTTCACTTTTGTTTACTTGTAGTAGTTGCTGTTCCTCAGCGATGGATTTTCCTTTTGGAGCTAATATTGTTAAAAACCTCATCTCCTTTGGGTTATTAAGTAATGATAAGATTCGTAAAATAGCTTCCTTTTTATACTGAATAAACAATTTTGCCAATTCTGGAGGAGCCAGAGCGACTAATATGGCTTTTTCTTCTGTTTTTTGCATAAGAAATTGATATATTCTTCTATCACTATCCATCCCCCATAGTAAATTCCATGGCTCAATATCGTAATCCTCCGCATTAGGACCAATAATTCTTTTAATGCTTTCAACCCACGAGTAATGTTTATGCTTATAGAGATTTGAAAGTATATCATCAAAAAATTCAGGTTCAACTACGGGAAACGTTTTAAATATATCTTTTAGAGAAAGCAATTTCACTTCTGTTAGCTCATTTGAATTCAGTGAATCCCAAGGGGTTAAAGTATAGATTTTGAAAAAATTGTTCATATGTTATCAATAGTGTCGATGTTTAAATATTATTTTTATATTTTAAATTAATAATTTTTAAAAGTTGCTCTCTATATATATTCTCGTATGACCTCTATTTGGGACACTAAAGCTGATGCAATGCAAAAAGGAGATAAGCTTAGGGACGTATCTCCGTTGACTGAAAAAAGCAAAATTGATGAAAATTGGTTTACCCACTATGTATTTACTAAACTTATGTTTAATAATCCTTGGTATAAAATACCAAGTGATGATTTAGAGTTATTTGAAAAATATTTAGATGGCGGCTCAAGAAATTATCCTTCTGATGGGAAAATTCCCTGTGATATTGTTGCAAATGAATCTAGGAAAGTATTAAACCATATAACTAACTGTTCTGAAGATTCAACTAATCCTTACTGCAATAGTGCCAAAAAGGCACTAAAAGATGGAAAAAAAGCAATGGTCCGAGGTACGTTAAAATTATACTTGAGTAAATTTACTTCAAGAGATTGGAGAAGAAAACGTTTTACAGACGATATTGATTTTTGGTGCTTCGAGGTGGGTGTTTTAGATCATGCATTAAAAGAGTGCGGTTGGATAAAAAATAAAGAAACTGGTGAATTTGAAAAACAAGTTCAATGGACAAATCCTAATACTGGTGAAGTAAGATACGAAGCTCTTTGCGCTGCTAATAATTTAAATCAGTTACTAGATTTTGGAGCAGGAAGTTATCTTGAAGGAACTGGTTTAAAGGAAATATTTAATAAAAAACTCAAAAGAGGTCATGATGTTGACATTAGTGATATCATAAATGTAGCTTTACATAATGCTGATTTCGTAGATGGAACAAAAGATGAATGGCGTGATACTTGGGAATCTTTTGAAGCTGCAACTAATACAAGAAACTCTAGAATTACATCAAATCTAATTAGTTTATGTAGATATTCATTAGGGACTGCAGATTATTTAGAAAGAGTTAGCAATGCCATTAGTAAATATCATGAGAGAATACTTAATGAAAATGAGTACCCTGTTGAGACTATAGAAAAAATTTGTAGAATGTCAATTCATTGGATGAAATTTTTGGAAGAAAACGGTCCTAGCGAAACAAGAATTATGATTCACGAATTTTTACTTGAACAAGTGGAGGAAAAGCAAATTCAATCTGAAAACCTTAGAAAATTTGCTCAAAAAGTATTGAAATTACTTAATTCAAAATATGAGTATCTCAAAATTATATTTGAAATTGAATCCTAATAATTTATTCATATTCTATAGGAAAAATATTTAAAAATTTTTTAAAACAAATTTGCATATGACAAAATTTAAGATTATCACCAAGAAAGATTGCTTTTTTTGCAATAAACTTAAAGAATGGCTTGCCGGCAAGAATGTTGACTATATTTTCCTAGATTATCAAGATCCTGAGGATTTTGATGATCCTATCATGGAAAATCCAACTTTTAATGCACTTTATTGTGATATGAGTGCATGTGTTGAGGGGATTCCTATAATCGTCAAACATGACAAAGATTTTTATTATGCGGAAATATGGGACTTAATTAGTAATGATATAATTGAGGAAAAGGCAAGAGAAATTTTTGAAATTTAATTAAATTCTTTTTCTTTTTATTGGAATATAATATTCTAATATATATAGAATATCGTGAAAGAGGTGTTTCACGATCTTTAAATTCGATTTTTGATCATAAATTATAATTAATTATCTAATTATTAAAAGGAAAAAAAAAATCTTTTATTCGATTGAAGGAACACTATATTCAAGCATTTCTTCTTCAATAGGTACTTTTTCTTCTTTGAAGAGACCTTTAGTAATTCCATGGAGTAACCAAAATCCAAAGGTTGAAATTAAAGATAGAATTCCGGCAAGATACCATACCCAATTCGGGCCAATATGTACCATAATTAATCCAGCACCTAAAGTTCCAAACATATTCGGAATCATCCATTGAAATCCATATACTGCCATATAACGTCCTCGTTTATCTTCAGTAGCAAAAGATGCAGCAGAACTTTGCCCAGTTGGATAAACAATCATTTCTCCGACTGTAATTATAGCCATAGCAATGAAAAACAAGTATACCTCACTAATAAAACCATACATCCCAAAACCTACCATGAGAAACACTGTTCCAAAAGCCATTATCTTCATCGGAGAATATTTTGAAGTCTTTCTAGTTATCCAAAATTGAAAAAATACTACCATTGCGGCATTCATACTTAGCAATAAACCAAAACCTGATTCGGGAAACCCATGATAATCCCGTAAGAATACCGCCAGTGTACTATTCATTTGCATATAAACTAAAACTGTTATCGCCGATACAGAAAGAAATAATACAAATCTCCAATCTTTTAAAACATCTTTATATCCTATAAGAGTCTTCATAAGTGTCTCTTCTGATTTATCTTCTTTCAATTGAGGTTTTGTCTCGGGAATAACATAATATACAATAACAGCAGTAACTAAACTACTCACAGCATCCAAAATAAATAATAACATAAAGGATCGAGTTGCTAAAAATCCACCAAGAAGGGGTCCAATCACGGCTGAAAGATTAAATGCAATTCGTAGGATTCCAAACCCTTCTGCTTGTTTTTCTTTTGGAAGTAAATCTGCTACCATTGCTTGTCGTGCAGGACCTCCAAAACTGCCAATTAAACCTAAAGTGCCCGCAAGTATATAAAAAATATATAATTCATTTACTAAACCTAGCATAATATTTCCTATCCCACTAACAATTAAACCAAAAAGAATCATTGAACGACGGCCATATTTGTCAACTAATGCTCCCCCAATCATACCACCAAATATATTTCCTGCGGCATTAATTGTTAGTAAGTATCCCACTTCTATCATTGTAACTCCAAATCGGGAAGTTATATATAATGAATAAAATGGAAACAATAGAAAACTCCCTAACATATCAATGAATGTAGCTAATGTGAGTACTTTAAATGCATTGGGATATTCCTTATATAAATTTTTAAATTTAGCAAACATAAGACATATATTACAAAGTTTAAGATATTTTTTTAGAGGATAGCAGGTTAAAAATTATATAAAACTGCTATTCACCGTATAAGATAAATAAATTAAGATATTTATAGTTTTTAACATTGAACTTCAATGGAACTATGAATTTAGTTTTAAAATTAGATAAAATTCCTTAATTTTTTTCTCAACGTATTTTATTCCAAAAAGAGGATTCCTCTTATTTCATTCATAAGCCATAAAAAATAAAATTGAAAAAATTATTTTTGTTTAGATAAATATCTAATTTTTACAAGTAAATCGCGTAATTCCATTTTATCGTTCTCAGGGGTAAGGTATTTCTTTCCAACTCCTTTTGACAATGGAACTGTTTTAATTTTATTACCTTGAAGTGATACCATATTGCCAAATTTCCCTTCCAAAACAAGCTTCATTGCAGCTAACCCAAATCTCAAGCCCAGTATTCTATCAAATGAATTTGGAGTACCAGCACGCATAGTATGACCAAGTACTACGTTTCTACATTCAAAATCTACTCCATTTTTTTGAAATTCTTGTTTCAAATCTTCTCTTAGATTCAACTCTTCTACAATAATTTGAGACATGTTCAATTTTACTAGCAATGGATTACCAAATGTGTCTTTAGGTAAGTTATCAATTGTGTCTTTAGAAATTGTGTTAAAATCTCGTTGTAACGATTCCATATTAGGATAAGCTCCTTCAGATGTAGCAATTATATGATATTTATAACCTGCGTTAACTCTATTCTTTAAAACCTGCACTATATCGTTCTCAAAATCAAATGGAGTTTCTGGAATTAATATTATATCTGCTCCAGCAGATATTCCACTATACATAGTTAAAAAACCGGCATCTCTTCCCATAACTTCAACAACAAATACTCTTTGATGAGATCTTGCTGTAGTAGTTAGATTATCAAGTGTATTAGAAGCTAATTGTACAGCACTCCAAAAGCCAAAGGTGTAATGCGTCCCAGCAAGATCATTGTCAATCGTTTTTGGGCAACCAATCACTTTTGCATTAGCATGTTTAAACATGGTGTCTGCTACACCTAGTGTATCGTCACCACCTATTGCGATTAGAGCATCTATACCTAACTCTTCAAACTTTTTGGTTAATTCTTTTGCTTTTTCTTCTTTGGAACTTACACCTTTAAATGGGTTTGTTCTGCTCGTATATAAAATTGTCCCACCAACAGTATGTAAATCATCATGTTCTGCGATGGAAAGTGGAATTATTAGATTTTCCATAAATCCTTTCCAACCCTTGAGAATTCCAACACACTCTATTCCCGCATCATATGCTTTAAGCATGATACCGTAAAGGACGGAATTTAAACCAGGGCAATC
>JABAHP010008247.1_pt3 | contig 16025 bp, 10 predicted proteins | sample 7062081 | NCBI WGS metagenome assembly JABAHP01 (sample SAMN14534357, study PRJNA622989) | marine sediment metagenome | biome: marine biome [ENVO:00000428]; feature: marine pelagic biome [ENVO:01000023]; material: deep marine sediment [ENVO:00002113] | place: India: Gulf of Kutch | collected...
CTCATACTCTGCCTTGTAACTGTCCCGCAGAACAAGCAGTTCATCAATTGGCGTGCGTTTGAGGGTCTTTCCGGCAAGGGTCATTTCTTCCTGGTCTTTTGATGCGCGGCCTTCAAGGACCGCTTCAATAGCATCAATAACCCTCTTTGCATGAGAGCGTCCATCATAGCTGGAAGATGCAGCAGAAAGGTCCGCTTTGACCGAAAGATTGCCGGAATAGACCTTGTAACGCTCGCTGCCGTTGTCGACATAGCCGTCCATCCATGCCGCACCATCACTCCATGCTGCCGTGGTGGCTTTGGCGATAGTTACGCTATGATCGTCCCCATTAGCACTGGCGGTAACGGTCTCGCTAATACCATTTCCCTTAATATAGTATTTAAGGGTCCAACTCGATGCCGGATAGTCAGCAAGTGACTTTTCCCATTTGACCGTATCCCCGGCTGTGATTACGATCGGTTCTATAGTAATTGTGGTTGCCATCTTGGTTCCATGATAAAAAAGATCTTCAGGTTCATGTGTGGTGCTTTGTTGCTGTCTGTAGTGCTTTCACTGCTTTAGTTGTATGTTGTTGTCATTTGTTGCGTTCTTCCGTCTTTTTATTGATATCGATATAGGATTCGGGAACAAAAATAAGCCAGTCCCGTCCATTTATATCCTTCTTTGCAAGTCCGCCGATCCGGTCATACCAGTATTGGCGGCAATATCTTCGAATAGTTTCGATATCCTTGTTCTGTAACCGTGCCATTTCCTGAACCGTTTTCTTTATTAGTGCCATAGTACCTCTCCATTATTTATCAGGACCTGTGATATCTTGGTCTTCTGTTCTACGGGTTAAACGGTCTCCAAAGACAGGTGATGTCATTACTTCTGGCATCCCCTGAAGCTGTCTGCCTGGCGCCCGTTGAGTGAGCACCATGTCTTTGTGTCTCTAATGAACGCATAGCCGCAGGAACACTGCCGGGTCTTGTCAAGACAAGGCTTGCATTCATATATGTTCTGAACCTTTCCCTGTTGTGGGAACGCCTGAGCGTTGCTCAGGCGTTCCTTGCTTTTTATGTACCTGAGAGCTTTAGACCCTGACTCTTTAACATGAACTGTTTTCATTTACTAGCCTCAGCTGCTTCCTGTCCATCAAATTCTTTTATTCTTGACTTTAGTTCTCGTCCTTCCGTACGAATTGTTTTCAGACGCTGACGGTACAAGTTCAATTCTTCGTTATCATCCGGGATCTCAAGGCCACAACTTGTGTAACTCTCCTCTATGCTTTGTATGAGAGACATTACAAATTGGGCTGATTGCCTCAGTTCGTTCAGGTTTGCCTGAAGTTTGTCCCTGCTTTTGAACGGACCGGCACGGCCCTGACGATAAGTATTAATACTGTGGTCACTTAAAGCGATGGAGAGTGTGATACCAACAGCATCAGCTTTCCCGCTCTGAAGAAAAGACTCGATACAGGCGCATACTTCCTCATATGACATCATGGACAAAGCACGACTGGCCGTTTGAGAGTCTCTCTTGCCGCTAATAGATGGCTTGAACCCTCTGATGCGGATACATGCATCATGAAAAAAATCAACGACATGCTTTGGACTGTGTGCCTTATGTGAGTATTCTTCCCTGTTTCCCTGTACCTCTGCAGTCTCTGTCTCCTCTTCCTTTTCTCCTTCTCCTGAACCTTTTCCTGAACCTCTTTCTGTACCTGTAGGGTACGTATACCCTACGGATACCCTATCCATACTGTATGGATATTTCTCAGATAATGCACCTGAGAGTTCTAAGGGTGGCTCCATTATAGGGTAGGGGTACTCCAATTGAGGTACTCTGGGATTGCTGCGACGTATCGAATCTACCAGAGGTGCATACTTTGTCAGGAAATATCCGATAAAATGGTGACCCTCGGGCACGTCATGGAGCGATTTGTTGATGCTCGGAACCATTTTCTCACTGATATTGCCAGTTTTCATGAATTGTTCCCGAACAAAATCTATCAACAGCACGACCTGTGCCTCAGGATCCCAGTGCACCATTCCTGACAGTTCCTTGAACCCTTTCCGGATCTCCCGCACCTTCAGCCCGCTTTCGTGGGAAATGGTAGCTTCTCCAATTCGATACAGTCCCGCTGTGTTAATGTGACCGTTTGTATTAAGATATGCCAGTAATGCCCGAGCCAGGCCGCTCTTTCCCGCTAGCCTGGGATCTGTCCAGAAATTCGTCCTGAAATCAACTGTGTTTCCCATTAGTCCTCCATATGTTTTATCAATGCTGACAGCTTGGGTTGCTTCTTTTAAGAATGTTATGACGATCTTTCCGAACTTCAGAAAGGAGCATATGTTTCTTTCTCCTTCTGTGCAGTGGTCCGCTATATCGATTGCAGCGCCACGGGTTAATTGCTGACTGAACACTATTGATCAATGAGTTTTTGTTACCAGAAGAGAGGGTTTGTGTGAGACAGTCGTGAAGGGTAACAGGTTTCAATGTTCTTTCAATAAAAAGGAGGTTGAAATGCCTTGAAATGCCAGTGTTTACCCCGGGGAAAAAAAAGGCCTTCAAGAGCGGAACCCCTTGAAAGCCTTTGTTTTTTAATGGTGGGCCGTCGGGGATTCGAACCCCGGACCCGCTGATTAAGAGTCAGCTGCTCTACCAACTGAGCTAACGGCCCGCCCGTACAATACTATACTATCGAAAAACCCTGATTCAACCAACCCTGCAGCGCATCATTACGCAATGTGTGGCAAAGTGGCGCGCCTGAGAGGATTCGAACCTCCGACACCCGGCTCCGGAGGCCGGTGCTCTATCCACTGAGCTACAGGCGCGGCCTGCTCTGAGAGTGTTAATGGGGTGAGCGACGGGACTTGAACCCGCGACCTCCAGGGCCACAACCTGGCGCTCTAACCAGCTGAGCTACGCCCACCATCTCTCTACGGGTTCCCCCGTAACCGAGCTTTCTATTATATCCCAAATGAACGGTCGGTTGGCAACCGGCGAATCAGAAAACAATGCTCAGGGAGTCGGGCATTGCCGACACTTCAAGGGGGGAGTGGCCCGCCCGGTCGCCGTCCAGCTGGAGCGGGGCACTGCTTTCAATGACGATACGCTTTGCCGTGAAGTACCGAACGCCTTTCAGTGAGGTGTGCCGCCCCCCCGCCACGATACCCAGGGAGAGCCTGAGCACGTCCATGCGCCCCATTCCCTCAAGCAGGATGACCCGGAGGTCCGGGGATGTGATATCGGCGTCCGGGGCGACCACGAAGCCTCCACCGTATTTTCTTGTATTGCTGATGATAACGCTCGCTCCGCGGTAATCCCTGCCGTCGGCCCTGATGAGGAGGGGGTGGGGGGACCACGAAAAAAGAGTTTTGAATCCGCTGACGACATAGGCCAGCTTGCCGGTACGTTTCTTTAAAGAGGTATTGAGGTTGTATACCGCCTGCGCGTCGAACCCGATGCCGGCCATGAGCACAAAATAGCGGGACTCATCTGCCTTTCTGACCAGACCAAGGGTGATGCGCCTAGGGGAACGGGAAAGTGCCTCTTTTGCCGCTGATGCCGGCTCCAGCGGGAGTCCGAGTTCCTGGGCGAGAACATTTGCGGTGCCCAGAGGAAGGATCGCCAGAGGGGTCTGGCTTCCGGCCATGCCGTTTATTACCTCGTTGATGGTGCCGTCGCCGCCTGCGGCGAAGATGAGATCGGGCGACTGCTCGACAGCATAGGCGGCCAGACGGGTGGCGTCTCCCGGTGCCGTGGTATGAAGAATATCGAGATCAATATCGTGGGAACTGATGACCTCACGGGCCCGTTCGAGCCCTCCGCCGGAGGCGGTCCCTGATGCGGGATTTGCTATAAGGACCGCTTGCCTGCTCATCAGGTTCCCCGCGCGGGGCCTAGAACCTCAGGGTGACTTCGCCCATGACGAAGTATCCGTTCAGGCGGTCCTCGCCCTCTACATTCAGCCCGTACACATCCCTGCGGAAGTGGGTCATCTCGGTAAATATGTATCTTCCGGAAATGCCGAGATAGATGTTCTCGAGGGTATAGTACCCCAGCCCGGTCTCCAGGTGTAATCCGTAAATGGTATCGTCCTCGCTGAAGCGAACGGTCTCCTGCTCTTCACTGTCCAGTTCAGCTTCATAGTGCACGAAATAGGCACCCAGTCCTGCTCCCAGATATGCCTGTGAGTAGTCGTTGGATGATACCGCGCGGAATGTGAGCGTGACCGGGGTGATCTCCAGCTTCCCCTGTTCCTCCCATCTGCCGAGTATCGGCTCCTGAAGGCTGTACCAGTAGGGCCGGTTCCCCTCGTCCTCGCTCCTGGTGATATACTGTCCATAGCCAAGCTCCATGGCGAAGTTCTCTGTAAAAAACCTTCCGAGAGCGACCTCGTATCCCATCGGCCTGTCATATTCCTGATTTATGGGATGGTACTTGCTGAGCTTGAACGTTGCGTAGGTTTTCCCTTTTTCGGCGAAAGCACTGTCTGCGTGAAGCAACATGAAAGCGCAGAGGGCAAGAAGTGCGGCCAGGGACAGTTTTTTCATCAAGTTCTCCGGATAAAAGTAATCTAGTAGATTAAACGGCGCGGAGGGGGCAATGTCAAGGGGGGCTGTCTTACTTTAGTTTTCATGTTTCGGTGATACAATGAAAAGGGAGCAATGTCCCCGAAAGGATTTTTTCTACCGTTAATTGCCGCGCCGGACGGCCACATTGCAGTGAAAGGGGAAGATAATGGGATTTTTCGAGAAACTGAAGTTCCGCAATAAATTGCTGGCGATGATGGTCGTTCCCCTGGCCGGCCTGGTGTTCTTCGCGCAGGCTTGGATCGTGGTACAGACAGGGAGGTCGATCGAGACCCGAGATCTGGATGAACTGTCCGGGCTTTCCGTTCATATAAGCGCACTGGTCCATGAGCTGCAAAAGGAGCGGGGCGCAACAGCCGGATACCTTGGAAGCGGCGGGGAGAGATTTGTTTCAACCCTTCCCGGACAGTACCGGGAGACCGACACGGCTGCCGATGAGCTTGAGAAGTTCCTGAGTACCTATACTGACGTGAAGTTCGGTCATGAGCTCGGCGGGCCCCTTTCGGCGGCATTGAATATGATGAATGAGATAGAAGACATGCGTTCCAGGGCTCGTTCACTAAATTTGTCCGAAAGTGAGGCCTTTAAGTATTATACGGGGATAAACTCCCATTTTATCGATGTGATATCTTATCTGCCCCGGCACAGTTCCGATGCCGAACTTTCCTCGCTGGCCTCGGCGTACGTGAATTTCCTGAAGGGCAAGGAACATGCGGGTATGGAACGGGCCGTCCTGAGCAACGCGTTTGCCAGCGGCGGTTTCGCACCGGGAGAGTTAGAGAGCTTTACCGCACTGGTTGCGGCCCAGGAAACCTATATCGATGTTTTCCTGTCATTCGCTTCTGCGGAACAGAGAGCGTTTTATCGGCGGATAATGGGGGAATCTTCCTCTGAAGATGTTAAGCGGATGCGCCGGACGGCATTTGAGAAAGCTTCCGGAGGCGGATTCGATATCGACGCGCAGTACTGGTATGATCAGGCGACACAGAGAATAGACCTGATGAAACAGATCGATGATCGGCTTGAATCAGATGTAATGTCACGGACTTCGGAGCTGCGCAAGACGGCCAGGAACGCGCTTATCATAGACATAACCGTGTCCGCTCTAGCGCTTGCGGCTGTGGTGTTCTTTACTGTTGTAATAACCAGGAACATTCTCAGACTGCTGGGAGGAGAGCCTGCGGTTATCGTCGACGCGGTCAGGAGGATAGCGGGCGGAGACCTTACCGTAGAGCTGGAGTCCGGCGGGAATCAACACACCGGGCTGTACGCCGCCATGAAAGAGATGACCGGGAAGCTCAACTCCGTGGTATCAGATATCGTAACTGCGTCGGATAATGTTGAGTCCGGCAGTCAGGGCATCAGCGCAAGCTCTGAGGAGCTTTCCCAGGGTGCGTCTGAACAGGCCTCCTCAGCGGAAGAAGCGTCTGCGAGTATCGAACAGATGGTCGCCAATATCGCCAGGAACGCCGAGAACGCCAACGAGACGGAACATATCGCCCTGAGAGTGTCGAGGGACGCGATCCAGAGCGGGCATTCGGTGGAAAACGCAGTTGAGGCCATGAGACAGATAGCTGAGAAGATAACCATTATTGAGGAGATCGCCCGTCAAACGAATCTTCTGGCCCTGAACGCGGCGATCGAGGCTGCGCGTGCCGGTGAACACGGGAAAGGGTTTGCGGTGGTCGCTACGGAGGTGAGAAAGCTCGCCGAGCGTTCCGGTGAGGCCGCCGGTGAGATAACGGAACTTTCTTCCTCAAGCACTGACATTGCTGAGAAGGCGGGAGAGATGCTTGCTTCCCTGGTGCCAGATATCCAGAAGACCACAGAGCTGGTTCAGGAGATATCAGCGGCCTCAAGGGAGCAGGCGACCGGTGCGGAACAGATAAACACGGCCATAAATCAGCTGGACAATGTCACCCAACAAAGCGCGTCGGCGGCTGAAGAGCTGGCCTCAACCAGTGAAGAGCTCTCCTCACAGGCGGGCCACCTGCAGGACATAATCGCTTTTTTCAGGATAGTAAAGACAGGAAAGGTTGAAAAGAAACTGCCGGGCTGATGGTGTGTCCGGAGGATTACAGGCTTTCCTTTGCCCTGAGCTTGGTATCTATCATCTCGCGATGGGAGAGCCTCAGCAGATAGGAAAGCTTTCGTGCGAAATAGTCTTCATGCTTTTCAAGCTGACCATCGGAATGGATAATGCGCCAGACGGCCTCCATTACCCTGAACTTGTCTTCGCGTGAAAAGTGATTATTGATCTCGTTCGTGAACTGCCATAACTCGATGGCATGTTCACGCTCTTCCCGGGCCAGTTCGACCATTTCCTGCGCGTATTCCCGGGAGATATCGAAGTGCTGCTGCATGGTCTCGATCACATGAGTGAGCTCTTCCCCGGTACATTCCCCGTCTGCCATGGCGGCCTCGACCAGGATAACCCCGGCGGCTACCTCAATACGCGGGACTTTTTTCCCGGAGGCCGGGGAAGCCGGAGATGAGTCCGGGCTGAGCATCTTTTTTATCAGGTCAAACATGCAACGAGTTCCCTTCGAGGCAGATAGTGATACATTCATTATTCTATCATATGGCTCCGGAAGGGGAGTTCGGGGGTGGGCCGGGCTTAACGCCCGGCCCAGGGGATGCAACCCTCATACATTCAATGTACAAGGGCAATTTCGTGTTGCTTGACAGGTTTTTTCTTTGCGGCCTTTTTGGTACGTTTGCTCAGGGCCTGGGACGCCAGGATCGTAAGGCGGCATTTGCTCTGTCCCTCGATCCCTGCCAGTTTCGCCCAGGTGCTGAATCCTTCCCCCTGAAAATATTCAATACTTTCAGGGGAATGTCGAATACTGTAAAGATCCTCCATGGCCTGCAGAATCACCATTTCTGCCAGTTTGCTGATACCAGTGGTTTTGCTCATTCTTACCTCCCGCCTTAACTCAATTTAATACGTGCGTAAGAAACCCCCATTAAACAAAACGTACTGTCTGCAGCTATGCTTTCTGATTTAATTCTATAGGACGGAACTGGTGTCTGGGTATAGGGGAATGCTGTTTCTTTTGTAGGGCATGCCCTACAGTATTTTATTATATAATGGAGTGCTTTTCTGCATACAAAACGAGGTCTGCGTTTGAGGTCAGGTCGAGTTTTTCGAGGATACGGGTCCGGTACGTGCTTACCGTTTTGGGGCTGAGGGAGAGCTGTTCGGCGATGTCCTTGAGCTTAACCCCTGAGGCTATGAGGCGGAACACCTGGAACTCACGGTCGGAGAGCAAATGATGGGAAGGGGCATCGGCGTCCTTCTGAAGAGTGGACGCCAGTATTTCCGCCACTTCTGGGGACACATACTGAGCTCCCTGTGACACTTTATATACAGACGATATCAGCTCTTCGGGGGTGGTGTCCTTTTTCAGATATCCTGCGGCCCCGGCTTTCAACGCCCTGATAGCATACTGTTGGGCGGGATACATGCTCACTACAAGAACAGCGGTGTGGGGCGATTGTTCCTTTATCTGATCTATGATGTCCAGACCCTGCCTGTCCGGGAGATTGATATCCAGGAGGATCACATCAATATCGTTCTGTGACAGAAGGTCCAGGGCATCGGCTGTGTTGCCGGCCTCCGCGATGACACGGATTGAGCCGGAGGATTCCAGTATCTCGGCGACGCCCTTGCGTACAATGGCATGGTCGTCCACAAGCATCACCTGGACTTTCTTCTTCAATCCTTTTTCCTCTCCTTGTTATTTATAACAAATATAAATATATAACATAAATGCAGGCGAGAAGTTCCTGTGAAATGTATCTGGTAGGGAAACCGGGACATTACTAAGGTCTATATGAATGTTCATTCATTATCCATGCAAAGCGGTTTCCGGGCAAAAGTGAAACCCTTTCCCCCTTACGGTCGAGATTGTAAAGAAACTTGTTTATTTTAACATTTACGGGAATTAATGGTATCAGAATTGTAGGTATTGTATGTCTAATCACTTGACATTCTTACGGAAAAGATTAATATAAATTGAAATCACCGCTGATGGTTGTTGCAGGGGGCTCAGTATAACGGGCCGTTTCATTGTTTATACCTGTCGTATGTTTTCAATGGATGTGAGCTTCCCGGGCTCCGGGATATGTGGCCGTACAACTCATGAGGAGGGACGCAGTGAAAGCGATTATCAGGGCTATTCGATGGCTGTACGACATTATTTCTTCTGTCATAGGACGTTTTTCATGGACCCCGCCGGGATGGCTCAAAGCAATTATATCCGGCGAGAAGCTATCCTTTATCCGTTCCGGAGTGGGGGCGATGCTCAGGAACTGGAAAAGGGGCCTTCTTGTTCTTGTCGGTCTTTTACTGATCGCGGGGACAGCATGGTGGGTTATCACGCACCAGCCCGAAAAGCCCCCGAAACTCAGTGTCTCGGCTGAAGCCCCGGGCATCACCCCGCTGGTGAAGGACGCAAGGCCCGACCCCCTGTATATACATTTTGGCGGCTCGGCCGCGCCTCTGGAGGATATCGGCAAGGAGGTATCGGAGGGCATTCATCTGAGCCCGCAGATGAAGGGCACCTGGCGGTGGGCGGATGACGCCCGGCTCGTTTTCACTCCGGATGAAGAGTGGACGATCGGTCAGGAGTATACCGTCAGGTTCGACCGGAGCATGCTCCCTGAGCATGTGCTGCTCGAGGACTATGAGGTGGAGTTCGAGACCGAGGGGTTTTCCGCGCGTTTTACTGACAGCGAGTTCTATCAGGACCCGCGCGACCCGAAGATCAAGCGGATAGTGGCAACCGTGAAATTTACCCATCCGGTCAATACAGAGGATTTTGAAAAAAGGGTCAGCATTGTCAGGAAAGAAAGGGTCAAGGGGAAATGGGAGCGCGGCGACGAAACGCTTTCGTTCACCGTCACTTATGATGAGTTCTTCGGCGAGGCATATATCCAGTCCGAACCCGTAAGCATTCCCCCAAAGGACGAATACACAGAGATCATAGTCGACGAGGGAATACGCCCCGCCCGGAAGGGAAATGCTTTCAGGGAAGAGCTTTCCAGGGACGTCACGGTCCCCGGGGTCTACAATTTCTTCAGGGTTGACTACACGGACATAACCCTGGTTCGCAATGAGAAGAACGAGCCCGGACAGGTGCTGGTGCTGGAGATGACCGCCGGGGTCCTGGAGTCAGAGATACAGAAGAACATCAGTGCGTATTTACTGCCCACGTACAAGCCGGTCATCCCCGGCTCCAACCGGAAAGTACAGCGTAATTATGGATGGTACAATCCTGACGAGGTCGGCCCGGAAGTGCTCGCCCTGTCCACCAGGGTAGAGCTGGAGCCCATTCCCACTGAGGACGAGTACTCGAAGCTTCACAGTTTCAGGCTCCGGGCAGATGAGAATCACCACCTTTACATAAAGCTTAACAAGGGCATCAAATCGTACGGCGACTATGTCATGGCCGAGGATTATGATGCTATCGTGCGCGTGCCCAAGTATCCCCGTGAGCTGAATGTCATGAGCGACGGGGCGATACTGAGCCTGAGCGGCCAGAAGAAGGTGTCCGTCCTGAGCCGTGACATAGAGGGAATCAGGTTTGAGATCGGACGGGTGCTGCCCGGCCAGATAAACCATCTGGTAAGCCAGAGTTCCGGGCAGTTCAGCAGTCCGTATTTCAGGGGATACAGTTTCGACGAGAACAATATCGTTGAGCGGTTCCACGAGATCAAGACACTGAGAAAGCTGCCCCACGGCAAGGCGCAGTACGCCGCTTTCGATTTCGCTTCATATATATCACCCCCGGGGGAGTCCACCAATCGCGGGCTGTTCTTCTTCAAGGCCGAAGGATGGGACCCGCGACGTAACCGCTCCATCGGGGTGAGTGACGAGCGGCTCATCCTGGTTACCGACCTGGGTCTGCTGGTCAAGGACAGTTCCGACGGCACCCACGATGTCTTTGTGATGTCCATCAGCACGGGAACGCCCGTGGCCGGGGCCAGGGTGGAGGTGCTGGGATTGAACGGCGTGCCTATTGTTGAGAGAACCACGGGGTACGACGGCCATGTGCAGTTCCCCACGCTAAAGGACTTCCGAAACGAGCAGAAGCCCACGGCGTATGTGGTCAGAAAGGGCAGGGACCTCTCGTTCATGCCCTATGACCGGAGTGACCGCCGGCTCAACACGTCACGTTTCGACGTGGGCGGAGTATATACCCACGGAAAGGGAGAACGTCTGAACGCCTACCTGTTCTCCGACCGCGGCATATACCGCCCCGGTGACAGGTTCAACGTAGGCTTTATCGTCAAGTCCGCTGACTGGAAACGTGAACTCGAAGGGGTCCCGGTTGAGGGAGTGGTGAGTGACGCTCGCGGCCTTGAGGTGCTGAGCCGCAGATACCGCCTCAAGCCCGAAGGTTTTGACGAGATATCGTACCGGACCGAGGAGAGTTCGCCCACCGGTGAATATCAGGTGCGCCTGTATATCGTAAAGGACGGCCGGCGGAGCAGCCTTCTTGGTTCCACAACGGTGCGTGTGGAGGAGTTCCTTCCGGACAGGATGAAGATATCGTCGCGTTTCTCTGACGGGCTGCACAAGGGCTGGGTGTCTCCGGAGGGTCTGAAGGCCCATGTCAAACTGATGAACCTCTACGGCACTCCCGCCATCAATCGCCGGGTGTCGGCGGATATCACGCTTTCTCCCACGTATCCGTCGTTCCCCTCATTCGGCGGGTTCACGTTCTTTGACCCGATGAAGGCTGAGCACCGTTTTACCGACCGTCTGAAGGACACCACGACGGACGAGAACGGTGAAGCAGTATTCGACCTTGCTCTTGAACGATTTGACAGGGCCACATACCGTCTGGAGTTCTCCGCCGAGGGATACGAGGCCGAGGGCGGCAGGTCGGTGCTTACCCAGAGTTCTGTCCTGGTCTCCCCCCTGTCGTATCTTGTGGGATACAAGCCCGACGGGAAACTCGCCTATGTCAGCAAGGACAGCGAGCGCTATGTAGAGTTCGTCGCCGTGAATTCAGACCTGAAAAAGACCGAGGTTTCCGGATTGAAGCTCAAGCTCATTGAACAGAAATATGTCTCCGTGCTCAAGAAACAGTCGAACAATACCTATAAATATCAGTCGGAGCTCAAGGAGACGACACTGGGGTCGGAGGATTTCCGTTTGCTTGCCGAGGGGACGAAATACCGCCTGCCTACCGATAACGTGGGCGACTTTGTCCTGGAGGTCGTCGACGGCAACGACACGGAGCTTGCCAGGGTGAAGTTCAGCGTGGCCGGACAGGAGAACATCACCCGCAGCCTTGAGCGTGACGCCGAGCTACAGGTGAAGCTCGACAGGGCCGACTACACTCCCGGTGAAATGATCGAGATACAGATAAAGGCCCCGTACACCGGCGCGGGCCTCATCACGATAGAGAAGGAAAAGGTGTACGCAAAGAAGTGGTTCAGGACCACCACGACCAGCTCCATCCAGACCATCCGGGTCCCGGAAGAGCTGGAGGGTAACGGGTATGTCAATGTCTCCTTCGTTCGAGCCATGGACTCCGAGGAGATATACATGAGCCCGCTGAGCTACGGTATCGTTCCGTTCTCTGTCAGCATGGAAAGCCGGGACATGAAGGTGGAACTGGACGCCCCCGGCCTGGTGCGCCCGGGAGATGAATTAAAGATCAAGTACAAGGCCGCGAGGCCCGGCAAGATAGTCGTGTTTGCCGTGGACGAAGGCATTTTGCAGGTGGCGAAATACCGTACGCCCAGCCCGCTTTCGCACTTTTTCAGGAAGAACGCCCTGGAGGTAACGACCGCGCAGATACTGGACATGATACTGCCCGAATACTCCATGGTGCTGGCGGCCTCGACCTCGGGTGGCGGATATCTCGAAAGAGAGGCCCTTGGCAAGAACCTCAACCCGTTCAAGCGCAAGCGGGACAAGCCCGTTGCGTACTGGTCGGGCATTGTGGACGTGGACACCACGGAACGCGAGCTTTCCTATACGGTTCCCGATTATTTCAACGGCAGGCTCAGGGTCATGGCTGTGGCCGTTTCCCCCGACGCCGTAGGGGCCGCCGAGCGTTCGACCGAAGTGCGCGGGTATTTTGTTCTCAGCCCGAACGTACCGCTGTTCGTGGGGCCCGGCGACGAGTTCGAGATCAGCGTGAATGTGGCGAACAATGTCGAGGATTCGGGAGAGGGCGCTGCGGTCAGGCTCGAGCTTAAGACCTCTGAACACCTCGAGGTGATGGGAGAGGCCGTCCGGTCCATGAAGATAGACGAGGGACGTGAGGATGTCGAGACGTTCAGGATACGTGCGAACGACATCCTGGGTTCAGGCAATTTCACGTTCACCGCATCTCACGCCGACAAGAAGTCCAGGGCTTCAGTGGACCTCAGTGTCAGACCGCCCACGCCGTATATGACGAGGGTGAAGAGCGGCTACCTGGAAAAGGACAGCACCCAGGTGGATGTGACGCGAGCCATGTATCCTCATTTCCGCGTCAATGAGGCGGGTGCCTCACATCTGCCCATGGGGCTTTCCCACGGACTGCTTGAGTACCTGCGCAACTATCCGTACGGATGCACCGAGCAGATCGTCAGCCAGGCGTTCCCCGCCCTGGTGCTCCAGAACATGCCGGACTTCGGGTATGCCCCGGAGAAGACGGAGAAAATGCTCAGGCAGGTGATGAGGGTCCTGCACGCAAGGCAGAACTCGGAAGGCGCCTTTGGCTTCTGGGCCGCCAACTCGCATGTCTCTCCCTTCCAGAGCGCCTACGCGGTGCACTTCCTCACCGAAGCGAAGCAGGCGGGATATCCCGTGGACGAGCGCATGCTCGAGCGTTCGCTGAGCTATCTGAAAAAGCTTTCCCGTCAGAAGGGTGACTCCCTTGCCGAGGCAAGGGCAAGCGCCTATGCCCTGTATCTGCTGACCCGAAACGGTGTAGTTACCACGAACGACCTTACCGGGCTTCATGCTCATCTGGAAAAAACGTATGCTGACGACTGGAAGACCGATGTCACTGCCATCTATCTGGCCGCGGTGTACAAGATGCTCAAGCTCGATTCCAAGGCGGAAAGTCTTATCCGCCCCATCCGCACCGGACAGGAAACAAGGTACGATTACGCGCACTTCTACGACGGACTGGTCCGGGACGCACAGTATATCTACATTCTTTCGCGTCATTTCCCGGATCGCCTGAAAAAACTGGAGCCCGAGGACATTCTCCGGGTCGTTGACCATGTACTCGACGATGACTTCAATACAATCTCTTCGTCATACACGATAATCGCGCTTAAGGCCTACGCCGATGCGGTGGGAATGCCGGACGCCGATGAGCTGCGTATCAGTGAAGTGCTGAAGGAGGGCAAGGTCAGGGCCCTGGTGCTTCCGGCGGGCTACTTCCCGGTGGCCGATTTCACTGAGGAAGCCAAAAAGGTGCAGATCTCCAGCGAGAGCCGCCACCCGGTCTTCTGGCAGGTCACCCAGGCCGGTTTCGACACGTCTCCGCCGAAGGAGAAGATAACCGACAAGCTGGAAGTGCAGCGGGAGTACCGCGACCGGGACGGCAAGGTCGTGGAGCAGGCGACCATCGGTGACGAGCTGTTCGTGCATATCAAGGTGCGGGCCATCGAGGACGACGGCCTTGAGAACATCGCTATCGTAGATCTCCTGCCGGGCGGTTTCGAGGTGGTGCTCGAGCCCGGGGCCCGAAACAACAGCAAAACGACGTTCAGGGCGGATTATGTGGATATGCGCGAGGACCGGGTGCTCGTCTTCGGACGGGCGTCCAGAGACGCAAAGGAGTTCGTCTACCGGATACGTGCCACGAACAAGGGCTCATTCACGGTGCCGCCTGTCTTTGCCGAAGGGATGTATGACCGTTCGGTCCAGGCACGTTCCCTTGGAGGGCGGATGACGGTAGAACCCGCAGAATGAAAAAGGCATTATCACGCGCAGTCCTCCTGCTTGTTGCAGGAGGACTGCTGCTTTTTCTGCTCGTTCCCCGCCCGCCGCTCAGGGACGGTCTGAGCTTTTCGCACGCTGTCTACGATTCTGACGGTCGGCTCCTGAGACTTACGCTTTCCGCCGACGACAAGTACCGCCTCTGGCTTCCGCTCGATGATATCGCGCCGGTCATGGCCGAGGCGACCATGCTGCAGGAAGACCGTTTCTTCAGGTGGCATCCGGGTGTCAACCCGGTCTCGCTGGTCAGAGCGGTCTGGGAGACCTATATAAAGAAGGGCCGCAGAATGGGCGCCTCCACGATAACCATGCAGCTTGCCCGCATACGTTACGATATCAGCTCGCGTACCCCCGGCGGTAAGCTCTGGCAGATACTCAAGGCCATTCAGCTGGAACTGCATTACTCCAAGGACGAGATACTGGAGGCGTACCTTAACCTCGTTCCCTACGGCCACAATATCGAGGGTATCGGGGCCGCAAGCCTGGTATATTTCGACAGGCGGGCGTCCTCGCTTACCCTTGAGGACTCGCTGCTTCTGAGCGTGGTCCCCCAGAATCCCGGTGAGCGCGTGCCGACGCGTTTAGAGCGTGACGGTATGCAGCATTCTCCGCTTGCCGTGGCGAGAACGGCCCTGTTCGAAAGATGGGCCGAACGGCACCCTGAGGACGTGAACCGTCGCGAACTGATGGAGCTTCCCGTCGAGGTGCGTCATCCGGGAAATATGCCCTTTCTGGCCCCCCATCTGTGCGACAGCGTACTGATGAGCGAAAAACAGCATCTGGAGATATTCACTACGCTGGACATCAAACTCCAGCGGCTCCTCGAACGTCTTGCCACGGGTTATGTCGAGCGTAACCGGGACAGGGGCATCAGGAACGCCTCGGCCCTGCTGCTTGACTACCGGACCATGGAGATCAGGGCTCTTCTGGGGTCGGTGGACTTCTTTGACCGCTCGATACAGGGACAGGTAAACGGAACGGACGCGCTGCGCTCACCCGGCTCTACCATCAAGCCGTTCGTATACGCCCTTGGGATTGACCGGGGTCTGATACATCCCATGACCATGATAAAGGACTCCCCCACGAGTTTCGGGGCATATTCCCCGGAGAACTTCGACCACCGGTTCGCGGGTCCGGTAAAAGTAAAGGACGCGCTGATACGGAGCCGCAACATCCCGGCACTGGAGATGGCCATGGAACTGGAGCCCGACGGTGTCTATGAGTTTTTGAAGAATGCCGGTATCCCTCATCTGAAGGAAAAGGGATTCTACGGCCTTTCCGTTGCCATGGGCGGAGCTGAAGTGACCATGGAGGAAATGCTGGAATTGTATGCCATGCTCGCCAATGGCGGCATGATGAGACCCGCCCGCAGGCTGGTGGACGAACCTCAGGATGACGGAGTGCGGCTGCTCAGTCCAGAGGCCAGTTTTATCACCATGGAAATGCTCGGTGAGAATCCCCGGGCCCGCGCGACATATCCCCGGCAG
>JABAHP010001814.1_pt1 | contig 16023 bp, 14 predicted proteins | sample 7062081 | NCBI WGS metagenome assembly JABAHP01 (sample SAMN14534357, study PRJNA622989) | marine sediment metagenome | biome: marine biome [ENVO:00000428]; feature: marine pelagic biome [ENVO:01000023]; material: deep marine sediment [ENVO:00002113] | place: India: Gulf of Kutch | collected...
TATTACTAATTTTAAAGACTAAGAATCAAAATTTAAAACCCGAAACTCAAGAAGAAAAAAGCAAGGAAGATTTAGAGAAAGAAAAAGAAGAAAAGCACAAAATAGAATCCCTTAGAAAAGCAGGAAAGATTGCTCAAGACGTAAAGAAATATATTAAGCCAAAAATCAAAATAGGTACGAATGTGTATGATTTAATAAATGAAACTGAGGGAAAGATCAATGAATTAGAAGGAAATTGCGCTTTTCCTGTTAACCTATGCATAAATAATATTGCAGCACATTATACATCTCCTATTAAAGATGATGGGACCGAAATCAATGAAAATGATCTTGTTAAAATTGATTTAGGAGTTCATATTGATGGATACATTGTTGACACTGCTTTTAGCGTTAACTTCAATGAAGATGAATCTCTTATCAATATTATTCAAGCTACTGAAGTTGCCATGGATGCAGCAAAAATGATGGTAAAACCTAAAATTAACACGAAAGAAATTGGAAGAAAAATTGAAGATATTGTTAAAGGATTTAAATATAATCCAATAAGAGAATTAGGAGGACATCAAATTGAAAGATGGACTGTTCATGGAAAAAAACAGCTACCTGAATTAGGATCTCAAGGAGGAGATGTAATGGAAGTAGGGGAGGTTTTTTCAATTGAAATTTTTGCCAGTACAGGGGAAGGATCTGTACATAACACTCCATCTTCATACATTTATGAAATTAATCCTTATTCAGGCAGAGTACCATTACGTAGAAAATCTTCTAAGCAAATCTTAGGATTCGTCAATAAAAATTACAAAACATTACCTTTCGCGGAAAGATGGTTAGCAGAAGAATTCAGACTAGGAGTAGCTTTTGGGTTACAAGAATTAGTACAACAGGGCAAATTCCAAGCTCATAATGTTCTAGCAGAAAAAAAAGGTGTCTATGTGGCCCAAATTGAAGAAACCATTTTGATAACTGAAGATGCATTTGAACAATTAACTTAATTTGATTGATAGATATTATCAAAATAAAATTTACTTGGAAAAATGGATAAATTAAATATTTGCCTTGTTTCTTTAACATTTGCTCCTGATAGTCAAGATGGAGCCGCTAAATTTTTTACTGGGATCTACAATTATTTAAAAGAACAGGGTCATAATGTTAATCTAATTACAGCTAAATGGAATTTTAGTTTTTCAGATCCTAATATATACCAAATCGATATTATAAGAAAGCGTTTTTTATGGTTTCCTCAATTCAATTTGCATGCTAGAAATTACCTTAAAAGGCATAAATTTGATATAGTTCACGGTAACGGACCCAAAGGGGTAATCCCTATAGTTTTATCGAGACAAAAAAAATTTATAACAACAATTCATGATTTAGGTCCATTTGAAACGAAATTTACTAGAATACCACTAGAAAAACTACTGATAAAATACGCTGTTAAAAAATCAGCATTTATCACCACCTGTGCTGAATCGATCAGGAGTCAGATTAAATATTACATACCCAATATTGATATTAATCACATTTTTAATCTTTACTCTGCAATTGAAGATAAATTCAAACCATTTCCTAAAAAAGCTCAGGAATTAAAAGATAAGCTTAGCATTGAAGGACCAGTATTACTATATTTAGGCCGTATAGCAAAATATAAAGGAGTTCATGATATTATAAAAGCTTATAAAATAGCAAAACTAGATATTCCAGACCTTAATTTGGTAATTGGAGGTAAACCTGATTTTTCTATGGAGAAAATTTATAAAGATTGGCAACATAGATATAAAGATATCTACTTTGTGGGTTTTGTATCGGAAGAAGAAATTCCCATCTATTATTCTATGGGAGATCTTTTTGTAACATATTCTTATGCTTCTGAAGGCTTTGGTTTGACTCCAATCGAAGCTATTGCTTGTGGAACTCCTGTTATTTGTTCTTCAATTCGTGCATATGAAGAAATATTGCAAGATAATGCAATTTTCGTACCCCCTAAAAATCCTCTAGGTTTAGCAAAAGAAATTGTATCATTATTGAAAGATGATATTAAAAAAAAAGAACTTATAGAAAAAGCTCAAAATTTTATAAAAATATATACTTGGGATGCAGTTGGAAAAAAACTTGAAAACGTTTATTATAAATTTTTAAATCAAAATTAAGAATTTTTACACTGATTCAAATTTTCTTTGACAAAATCAAAACAAATTTTATTAGGGTTTTCAAATTGGTTTATTTTTCCCTTAAATGAACTTATCTTAAATCTCTCTATTGTAGGACCTTGATTAAGAATTTCTATAGCTCTTTTAGATAAATTGTCTGTATCTCGGATGTGTTCAAGCGGAAATCCGTTTTTTATTAGAAATTTTTCTTGAGGTGCTGATTTTCCTGGGAAAAATTCAATACTTGGCACATTTAATAAACTCGATTCTCTTACAATTGTTCCTCCCCCGCTTATGACTAATCCTCCATAAAAGCAAAAATCTACTAAATTAGGAAGATATTGAGTTATAATTACGTTTTTTTCTCTAGAAAGGGTTTTAAGTCCTTTAGAAAGAAATTCTTCTTGGTCTTTAGAACGAACCAACAGAAAATATTTGTGATTAGGAAATTCTTTAAAAATTTGAGGCAGAAATGCTTTAATCTGAGTTTCTTCGGGTTTAACTTTATGAATTAGATAAGAAGCATGAGTAGGTTCGGTTCTTATCAATACATATTTTCCTCTATCTACCTCAAAATTCTTAAGTATTTCAGGATTGGGAGAATATTCTGAAATCCAAGCAATTTCATCAAGACCATTATACCTGATAATCTTTTCTGGATCAGCATAAAGTTTTATGTATAACTCTTCTGGTATACATTTAGGAGTGATGATCTTTTCTATAAAAGGATGAATCAATTTACACACAGGGATATTTCGAGGTTCATCATTCATACATATAGAAGGTATTTTTAAGCCATAGGCAATTCTGGTCCCTTCTATTGATAAAAAAGTAACAAAATAATCTGGTGAAAATTTTTTTATCAAAGGAACAAGTTGTTTCAAACGGTCGATGTAAGTCTCCAACTTATTTTCTAATTTTTCACCACCATGTCTACCAATTTTCAAATATGTTATATCTGAATTATCTAGAATTTGATAAGTTGAATCATAATCTCGAGCAGTTATAAATAATTCTGCTTTTTCATTCTGGAACATTTTCCAGAGTGATTTAAACATTATTGCAGTTTTGGGTTGTTCGATATCGATCCAAATTTTTTTGCCAGAAAGACTCATCGTAAACACAAAAATGATGATAATGATTTATGTTTTTTTGAAATTGGTATATTTTTATAACAAAATATGATATTATATAGATTTCAAAATCATTTAAAGTTTAAAATGCTTTGATAAAAAATTATTTTCCACAAATACAAGGTTTTGATTTGCACCTAAGACACTTTTCAGGATATTTATTTGAAATTGATGATTCTAGATCAATCTCTAACAAATTTGCTAATGAACTTGTCCAAGCAATAATATCTGCTAACTCTTCAGAAGCATTTTCGATATCAATTTCTTTTTTTCTTAAAATCCGAGCAAATTCACCAATTTCCTCTACTAACCAAATAAAAGTACCCTCCACACCTCTATTTCGATCTTGCTCAAAGTAAAGGTCTTTAATTAAATTCTGAAATTCTGAAATTTTCATTGATATCTCGGAAGACAAAGAATTTTTATTTTAGAAATAATCTTGAAGATATTATTAACCAGCAGGGAATAACCAATTAAAAACTTCAAATCGCGCTAATATTACGATAAGGATCAGAGCTACAGATAAAATTACAGGAACGACTGGTCCTACTTTTATCCCAACTGAACTATCTTGGAAGAATCTCATTAATCCTGCTCCCCCTAAAGGCATAGGAGCAGATCCACTTCTTCTTTTTTTGCGTCTTGATTGAGTTCCTCTAGATGACATTGTTAAAAATTAATAAAGAATTTTTTAAAATGACTTATTATATAAATAACAGAAAGCATTTTAAATTTTATTGCGACATATACAAAAAATTTTCATAAGTTTTTATTAATTATTTTCATTACTTTTAGATAATTTCAAGGATAAATTATAGAATTATGTTGAAAAGAATAAGAAGTCTTGTTATTCTCACAGTTATTTTAATTATTTTCACGAGTATATTAATTATTCCTAAAAACTCTAATTTAAATTATTTGCGTGAAGACGAATCCTATAATCCTATTTATTCCGCTAGCCAAGAAGGAGCAGAAAATATTATTCTAACTTACGTAAATAGAAGAGTAGATATAAATTTATATGGTGTAGTAAAAGTACGCGATATTTTAACTGTAAAAAATCTAAACAATTACCCTATCAGTTCAATCCTAGTTGGTATTCCAGTTGACCAATCAAGTAACTTAATCCATTTTGAAAGTAAGGGTGCAAATGAGGATACACTGTTAGAAGAGAACACCTTATTAATTGAGCGCTTAAACATGATAATGGATGAATATGAAATGTTTATAATTTATTTAGAATCTCCACTACTACCCCAGCAATCTAGAACAATTATATTTAGATACAGCCTAAGAGATTTAGCAAATGAACATTTTGTTGGTGATATACATTATATCAATTATCAAGGAATCATTTTCCCAATTTTACCATACAATATTATAGGTGAAATAGTAGCATACTATTTTTTTCCAGAATTTGGTGCCGACGATCAAGATATAACAGAAGATTGGGGTGTTTTTAATCCTTCTCTTAATGCAAGGGAATATATATTTGAGAGGATTATTGAAACAATTGGAGTTGATTATATTGAACCTTTTTTAGCAAATATAGATGGTTATAAAGATGCTAACCTATGGGTTAAGCATCAAACTAGTACTAAATTAGAAATACAAGCAAATCACCGTGAAATTTTTGTTTCACCCTGGGGTATTGTAAGAGTTCGGGAGAATATTCTAATAAAAAATTTAGGACTTCAATCATCAATCTATATTATATTGTATATACCTTCTTCTGCTTACGGATTGTATATATCAGATGATCTTGGTGAAATTTCAGGTGTTTCAGCCATTAACATCCCCGGAACAGGTGAAAAAAGGGTTACAATTGATCTAGCAGCCAATCGCGTGATGATGTTACCTAATACTTCCTTTTATTTTAATCTTGAATACCAATTACCCTATGATAATCATCTTTCTACTAATTGGTTTCAAGAATCAGTTGAAATTGATCTACTAGCAACTAATTATGATTATTTAGGTAAAAAACTAACAATCACAATCATTATTGATGGCTGTTATAAAATTGATTATATTACTGATCCTCCAGAATCTATTAAAACTTCTCAAGGAACGGTATCAATAAAATATAGTGCTGACTTTGTCGTACCTGGAGTGAATAATGAGATCCAATTTACGTTCACCATAGACATATTTAACCTACTTTTAAGACCTATCGTTTTTATGATAATTTTTCTTTCAATTGCCTCAATATACGTTGTCATTGTTAAATCGAGAAAAAAGGAGAAAGATATATCAACTATTAAAAAGGAATACATACCAGTCGATGAAATCAGAGAATTCTGTTCTCTTTTTGAAGAAAAAAATGCTTTGATCTTAGAAATTAGGCAAATTGAAGAATCAGCTAAGCGAAAGAAAGTCTCGAAAAAAACTTATAAAAATATTGTAACTAAAAATAATTCAAAAATAGAAGAAGTTCAAAAAGAACTTATTCCATTCAAGAAGATGTTAATCGAAACAAGCGATATTTTTGATAACATCATAAAAAAGTTAGATGTTTTAGAAGCGGAAAGAATTAGTGTTAAAGATAGTCTATCTCTCTTAGAATCAAGGTATAAAAGAGGAAGATTACCATCACGAACAGCATATTTAAAACTATCAGATGACTTTAAAAAAAGACAGAAGAAGATTGATAGAACGATTGATAAATTTATTCAACAATTCCGGAGTTATTTATTATAATAATTCTTTTGTGTGGAAAAGTCAATGAAAACATGGTTATTTGATATTTTAGCATGTCCAATAGACAAATTTTTCCCATTAAAACTATATATTTTTTCTTTTGAAAATGAACCACGTGAATTTCAATTAATAATTGATAATTATATTAATCGAGATAATAATCTTATTAAAAATGAGGAAATAATTGAGATATATCATGAAGATGATGAATTATTAATAAAGGATAAGATAATTATTCAAAAAACTAGATTAACAAATTATCTTAACTTGACTTACTCTAGTTTGATTGAATTTGAAAATATTTTCGGAAACACTACAAATAAATTAGGTAATAAATGTATTGAAATAATGAATTCTGAAGTTAAATCAAGAGTTTCAGAATTTATTAAAAATCCTAAGTTCAATCAAATTGAAAGCATATTACCAGAATTATATTTTATTAATAAGTTAAAACTTGATATTGAAATAAAAACGGGGATACTATTCTGTAGTAAATGTAGACGTTGGTATCCTATTATTGATACAATCCCACAGATGTTACCAGATAAATACCGTGATGAAAAAAAAGATATTGACTTTCTTGAAAAGCATAAAAATTTATTAAATGCAGAATTTTTAAATCAAGATCTTAAGCCATTTAAGATTTAACAATTAGTAAATGAAAAATACTATTCGATAGCAGAATTAATACATTAGCCCGGTGGTGTAGATTAATACATTCTTTTGTATTAAGTAAAATGGCCAAGCATTTGGGGCTTTGAACCCCNNGTGTATAGCGAACACGGTTCGAATCCGTGCCGGGCTATTCATATCTAAATCCTTCATATTTAAAAAATAAAAAATTTAATAGATAAAGTATTTTAAACTTTACATTCTATTATTTATCAGAATTTCGATTTACAATAATACTATTTGGTAATTTATGGATCTTCTAACTGATCTGAATTGGAGTTTTATGCAAATACTTTTTTTAGTAATTATATTCATCATTGGATTTATAGTGACTTATTTTTCCTTACCTTATCTTATAAATTTCATGAAAAGGAAAGGACACGTTGGTATTGATATACATAAAAATGCAAAACCTGAAATTCCTGAATCTGGAGGAATTAGCATGATAATAGGGATTAGTGTTAGCTTTATCTTTTTAATTTTATTCTTTCCTACATTTTTTAGTGAAACTTTTACTTTTCTTCTCACCGTTATATTAGCTGGTGCTATAGGTTATCTTGATGATAGAAAAAAATTGAGATCACGGTATAAAATAATATTATCAATATTCTCTGGAAGTATTATTTTTTTTGCAAATATATTTGGTTTTATTACAATAGATTCACCAACAATATTTTTAATTGACAGAACTAGATTAACAGTAATATATCCATTCTTAGTGCCTATAATTGTGGCAGTTTTTACAAATACTGTAAATATGTTGGAAGGCTATAATGGAGAAGGTTCAGGGACATGTTTGATTGCTGTCTGTTTCTTGTTTATTTGTAGTTTAATATGGAATTCTGCTGAAGGAGTCTTATTTACAATCCCTGTTATTGCGGTGATATTAGCTTTTTTTATATTTAATAAATATCCCGCTAAAACTTTTCCTGGAGATACTGGAACTTTAGCTATGGGTGCAATGATTGCCTGTATTATGTTATTTGGATCATTAGAAGTGGCTACTTTTTGTGCTCTTCTTATTCATATATTTAATAGTTTTTATTACATTTACTCTGTTCGAGGTTTTTTTGAAAGCAGTGATATTAGAGAGAGCAAAGAGGATATAATTTTGCTTGAAGATGATCGAATTAAAGCTTCAGATCAAAAAGATGCAGTATTAACATTGCCTAGGCTGATTTTAGCAAAAGGACCTATAACAGAACCAGAATTAGTAAAAAACTTTTATGCAATTTCAATAATATGTGGTTTTTTTTCCATACTTTCTATCTTACTCATGCAATTTTCTTTAGGAAATTACAGTATTTTCGTATTTATTACTGTATTTTTCGCTTTTTTAATTCCAACTATTTATATTTTATATAAATTCCCCAGAATTAAAGGAATTATAGTTTTAATGATAATTTTATTAGTTTTTTTAATTATATTTCTCATATTCATTGAAAAAGTAATAATGAGCCTTCCATTTGAAGATATTAACATTGGAATAATCAGTATTCCTATTAATTTAATTATTTCTTTTCTATTATTAATCCCTATACTCTTAATTTGGTATGTCATTACAATAAAATATTTCTGGTCTGAGATTGAAAAAATGAAAAAATTAAACTCATAGAAGAAAGATACAATCTTTATTTAGATATAGAAAAAATAATTATAATACAATAAAGGTAATTTATTTGAAGAAAAAAATTAGGTACTTTCTCTTAATTTCCTATCCTATTTATACAATAGGTGTCTTTTTAGTCTTAAATTTATTTATTTTCAAATATGACTTTTCGGAACTTCTAACTGATTGGACTTTTTTGATAACTTGTATTCTATATTTAGTTACTATAGAAGAATTCTATCAATGGGCTAAGAATGGCAAAAGAAGTGAAATGAGTGATATTATAGCAATTTTATTTTTCTTTTTCCTAATTTTTTTCTTTTCTAAGGATTTTCTAACTTCAATAATGGGGGCATTCTCAATTTATTTGTGGATAGGGATTTATGAACTTAAGGATTACCCTGTAATAAATAAGATATTGATTATTTCTTTAGTAACCTATAATGTTATTTTTATTGCTGGACTATTTTCTTATTATTTGAACGATCCTATATACATAAACACCAGTTTTGCATTTTCTTTTTGGATAATCCTAATCTTAGGATTTATTCTATTTGGAAGAAAATATATAATCGTTTGGCGATTTATGAGTCCTGAATATTTAACTTTATTCCTTTATATTATAGCGTGGTTAGCCATCGTTTTTTTAAATCAATACACTCCCCTTAACTTTATAATTAATGAACCAATTAATTGGGGTGCTTTGAATATCCTTGACTTCTTTTTAAATATTTACTTTTTATTGATTATAGTCAACTGGCTAGTATATTTCATATCCGGTTTCATTTTAGATAAATTGCTTGGAATTCATAGAGTTAAAGAAGAAGAAATATTAAATCTAGTAAATATAATAAAGAATGATATTGGAATCAAAAGTAAGGTTAAAGTAGGATTTGGAAAATATCCAATTTTAAATGCAATGGCATATGGTTCGGTTTTTGATAAAAGAATTGCAATTATTGCAGATAACTTAAATAAAATTCCTAAAGATGAATTAAAAGGTATCATTGCTCACGAGTTAGCACATACAAAAAGTAAGCATACGCTTATTTTAACAGTAATCACATCTATTGATTTAATTGTAAGAATGTTCTTAGGAATTCCAGCTACTTTCTATGACTACACCTTTGGAAATCCTCAGATCCCATTGATCTTTTTTATTCTTTTGAATCTAGGTATTTATTTCTTTATATTTATATTTGTTAGATTTTTAGAAGGGAAAGCTGACTTAAAAACAAAGGAGATAGGATATGCTCATGAGCTTGCTAAAGCCCTCTATAATTTAGAGAGTTTTTATACAACAGGGAGAGAAATAGGATTAAATACTATGTTATTGTCAGAAGAAAAAATAACAAAAGAAAATCAACTTCTAAATTATCTAAATACTGCTAATTATTTAAATCATTCAATGATTAAACCCTCACGAGCTTCACTTTTGGGGAATTTTATTCACTCACATCCTCCAAGTTATTATAGAATTGCCGCTATACTAGATAATAAGCTAAAACCAGGCAAAGANNGAAATATGCCAGGAAGTTTGAAAAAGCGCGAGAAAATTTTAAAAAAATAGCAACCGAAAAATTTAAGAATTATTTTGAAATTAACGAGATCCCTGAATTAATGCAGAAAATCAATAGAAAGGATTTTTATCAATTTGATCTTCAAAGAGATTATATCTATAGAAATTTAACTAACGATGAAATTATACTAGGTAAACTTATAGATGTCGATTTTACTGATGATATTACTAATCCTGATAATTTTAATATTATAGATTTAAAAACAAACCAAAAAATTGCTTTAGATTCTTCATTGTATTCTTCTACACTATTCAATTTAAATGATCTTTACTATTTTAAGAATAATGGCCCATTAAATCTAACTGATATTGAATTAAATGATGAAAATAAAGAGGGTTTTTACATCTTCAGAGATAAAAATGAAAAAAAAATAAAAAAACCTCTTCCTAAAACTAAACTACCAAACTCTGTCTCCTTTATTAAAAATCTTAAAGATTTTGAAATTTTTTTAAAGACTAAAGGAGAATTAAGAATTTTTATGTGTTTAGATGTCATTCCGTCTACAGATTTAGCCAATTATCAATTAGAAATATCAGACATACAAAATCATGAAGAAAAACTAAATCTAACTCTAAGTGAATTGATAATCAGACCAAAACAAATTTATTTTTCGATTAGTAAAAGTCTAAATTTTCGAGAATCAGAAATAAATCTCATGAAATGGTTATCAAAAAGAGATCTACAAGTATATCTATATCTTAAAAAACCAGTAAATAATTTAGAAATTGGGTATATTCAAAAAATAAATATTAACTTTAAGAACAATATGAAGCAATCATCTAAAGATGGAGATTTCAATAATATTTCTATTTTATTCAGGAATATATTTGGAAACAATATAGAGATTCCTTATAAAAAAATTGAAATGATAAGTTTTAAGTATAACACTGGTTTGTTTCAGTTGAAATCAGAAACAAGCTTATCGAGTCGTTTAGGATTTAAAATTTTGAAGAAATTCAAACCAGAAAGAATCATTATCTCTTGATAAAATTTAATATAAATGAGTCTTTCAAAAAAGTTAATAATGCCAAGTAAAATTAAAAGTATTTTCTATTTATTACGAGTTCGACAGTACTATAAGAATGTATTAGTATTTGTAGGAATTTTTTTTAGTCAAAGACTTTTTGAGACTTCTCTCTATTTTAATTTATTAATTGGATTTATAATATTATGCTGTGCATCTTCAATTAATTATATTGTAAATGATATTAGAGATATTAAAAAAGATAGAATGCATCCAGAAAAGATAAGGAAAAAACCTCTTGCTTCTGGAGATATTTCATTGTTTTTAGCTGGATTTATACTGATTATATTGGGAGGAGTAATTATTGTACTACTGATTTTGATAATAGAAAATTTAGGATTTATTTTTATGATTATTATGATATTTGTCACAGGTCAACTTTATAATCACCTTTTTAAAAAGTATGCTTTTGTTGATATAATTATTCTCTCTACTGGATATCTATGGAGAGCGTTAGCGGGGTGTGCAATTATTGAAGAATTTGTCTCGGCTTGGTTGTTTTTAGCTATATTTGAAGTAGCACTTTTTCTAAGTATAGCAAAAAGAAAAGGAGATTTGATGTTGCTAGGAAGAGATAAAGCAATTGAACATAAAAAGGTTTATGACCAATATTCTTTAACTATATTGAATCATTTTCACGTTATAATTGCAGGATCACTGTTTATGACCTACTCACTCTATTTAATTTTAAAATTTGATTTAGATATACCCGGAAGTGCAGCTCTTTATGAATATTTCGCTATTTTAACTATCCCAATATCGCTTTATATAATTATGAGATATATGTATTTAACATCATCTAAACCTGAAATTGCTCGTAGCACAGAGAAAGCCTTTCTAGATAAAGGTATTATTATTGCGGGTTTTGTTTTATTAATTATTCTATTCGGTGCTTTTTATTTTGGAGATATAGCTGTATTATTCGGGTTTTGAAATTTAATTCCCATCTCTTTCCCATTTTAAATTAATTGAGACCTTGTTCTTGGAATTTTACTCAAATAGAAACTAAAGGGCAAAAAAATTATTTAATTTTAATGGGAAGTAATCCTTCAATCAAGAATTTCTTTATAGGTTGTAATTATATGAAATTGAAATTATTGAAATACTTATCACCATATCTTTTGTCAAATCTAAAATTTATCAAAAAAAAAAGATAAAACTTATAAGTTTACAAATTTAAAAACATATTTAACAACAAATCTAATTAAAAAAAAAAAAAATTAAGAACTTTTAGTGATCTTAATATGGAAATGGAAAAGAAAAATTTAGCGATAATTATATTAGCAGTTGTATTAGCAGCATCTGGTGTTGGAAACGTCATCTTGGCTATGCTGACTGTTATTGAACCTCCTGAAACTGGAGAAGTACTCAAAATAGCAAGCACTTCCAATCCTGTCACAATGGATCCAGTAGATACATGGGATAGTGTTTCAAACGATATGCTTCGTCATGTGGTTGAACCTCTCATTGCTACTGATCTAGCTGACCCTGCCTTTCCACTTGTGGGAAGATTAGCTACAGATTGGGATTTCCAAAGTGATCCTGTTCATGGAACAAATATTACATTTACTCTACGTGAAAATGTATATTTCCATGATGGCCAGCTCTTTACTGGAGAAGATGTGATTCACACTTATGAAAGAATCAATTTTTTCGGTAACTGGACTGGAACTTTAGATCCTGCCACTCATGTTATGTCCTTTCCTCACTCTATTTATAAATTTGGAGATGGAATTCCANNCATCAGATCCATACACAGTTATGCTTTTTCTAAATAGACCATTTGCACCTGCTGAAGGCTTAATAGCTTATGCAGGAAGTTCTATTGTTGGACATACTTCTACCCCTGCCCAAGAAATGTTAGTACTTGGTGAAGATCTCGTAATAGGAACTGGACCCTTCAAATTATTGAGATATATTCCTAATTCAGAAAGAAGACTAGTACGTTGGGAAAGATACTGGAGAACTGGTCCTTATTTTGATGCCCTTGTCTGGGTTTATTATAGAGATGCAGTTACTGCTAACAATGCTATGCTGGCGGGAGATATTGACTATTTAGGTGGTGGTATTGCTTCCCTCAAGCCTGATTTTGAGGCAGATCCAGACATTACGGTGACTGGAGATGGAGTCAATGATTTTATCAATGGTACAATCTACTGGTACATTGCCTTTAATAGTTTTGTTTTAAATAGAACTTGGAGAAAAGCAATTTCTCATGCGTTCAACTATACCTATCTTAATCACGAAATTGATGAGGATACTACGGTCAGAGCTAATTCGTTAGTTCCGCCTGGTTTCCCTGCGCATAACTACTCAACCACAGGTGCACATTATGATATCCCATTAGCCAGAACATATATGCAATCTATGGGCCATGGGGTAGGATGGCAAGTAGGAACTCAAGTAGGAGATGATTTCACTCCAGGTGGTGATGAAGCACTTTGGACAGCTGCCTTATTTACATCCACCAATGGGAAACTTTACCGATGACAAATTAAATTTCCGCCATAGGTCAGCCAGTCATTTCATGACACTTCTTACCCAACGGTTCTCAGAAGACATGGACCTCATCGGAATTGGCATTGAACTCCAAGATTTAACATGGGATCAATTTATCCACATAGGGCAACATCAACCAACCAGACTTCATGTCTATTATGTTGGATGGGGTCCTGACTATTTTGAGACTTTCAATATGATTGATCCATTAGTCAACAATGCCTCCGATTCTAACTTTGCTCAAATCAACGATCCTTATCTACAAGACCTTTTAGCTCAAACCGCTGCTGAAACAAATACTGCTGCGAGATATCTGTTATATGAAAAACTTCAAGGGTATATTATCGATGTACAAGCATATCATATGCCTTTAGAGTATGATAAACTCTATCATGTACATGCTGAATCTTTGAAAGCATACCCTTACAATAGTATGAGGAACTTATACTTCTATCCATGTTATCGCGCATAAATAAACAATAATTAGAAAACACAAAAAAATAATTAACTCTTTTTTTTTTATTTTATCTTTTTAAAAACTCAGAAATATATTTCTTGATTTTGTTAGAAATCTTTCTTAATAAATAGAATTTCTACTTTAAGAGTCTTGTAATTGATTTATTAAATATTTTAGTATAGACTCCTAAAATTATGTAAATACAATAATTATAATACATATCATATTGATTTGATTATTATAGTTGTGCATAATTTGGACGAATAAGTATCAGATCTTTTTTCGATAGCTTTTTTTATCTAATAATTATAATTAAGTTTTAGAATTTCCAGAATACATTAAAATATTTGGTATTATGATGTCAAATCTTTTGTAATAAATTTTTTTTTATTAATTTTATAGAGATTTCATTTGTAGAGAAATCTATTAATTAATGATTTAAGGGAATATTTTCATTCTGAAAGTGTTTTATAAATTAAAATATTGATACAAATAGAATTAAGAAGAAAATATTAAAAATAATGTTGTGTTTGATTATTTAATCAATAATTGAATAATAACAAAATACTTATTAAATGATTATACTTTCATATTAGTCATCATAAAAACTGTAAGATATTTAAAAAATTTTGATTAGGAGAGTTAAATATGAAATTTTCGAAAATTGATTTAGGAAGGCAGACTAATTTCATCATCGCACTTCTATTTGTTCATTTTATCTTTTTTGGTTATATTAGTAATGTTTATTATAAAACTCTTGGTGCCGATATCTTGTATTTGCACAGAGTTTTATTTCATCCATCATCATTTCTATCATTTATTCTTCTTTTTGGAATTATCTTCTATATGGTATATAGAGAAAATTTCTATGAATATGGAATCAGAAATAGTATATGGATTATTCCCTTTATATTAATAGAATCCTGGGTATGGTATTTTTTTATATTTTATGATTTAGAAATAGATATTTGGATACACTTTGGTAACCTTTTTGCTGCAATTGGCCAATTCTTCATTAATTATGAAGGATATGTTACGATTTTTACTTTATTTGCTACAAATTTATTAGCAGCAATCTTAGCTTCTATTGCTAAGGAAAAATATAATCTACGTATTAGAAAAGGAATAAAAATTGAGGTCTAAAAATATTAATTTATTATTTTAATAAAGATATGGAGATTGAAAAAGTATGAGCATGTTAAAATATATTACTCGAAGATTATTGGCAGCAATACCTGTTATATTTGGAGTGTTAACACTAACCTTTATTCTATCCCGGGTGATGCCGGGTGACCCAATCTATGCCTTATTAGAAGCCATGGGAATAACAGATCCATTACCTCAAATAGTTGCTCAGTATAGACGATTATATGGCCTCGATCTTCCAATAATTTTGCAATATTTCAGATATTTAGGGGATTTATTTACAGGGAATTGGGGTATATCAGTATCTGTTGCGAGAAATACCCCTGTCTGGGAACTTATCATGTTGAGATTACCAAGAACCATAGATTTGACCATTTTCTCAATGATAATAGCTTCATACATAGGAATCAAGATTGGTGTCATTTCAGCGACACACAGAAATAAATTAAGGGACACTGCTTTTCGAGGGATGGCTCTTATCGGGGTAGCAGTTCCAATATTCTTTCTGGGAATGATCCTTCAATATACGCTCGCTTATTTAGTACCAATTTTTCCGGGTACTTATTATAAAAATATCGATTTCCAAGATCCTCCCATGGTGTCGGGATTCTATATGATTGATTCCCTTTTAGCCGGACAATTGTACAAAATTCCGGATTATCTATATCACTTGATTTTACCAGTGTTTTGTCTCTCGTTTGTGACACTTGCGGGAATCGTACGCCAAACACGTTCAAGTATGTTAGAAGTGTTACAACAAGATTATGTGAGAACTGCCAGGGCAAAAGGCTGTAAAGAAAAAACAGTGATACATAAACATGCCCTCAAGAATTCAATGATACCGACTGTAACCGTCATTGGGTTAAATGTGGCAGGGTTATTGGCAGGTGCAGTTCTTACGGAAACTACCTTTGGGTTGAACGGAATGGGATCCTTACTGGTACAGGCTATAAATTTGATCGATTACTGGCTGATCAATGCAGTAGTGTTTATTGTAACAATTATCTTTGTAATGGCTACTCTAATAACGGATCTATTATATGCTATATTAGATCC
>JABAHP010008333.1_pt4 | contig 16019 bp, 21 predicted proteins | sample 7062081 | NCBI WGS metagenome assembly JABAHP01 (sample SAMN14534357, study PRJNA622989) | marine sediment metagenome | biome: marine biome [ENVO:00000428]; feature: marine pelagic biome [ENVO:01000023]; material: deep marine sediment [ENVO:00002113] | place: India: Gulf of Kutch | collected...
GCTCCGCCGTAGAGCCCGACACCAGCCTGGGCCAGTTCCGCCGCAAGCGCGTCAGGAACCGCGACCCCAAGGGCAACGGCGGAATCCATGACATCCTTGACCGTGCTGTATTGGTCAATCATGCCGTGGATCGGGCTATCTTCCGGCAAAAAGGCTTTTAGGGCGGCGGATGGCGCCTCGGATGTCAGTAGCTCGCCTGTCTGCAACCCTGTTGAGACCGCCCCTTCGACACCCGGTAAGTCACTACCGGGCGGGGCTAACTGAAAAAATCGAGTACCCCGGTGCCGAAGTCCTTGAGCGCACTCCAGGAATCCTCGAAGAAGTTCCCGAACCAGCCCTCGTCGTCAACGCTGGTATCGAACAGGCTCTGCAGGCTCTGGTCATCCAGCCCCTCGAACCAGGAACCCTCCTGGAAGGCGTCTGACATGCCAAGCTCTGTCGCCATGTCCTGCAGGGTGTCGGTATTACTCCAGATCCAGTCGAGCTGGCCGATATCCCAGTCTGTCAGGTTAGCAAGCTCATCAAGCCCCTCCCACCAGGTTCCGGACAGGTCTCCGCCAGGCAGCATGCCGGCCAGATCGCCGATCCCGAAGCCGCCGTCTCCACCTCCGCCGCCGGAGATGATCTGCCTGACCTGATCTATCGTGCTTTGGTCATTCCCGTCGAAACCGAAGGAATCGGCCAGCATGCCCCACAGCGATGCGCCGTCTGATGTGGTGCCGCCGTTAAGGGCAGACATAACGAGATCCATGAGGCCGGAGTTGCCGGCAGCGCCCTGCAGGAGCCCGTCTGCGCCCCTGAGATAGTTGGTCATCGCCATGGCATCGACCATGTACTTGGTCATCTGGGCATCAGCCTTGCCCATGGCAATGTTCGACAGGTTTTGCGCCATGAACTGGTTGGTTCTGGACAGCCCCTGGCCGTAATTATTCCCGATAAGCGCACCGGTTCGGGTTGCGCCCGAGCCCTCGCCGATAATCGGGAGCCGGCGCTCCAGGGCGCGATCCAGTTCCTGGGACGCAAAGCCCTGACCGTATTCCATGATGCCGATAGGTCTCGCACCGGAACCCATGGGGTCAGCGTAGCCGGCCTGCTCAAGATCGCGTTTAACCGCCTCAAGACCTACGTCATAGCGCCACTGCGCGGCAGGGTCGTCCATAATTGTTGAGGGGTCTGACATGAGCCCCATGTACTGATCCAGGGCGGTTGAGCCGGCGCCGAGATACGGGCTGATATCCTCGCGGCCGGTTGTATAGATGTCGCCGAGGACATCCTTCGTCTCTCCGCCGAGATCCTTGATCGTCCCAGCGGCTTTGTCGTAACCCTTTACCGCCTCGTTTACCGCATCCTTGGCACCCTCGGCCTGCTGCCAGGTGTTGTAGAAATCCATGCCGGATGTCAGTAGATCACCCGTGCTGAGATTCCCGGTAACGGTCGAATTTAGCCAGTCTGAAAGAGCCATCAGTGTCCACCCTCTGTAATGTCGATATCCATGCCCTCAATGCGAACTTGCTCATCGCCGTTGTACTCGAACTCAAAGTTCCTGCGGATAAACCTGCCCAGGCGAGTGACCTTCTCTTTCTTGTCCAGGTTGACCGTCCTGTCCGGGCTTACCGAAGAATTCTTGCTGTTACCGTCATACCACCGGATAAGGGCCGTCTCCGAGTTGACCGTCTTGTCGGCCGCAACCTCAAGGGCATGGTTAAATTTCCACCTGGAGGTTCCGCCATCATACGGGCCGGTTCTGACGATAAACTGAATGTTGTTACCTGAACCACCTGTCGAGGTGTAATAACCTGACGCAATATAACCGGATGTTATATAGGCAGAACCCAGAACCGTATCCACGGGATTGAAGTCATCCCGAATCTGGACGAGATCGCCGTTCACAAGGATCCCGGAGCCCGACTGGGCAGTAGACCCGCTGCGGATATTCCAGGAGGCAAGCGGGAAGTTCCCGCAGCCGCAGGCCCCGGATAGCCAGGTTCCCCAGGTCATCGAGTCGTAGACGACCGTTGAGTCCGGGGAAATGTTCCCGGAAGCGTCGGTGCGATACAGGGTCAGGACATAGAATGTCCGGTCGCCCGTCGTGAACCCGCCGGCAATCAGCTCGGATTGCTCGACCAGTCGCGCATTGGTCAGGTAGGTCTCGATATCCGGTTCCGAGATATGCGTGTACTGGAAGCTGGAGAGCCTGACGACATGCAGCGGCCCGGATGGGGCAACCGCGACGAAATACAGATCGTCCCCTTCCTGGAACACCGCATCACCCTGGAGGCAGCCGATGTTGTAAGCCAGATCCTGGCGCCGGCTGAGAGGGCTGCCGGTCGCATTGTTGGCGTTATAGAAGAATTCAATGGTTCGCGTCCCAAGCATGACGATATGGTCGTGGTGCTTGGCAATATGAACGCCGCCATCTGCTTCGCGCTCGGCCGAAATCGTGTACCCGACACCGGCTGTATTCCAACCGGAAGGATCATTCGAGTCGGAGTTGTAGATCGTCCCGTCGGTATCCGCCACATACAGGCGCCCGTCGAGGAATGCGCCGCCAGTCGCAAGGGCTTTGGTCGGAAGCGATGCCTGGCCCGGGAAATCGGCATCCGTGATCTGGGTAATAACAGTTGGTGTCGAGGAATTTATATACCACCCCTCGTTGTTCTCTGGATCGAGAATAACAAGGTAATTGACCATCTCGACAAAATAGACGGGCTTGATGCCGGCAGAGATCGACATGGTGCTGCCGGAATAGGTGGTCTTGTAGACCGTATCGTTGTTGACGATATACCAGTCGCTTACGGCATCCCAATAATAGACGCCGCGGCCCCTCTCGTCGGCTACAACGGTGCTGGCATCCTGCCATACGTCGAACGAAGGCCTCTGCGTGGCATACAGGGTGCCGTCCGTGTACTCGCCGATAATGGCATTAATGTTGAAGTAATTGGCAATCGTGATCGAGGAGCCCGTCATACCCTCGATATGCAGGCTCTTTACAATCGGAAGGCGCTTACTCATCGAAACCCTCGTCTACGCCCATGCGGATAGAGGCTTCAGGCAAAGAGTCATAATCCTGGGCCTTGTTGTACCAGAACACGGCCTGATCCTTGATCTCCTGGTAGTTCGGGTTCGTCGCGGGTACGCCGTATTTCGGGCCGATAGTAACAGCAAGGTTGAACGCGAGCGGGAAATACCACCGCTGCGGGAAGTCCGGGTTATTGCCTGATGCGTCGAAATCCTCGACCGTTCGCTTGATCCAGAACAGCATGATATCCCTGGGATCAGACGACTGCGGCCAGGCGAAGATTGTCGAGTTCGATACGCGCTCGTCGTAATAGACCTGGGTGATCTTGCCATCGGTTGTCTTGTTTGACAGCTCGTTCCACTCGCTCCTTGGCATGAGATCGAGTGGGCGGTCATTCAGACTGTCGTTGCGAAGCGAGGCCTCTACAACCGCCTCCGGGGTGTCGCCCTTGCTGGTGTAGAAGTAGACCGTATTCCCGTCGGCCACCTCGTCAGTCGTCGGCGTGGCCAGTGTAATGGTGTTGCCGGACTTCGTACCCGTCGTCCATAGCATGGTGCCGTCGTCCTGGTAGACGCCGATATTGTCGCCGTTCGTGAAATCTGTTGCATCCGTCAGGTCGATGGTGTTCGCGCCTGATGCCGCCGCCCCGTCCGTGTCCTGTTTGGTATAGGAATACGTCCAGTGATCGCCGGATGTCGAGAGGGTGTACTCGCTCTTGTTCTGCTCGGAAAACAGGTAGCCACGCTTGATCTGGAAGACATTTAGCCCGTCCGTCTGCCAGACCTTGATAAGCATATTGAGCGTCCTGGCGCAGGAAGCAATATCCTCGGAACTGATAGAACCGTTCGCCTCGACCACCCCAAGAAGCTCAAGCGCCTCTGTGATGATGTCATCTCTTGTGACGGAGAAATCAACCGATCCGGAAGTAGCCATTAAAGATCCTCTGCCTTGACCTCGTTCGTTTCGAGGAAGTCATCCTGTGTGGGCTCGTTTGTCCCGGAGACAAGGTTCGAGCCATCCCAGTAGGTGATTGACGATGTACCTTCTGGCCGCGGATCCTCGAAGCTCTGGTGATCCGGGAAAGCCTTCAGCTTGTCCTGGGGCTGGCGTGGCTCCCAGTCGCCCTCGCAAACCCAGAGGTGATCCCAGGTCTCGCGCAACATGCTTTTCTTGAATTTCTGACCACAACGGTCGCAGATCATGTTCGGGTCGCCATGCTCGTAATGATCTGCTCTGCCCATTAGATGTACTCCCGTATTGATACTGCATCGACATAAAATGTCGAGGCATTGCCCGCGTTCACTTCTTTCATTGCCAGGTATCGCGTTGTCAGGCCATGTGTAAAACGCACAGCATAGCGAGTCCACTCGTTAACAGAAGATGTGATCGTCGCAATCACAAGAGATTCGGCAAGACCATCCTGACTAAGCATCAGCCTGAAATCGCCGCCTGCCGAAAACTTAATCCATAATTCGAGCAAGTATTCATTTGTTAATGTCAGGTCGGCATCGAGATCATAACCGACGATACCGCTTGCCCCTGTTATGTCACCGAGGATGCTGTAGGTACCGTTGTAAGCATCGGCAGCAGAGGAAACAACAGTGGCCCCATTAACAAGCCAGCCTGTAGTCGCGTTTTGCTCTCCTGGGATACTTGCTGCATTATTCTGGCTGAAAACCTCTGCACCAAGCACATCTCCACCAGAGGCGATATCACTTGTGATGGATCGCGTAATGGTGCTTGTGATAGCCATCAGGACTGGGACAGCTCCAGGTCGATATCGCCGGATCCGCCGTGCGCCGTCACTTCCAGCCGCACCATCCACTTGCCGTGGATCTCGCCGATCTTCTCGGTATCGCCTGTATAGGATTCGATGACCCGCCAGGTTGAATCCGTCTCGCGCTTGCGCTGAAGCTGGACAGTGCCGGTTCCGGTGAACTGGACGGAGATATCGAAGAAGTTGCGCTGATCGACGTTACAGCCTTTCAGGATCAGGGCATCGGATGCGCCTGTGTTTGTACCCGTCAGCGTGGCTGTGACGCGGGAATAGTTGTCTGCCATTTCAAGTCTCCAGGTTAAGGCCGTCCCTGGCCAGTGATATTATCCAGTTGCCGTAATTGATCCTGCAGTGAGACCAATACCAGTGACATACCAGTAGGTTCCGTCACCCCAGATATCGACCCAATCGCCGATATTTTCTGCTGTATTGACAAAGTTCACCTGGTCTGCGGCATTGACTGTAACGCCGGCGCCATTGACAACAAGCGATCCCTCCAGGGTGTCAGCATCTGCAGTTGCGGCGGCAACAACCCAGTTACTTGTAGCAAACGCACTGCCAACAACAAACCTGAAGAACAGGCCATTAACATTTGCAGGCAACGTGATTGTTGCGCCTGCAGAGGCCCGCATAACAATGCATTTCCCTGAATCCTGTGCCACCAGAGTTTTTGCTCCGGTAACAACCTCACATGGAATCTTCAGACTTGTGATTTGTGTTGGTTTTCCCATTTCCTTTCCTCCCGTCTCGGGGTCAACTCCGTATAAAAACGGATGTGTATCGGAAAAAACAGAGGGCCCCGAAGGGCCCTCAAGCGGTGGCTATACGCCAGGTGTGCCGTAGACCCCACGCCAGTCTGACCAATAGAACGAATAACGCTCGTAGCACTTGGCCTTGGCGTTCTCGGTATTGAAGTCATTGTCCTTAGTGAAGTCAGCAGACATGCGGTTGTAGCAGACCATGCCACGCGGCGCATTGGTTCGGATGAACCAGGCAGTCGAGCTGGTGAAGTAGTGATTCAGCTTGATGCCCTTCGGCAGCGAGTTGGTCGCCTTCAGCGCATTGACTGCATTGTTGGCGGTGTCGTTCTGCAGAACCGACTTCATGATCCTGTTTGCCTCGAACCAGTTCTGGCGAGAGACATGCAGGCTCTGGGGCATGAGGTTGATCTTGAGACCGCGGGAGTTTGTCGCCCCCATGATCTGGATAATCAGATCCTCGATGGATGCCTCGGAGAGTTCGGCAGCAGTAGCCAGGAGATTGGACTGGTTGCCAGTACGGGTCGGGTGAGAGGCGTCGATCAGATCGGCACCGTCACCACCAGCCGCGCCACCCGTGAACGCCTTGTTATAGACGTTCGCACCGACGTTCTCCTTGGTCTGACGCATGGAGAATGCCAGGGCCTGGGCACGACGGCCGGATACCTGCTCGTACAGGTTGTCGTCCAGTTCCTCTTTCGTGACGATATACCCGAGGGCATACGCTACGTGAGTGTAACGAGACACAGTACCCTGCGTTTCGGAATCGAACGCGACCGACTCACCCTGGGGCTTCACAGGTGCCAGGCCGAAACCCGTTACCTCGAAGTCCTCTTCGTAAGCCTGATCGGAAGTATCCTCATCGAAGAGATCCGTGTACTCGGTCTGGTGCTCGTCATACTGACGGCCCCAGATCGCCTTGATCCCGGGCCATAGGGCCTTGGGATGATTACCAGTTGTGATTACGCCAGCAGCCATGTCATACCCCCTTAGACGCCGGTTGTGCCGTCAACGTACTGGTGGTTGTTCAGGCGAACAAGCCAGCGAGCATTGTCGGAGACGAGCGTGTTATCAGCACGATCGACACCTCGAATGATCTGTACGTCGAGGGTATTGGTGGTTGCGACGGTGCTACTATCCAGCTCCCAGCCGGACATGCCGGTGAAGGTGCTGCCTGCAGCCGTGATGAGGGTACAGTTAAGCCCTATGCTGGCCAGCGCGATATCGCCGCCGTCAGAGTCTTCCTGCACCTCAAAGAGGATCTGCGGGTCAGTAGCAACAAGGATGGTGGTCGTGCTGGATGCAGCCCGATAAATCGTGGAATCACGATTCGTCGGGATAACACCGACACAGACGCCAACAACGGTATCGCCAGCCGCGGCCAGGGTCGCAGTAGCTTTGCCGGAGGTCGAGCTGCCGCCGAGCTTCACAGGATCGCCAATCATGATCTGTGCAGAATCGCCGGCCAGGGTCTCAAACTCCTGGGCCTGTCCGTTGTATGGCGCACCGTTCATATAGCAGACCGGTGTAAGGCCGCTCGGGTTGTCAGGATTTGCCATGTTTCATCTCCAGAGAAATCAGGAACCGCCCGGGTTGTACTTGACTGGAGAGTCAGATCCGTCCGGGATGTACCTGTTGGATAGGTCATACTCGTTGCCTTGATCCCCAGCCGCCCCGGAGGCGATCTGTTCGTCAATTTCGCGAGCCCGTTCGACATTGGCAGCCATGTCTTCCTCATGCCAGTCCTGGCGGATTTCCATCAGGTAGCCTCTCATCGGGCTGCCGTCCGGTTTTACTCCAACCACCGTACTGCGCATGGATCCAAGATCGTTGCCAAGAATGTCGCCGTAATCGCCAATCTTCACATCGCTTTTTACGAACTCGTATCCTGCGTTTAGGGCTTCGACAAGATGCCCTTCCGGATAATCGTTCACCCAAAGTCGGTGGTAGCCTTCTCTGGGTTCAGCGTTGAGCTTCTGGCGAAATGTCCCTAATGGGACGCGCTGCTTCCTCGGGTTATTGGCCTGTTCCCGGTCGGTTTCTCTGGATGTTGCTCTCGGTTCGCGGCCTTCATGTAAGTTCCTGGGCATAGTTTACTCTCCCCACTCGTAATCTTGAACATATTGTTCCCTGGTCGTCAGGCCGCGGCGCACGAAGCGGTCACAGGCCTTCTTGGCATCCGCAGGGAGATCGGCATAAGACCTGCCGGTTTTCGACCTCCGCTGACGGCCGCCGGATTCGACGGCAGGGGGTTCGTTGCGATTCGGATTCTCGAAACGATCCCGGAACCTGGCCTTGACCTCGGTCTCGACCTCCTCCAGGAACTGCTTCGTACCGAAAATATTCTGCCGGCCTTCCCGTCTCGCCTTGTCGGCGACATAATCGGAAATGCTCTCGGCATATTGCGTCATCTCCGCGTCCTTCCCATACCACTCGGAATTGTTCTTCCACTCGGTAAGAACCGGGTTTTCGCGAGGCTGCGCAGGGCGGTGCTGCTGGGCAATCGCGATCTTCTCCTTCTGGAGCTTGTCGTAGGCTTCGGTATCGCCCTCCTCGACGCTCTTTCGCTCCCGCTCCTGGAGATCGCGCATGGCCTTCTGGTACTCGCGCTGGGCCGTCTCTTCGTGATGCCGGCGGAAATCCTCAATATCACGGTTCATCTGCTCCATTTCCTTGGCTTGCGCACGGACGCGCTCGCGCAGGATGGGCAGATCATTCATGCCCTTATCGACAAAGGCCTGGGCGTCTACCCAGTTATCCTTGTTGCCGCGGTACTGATCCTCGGGCACCCAGCCCATGGATTTGGCAAGGGATAGCGTTTCCTCGTCTACTTCGCTTTCTTCGATCTCGACTTCTTGGTCTTCGGCTGGCTCTGACATTCCTCTTCCTCGCTCTGTTTCAGTTTCTCTCTCAACTTATCAAGCAACTGGCACTCTGTTGCGAACCTGTTGGTTCCGGATCCTGCTACCAGGATTCCAGATGGCCTGTGCCTGATACTCATGTGGAACGTGGTCTCCTCACGACACCGCGTATCCAGTTCAGTAGGCCGGAAATCAATTGGCACTCTTTCTGGCCTTTTTCTTCGGAGCCGCCTTCTTTTTTGGCGCGGACTTTCCCCGCTTTCCGGGGTGCCCCTTACTCCAGTTCGGCTGAATCGGCATCGTATGGATCCTCGCAGTCAGGTTGAAATAAGACCGCGGCTATGTCCTTGTCGCTTACAAGACGATAGCCGCGCCCGTCGACGCCAAGCACCTCGACACCGGCATACTTGGCAATATTGATTCGATCTCCAGGTTTCGGAACCGGATCTTTCCAGTCCTCGAAAGCATTGCCGCCAACAGCGACCAGCAGCGCAATGCACTGAGCCATCTGCTCGCGGTCATTCGAGTTTTCCGGCAGCAGGATCCCGGCCGCCCTGGCGCTCTTGATTGCCTCGTCGGTTTCGTGGATCGCATACGGCTTAATAAGGCATTTATATTCGACAGGCTTGATACCGGATGGATTGTAGTTTCTCAGGTCAACCTCCTCCTCCGGTCTCTCCACGCCTTCCGGCAGCGCGATTTCATCCTTCATCGTCAATATCTTCGGCATCTTCCTCTGTCTCCTTCTTCAGTCCTGCCTCGATAAAAAAATTGCTGATGTCCTCATACGTCAGCTCGGTCTCGTCTTTCAGAAACTGAGCCTTGGAGCAGGCGTCCCGCTCCGAGCCCTGATCCGGATAATCCCCGTTAGCCCATCTGTCCTTGAGGTGTTCCAGGAACAGGCGCTGATACGCCCTGAACTTGCGGAACTCGGGGAGACCCACCAGGCGCTCCCATTCCGCCCTGTTGATTAGATTGCTGTCCATTCAGTGCCTCGTCTATTTGCTTCAGTGTCTCCATGTAGGCGCGGTACTTGTCAATCTGCTGGCCGGCTTCCTCGGCTTCTGCCTTGGCGATATCCAGTATCGCCTTGCTCTCGGCGCCCAGCATCTTGGCCTCGGCCTCTGTCTTCTTGTTTTGCAGTTCCTCCATCGCCATCTGCAACTGGCGCTGGGCGTTCTGAGCGGCATTCTGCTGCTGCTCCTGGGTCGCCCAAAGACCCTCTACATCTTCAATCGACATTGCTTCCAGGTAGCGGCGCTTGATCTCGCGGCCGTTGAAGTCAGGATCCTGGGCAAACGGCAGCATTGCTTCGGCCCGTGCCATGCGCTGCATGTCCGTGACCATGGTCGGATCGGACAGGGGCGTGATATCCAGGTCTTCGGTCTGGTAGTCCATCTTCAGGACTTCGACCGGATCCTGGGAATCCAGGAGCATGAAATACTGCCTGGGCTGCATGTAGCGCTGGTTGAGCGCGAACAGGACACGAAGCTCCTGGCCGAACGAGCGGTGAATGCGCTTGTAGATCGCTGTGAACGTTTTCAGGCCCTGCTCGATAAGGGCCAGGGTTGTCGATGCCGGCGTGTTCGAGGCCTTCTGCTCGCCCGTCAGGATGTCCTTGATCGAGGCGATTTCCTTGCCGGCCTCGATCATAAGCCCAAGCAACTGGAACAGGACAGGCGAGGGGCCAGGGTGCTGGACATCGACCAGATTCTCCCGGATGTTCTTGCCCGTTGTCGGGATCGGGACGTATTCGCCCAGTTTCCGGCGGATGACGCCGCCCTTCATGCGGATGCCTGTGCCGACAAAGCCGCCCCCGACGTTCTGCAGGTGGCCGGCATCCAGCATCATGTTGAGCGAGGAATTGACCGACTCGTTAATCGGCATCAGGATATCGCCGAAGCCGATATCGTGCGCGGAGCCGTCCGGGTTGGGCAGGAAGCCGTACTTGGTGTAATGCTCATGCGCCTCGATCCTGACAACCTCACCCGCCTGGTTCATCACAACGGAGTTCTCGTCAAAGCGAGGCACAACACGGACGACCTTGTTTGTGTCCTTGTGGACTGTGACGATATAGGGCTCGGCATAGCCGTCGTCATCGAGATCGTACCAGCGATGCTGTTCCAGGAAGCGGTGCGGAGCGCCTGGGTCGATTGACCGGTTCTCGCTGCTCTTGGCGCTCTGGGTGCTTGTCCCGCCCTGGTTCTGCGCCTGACCGAAATCGAACTTCAGGAACACATCGGAGCGCATCCGCTCGACAATCTCGTTGGGATAGAGATCCAGTTCCTCGGTCTTGCGGGGGCAGTCCAGGAACGAGGAGACGTTGTAGTTCGTGACCAGGTTCTGGGCCAGCACCAGTTTCGAGACGTTACGGCCCTTGGTCGGGCAGAAATAAGTCTTGCGATAACACATCCCGACAATGGGGATGATTATCAGCATTTTGTCGGTCTCCTCCTCCCACTCCTTCATCTCATCGAGGAGCTGCCAGGACATGTGCATGCCGACTCTCGCCCCGCGCGCGCGTTTTGAGCCGTCAGGGTCGAAGCCGTTGACCCGGGTCTTCACAAGATCCCGGCCGCCGACAATGGCCGGGTAGGCTCGAGCCTGGAACTGTACCGCGGCAATCGTGACAAGCGGGTATTTGACGTTCGCCGCCTTCTTCCAGGGATAGGACTTCGGCTTTGCGACCTGCTTGGCAAGCTCAATCGCAGCCTCGGAGCGTTTCATCCACTCCATGCGCGAATTAACGTCGATGTCATACTCACGCAGCACGGTATAGGCGAGCCTGGACAACTCGTCGTCTGTCATGATGTCCGCAACGTTTCTGCGGTTCTTCAGGATCGCCTGTATCGTGATCGGCTCGTCGCCAGGCTCGTTTTCAGTATCCGCCAATTGCAGATCGGTCATCGGCATAAGATTCTTCCTGGTAGTCGTCGTCGGCATCGTACCTGCGCGAGACGACTTCCGAGAATCGGATCATCATCTCCAGGTAGCGCATGGCTGAAATCAAATCGTCCCGGACATTTACCACCTTCCCGTCTTTGCGGTGGTAGATCCGGATCTCGTCAAGTAATTGTACAAGGTGATCCATGATAACGAGGCGCCCCGTCTTGAAACGCTCGAAACACCTCTGGATCGACGGTTCGACGCCATACCCGCCCTGCTCAAAGGTCGCATGTTCCGGGAGCATATTAAGCCCCTGGTCGGCGTACATCTGCTGGACTTCCTGGCCGTCGAACTTGTTGCCCATTCGGCCGTCGTGCGGCCAGGCAATCGGGATTTCGTCGCCCCCCATCGCCCTGATCGCAGCGGCATGAATCGGGACGATATCCGTTTGCTCACTTCGCTTGTACTCCTCGTTCAATATGATGCGGTCGGCATCCCGGTTCCAGGCGCCCCGGATAGCCGCGGTCGGGTGATCGCCCCAGCCGAAGTCCATCCCGATGAGTACCGGCCAGTATCGCGGAATCTGGAAGTCCTGGGCGATCTTGATGTGGCGTTCGGCAATCGGGAAGATGCGCCCGGAGCCCAGCATCGGCTTACCCTCGGCTCGAGCTTCCTTCTCATGCTCGGGGTAGGCATCGACAATGGTTTTCGCCTGGGCCTCGGTATAGTGGCCGCCTTCCTTCACAACATCCCAGATGGTCATCTGGATAACCGAGCGGTCTTTGCCAAGGTAGTCGGGGTCGTGGAAGCGATAAACCACTTCCGACATGCCCTTGAGCGGAGTGAACGTGACAATAACGGGGCCAAGGCGCTTGTTCGTGCGCGTCACACCCTCGGAATACACATCTATCGGCGGCTCCTCGTCAAACCAGATGCCGTCAATCGTCTCGCCCTGCCACTTCTCCCGGCCCTTCCCGTATGACTTCAGGAAGACTTGCGACCACTTCCCGGATACGTGCTTGACCTGGAAATTGTCGATGAGGTCTGCGACACCTCTGGCCATAGATTTTTTGCCAAGTAAGTGTCGAGGAATCGTCCCAGCGCCCCAATCCCCGATATTTCCGCAAAGAATCCTTTGAGGGTTGTCGCGCGTACTTTCACCAGACTCTCCTGCCACCCACCACTTGACGGGCTTGTTCTTGGGATACCGGTAGCCTTCCCACCAGTCCGGATAGAGCCCCGTGAGGTGATAGGCCACCTCCATGCCGCCGCCGAAGGTCTTGCCCAACTGGTTGCCGGCCTCGAATAGCCTTTCGCGACAGTCCTTGCCTTCGGCGTGAAACTGCTTTTGCTTGGAGTAGGGCTTGTAGGTGTCCCACTGGTTGTAATGAATGATTTCGTTGCGCTCTTCGAGGAGCTTGAGCGCCTTCTTTCGATCCGCAGGAGATAGCTTCTTGAGCGCCTTCTGGATCTCCAGGTCTTTCAGCATACGCGCTGCACCCGGATCCCCTCGTCAACCCATAACGGGAATCCAGCCTCTCTTACGCGCAGGGTAAACGAGATGTCCTCGCCGGCAAGCGCCTTCGATCCTGTGATGATCGGGGCAAACAGGTCGTAGCGCATCTGCTCCTGCTGATCGTAATACTGGCGATCCGAATAGACCGCACAAAGCGTCTCCAGGAGTTCGCGGCGCACCCCGGCAAAGCCGATAGCGCAGTGTGAGGCCTCGCGCAGGTGATCTTTCGTCTTACCGGTATAGTTGCAGTGAAACGCGCCCTTGTCCGTCGCAACAGGGGCCGCCACGAACTCGACCTCCTCCAGGTTCTTCAGGAGGCGCAGCAGCCCGACAGGCTCCCAGATTTGCCGCCCGTCAATAAATAACACCGTGTCGGCATCGGTATCCAGAGCCCTCCCGACAAGATCGGCACGGGCCGACTGGATGATCCCACAGCCCGAGACCGCGCACAGGTCATACTTGATGCCCTGGGCGGTGAGCATGTTGATGCTGCGAATAAAGGCCGACATCCAGGGCAGGGATACGCGCCCGTCGTAGGCTGGCAGACAAAAAGCAATATGTGACATAATTTCACTCTATGAGATACATATTTACTCTAACAACCGGCAGATCCGGTACTGCGTGGCTCGCTAAACTGCTTTCTCAGTTCCCCGATACCGAAGTACACCACGAACGCCTGAAACCCGATGACTGGGGCCTGAATACGCCCGATATCTCCACCCTGATGGAATACAACATGAAGGGCAATACTGAACGTGTACGTCAATTCTGGCTACAAAAGGTGGACTTTCTTGAATTAAACGTCAAGTCCAGCACCTATGTAGAAACTTCACATGTTCTTGGTAAGGCGGGGCTGATCGAGAACCTTGATCTGTTCCCGGATCATAAAATCGTCCTCCTGGAGCGGAACCCCATAAAGGTCATGCACTCCATGATGCGGCGGGGGGATTACAAATGCCTGGGGAATACGTGGATCTGGCTCCTCGACCCAGGGTATGCAATGAACCACTCCCGACCAGAAGGCAACACACAGAAAGACCTGTGCCAATGGTATGTCTCCGAAATGAACCTGAGAATCCAGGATCTGCTAACCAAAAACCGCGCAAATACCGTCCTGCACAAGACCGGAATCCATGAAACAAAGACCTTGCTGCAGGAGTTAGGCTACACAGGCCGATTCTTCGACCCTGGGCCCGTCAATTGAACTTCTGATCCTCGCCCCACTCGGGCTCCGAATTCGGCCCGGGGCATGCACAGTCAACGTAATGCTCCTGGCACTGGGGACAGACCAGCTCACCACACTCCGGGCAGGGGATGCAGTGACTGGCAAAGACCACATCCCGCGACCAGTCGATGCCGTTCACATCGACCATATCCAGCTTCGGCTTGTCAGGCACCGCCGCCAGACTCCCAGTCCCGACGCTGCTTCTCGCGGATAACCTGACCAATATTCCCGCGCTCTTTGCGTACCGGCTCCCTCTTGGGCCCGGAATACGCCGAACCCCGCGAACCGCCGGTCATACCAGAAGCCCCTTCCCTGTCGAACCTCTCGACAGACGGATTCTTCCTCGACGGACGCCCCGTCGGACTCGGTACCTTCTTCCCAGGCATAATCAAATCTCCTCGTCATATCGAATAAACCGCAAAATCATTCCGAAACTTATTCCCGTTATTAACCGTGTTTTCAACCCGAAGCATCCCGGAATACGCACTGCCGGCAAAATCGGTATCGACCGCATCCGCCGTGTTACCCTCTTCCCCCACCATCCAGGCCGTCAACGTCGACCCGTCATCCTCAATGACAAACTGCCGCCAGGTACCGTCAATCGAAGTCAATGGCGCAATCAACGAAGGCGTGCCGATACCCGTCGACCCACCCGGGAAACTACCCCCGGACAAACCCCCGGCGCCCGTCTTGAAGAACTGAAACTGGGTCGCGCGCGACGTCGCCAGACGCAACACAACCAGAAAAATCACATTCTGATCCACGTTCACAAGGTCTACAGGGCTATCCTCCTTCCGCACAATAATGCCCTGGTAGAGATCAGATCCCGCACCAATAGTAGGATCGTTGCCCAGATATGCCGTAATGCGCTTGGCACCCGTCACACCATGCTCCACGACAACCCCCTGGCCCTGGGTTTGATCCCCGGCAACACCATCCCCAAGACCGGCAGGCGTCGTCGGCGGATTCGCTCCTATCTTGCGTATCTCAAACGCTGTATTGTTCCCAAGCCACCCGTTCCCGGAAGGATCCAGGTCAATATTTGGCTGATGCGCCTGAAGCGATACATTCGACGCACCACCCTCCGTGAAGGTATCCAGGAAAACAACACCCCCTCCACACACAACCCCAGTCACATCCCGCGTGATATCACGCGCTATACAACGCCCAATATCCCTACTTCCCACCTGAATACCCCTTCCCAGCCCAAAACCGCTTGCCGACCTTCAACCACACCGCATTGAAGCCCTGGCCGTCCTCCTCGGGCGAATTGAACACATCCGGGAATCCCTGCAGCGAACTCCAATGCTCGGCATGAAACCTCAACGACACATCGTTACGCCACATGTAACCCATCTCAAACGAAATATTCCCCAAACCGTTCGGCGTCGTAATCTCAGGATCCCCCAGATCCCGCGCATACGCACCGACACCAAGCTCCCCTCCCAGGAACCACCCCTCTCCACGCTCGTCCGCAACAGCCGCAACAAACCCAAGACACAGCGCAATAACAACAAACGCCAAAAGCGCCGCCTCAATCCGATTGCGAATAATCCTCGCCTCTCCCTTCGTCATCTCAGTGCCCTCCAAACCACGCCGAAAGAAGATCTACGGCAATATCAACAAAACTTATACCAACCCACACACCTATAAGCATCCCGGCAAAGAACCACCACGCCCTAATCTCCATCCCGTACCCCCATCATGTGCGCAATCAACTCCAAATACAAAATGGCCAACCGGGGCGCTCCCTTCTTCTCCCAGTTCAACACCGTCTTGTACGAAACCCCTACTCGACGCGCAAATTCCGCCTTCGACCACCCAACTTTCGCCAGTAATTCGATCATTTTTCACCCCGAAACCGTATTTCTCGGAAAGATCTACTGTACCAGCCGCACAAATTTACATCAAATTGTGCATAAGGGAATACTTATAAAGCTCAATTTCCGGGCAGAATGTAGTTGGGGGCCTAATTAT
>JABAHP010000116.1_pt6 | contig 15999 bp, 7 predicted proteins | sample 7062081 | NCBI WGS metagenome assembly JABAHP01 (sample SAMN14534357, study PRJNA622989) | marine sediment metagenome | biome: marine biome [ENVO:00000428]; feature: marine pelagic biome [ENVO:01000023]; material: deep marine sediment [ENVO:00002113] | place: India: Gulf of Kutch | collected...
ATTGCCACCTTCGTGTTGGTTGCCGTGTGAATTGCCTTATACACCACTGCCTGCCCCCCGCGAGGAAGTTCTTCAATAATCCTGTAACCTTCAATCATAGATTCCATCGATGCAGTCAAGGCATCTGCGCCATAAGGAAGCGTAACTTCCTCCGACATCGACTTGGTTGGGCGATTGTTTTGTTCTGTCGGAAATTCTCCATGAACGCTATCAGCAGTATCTTCATCGACGCTCGCTGAACCTGCCTGAGCAGAGTCGGTTATATATGAACGAGTGGTTTCTACCTGCTCCCGACAGTCAGGACACCCGGTAAGATGTGTCTCTACCTTTAGCTGCTCATCGGCAGAACAATCCCCCTTTACGTAGCGCTCAACCAGCTCTTGATTTGGACAAACGCTCATGTTTTTTCATCCCCGGACAGACCTTTATAGACTGAGCAAAGTATTGTGCAAACCTGGGCTGTCCTTACAAGCTCTTGTCGGCGTCCATTTTACGATTTTCCGAGGCAAAGAAGCGTAATGTCATCATGTTGAGGCAGAGTTTGGCGAAAATCAGTCACGGCCTTCGCAACCGCATCTACTGCTTGCGCCGCCGTTTGGCCGCCGGCGGATTTTAATGTATACACCAGGCGTTCCAGGCCGAACTTTTCATCTTCAGGCGATTGGGCCTTAGTGACTCCGTCAGAGAAAACCAACAACCGCTCATCTTTCTTTATGCCGTGCTGCTTCGTCTGAAAAACTGTATCCCGAATCCCGAGCACAGATTCATTCGGCTGACCAAGCGGCCCCAGGGCCGACTGCGACTGGATGATTATCGGCTGAAGGTGACCGGCGTTGACGTACTCAAGAGTCCCTTTCGATGGATCAATTAATCCTAAAAATAAAGTCGCGGATACTCCCTCCGGCAAATCCTGAATCAGGTGTGAATTGACGTGTTTCATAGCTTCGGATAGCTCACCACAGAAAGATATCGTAGTTCGCAAGAGTATCCTAAGGCTGGACAACACAACGGCCGCAGGCAGACCCATATCAGAAACATCCCCAACGGCAAATGCCAAACGGCCATCCGCCAGAGACCACATATCACAATAATCGCCACCGACCCACATTACCGGCCTGTAACAAACTGCCGCCTCAACACCGGATAGACCCTGCGGTATTACCGGGGCCAGTTTAGACTGAATCTTCCCTGCCAGTGATAACTCATGGTCGAAAAGGCTTCTTTCGGCCTTTGCCTGCATAAGGATCAGACTCTTTCGCGTTAAAATAATCTGTTGGGAGACAGCCCGTACAAAATCAAACATCCGCTCCGGCGCCGCCTCCGGAGATTCGTCGAATGGTATATCAAGATAAAGCAAATCACCGACCTTTGAAATATCCCCGAGCGGAACACAGATTATGGCCCTCGGACTGTCCGCTTCGACAGCCGTCCATGTGACATCGGTATCCGCCGAATAGACGGTCTTGACCATCGCGGCATCGCCTGTAGAACGGACCTTGTCCAGTACATGGCCTGAAACACGAAAAGCAAGTCGTGGCGGAACAAAGGCGCCGGTTTCCTGGGCCCCGGCTTCTTCCTGGGTATCACCGAAATGGCAAGCAAGGATATCGGGACGTTCGGGCACCGGCTCGGCTTTTTCCGGAAGCCGCAGGACCGCTGCAACCGCTTTCGGCCCTTTTGCCAGACACCTGCATACTTCGGGATACAACGCCGGCGAGCTTGTTAATTCTGATAAGCGGTCAACGATTCCTTCAAACTCTTCCTCAAAGGGCCCGGTTAAAGGCGTCGCCGGCTGGTCTTTGCCGGAGATAATCTCTGCCTCGAAGCCCCCCGTTGTAATATTGGCCGTAATCCTGACGGAATCATCCCGCTGAATTTGCTGGTCTAAAGATGGTGTCATCGACAGAGAGAAAGAACCAAGAACTATTGGTTCACCGGGCAAAACAACAGATGCATCCACACGCTTGCCGTTTATCAATATCCCGTTGCTGCTGCCCATGTCCTCGATAATCCAGCGACCAAACGGATCCTGATAAATTCTGGCATGTTCCCGCGAGACGTCTCTGCTTTCGATAACAACATTACATCGGGGGCTGCGTCCGATCACTGTATTCTTCGCGTTAGGTTCGAACCGCTGTGTCTTCCCATGTCCGGTAATTTTTAACATTTCCGCTGCCATATTCAGTTCCTCATCTTCTCATATTGTGTACCTGTTATTGGCTGGCCGTGAGGCTGACCGTTAGGTGTCCTTTGCCCGCAGGCCACTCCACGACTTGAAGCCGATTGAATACGGAATTCGCGAATTTTAAGTGTTTTTCATCCTACAATAAAAACGGCAAGAGTCAACCAAAAAAATAATCATCCCAACGACTGTAGGAGAATTTTTATAGTTAAAATGGTTCTGCAGCGTTTTTTAGTTCAGTGACCCCGCTGAAGTCCGGGATACGGTTTATTTCGATTCGAATCCCGTTTTACCTTCAGTGAGCGTTACAAGCCGGTTTACTTTAATGTCCTTGAAGACATCCACACCGCCACTAATCCACCGCACCTCGATACGATCCACCTTCTCGCGGTTTCCCAGCCCAAAGTGAAGACGCATCCCGTAGTGACTCTGATACCCACGGCCGCTATGGACCTCGTCCAGTAGCGTTAAATCGCCGGCCACAACCCTAACCTGCGCTCCCACACCGTCCCGATTGCTTTTTGTACCCCGTAAGCAAACCTGAATCCAGTTTCCTTTAGACGGCGAGTCGTTCCTGATAATGGTAGGCTCTCTCCGGGAATTCAAAACAACCACATCTATATCACCATCATTGTCTAAGTCGTCGAAGCCCGCGCCCCGGCTGCTCAACTTCACCTTCATACCATCGCCGGCCTTGTCGGAAATATTGATGAACTTACCTTTACCTGTGTTCATGAGCAGTATATTGCGTGCCAAATAGTTTTTCGTATCATCGTATAGCCCGACATTAACCTGAAGGTGGCCACATGCCACGAAAATGTCACGGTCACCATCATTATCGAAATCGACAAAACTATTACCCCAGGTTACATGAGGACGCGTTCCTGCGCCGGCTCCGGTGATCAGATTTACTTCCTCGAAAAGCCCATCGCCTAAGTTTTTGTAAAGTGCGGCGAATTGCTGCTCGTATGAAGTCATGTAGAAGTCAAACAAACCGTCATTGTCATAATCACCACAATCCACGCCCATGCTTCCCTGTGAATGACCGCTTAAATCATATGCGAAACCGCTGGTAAGCGCCACTTCTTCAAATTTTCCCCAACCGTCATTCATGAAGAGAAAGTTTTCTGCTACGTCATTAGCGACAAAGATATCAGTGTCGCCATCATTATCGTAGTCACCACAGACCGTTCCCATACCCCATCCGGCGTGTGCGGCAATGCCGCTTTCCCTGCTGACATCACTGAAAGTATTATCACCATTATTGCGATATAAATTGTCGTGCACGGGCCGGTAGTGCCTGGGATTAGCATAGACAGGAACACCCTGTTGCTTTTTCGTAACGTGTACGTCATACGAAAATTCAAGATAACTAGAAACGTAAAGATCCAGGTCGCCGTCTTTGTCCATATCAAGAAAACATGCCCCCGCGCCGACCTGAAATTCGTTCCCTACTCCCGCACGTTCTGTAATGTCGGTAAAAGTCCCGTCGCCATTATTTTGATACAGAACATTCGGACCATAATTATTCAGGTAAACATCCCTGTCGCCGTCATTGTCGTAATCAGCCACGGCAACGCCCAGACCATACCCCGTATCGCCCAGGCCCGCCTGTTCCGTCACATCGGTAAATTTCCAATTACCATCATTGCGATATAACGCATTTTTCGGCAGCACACGGGAGTTGGCCTCTTTCAGGGGAGCGCCATTAAGGAAATAGATGTCAACATCTCCGTCGTTATCATAATCAAAAAGTGCCAAACCCGCACTTACCGTCTCCATAATATAGTATCTTCCACTGCCTCCATCGGTATGTTTGAATTTAATTCGAGTTTCTTTGGTAACATCGGAGAGATTGATTGAACTCGCGGCATGTGCCTGATAAAACGCAAATGTCAATAACAACATTACCGGAATACATCCTCTTACATTCTGCCTTACTTTTCGGAAACTATAAAACATCTTCAAATCAATTACCCTTCTTCAGGTCCTCATACATCTGCCTATATTGAGTATTACCGGGTTCAAGCTTGATTGCCTCTTGTATCGCCGATATCGCATCCGCTTTGTCGTCGTTAGCATGACAGGCCCAGGCCAATATAAAAAAGTTCTCTCCGGTGCTTTCAAACCAAACGGCCTGTTCAGCCAGCCTTCTGGCTTCGGGCAGTTTCCTGTTCGTTATCAGGTAAAGATACGCAATGTATCGATAACCAAAGGATTGCTTCGGAGCAAGGTCAATGGCTTTTCGAAAGGCCTTTTCCGCACGGTCATATCGTTTTAACTGTACTGAAAGAACTCCTATATTACCCTGATGGACGGCATTATTCGGCTCTATCTTGGCAAGTTGTTCATGTAGCTCAAAAGCTTCGTTGACTCTTCCATCCTGCTGATATAGTGTCGTCAGGAGAATACGGCATTCAGGCTGCTCCTCGTCCAGTGCTGCCGCCCTTTGCAATACTTTTTCGGCCTTTGTCGAACTTTTACGTAAATAGTACAACTGGCCGACATCTGTAAGTGCTTTCGCAACAGTCTTACGAACCGAAGCTAAATCGTCAAAGGCTTTATCCCTGGCCTTCAGAGCTTTCATCTCCAGGGCTTTTAGCTCCCTGAACCTGGCCATGAACTCCTTGGACTTATCCTCCTCCCCAAGCACCTTGCTCACGGTGGCAAGCCCATGGTAAGCCTGTGCGTAATCCGGTGCCATCCTGATGACCGCTACGTAGTAATTTCTTGCCTTCTCATACTCCTTCAACAATTGATATTGTTTACCGAGCATAAACCGGCTATGGACCGACGGCCCGGATATCTCGATATCCTTCTGAAACGCCTCAACAGTTTCCTCCGCCCTGCCAAGACACATCAGCGCACATGCCAGCGAGTTATAAACACCGGGCATTTTGGGATCAATCTCCAGAACTTTCTCCCACAGTTCCACTGCTTGCTCGTACTCCCCTTTATCAAGGGCAACCTCGCCCATACTGCGGTAGGCCTTTGTATGGTTCGGGTCTAACTCCACGCATCTCTCCCACCACATCACAGCCTCCTCCGAGCTCCCCTGATTTCTGTGTGCGAGCCCTAACAGGTAAAACGCCTCTGCTTCTTTGGGGAAATCTTTTGTTAGCCGGGTGGTGACTTCAATCACCTCCTTTTTCAAAGCTGCAACATCATGTTCCGGTGCAGGGATTGAATCGGCCGGTCCTGTTGACGACAATTCCGTCGAATTCGAGTCCGGCTTTGTCGCTTGCGGTTCTTTGGGTTGAGACAACAGAGAGAGCAGATAAAAAACGGAAACTGATGCGCATATGATGGCTGCTCCGGCCAAAAACCATGTGGTTCGTTTCATGGGAGCCGAGACCGAAGGTTTTGCACGACTGGAATTCTTTATTTTCCGTTTCCCTCTTTTTTTACGCTTTGTCATCCAATATTGCCTTAGAGCTTTCGCAACTTGTATAAAAACACCCTATCACCACCTTTTTCATGAGATTATAACAATAAAGTCATTATTCCGCAAGAGAACCTGCATATAACGTTCTCCTTCATACCATACTGAGCATTCTATTACATATTCTGTACAGTCTCTTTAGATTACCTACCTGGATATCTTTGGCTTTGGCCCTCCGCGATGTTTTTCCACTTTTTTCAAAGGTTCTCACCGTTGTGCTATTCGACTTTCGAACTTCCTTCGGTAAGTGTTATAAGCCGGTCCACTGTGACGTTCCTGAATACATCCGTTCCGGTGCCTATCCACCGCACTTCAATACGGTCTATCTTCGTGCGGTTCCCCAGCCCAAAGTGAAGGCGCATGCCATAATGGCTCTGATATGAACGGCCGCTGTGTACTTCATCTATAAGAGTCAAATCCCCCGCTTCTACCCTGACTCGCGCACCCACTCCATCCCGATTGCTTTTTGTACCTCGCAGGCGAATCTGAATCCAGTGTCCTTTAGACGGCGAGTCGTTTCTCAAAATGGTAGGCTCACTGCGGGAATTCAGAACAACCACATCTATATCCCCGTCATTGTCTAAATCGTCGCAGCCTGAGCCCCGGCTGCTGAGTTTGACTTTCAAGCCATCTCCGCTTTTGTCCGATACATCCACGAATTTCCCGTCACCGGTGTTCATAAGGACTTTATTTGGTGTAAGATACATGGTGGTATCATCATAACGTTCAATATTGACCTGGAGGTGACCACATGCTATAAAAATATCACGAAACCCATCGTTATCGAAATCCACGAAGCTGTTGCCCCACGTCACAAGAGGAAAAGTTCCCTCACCGGCACCGGTTATCCCGGTCACGTCTTCGAACATGCCATCACCCAGGTTTCTATAGAGCGTAGCCCACTGCGTTTGGTAAGAAGTTTCATGGAAATCCAGCCATCCATCGTTGTCATAATCGGCACAGTCCACTCCCATACTCCCATGCTCTTCGCCGTTGAGATCGTAAGCAACCCCGGCCATGAGACCGACATCTTCAAACTTTCCCGTGCCGTCATTTGAGAAAAGGAAATTCCCTTTCATATCATTGGCCACATAAATATCCGTGTCCCCATCATTATCGTAGTCCCCACACACCATCCCCATGGCCGTTCCGCGCTGCCCGGCCACTCCACATAACTCGCTGACATCGGTGAATGTGCCGTCACCGTTGTTACGATACATAACATCGGGCACCGGTGAATAAAAACCGGGACCCATGTATACGGCAAAACCGCTTACCGTATTCACGGAATGCTTTTCATAAGAAAAGTCAAGATAGTTTGAAACGTAAAGGTCCAGGTCGCCATCTTTATCCATATCAAGAAAACAGGTACCGGCCCCCATCTTAAATCCGCAATCCACTCCCGCCTTTTTTGTCACATCGGAAAAGGTGCCATCGCCGTTATTGCGATAAAGCACGTTCGGTCCCCAATTGTTCACGTAAATATCCGAATCCCCGTCATTATCGTAATCACCAACCGCAACGCCCAAGCCATAGCCCGTATCACCCACACCCGCCTTCTTTGTTACATCGGTAAATTTCCAATTTCCTTCATTGCGATAAAGCGCGTTCTTCGGAACTTTATCAACCTTTGTCCCCTTCAGCGGCGCACCATTGAGAAAATAGATATCGATATCGCCGTCATTATCATAGTCAAAAAGGGCCAAACCTGCAGAAAACGGCTCTACTGCATAAAATTTGCCGCTTCCACCATCGGTGTGTATGAAGTCAATTCCCGTTTCTTTGGTGACATCCCGAAGCGTAACAGGACCGCCGTTACACACATTATAAAAGGCAAATAATAACACAGGTAACAACATCCACCTACAACCTGTCCAACGTTCTCGACCGTTTCTAAGAATCACCACGTAAAATCCTCTTCTGAATCTGTTCATACATCCGCCGGTATTGTAAATTGTCCGGTTCCAATTCCACCGCCCGTTTAAGAGTCGAACCTGCATTGGCAACATCTCCATTCCTGTCATAAGCCCAGCTTAATATGAAATAGTTTTCCGCTGCTTCTTCCAGTGCCACCGCCGTTTTTGCAAGCTTCAGGGCTTCGGAAAGGTTTGTTCCCGTCATTAAATACAAATGTGCCAACTCACGATATCCATTGGATAATTTCGGAGCTGACTTAATTACCTCTCTAAAGATTTTCTCCGAATTGCCATACTGCTTTAATTGCATTGAAACGACACCGGCATTCAGGCGACTTACCATATTATCCGGTTCTATTTCGGCAGCTTTCAGATACATCTTAAGTGCATCCTGCAAACGGTTACTGCTCTGAAACAGGAATCCCAGTTTCATTAGATATTCAGTGTTGTTCGGTTCCAGCGAGACGGCCCTCTGCAGGAGTTTTTCGGCTTGTTGTAAATTACCCTTATTGTAATAAATATATTCGGCATCGCTATATGTCTCGGCCAGCATTTTTCTTATCACAACGACATCGTCAAAGGCCTTATTACGGTCCATTAAAACCTTCGCATCCTCAGCCTTCAATTCCTTAAAACGAGCAAGATATTTCCCGGCCTCATCTTTCAATTTTAACCTCGAGCATACTCTAAAAAGCCCGTAATAGGCATTCATATAATCGGGCTCAAGCTTGATGGCTGTTTCGTAATACTCCTTTGCCTTATCATACTCCTTCAGTTTCAAATATCCCTGTCCAAGTAGAAAATAACTAAGACCGGATGTGGGTGAAATCTTCAGCTCCTCCTCTGCTTCTTTGATAACTTCATCATATCTACCCAGCAATATCAGTGTTTGGGCGATACTATTATGTATGGCCGGGGTTTGGGGATTAATTTCGAGGGCTTTTCTCCAGAACACGATGGCCTTCTCGTATTCCCCCTTTTCAAAGGCCGCCCATCCCATACCGTTATATACATCGGGACGCGCAGGATTCAGTGCTAAAGCCTTTTTCCAGTATTTCTCCGCCTCAGCGGAATTACCCTGCTTTCTATACACATTGCCAATTAAGACTAATGCATCATCGCTGTTGGGAAATTCTCTTACCAGTTGTTCGGCGAATTCCAATTCTTCTTTCTTTAACGCTACAATTTCCTGTTCGATTGTAAGTTTCGATGTTATTGTAGGAGGCTTGGGCTGTTCGCCTGGAACCGGAGGCGACCCTTTTTTGTCTGTCTTTTTATCACTACGTGATAGATAATTTATCCCCCAAAAACCCGCGACCACTGCGCACACAATGACTCCAAATATCAACAGCCATTTAGATAATTTCGGAGCAGGCGGAGCCGGTTGTTGCAAACGTTTTGGCTTCCTCGCTTTGCGTCTACTTTGTTTCTTATGCTTTCCCATACAAAAACCCTGGTTTCGGTTTAGGCCCTGGCGCGAAAACACATTATCACCAACTTACTTTTTGGGATTATATTAAAAGCTGCTACTAAAAAATATTTCCAGGATGCTTAAATAACATAACTTTCGCATAACCATGTCAATAATCCTATCAAAATTATCTTGAACAATCAAGAATCCGGTTCCCGGGCAGCATCTGAGAAAAATTCGATAATAACACGTTTGTTTATGCCCCGCCTTTCCTCCAACATCTGCTTTTGCGCAGATCCCTGAGGAAACTAATGTCTACCGTCCGATATTTCAAAAAAACGGGATCGAGCACAAATACAATATGATTAGCCGAATGTGTACGCTGGTCCTCTTTCAGTACCTTTTTAGCAGCACCTCGGCTGGACAAGCGGAGAATCGTTGCAACCTTAGTGAGATGTTGATATTATGAGATTTCATATATGCCGAAGTATTTCTCTGGAGTATACATGGAAATACCGGTTTTGATATTACCTAAAAGCGCTCAAAGGTAATTTACAGATGGCCAAAACTCGCAAAAAACCAAAGCGCCGGATAAAAGGTCGCCAGCCTCCAAAGAAGAAAAGCAAGCCTTCTCACAGCTTAGTCAAAAGCAAGTCTTCTTCGAGTCGGATCAAATGGATATTAATCTTTTCCGTTATTGCTGTTGTGGGTACAGGGACTATCTGGGGTGCTAAAATTCTTTTTCGCGGTTCCCAGAATAATCAGAAAGAACCAACCGAACCTCTTACAAAGCCGGCCGGGAACTCAACAGTGCCGCAGAAATCAACTGCCGAACTTGAAACTGCCGAGTTGAAGAAGGAAGAGACAAAACTTGTTCAGACAATTATGAGAGATTTCCCAAACAACGAAGATGCCCTCAAATTAATGGGGGATTTTCATAGCAGGCACGGCAGGAGGACCGAGGCGGTTAAGTGCTGGCAGAAATGCCTGGATATAAATCCCACGCGGTCAGACGTTTATCGAAATCTCGGTGACGTGGCCATTGATGCAGGCGAGTTTGAAGAAGCAATTGTCCAATACCGTAAAGCCATCAAAATCAATCCCAAGGCAGATGGTATACACGATAAAATGGGGCAAGCCCTGAGTGAACTTGGGCGATATGACGAGGTTATTAAGGAACTTGAAGGAGCAAGGTTGGATTCGCTGCGGTCTGCTATGACACACTTTCTCCTTGGACAGGCATATTTAAAGCTGAAACAGTACGAAAAAGCCAGAGTCCACTACCATGAGGCTTTAGAAATTGACCCCGGTTATGAAAATGCATACTACGGTCTGGCCAGGACTTATGCCGCACTGAAACAACAGGAGAAAGCCAGAGAGTACCAATCCAAATTCAGGAACCTTGAAACCCTCAGGATGAAGGAAGACAGAGCCCTTAGCACCGGTGCTAGTTTATACACTCGTGACCTGGCTAAGATTCGAAGAGCCGTCGCCACAACACATCTTGACGCCGAAAAGCTGTACCTGGCCGGAAGGGACATCCGGAAAACCGAAGAACTTCTTAAAAGGGCAATAGAAATCGACCCGGATAACACCAGCTGTTATGAGAGACTGGGAGCGCTCTACAATATGACAAATCGGCCGGCCGAGGCCGTTCGTCAATTCCAGCGAATCAGCGAGATTGACCCAACCAATATATACAGCTATTTGAATACCGGAAGGATTTTAACCCAACTAAAGAAACATGATGCCGCCAAGGCAGCGTATGCAAGGGTGATTCAAATTGCACCTGAACAGGCCGTCGGTTATTGCGAACTGGCACGGTTGTATCTTATGACGAACACCAATCTCGTCGAGGCCGGCAAACTCGCACAAAAGGCTGTCAGTCTCGAGCCGGCGGCAGAGAGTTTTTTTGTGCTGGCCTGGGCCCTGTATCTCAACAAGGACCGAAGCGGTGCATCGAAAGCGATTCAGGAGGCCATAAAACTCGAGCCGAATAATCCTAAATACAGGCAGATATATGAACGTATTAAGAGCACAAATTGAAAAGACAAACGCCTTGCAGCACATGAGAATCCTATGGCAGGCGGCCGCACTGCTTACGTTGTTGTACGGTGCAGGTTTCACTGCGCACGCCGAAGCTGGCATCATTTTTAGCGATGTTACCAACCAGACGGGCATCACATTCAAACACACGGACGGCAGCAGCGGAAAACTCTTTATAATGGAGACCGTAAGCGCCGGCCTTGCGCTGTTCGACTACGACAATGATGGTGATGTAGACATCTATTTCCTAAACGGTTCCGCCCTTAAAGGAAAAAAATACAAAACCGAACCAACCAATGCTCTTTATCGCAACGATGGGAATTGGAAATTCACCGACGTGACGAAACAGGCCGGTGTCGGGGACACAGGTTACGGACTTGGCGTTGCCGTGGCCGATTATGACAGCGATGGAGACCAGGACATATACTTAAACAATCATGGGCCGAACGTGCTGTACCGTAACAACGGCGACGGGACGTTTACCGATGTTACAAAATCAGCCGGCGTTGGCAACGGATCCAAGGTGGGGGCCGGCACATGCTTTCTCGACATGGACGCCGATGGTGACCTGGACCTGTATGTCTCGAACTACATCGTCTTTTCTTATGACACACACGTAACCATGAAAATGGACGGCTTCGAGACATACGTGGGTCCAAAGTCTTACCCGGCAGCAAGTGACAATATTTATCGCAATAATGGTGACGGCACATTTACCGATGTCAGTAAAGAAGCAGGCATAAGCAAACATGCCGGAGCAGGAATGGGAATGATTTGCAGTGACCATGATAATGACGGGGATACGGATATCTTCATTGCAAATGATATATCTGTGGGGAATTTCCTTTTCAAAAATGACGGAACCGGTAAATTCGAAGAGATCGCTCTCATGGCCGGCGTGGCATATGACCTTCACGGCGATGAGCAGGGCAGCATGGGTGTTGATGCCGGCGATTACGACAACGACGGTCTGTTCGATCTGTATGTAACTTCATACCAGAGCCAGACAGCCACGCTCTACAGGAATCTTGGCGATGATATGTTTGAAGACGTCACCAGGACAACAGGTGCGGGCGCCGGCACGATACCAGGCGTGACTTGGGGGACCGGATTTGTGGACTTCGATAATGACGGTGACCGTGACATCTTTATCGCCTGCGGCCACTTGTTGGATAATATCGACCTCTTTGACGACAGGTCGCTGTATTCTCAGCCCAATGTGCTTCTGATGAACAATGGAAACGGCAGGTTTACCAACGTCTCGAAAAAGAGCGGCGACGGGATGAAGGTCAGGCTAAGCAGCCGGGGCGCGGCTTTCGACGACTTGGATAATGATGGAGATGTAGACATTGTTATTTTAAACTCTCGACGAGAATCCACTTTGTTAAGAAATGATACGAATCCCAAAGGACATTGGCTTCAGGTCCGCCTGAGAGGAGTCAAAACAAACAAGGATGGAGTCGGAGCACGTATCAAAGTCGTTGCGGGCGACCTGGTTCTTGTCGACGAAGTCCACAGTGGACGCAGTTATCAAAGTCACTACGGTGACCGAATTCACTTTGGACTCAGAAAGCATGAACGAGTTGATCGTATTGAAGTTAAATGGATAGGCGGCGGTGTCGACGTTCTAACTGACCTGTCGGTTGATAAATTCCTGACGATTACAGAGGGAAGCGGCACTTCGAAGTAAAACGGTGACAGACGCAACCCTTACCCAATGTTCGGAAAAGAACAAGTCAGACTGCGGGATTTTGAAAAAAAATAATCAGCAAAAAAATTTAAGATTACAAAATCCCTTTTCATTCGTTGCTCTCCACTATCAACTTATTTCATTTCTGACTGTTTTAGTGAACCTTGCGAAAGACGAACATCAAAGTCCCATATCTCAAAAAATTGAAAAAATACAAAGGCCATGGCCAACCGGCTGCGCAACCGGAATTCTATTGATTAGAGATAACATCTTTCCGGCACTGCCGGATTGAAGGACGTACGTTTATAACGACTATAAGGTTTTTAACTCCGAATAAATCATATAGTAAAGAAATCGGGCATTTTTTTAGTGGAGGGACACATTTTTTACGGCCCTTTATGCACTTTAAAAGGCATTAATCGCACCGGTTTTGTCATTCAACAAAAGGCATGACTGCCAATCAAGGGGAAAAAATCTTTCAACAACCGGGATTTTAGGCCATAGTTTGCACTGCAGAATCCCTGTAAAGGGTGAAATATAAAGCAGTTAGACGTTTTACAACGTTTGAGAAAAAAATGGCTATATAATGATATTTTTCTTGCTTAAAAAATCTCTAACTTCTTATAATATTTTACTTGACGAGAATATAGGTAATTTAGTAATTTTAATTAAGGCTTAATGCGGTCAGGCAACTTTGGCTTTCTATCATTTAAATGTTTTATAGTGAGGAGCTATTGAGCAGAATGTAAAGCCATTTTGGAGGTTTTGTGTTTCAGGTTAAGTGGCTTGATTATGCTCGCTTATTGCTCCGATTAAGCCTCTGAAAGGAGGAGTGTAGAACATATCTAAGAAATAAATGGAGGAGTATTAATCATGCCCTAAAATCAGGTATTAATTTTTTTAGAGGCAAGCACAGGGTTTGGTGAAGATCTTTGATGCTTGTTTTATTGCTGGTTGTTTGAGGCAGACATGGTAGTACAGGAAACATCTTTCGTGCTCGTTGCACGAAGATGATTCTTAATGCCTGTCGAAAACAACAAATTATTTTTTTGTTGGCTTGTAGCCATGGAAGGCAAAATTAGGTTGTATAGATTTTTTAAATTTTAAGGAGGAATATTATGTGGAGAAAATTTAGTTTTTTAGTTTTTCTTATTTTTTGCCTGCTACTAAGCGGTATGACACAGGCGCTTTCTATTGATGTTACTGTTGCAGGTGATCCTGTCAAAGGTGTACCGGACGATGGAGATTGGCCTGGTGGTGAAGCACCACCTCTCACGATTGACGATAACGTCAACACGAAGTATCTGCATTTCAAAGGACATCTTCAGCCCACCGGTTTCGCAGTTACTCCAAAATTTGGCGGAAAGGTTGTGACTGAAATCACTTTCACCACAGCCAATGACTCGCCGCACCGCGATCCGGTTTCATTTGAACTCCATGGTTCGAATGTCGGCATCGACGGGCCGTGGACCTTGATTGCCAGTGGCGACATCGACGATTTCGCTCAGGCGGATCCGTGGCCGCGTTTTACAAAGAACGCAACGCCGATTACGTTCGCTAACGCTGTGGCATACGATCACTATCAAGTTTTATTCACGGCTGTCCGAGATCCCGCTGCCAATAATTTCATGCAGATTGCCGAAGTCGAGCTTTTGGCAGATGTAACACCCATTGCAGGGTGGGGCAGCAAGGACATCGGTAATCCCGGTATCCCCGGCAGATCTTTTGATGATGCCGGCACCTGGACAATACAGGGCAGCGGCCACGACATCTGGGGCAACAATGATGGATTTCACTATGTCTACCGCCCCCTGGCGGGTAACGGCAGCCTGCAGGTGAATCTCGTCAGTATGGACGTGACAAGCGGCTGGGCCAAGGTTGGTCCCGCGATTCGTGAGGATCTCACAGCCGGTTCCAAGCACGCTATGACAGCGATGACCGGAAGCAACGGCATCCAATTCGTCTGGCGTCTGAACACCAACGGAGGCAGCGATGGTGTCACCAGAGGCGGCGAGACCTGGCCGAAAGAGATGCGTATAACACGGTCCGGCGATGAGATGATAAGCGAATTCAACTATGAATGGCTGCCCGGCCTCTTTATGTGGACTGAGATTGGTCGTATTACAATACCGATGACTACTGATGTAACTATCGGTGTGGTTGTCTGTGCGACCAATAACGGTGCTCTCAACACGGCCGTGTTGGATAACATCATGCTCACGGCTCCGCCTTATGAAAAACCATGGAGTTTGAACCCGCCGGATGGGGCGACGTCTTTGCCCGTAACGCAGACTCTCTCCTGGCTGCCCGGAGACAGTGCCACGGCACACGATATCTACCTGGGCACCGATCCGGCAGCTCTGCCGCTTGTTGCCACACAGCCGTTGGGAAATGAGACCTATACTCCCCCGGCGGACCTTATGCCCAGCACAGTTTACTACTGGCAGGTTGTTGAGCAACCTTTGGGCGCAGCAGGCCCGGTCTTGAGCTTTAAGACCGAACGTACCGGATTTGGTGAGATCGACTATTGCATCTGGTACAACATCGGCGGAGGGCAGGTTCCCGACCTGACGAACAACCCACGCTATCCGGACGACCCGGACGAGTGCGGCACATTACCCGAATTCGACGGGCCCCTTAATATCGCCGACAACTTTGGCGGAAGGATTCAAGGCTACCTGTCACCGGAGACCAGCGGTAACTATACGTTCTGGATTGCCAGTGACGATTACTCCCAGCTTTGGTTAAGCACCAGCGAGAAAGGCTGCGATGCTCAACTCATAGCGGCTGTGAACGGCTGGACCTCACATCGACAGTACGACAAGTATGCCAGCCAGAAGTCTGTGTCTATTCCACTTGAGGCAGATCAAAAGTACTTCATCCGCGCGCTGTGGAAAGAAGGCGGCGGCGGCGACTCCTGCACGGTTGCATGGGAAGGTCCCGACTCGCCATCTCGATCAGTTATCGCCGGCAAATACCTCATGGGCGGTTACGTAGACCGTTGGGCCAGTAATCTAAGCTTAGAGGATGGCGCAACATATACACCGCTCGAGGCTGAGGTTCTCAGCTTCTCAGCGGCCGCAGGGGCCGTAGCACACAATGTGTACCTCGGCACCGATCCCGCGGCAATGGCATTAGTAGCATCTGTGCCTATGCCGGATACCAGTGTCAATCTGGGAATTCTTGCAGAAGGCACCTACTACTTGAGAGTTGATGCCGACGATGGCACTACAGTTGCTGAAGGCTGTCCAATCAGCTTCTCAATAGCTGAATGGGTCGCCTTGGATATCGGACGTTCCAATCCCGATCCGG
>JABAHP010001556.1_pt1 | contig 15999 bp, 15 predicted proteins | sample 7062081 | NCBI WGS metagenome assembly JABAHP01 (sample SAMN14534357, study PRJNA622989) | marine sediment metagenome | biome: marine biome [ENVO:00000428]; feature: marine pelagic biome [ENVO:01000023]; material: deep marine sediment [ENVO:00002113] | place: India: Gulf of Kutch | collected...
TTCTAGAACAAGCAGAACCAGTCCGGCGCTGCTGAGGCTGCAGCGCCGGACTCCCCCTCGTTGCCTTGCACGCTGCTTCCAAAAGCGGCTGGTCACCCCATCCACCACACCTGTTCGCCCGGATTTTAGGACTTTTCTAGGAATTTCCCGCCCTACCCCCTAGACAAACGGTCTCTCATGTGCTAAAATGTGCATAGTGAAGGGCGGGAAGCAACGTCACCCCCCCCGCAAGCTTGCGGCTTCCCTCTTGGTGCGACCAGTTCAATATCACACGCGATCAAATCCGATCTCTCTTCCTCCCAAAGGAGCGACTGGCAGTGAGTTGTACCAGCGTACCGGTTGAGCGACCCCACGAGTGCACAGCCAGCTACGTGCTGGCAGGGTTCGGACCGTAGATCCCAACGCCGTAGTTCAGACGTGGAAAAAAGAGAAGAAGGAGGTGACGCAGCGAAAGGATGTGTTGAACGTGGAATCCGCCGGACGCGATCGATCCTATTTCCATTACGCAAGGAGGCAAAACATGCGTGCAAGAAGTATAGCAGTAGTTGCCCTGTTGACGCTGCTGGTGGTGCCCCTGGGCGTGGCCCCGGCAGCATCGCAGGGACCGAGCCAACCCTACGCGGCGACCCCGCTGGTCGCAGAGTCGAGCTTCGACGCTCCAGCCGCCAAGGGCGACGGACAGGTCAGCGTCATCGTCAAGCTGGAGGACGCTTCCTTGGCCACGTACGCCGGCGACGTCCCCGGGTTGGCGGCGACCAGCCCCGCCGTCATCGGCGTGGACAGGCTGGACGCCGAGTCGGCGGAGAGCCAGGCCTACCTGAGCTACCTGAGGGCGCAGCAGGAGAGCTTCGTCGCTGCGGCCCAGGCTGCCATCCCGGACGCCCAGGTCACCTATCGATACGACGTCGTCTTCGGTGGCGTGGCGATGCGCATCCCCCGGGGCCAGATCGACGCGTTGGCCAGCCTGCCCGGCGTCGTGGCGGTCTACCCGGACGAGCTGCTGCAGCTCGACACCGAGCGCAGCCCGCAGTTCATCGGGGCCCCCAGGCTGTGGTACGAGCTAGGCGGCACGGACGAAGCGGGCGAAGGCGTCATCGTCGGCGTGCTCGACACCGGCATCTGGCCCGAGCACCCCTCTTTCTCTGACCCGGACCCATCGGGCAATCCCTATCCCGCGCCGCCGGCCCGTTGGGCCGGCACGACGTGTGACTTCGGGAGCGACGTCGCTGGCGACGATCCCTTCACCTGCAACAACAAGCTGATCGGCGCCTACCGCTTCATGGACACATACGACATGTATGGCCCGGAGTTGCTGCCCGGCGAATTCCTCTCCGCGCGCGACGACGATGGGCACGGCACGCACACCACCAGCACGGCGGCTGGCAACGCGGGCGTGGAGGCCAGCATCTTCGGCATCCCGCGCGGCACGGTCTCCGGCATCGCCCCCCGGGCTCACGTGGTCATGTACAAGGTGTGTGGAGCCGAGGGCTGCTACCACAGTGACTCGGCGGCTGCCGTCCAACAGGCCATACTCGACGGCGTGGACGCGATCAACTTCTCCATCGGCGGCGGCAGGAGCCCCTACACTGACATCGTCTCGCTGGCCTTCCTGGATGGCTACGCAGCCGGCATGTTCGTGGCCTGCTCCGCGGGCAACGCCGGCCCCGGGCCGGACACGGTCGGGCACCGCGAGCCGTGGGTGACAACCGTGGGCGCCAGCATCACCGATCGCCTCTTCCTGAGCACAGTGACGCTCAGCGCTGACGACGGCGATACGCTGAAGCTGGTTGGCGCGACCGTGACCGACGGGATCGACATGCCGACTCCCGTGGTGTTGGCCGCCGACTACGGCGACGGGCTATGCCTCGAGCCGTTCCCCGCGGGCACCTTCAGCGGGGAGATCGTCGTCTGCGAGCGAGGACAGATCGCCCGCGTGGCGAAGAGCTTCAACGTCGCAGAGGGCGGAGCCGGCGGTCTGCTGCTCTACAACCCGGTGCTCCAGGGCTTGAACACTGACAACCACTTCATCCCCAGCGTCCACTTGGAGAACGACGCGGGCGCTGCGCTGCTGGACTTCATGGCCGCGCACAGCGGCGTGGTGGGCACCTTCACCCAGGGTGTAGCCACCGAAGTCCGCGGCGACCTGATGGCGCCCTTCAGCTCGCGCGGCGGCCCGGGGCAGGCGCTGGGCATCAGTAAGCCGGACGTGACCGCGCCCGGCGTCCAGATCCTGGCGGGCAATTCGCCAATGCCATCCACGGTGATCGGTGGCCTGCCCGGCGAGCTGTTCCAGTCGATCCAGGGCACCTCGATGTCCAGCCCGCACGTGGCGGGCGCGGCAGCGCTGCTGAGGGACCTGCATCCTGACTGGACACCCGGTCAGATCAAGTCGGCCCTGATGACGACGGCCATGGCCCCCTCGCTGTTCAAAGAAGACGGCGTCACACCTTTCGATCCCTTCGACGCCGGCTCCGGGCGCATCAACCTGTACAAGGCCCCCTATCCCGGTCTGACCTTCGACGCGTCTGCTCAGGAGTACATCGACCACGAGAACGACCTGTGGAACGCCAACTACCCCAGCCTGTATGTCCCTGTGATGCCGGGTCGGATCACGGTGCGGCGCACGGTACACAGCGACTTCCCGCGGCGCACCATGTGGACGGTCAAGGTCGAGAGCCCGCCCGATCTGCACGTCGCCGTGCCGAAGATGCTCTCGGTCCCGGCCGGCGGCGATGCGAGGTTCGAGATCACCGTCGACGCGCGGGAGGTGCCGCACGGAGAAACACGACACGCGGTGATCCACATGCGATACCGAGACCACCAGGTGCGCTTCCCCATCACGATCGTGCGCCAGGAGCCAGCCGTGACGCTGGAGAAGTCCTGCGACCCCGCCAGTTTCCCGAAGGACGACATGACGGAGTGCGCGATCACGATGCAGAACACCGGCTTCGGCGACGCGGACGTCGGCATGGTCGACGAACTGCCCTGGCGGCTGGAACTGGTGGGCAGCAGCGTGGTCGGCGGGGACTGGGTCTACAACAGCGTGGACTTCCACGGCACGCTGGCCGGCGCTGAGCCGCCCATCGTCACCGTGGGGGAGGGCACGTCACCGGCTGGTTACCTGCCGCTGGGATCGATCGGCGCAGCGCCGAACGTCAGCCACAGCGACGAGTCGTGCGTCAACTTCTCGGTGGACCCGTTCGTGTACGCCGGTGAGACATACACCAGGATCGGCATGGTGAGCAACGGCTACGCGGTCGCGGGCGGCTGCACCGGCAGCGCTGACATCGACTACATCAACCAGATCCTCCCCGATCCGGCCCCACCCAACAACGTGCTCGCCCCGTTCTGGACCGACATCAACGCAGAGAACGGCGGCAACTACTACGCGTACTCCCTGACCGATGGCACCAATTACTGGCTGGTGTTGGAATGGGAGGACGCGCCGAACTGGGGCGACGGGGAGCTGAACTCCTTCCAGATCTGGGTCGGCACCAACGGCGTCGAGGACATCAGCTTCACGTACGGCATCACGCTGTCTGACGGCGATGGCAGCTACCTGACGGTGGGGGCGGAGGATGCCCACGGCCTGTCCGGCGACAACTACTACGCGGATGGCGTCGGCACGCTTCCGACCTTCGGCGTCGACGTGGTGGTCACGTCGGTCCCCGGCACACCGGGTGAGACCCACACCGTCACCTTCGAGGCCGTGGGCACGGCGTCCGGCGGGCACGGGCGGCCAGGCAAGTGGACCAACTGCGCCGAGATGACTTCCGATGCCTTCTTCGGCGTCAACATCGCCTGTTTCAACGGCGAAGTCACCAGGCCATAGAGCTTCGGTCCGGGGCAGGCCGATCGTGAGCCTGTGAGGGCCGGAAGCAGATACAGCAAGGCGGGTCGCGCAAGCGCGACCCGCCTTGTGCGACTGATGTCATTCACGATTTGTCATTTTCCAGATACATGTTATAATAACTCCACCGTGGGGATGACAGGCTTCGACGGGGAAGGCTGAGCACGGATGGCAAGTCGGGGCGCTCTGCCCCCGTTAACAACGGAGCAAACACTCCAAAGTGCCAACGACACTTGGATTCCCGTCCCGCAGGCCGCGATCGCGGCTGCCCCAATGGCAGCCTAATCCGGCTTAGGGACAAACTGACCGTAGACACGGTCACGTCCGCCCCGGTCTCGCGCCGGTGGGCTGGGGGTCGGATGTCACAAGGCTGGCGTGCGGCACCCCGACGTCGATAGGGGTGCTCAAGCGGGAGTTTCGGCTCCCATCGGCTGGTTCCGGGTGTAGCGCGGTCGGCGGCGACTCCCCGGACGAGAAGATAAGGGCCGACTAAGCTTGTAGAGGTCCGTGTTCGAGTTTCTCGGACGCGGGTTCGATTCCCGCCATCTCCACCAAGCAGAACGAGGCTGGCACCGGGCAGTGCCAGCCTCGCGGGGCAGTTTTCGGTCATGCCCAGGATCATCGGTGGGCAGTTTTACGTCATGCCCGGGACCGGCTAGGGCAACCCTCGCTGCAGCGGGCGACCGGCCGCAGCATCCAACGCTTCAACATTTTCCTCACCTCCTCTCTTTCGCAGATTGGCAAGTACGCCTATATCCCTCTCGGCATTCGCCTGAACCTATGTTTGGAATTGACCGCTGCTTGTTTCGCCTTCTCGCTTCTGGTACGAACCTCACGAAACTGTACGCGCACTCTGCCTGCAGAAACAACCATTACCTGCGCGTCGGGCGCAACCGTTCGGTACAGCCTACAAGCAGCCCTCAGCATCGGGTGATGGTTCGCGCNNGAGCCAGCTCACGGGGGGAGACACCGGTATCGGCCAGCAGTGCTTCCGCCTCCTCGGCAACCTGATCGCTCGTCACGTAGTCGCGGGACAACACCTCCACTTCCTCAAATCCCGCCGCACGAATCTTGTCCACATAGTCCGCCTCATCAAGTGCGCCGGCGATGCAACCGGCCCAGGCGTCCAGCCTGCTGCGGATGGCCGGCGGGAGATCCCCGTCGACCACGATGTCGGCGACGCTCATCCACCCGCCGGGCCGCAGCACGCGGTACGCCTCGCCGAACACCGCGTCCTTGTCCGGCGAAAGGTTGATCACGCAGTTGGAGATGATGACGTCGACCGATTCGTCAGGCAGCGGGATGTCCTCCATCTCGCCGTAGCGAAACTCGACGTTCGTCGCCCCGACCTGCTTGGCGTTGCGTCGACCCAGTTTGACCATCTCGGGCGTCATGTCCAGCCCGATCACCCGTCCCTCCGGGCCAACTTCCCGGGCCGCCAGGAAGCAGTCGATGCCCCCACCCGAGCCCAGGTCGAGCACCACCTCGCCTGGCTGGAGTTCGGCAATGGCTGTGGGGTCGCCACAGCCCAGAGAGACGCCAGTCACACTGTCCGGCAGGTCGGTGAGCGCCCCAGCCGAGTAGAACCTGGCGGCGGCGGCCGTGCTCTCCACAGCCGCTTCCGACGGGCCACAGCAGCTGGTGGACTGGCTGGGACCGCAGCAGCTCGCCCGCTCTGGTCCCTCGAGGGAGCGGCGGGCAATGTCCCCGTAGGTCTGGCGCACGACCTCCTTGATCCTCTCATCAGCAGGTACGTCGGTCATCTTCACTTCCTCCTTGCATAGATATATTGGAATACGTCTATGTTTGACGGCAAAAAAAGATTGCTCACACTTACAACTCGCACACTTCCTGAGCCTCGAACTTGGCGATGAGCCGGCCACAGCATTCCACCACGCTGTCGCGATTCGTGGCGTAGAAAACCTGCTTGCCCTCTTTGCGGCTGGCCACCAGGCCAAACTGCTTGAGGACATTCAGATGGTGGGAGATGGTCGGCTGGGACATGTCAAAGGCATCCACGATGTCACCGACACACATCTCCCGCTCGAGCAGCATCTCCAGGATCCGCTGTCGCGTGTCGTCGGCCAAGGCTTTGCAGAACTCTACGCAGTCAATCGCCACCGTTCACCCCTGAATATATTGACGTTTTTCAATACGTCTATATAATACCACAGCCTTGAGAGCCTGTCAAGGTCTAATAGTTGACAAATTTACTCAACTGCTGTACAATCAACTCGCGCGCGAGGATGACATGATGCGAATCTCAACACGGGGGCGGTACGCACTGCGGGCAATGGTGGACCTGGCTCTGCACGCCGGCGAGGGGCCAGCCTCACGCCACGGGATCGCCGTCCGGCAGGCAGTTTCGGCCGACTACGTGGCCCAACTGTTCCGGGAGCTGCGTGCAGCTGGGCTGGTCGAGGGCGTGAAGGGACCGGGGGGCGGCTACCGACTGACCCGCGATGCGGCGACGATCCGTGTGGGGGACGTGGTGCGGGCGGTGGAGGGGCCAATCGCGGCGGTGGACTGCACCATCCCGAGCGACGAGCCCTCCTGCGACCGTGTGGACCGGTGCGTGGCCCACCTGCTGTGGAAGGGGCTGTCCGAGGCCATGGCGGAGTTTCTGGATTCGGTGACGCTGAAAGACCTATGTGACCAGGCACAACACTTGACTCGAGAGGAGAACTAGGAGCAATGGCACGAATCTACCGGGATATCACCAAGACCATCGGGAACACCCCGCTGGTGAAATTGAACCGCGTGACGCAGGGGTTACCGGCCACAGTGTTGGCGAAACTGGAGTCCTTCAACCCGCTGAGCAGCGTGAAGGACCGCATCGGCGTGAACATGATCGAGGCCGCGGAACAGGCGGATATGATCCAACAGGACACCGTGATCCTGGAACCCACCAGCGGCAACACGGGCATCGGGCTGGCGTTCGTGTGCGCCGCCAAGGGATACAGGCTCATCCTGACCATGCCGGACACGATGAGCCTAGAACGCCGCCGCCTGCTGCAGGCCCTGGGGGCTGAATTGATCCTGACACCGGGCGCGGAAGGGATGCCGGGCGCGGTGCGGAAGGCCGAGGACCTGGCAGCGCAGGACCCGCGCTACTTGATCCCCCAGCAGTTCAAGAACCCGGCCAACCCGGAGATCCATCGGCGCACCACGGCCGAGGAGATCTGGCGCGACACCGACGGCGAGGTGGACATCGTGGTGGCGGGCGTGGGGACCGGCGGGACCATCACCGGCATCGCTGAAGCGATCAAGCCGCGCAAGGAGAGCTTCCAGGCCATCGCCGTGGAACCCGCTGCTTCCCCGGTCCTCTCCGGCGGGAAGCCCGGCCCGCACAAGATTCAAGGGATCGGCGCGGGCTTCGTCCCCGACGTGCTGCGCGTGGATCTGATCGACGAGGTGATCCAGGTGGCGGACGCGGATGCCGCAGCCACAGCCCGTCGTCTGGCCAAGGAGGAGGGCATTCTGGGAGGTATCTCCTCGGGCGCTGCTGCACACGCTGCCATAGAGGTAGCGGCCCGGTCGGAGAACGCAGGGCAACTCATCGTCGTCATCCTCCCCGACATGGGGGAGCGGTACTTGAGCACGGGACTCTTCAACGGTGAATGACCTAGACCGCTACTCGAGGCAAACCCTCCTTCCTGAGATCGGCGTCGCTGGACAGGAACGCCTACTGGCGTCGTCGGTGGCGGTCGTCGGTTGTGGGGCCCTGGGGACGGTCATCGCCAGCACGCTGGTGCGAGCCGGAGTAGGCAACGTCAAAATCATAGACCGCGACTACATCGAATTGAACAACCTGCAGCGGCAGATACTCTTCGATGAGGAGGACATCGCCAGGGGACTGCCCAAGGCGATCGCCGCCGCTGAGAAACTGAGGAAGGTAAACTCCCAAATCGAGGTGAAGCCTGTCGTGGCTGACGTCAACCCCGATAACGCCGAGCGATTGATCGGCGACGTGGACCTGATCTTGGACGGCACCGACAACTTCGAAACCCGCTTCCTGATCAACGATGTCTGCGTCAAGCACGGCCTTCCCTGGGTGTACGGGGGCGTGATCGCCACCTACGGGATGGTCAGGGCCATCGTTCCGCACCGCACTCCCTGCTTCCGATGTTCCCTGGCCGAGATGCCCGGGCCCGGCAGTACGCCGACCTGCGACACGGTGGGAGTGCTGAGTCCGGCCGTAAACGTCATCGCCTCGCTGGAGGTCGTGGAGGGTCTCAAGATACTGGTGGGCAAGGAGGACGAACTTCAGAGCGAACTGCTCTACGCAGACGTGTGGGCTGGCACCCTGGAGCGCCTGGAAGTCGAGAAGGGAGACGATACCTGTCCGGCCTGTGACCTGGGACGATTCGAGTTCCTGGAGGCCCAGGTGGGATCCTACCTGACCCGCCTCTGCGGGCGAGAGGTCGTGCAAATCAACGTGCGTGGGGATGCCAAGGTCTCCTTCCCCGACCTGGCAAAGCGGCTCAACTCGATAGGGCGCGTGAACTTCAACGACTACATGCTGCGCTTCCAGGTGGATTCGTACGAGCTGTCCGTCTTTCCCGACGGACGCACCATCGTCAAGGGCACCGACGACGAGGTCGTCGCGCGCACGCTCTATGCCCGGTACATTGGTCTATAGAACCACCGCACCCAAGAGGGAGATGGCCGAAATCCATATCGCACTGGGGAGCAGCCTGTATGAAAGATCTCACAGTAAACACCCTTCGTGCCATCGTACAGTGGTGCACTCTTCTGTTATCCGTGGTCTTCCGGAATCAGTTCGCCGCCGGGATGATTGTCCGAAGCTTGGGAGGTGCGATGATCGTGCTTGGCATTATCTTGGCAATCTTGAGCAGGGTGGCGCTGGGGCAGGCTTTCACTTCGTCGCTTTCGCCCAAAGGGTTCGCGACAGAAGGCGTTTACTCCAGGTTTAGACACCCCATGTATACTGGTGGGCTCTTGCTTTATGTTGGTGTTGGGATTCTGTTTCAGTCAATCATTGGGTTGGTGCTGACAGGGCTGTTGGTTCTTCCGCTCCTGGTATATTCAGCAATAGAGGAAGAAAGACAAATGCTGGAGAAGTTTGGGGAGAAGTACACTGACTACAGGAAGAACACGATTCTCTAGGCGCCAAGCGGGACTTTGCAGCATGAGCCAAGCCAGGAGCGGAAGCATGGATAGAGAAGAATAGAGAGACGACCAGGTAAGCAGGTTTGAGGAAGTCTTCTCAGAGTGATAAGGGCGAGAGGGGATATGCTAGACACAATCAGGGAAGACATGCAGGCCGTCTTTATCAAGGACCCGGCGGCGAAGACCGTCTGGGAGGTGCTGTGTTGCTACCCGGGGCTGCACGCGATCTGGCTGCACCGGGCGGCCCACTTTCTCTGGCAGCAGGGGCTTCTCTTTCCGGGCCGGCTTGTCTCGCACATCAACCGTTGGTTGACCGGCGTGGAGATTCATCCGGGGGCGAAGATCGGCCGCCGCCTGTTCATCGACCACGGGATGGGCGTGGTGATTGGTGAGACCGCCGAGATCGGCGACGACGTGCTGATGTATCAGGGCGTCGTGTTGGGAGGTACGAGCACGGAGAAAACGAAACGCCACCCCACGATCGGCCACAACGTCGTCATCGGCGCCGGGGCGACGATTCTGGGTCCGATCACCGTGGGCGATAGCGCGCGGATCGGCGCCGGTTCGGTGGTGATCAAGTCCGTGCTGGCCGGAGCGACGGTGGTGGGCGTGCCGGCCCACATCGCAGGACCGAAGCGTTCGGAGAGGCCCGGAGCGGACCTGGAGCACGGGCGGTTGCCCGACCCGGTGTTGCGGGCACTGAGCGAGGCGCTGGATCGACAGGGCCGATTGGAGGAGCGGGTGCGCGAGTTGGAGCGGGTGCTACCAGTCATCCCATCGCCAGCGCTGTCAGCACGAGAGCACAGCCTGTCGCCCGCCTGCGAGGCTGATATCCGCCAGGCCTTGCAGGAGGTGATCGAACCCGAGGTCGGCATCAACATCGTGGATCTGGGGCTGATCCGGGAGATCAAGCTCAATGGGCGAGGCGTGGAGGTGCATCTGATATTGACCCACCCCGGATGCTCGCATGCAGGGTACCTGGTCGAACAGATCCGGCGCCAGGTGCGCAGTGTGGCGGACGGCGAGGCGGTAGAAGTGGTACTGGTAGATGAAGTGTGGAGCTGGGACGACGCTGCCCCACGTTTGGTCTGGGGGGATGGGATATGAAACGCACAGATCCGAAAGCCCAAGCAGGAGGAGATAGGAGGAAACCGATGGTCACAACTCAGACGTTGGCCAAGATCAGCCTGTTCGAAAGACTGCCCGACGATTCACTGGCCGCCATTGCCAATCTATGCCGCGAGGAATCGTTCGCCGCGGGGTCGAGCATCTTCGGCGAGGGCCGTCCAGCCGACCGTGTCTACCTGCTACAAGGAGGAACAGTGGGCCTGTCTGTGTCACTGACGTCACGGTCCACACCGCTCAGTACCTCTGTGTTGAAATCGCCAGGCCAGGCCTTTGGCTGGTCGGCGGTCGTCGGATCGGGCCATTATACGGCCTCCGCTCAGGCAGTTACCGATGTGCGCGTCATCGCTGTAGATGGCCATGCGCTGGCAGCCTATCTGGAACAACACCCGGCGGCAGGCTATGAGGTGATGAAGCAAATCGCACAGGTCGTGAGCTACCGATTGGGTACCATTCGGAAGCTGCTCCTGGATCTGTGTGACGAGGGGAAATACGAGCCAAACGCTCGCACGCTTCCAGCGTAGAGCGGCTGTTGGTGCTGCTATGGACTCAACACGGCCCCATGTCGGTTCCACGACCAGCACTATCACCCTGGCGGACCGCTGGGACCATTTCCTGGCGCGCTGGGGCGTCGACCGCGCCGGCCACCGGGTCGAGCCCGGGCTGTACGCCCTGGGCAGCCCCACGCCGGTCTCGCCGGTTTTCGTCACCGCCAATTACACGCTCAGTTTCGACGCGCTGCGCTCGGCGCTGGCCGGGATCGACGGCTACATCCTGGTGCTGGACACCCAGGGCATCAACGTGTGGTGCGCGGCCGGCAAGGGCACCTTTGGCACCGGCGAGTTGGTACAGCGGATCAAGGCAACCGCGCTCCGTGACGTCGTCAGCCACCGCGTGCTGATCCTGCCCCAACTGGGCGCCCCCGGGGTCGCCGCCCACGCGGTCAAGAAACGATCCGGGTTCAAGGTCGAATACGGTCCCGTGCTGGCGGCCGACCTGCCCGAGTATCTCCGGGCCCACCGGGCCACACCGGAGATGCGCCGGGTGCGCTTCGCCCTGCGCGATCGCCTGGTCCTGATCCCGGTTGAGCTGGTCCACGTCCTGTTGCCGACATTGATCGCGACGGCAGCCGTGTTCTTCGTCAGCGGTCCCTGGGCATCCGCGGCCGTCGGCGCGGCCGTCCTGGCCGGCGTGGTCCTGTTCCCTATCCTGCTGCCCTGGCTCCCCACCCGCGAGTTCAGCACCAAGGGGTTCATCCTGGGCGGACTGGTGGCGCTCCCCTTCGCCTTGGCGGCATTCTTGCGCAATCCGGACGCAGCGTGGTGGCTGCGGATCGGGGGAGCGCTGACGTACCTACTACCTTTACCGCCCGTGACGGCCTACCTGGCGCTGAACTTCACCGGCTCGACCACGTTCACGTCCCGGAGCGGGGTCCGGCGCGAGATATTCACCTACGTCCCCATCATGGCCTGGATGTTTGGGATAGGTATCGTGCTGACAATCACCCTTTTCCTGGTCTGAGCACCTGGAGGACTAGGATGGTCAATGCATCCACGCTCAACACGCTCGAATACAATCCAGAGCTATGCATCGGCTGCGACATGTGCAGCATCGTCTGTCCCCATGCCGTGTTCGCGATGAACGGCCGTGTAGCCCAACTCGTCCATCCCGACGCGTGCATGGAATGCGGGGCCTGCCAGCTCAACTGCCCGACCGATGCCATCACGGTGGATAGCGGCGTCGGGTGTGCCGCCGCCATGATCCGCGCCGCTCTGCGCGGCGAAAAAGAGGCCTCGTGCGGCAGTGGGGCCGGCCCGTCTTGTGGTCCTGCCGACGAGTAATCATCCTGAGATGCCGGATGTACTGAGAGGCCTGAGATGAAGGAATGGCTGAGACGGCGATGGGCCATCATCTGGCGGCTGGTCGGTGGGGTCAGCCTGCGCGTCAAAATCGTGGGCATCGCCTTGGCGATGATCGGGCTGCTGGGCCTGGCGCTCACCTGGCAGGTACGGGTGACGATGGCGCGCGTCCTGACGTGGGAGCTACAACAGCGGGGCATCTCCATTGCCGACGATTTCGCGGACCATAGCGTCGACCTGATCGCGACCAATGACATGCACGGGCTCCACGAACTGACGCAGGACACCGTGTCGAACGACGAGGACGTGCAGTATGCCTTTGTCCTCGATCCGCAGGGGGAGATCCTCTCGAACGCCTTCGACGGCGACTTGCCCACCGACCTGCTGGAGGCTAGCCGCATCCATCCTGACCAACGGGTTCATCTGGAGACACTTCAGACCGAGGAAGGGACGATCGAGGACGTGGTCATCCGTACCTCCGAGGGCCATGGTGGCATAGCTCGCGTGGGCCTGTCCCATCGTCGCCTCGACCGTACACTTGCCGGCGTGACCCGCCAGATACTATTGACCACCCTGCTGGTCTCCATGCTGGGCGTGATCATCAGCACGGCACTGACCTGGCTCTTCACCCAGCCGGTGCTGGGGCTGGCAGCGGCCATACGAAAGGTGGCGGAGGGAGACCTGAACCAGGGGCTCACCCCGTGGGCGGACGACGAGATCGGACAGGCCCAGGCTCACTTCAATGCGATGGTCGAGCGCCTGGCCCGGTCCCGCCGGGAGGCGGAGGCCTCCAACCGGCGCCTGTTGCGCCGCAACCGGGAACTCTCCGCTCTCAATGCCATTTCGCGCGCCGTCGCCGGACCGCTGGGGCTGACGGAGGTGTTGGAACGCGCCCTCCAGCAGGCCGTGGGCATGGTGAGTGCCAGCGGTGGGTGGGTCTGTCTGTTGGGCCAGGACGATTTCTGCCAGATCTGCGTCCGGGCCGGGGAGCCCGCTCAGGCCAACATCGGTCTGGACCATTGCCGCAGGTGCCCCATCTGCCGTCAGGCCGCGCGGTCCCACCAGCCCCTCGTCGTCAAGCCCCTTCCTGCCGAGTGTCCGTTGCACGCCTTCAGAGATGCCGAAAGGGGCTCCCCCATCGGCCACATTGCCGTGCCGCTTCTGGTCAAGGAACAGGTCGTCGGGCTGTTGAACCTGATTTGTCAGGCGGCAGACTGCGACCGCCTTGAAATAGAGGACCTGGACCTGCTGGCGGCCGTCGGGCGACAGCTGGGGATTGCCATCGAGAACGCCCGCCTGTGGGAGGAGCTTCGACGCAAGGAGGCTTTGCGGGGTCACCTGTTGCGCAAGGTCATCACCGCCCAAGAGGAGGAGCGGCGACGCATCGCGCGGGAACTGCACGACGAGGCCGGCCAGGCGCTGACCTCCCTCTTGATCGGCCTCAGGGCGATGGGAAGAACCGGTAGCCTGGAGCAAGTCCAAGCCTTGGCTGCCGATCTGAGGAAGGTGGTGACCCAGACCCTGGACGGAGTGCACGAACTGGCGTTGGAGCTGCGGCCCAGCGTGCTGGACGACCTGGGACTGGTCCCCGCGCTGGCCCGCTACGTCCAGAGCTGCCCAGCCCGCTTCGGCTTCCAGGTGGACTTCGTGACGGCCAAGATGGACGAGCAGCGTCTGCCACAGGAAGCGGAGACCACTCTCTACCGCATCACTCAGGAGGCGCTGACCAACGTGGCCCGCCACGCCAACGCCGGCCACATCAGCGTCCTCCTGGAACGACGCAGGGGGGCAGTGGTCCTGGTCGTTGAGGACGACGGTCAGGGGTTCGATGTGGCGCAGGTGATGGCCTCCCCCCACAGGCGAGAGCGGCTTGGGCTGTACGGCATAGAGGAGCGGGCCTCGCTGGCGGGCGGCCAGGTGACGGTGGAGTCCAGCCCGGACGCCGGTACAACGATCACTGTCGAGATCCCCTTGGAGGCAGCATGGCTGAAAGCAGGAAGAGCGAAGGACCCAATCGAGAACCGCCGATCCGCATCCTGATCGTCGACGACCACGCCGTGCTGCGGGCCGGGTTGCGCCTGCTCCTGGAGGCCGAGCCCGATATGGAAGTGGTCGGCGAGGCAGGAGACGGAGCAGAGGCGCTGCGGCGCGTCCTCGAATTGGCGCCCGACGTCGTGCTGCTGGACGTGACGATGCCCGACGCGGGCGGGCTGGAAGTGCTCCGCCGGGTTCGAGATGATTTCCCTCGGACTCGAGTGTTGATGCTGACGATGCACGACGACGAGGGCTACCTGCGGGAGGCGCTGGCTGCCGGCAGCTCGGGCTACGTGCTCAAACGCGCAGCCGACATCGAACTGCTCTCCGCCATTCGGGCGGTGCACCGGGGCGGCACCTACCTCCACGCAGCCCACACCAGGGTGCTATTCGAAGATCGGGCGGGCCAGCAGGGTGTTCAGGCACCCGAGGAGCCCGAATCCCGCCTCATCAGCCAGCGAGAGGAGGAGGTACTCCGCCTCGTCGCGCTGGGCTACACCAACCAGCAGGCAGCTGACATGCTGTATCTCAGCGTCAAGACGGTGGAGACCTACCGGGCGCGACTGATGGCCAAATTGGGCCTGCGCAACCGGGCGGAACTGGTCCGCTACGCCCTCCAGCAGGGGCTGCTGGAGGAAGAATAGGCCTTTCCTTCAGGCCGAGCGTTCGATTGAGCTCGACGAAGCCTCACGCCGAGGCGCTTAGGACGCTCCCCTCTGTCAGGTTTTTCCCTAATACACTCGCGGGTTTTCCCCGACACGATCTGGTACTTTCCCCGCTAGACAATCTCCCCACCGATCACTACAATGGACGCATCAAGTCTGGCAAGTGTGCGTGGGCGATTTGTCGTGGTCAGCACCCAACCGCTCAGGCAGCAAACGCCCTCACGGCAGCGTGAGTAGTCATAAGAGACAAATATCTTTGAAAGGAGCGGAGTGTCATGGGATCCAGAAGACGGTCTTTCAGATGTTTACCGGACGAAGAGGGACAGGGGCTTGTCGAGTATGCGTTGATCCTTGTATTGGTTGCCATTGCTGCGATTGCTGTGCTATTGATCCTTGGACCAGCGATAAGCAATATTTTCGGCAATATAACGTTTCCTTACTCCGCCGTCTCCGGCTACCGGACGGAAGCAAGCGTGACGGAACAAGCCGGCAACGCGGCCGACGCTCTAGAGTCAATCTTCGATTTCAAGGAACAGGCCGAGCACCAGGAAGAAAGCTTGGGGGAACTGCAGATCCTGCTNNCTGATAGAGCACGCAGGCGAGATCGAGGACCTGGACCTCTATGAGGCCCTCTCCGATCTGCAGCAAGAGGTCGAGTCCGGTAACTTTGCCGCGCTACCGGATGTCTTTGTCGCGCTGCAAACCGCGCTGGCCGAAGTACCGGTTGACGTGCAGGCCGCCGTGGTCCTGAAGACGGAACCACTTTGGATTGATTCCTGTGTGGCGCTGCAAGGCACGGCGGTACCGTTCGAATCCTTCGATGAGGCGTTCCAGGCAGTGGCCCAACTGGAAGCAGAGAATCCCGGCAGCACCGGCGATGCGATGCAGCTGCTGCAGGAAATCTGGGGCATTGTCGAGGCGCGGAACCTGTTCATCGCAGAAGGCACCGACGCCCTGATATACGTTATCGATCTGGGGATAACGTGGCTGGATGGAACTGGTGTCGAAGAATACGTCGCTCGCGCCCAGCAGTTTGCGTTGGAGGCCGAAGGCGAGGGATGCACCAACTGATGTGGATGAACAATGAAGGACAAGACGGTTGGAGAGGTCGTGAGAGGTCGACCGGTGTACGTAGTGCGACAGGACGACTCAGTGCTGGATGCAGTCCGCTACATGACAGAGTATCAGACAGGGGCTGTTCCTGTCCTGGTTGAAGGAGACGTGGTGGGGATCATCTCGGAGCGAGATGTGATGACCCGCGTCGTGGCGCAGGGACTGGATCCGGCCTCTACGAAGATCATCGAGGTGATGACGAGGAGAGTAGCGGTGTTGG
>JABAHP010001074.1_pt1 | contig 15994 bp, 17 predicted proteins | sample 7062081 | NCBI WGS metagenome assembly JABAHP01 (sample SAMN14534357, study PRJNA622989) | marine sediment metagenome | biome: marine biome [ENVO:00000428]; feature: marine pelagic biome [ENVO:01000023]; material: deep marine sediment [ENVO:00002113] | place: India: Gulf of Kutch | collected...
TGCCGTGGAGACTTTCCTACCCGGAACTGTTTCCCGATGAGTTCCTGTACGACCGGGACGATATACTCAAAAAGCGTTTGAAGAAGGAAATTCTAAGAGGGAAACGCCTTGAGGCTGGAGAGGCGCTGAAACTGACCGACCGCTTTTCCTGGGAATATGTCAGGGAGAAATACAGGGACTGGTTCGAGAATACCGTATAATTCATCGTGTATATCAGCCCTTCGTGTATATCAGCCCATATGTTATGATGATAGGGGGAGAACGGCTTCGCTGGAAGCCTGCATGAAGTGAGGAGATGTCAAGGTTTGCCTATATCATAGGATTTCTTGCCGGTGCGGCCATTCTGGTCACGATAGCCTTTACTTATTTTATCGGCACGGAAATAAGTGAGCAGAACACTCAGCTGCTGGAAACGGCCAACAGGATAGAGACCGAGCTTACGAACGCCCATCTGTGTCTTGAGGAGTCGCTCGGCGGTGACACACGGCATTCCCCTGATGATATCTTTGCCTATATCGACCGTGCAGACAGGCTGGCCCGGAGCCTTCAGGAGGGAGGAGAAACCGGCCTGGGCAGATTTGCCCCCGTTACCAACGCAGCCATACTCGAAGAAATAACCCTCCTGCGAGAGAATATCGCCTCCTTCAGGACGGTTGCAGCACAAAGATTGGAAGGGAAGGGGACAGCCGGGACCGGTGCGTCAGATGACATTTCCTGCGATTTTCTTCACGCAGAAATAATCGATTCGCTTGAAATTGTAAGGGGGCATCTCACCGTACTTATCACAGAAAAGATAAGGACATTCAAGTCCATAGTGCTTGTGTTATTTCTCTCCTCCCTTCTACTCTCGGTCTATGTGATGTTCTACATAAGAAGGAATATTCTGGACCTTGACCGCTCGCGGCGCAAGGTGCAGGACTCGCTGAATGAGATCGTCCATGTAATTGAAGAACTCAAGTGGAGCGAGCGGCGGGTGACCGCCATCCTGGACACGGTGGGCGATGCCATCATCACCATAAACGAACAGGGCATCATCGAGACGTTCAATCCCGCCGCAAGCAGTATCTTCGGCTATCCGGAAAGCGAAGCGGTGGGCCAGAACGTAAGGATCCTGATGCCGGAACCCTACCAGGGCGAACATGACGATTATCTGCAGCGGTATCTCAGTACAGGTGAAAAGAAGATCATGGGGATGGGTCGTGAGGTCCAGGGCATTCGCCGGGACGGAACGGTTTTCCCCATTTACCTCAATGTGACAGAGGCCATACTTCTGAACAAACGGATGTTCGTGGGCATCATCCGTGACATTACCGAGCGGAAGCAGACCGAGCGGAAACTTCAGAACCTCGCCTCGTTTCCTGAGGTGAATCCTAATCCCATCATAGAGATTGACCGGGGCTGCCGGATAACCTATGCTAATTCCGCCGCTTACCGGGATTTCCCCGGGATTGAACAGCAGGGCTGTGCTCATCCGGTCCTGGCGGGTTTGCAGGACATGGTCGATGCGTTCTCGGGGGAGGAACGGGGTCTTATCATTCGCTCCATAGAGGCCGGGGGACGCTTTTACGAGCAGCATATATCGCAGGTCCCCGGCGAGAGGAAACTCCGGCTGTACATAACGGACGTGACCGAACGCAGGGAGGCCGAGGAACGGCTGCGTCTCTCGGCAAAATTCTTCGAGGAGACCACCGAAGCCCTCGTGGTAACCGACCTGGACGCCAATATCCTCGACGTGAACGCCGCCTTCGAGGAGATGTCCGGATACCGGAAGGAAGAAGTGCTGGGGAAGAATCCCCGCGTTCTGAAGTCCGGCAGGCATGGCCCGGAGTTCTACGAACAGATGTGGCGGGATATCGTAGAGAACGGGTCATGGCAGGGCGAGATATGGGACCGGAGAAAGAATGGGGAGCTGTATCCCAAATGGATGTCGATCAGCACGGTCAGGGACGACAATGGAAATCCCACACACTATGTAGGCATCTCGGCGGACATATCAAGACTCAAGAAGACCGAGGAACAGCTGGAGTTCCTGGCACACTATGACCAGCTCACGGGCCTTCCCAACCGGCTTTTGGCCCACGAGCGCCTGGACCAGGCCATAGCGCTGGCGCACCGTCATGGCCATATGCTCGCCGTCCTGCTGCTGGACCTTGACGATTTCAAGCGTATCAATGATTCCCTGGGCCATCTGATCGGCGACCAGCTGCTCAACGAGGTTGGCCGGAGGTTGCAGGAAAACGTTCGCGAGAGTGATAACGTCGCCCGTCTGGGCGGGGACGAGTTCACGGTCCTGCTCCGTAATATAAAGGATCCCGAGAACGCAGCCCATATCGCCCGGAACATAATCGATTCCCTCTCCGAGCCCTTTGAACTTGAAGGCCATACGGTCTACATCTCAACCAGTGTCGGCATTACGATATTTCCCGATGACGGTGAGGACATGTTAACGCTGATGAAGAACGCGGACACCGCCATGTATCACGCAAAGCGTACCGGCAAGAACACATATCAGTTCTTCATTGAGGAACTCAACGCCCGCATCATGGAGCGGTTGATGCTTGAAACACGGCTGCGCCGGGCCGTGGACAACAGGGACTTGCAGGTTTTTTATCAGCCGAGGCTTTCTTTCCTCAGTGGAAAGGTGGTCGGCATGGAGGCGCTGGTCCGCTGGATCCATCCTGTTCATGGCAGCATACCGCCCGGAACCTTTATTCCCATCGCGGAGGACATGGGGCTGATAATCCCCCTTGGCGAATGGGTGCTCCGGGAGGCCTGCGGAAAGACAGCTTCTTGGGAGTCCCTGACCGACGGAGATCTCAGGCTTTCCGTCAACCTTTCGGCCAGACAGTTCACGAAGAAAGGCCTCGACGAGGACATAGGCCGGATACTTGAGGAGACGGGCCTGGATCCCGCTCGCCTGGAACTTGAGATAACCGAAACGGTTGTCATGGACGATGTGGAAAGCAGTATTAATATCATGAAACGGCTCCGTGACATGGGAGTCTCGCTTGCCGTGGACGACTTCGGCACAGGATACTCCTCGCTGAGCTACCTCAAGCGATTCCCCATCAATGCCCTCAAGATAGACCGTTCCTTTGTTTTCGATATTACCACGGACCCTGATGACAGGGCCGTGGTAAAGGCGATCATCGTGCTTGCCAGGAGCCTGGGTATCAAGGTCGTTGCCGAGGGAGTGGAGACCAGGGAGCAGTATGAATATCTGCGCAGGAAGGAGTGCGATGAATTGCAGGGCTATTATTTCAGCAAACCAGTACCTTCGGATGCCTTTGAGCAGATCCTTCGAAACGGGCTGACTCTCTAACTTTTTCGTCTTTCTTCCATAAACATCAAAAGCATTTTCTGACATTTTTGTGTATCTGCTACATTTCTGTTCCACTGGTTTTTACATTGTTCAGATACAATCGTATGAAATCAGCCACTTAAAAAGCTGGCATGAAACTTGTAATTCTCCTGCCATGAGAAACTTCTCACAAGCGAGGTCCATCATGGCGAGAACGAACGGCACAGACATACTTGACGCGGTAAGAAAGTATTTCGAGGAAACAGGGGAAGTATCGAGCCTGTATGTTTCCAAAGGAATGACTTCAGGGCCGGTGACCCTGGCCGTACTGGTAAAGGATGCCGGAAAGAGCTTTCGCGACCTGGAGTACCTGCGACGGACATATACCCGTCATGTTTCCGGCATGCTTGGCAACGCTGTCATGGTCACCGTGCTGAACAGTGCTTCACCCGAGACCAAGTGCCGCATCCTGCATTCCTGGAACCTGTCCTGGGAACAGAACCGTTCGTTCCGTTCATGGTTCGAGCGGCAGGCGGCCTCGGAATACCATGCTGCTTCGGCTGCCCGGGCGGCCTGAACGTCCATATCCTCCCCTGCCTGAACCGGCGCTGCACGGGTGTCAGACGGGAAGTGTGGCCCCACTAACCCTCCGGCTTCACTTCCTGTCCACCCGCGCCGGTAAGGCATCTAGCCCCCTTGTGCTTACCATTTAGCATTACCTCCGGTTTATAATAAATAAATACATATTTTCGGAGGGTTCCCTGAAATCATGAGTAACGAGGATCTTGCCAAAGCGCTGAACCATCCATCTTTGCTGCAGAAGGTTTCCGGTACCGAAAAGGTTTTTCTTTCCGGCAAACGGCACAAGGCCGAGGATTTGGAGGATGCGGTCCGTTTCTTTCTCGAGTTCCTGCGGGGGTTTGAGAGCCTTGAGCTTGCCGGGCCGTGCGTGACCGTGTTCGGCTCGGCCCGGTTCGAAGATGGCCATCAGTATTATGAGCTGGCCCGCCAGACGGGGCGTGCCCTTGCGGAGGCCGGCTACACGGTTATGACCGGCGGGGGGCCGGGCATCATGGAGGCCGCAAACCGGGGGGCCAAGGAGGGCGGTGGTTATTCCATCGGATGCAACATCCAGCTTCCCCACGAGCAGAAGCCCAATCCCTATCTGGACAAGTTCGTGGAGTTCGAGTATTTCTTTGTCCGCAAAGTCATGCTGGTAAAATACTCAACGGCGTTCATTGTCATGCCCGGAGGCTTCGGCACGCTTGACGAGGTCTTCGAGGTCACCACGCTTATCCAGACCGGCAAGGTGGAGTCGTTCCCGATCATCTGCATGGGTGACGGGTTCTGGGAAGACCTGAGGAATTTCATGCACGGCACCATGGTCAAAAACGGCACCATCAACGAGGATGAGGTGGGGCTCATAAAAAATGTGGAGACCGTGGAAGAGGCTATGGAGCTGATCCATACGTGCTGCAGGGACCAGGGCCGCCCTGCTAGGCATCCGGAGTAGGGGAGTCCTCCGAGTACCGGTTCCTGAGCTTTACCGGCCGCATCCGGGCCCGCAGGCGCATGTTCAGCATTTCCACGAACACCGAGAACGCCATGGAGAAGTAGATATAGCCCTTGGGGATATGCAGGTCGAGCCCGTCTGCAATCAACGCCACGCCAACCAGGAGCAAAAAGCTCAAGGCAAGTATTTTTACCGTCGGGTGGGCCTCCACGAAGTCGCTTATCCTTCCCGCAGAAAGCAGCATGACCCCTACCGCTATGATAATGGCCGTCGCCATTACGAAGAGGTGTTTTGCCATGCCCACCGCCGTAATGACCGAGTCCAGGGAGAACACGATATCGAGGATCATGATCTGTACCAGGATGGCCCCGAAATTCGCATGTACTTTTGCCGATGAATGTCCTTCCTCACCTTCGAGCTTGTCATGTATCTCCAGGGTGCTCTTGCCCAGCAGGAACAGCCCGCCGGCGATGAGGATGATATCACGGCCTGATATTTCGTTGCCCAGGACAGTGAACCATGGCCGGGTCAGGCCCATGAGCCAGGCCAGGGAGAACAGGAGCGCCAGCCTAGACAGCATGGCAAGCAGGAGGCCGATGGAACGGGCCCTGGGCCGCTTTTCAGGCGGAAGCTTTCCCGTCAGGATGGAGATGAAAATGATATTGTCTATACCAAGGACGATCTCAAGGGCCGTAAGTGTCGCCAGGGCTATCCACGCCTCGGGCTCGAAGATCCACTGCATTACGCCTCCTTATGATCTGCGAAAACGGTGAACATTATGATGAGCCGGGGTCAGCTATTTTCTCTATCGAGAGTATTTCTACCAGTTCGCCCGTCATGCATGTTGACACCATGCCGGGGCGCGGCCTGTAGGTGACCGCCACGCGCAGACCGTCCTCCCGGAACCCCGGGGGAAACGGCAGGGGGCTGAGGCTTCCCCCGTCATCGGTGCGTGTATCACCCAGCAACCACCCTCGACCTCGATGAACCGGACGGTTCCCGTGGCGCTCACCTGGTCCTCTGCCGCGTTCGCGCGCTCTGCCGTGCCGGTACAGCCCCCGGAGAAAAGCAGCATGACGATGAAGACAAGAAATGTCAGCCGTATTCCTGTGCTCATGGTAGGGGTATGTTACCACAGAGGAGGGTTCTTCGACGCGGACATCTCCTCAAGGAACAGGGCTTTACAGGGCGAATGCGGTATTGTCCGGTGGTTGATTCTGGCATGTACAATCACCTGAGCGAATGGTTACTTCACGGTAAAGGAGAGGCTTTCCACCACCATTCCAGCTGAATCCTTGACATCTACGCGCCAGTCACCCTTGCGTATGCCGAACTTCTTGGAACTGTAAGTTCTCCAGCGGTTGCCTTTGTGCAGGGGAAGTTCGATACGTGCAGTCTTTTTGTCCTGGTAATACCAGATAAATACCACATGCGTGTTCTTTTCGATATCAACAGCCTCAAGGAAACAGTAGGCCTTTTCATCATCGAGATCGAAATTCGTGGTTATGCCCACCGGCTCACGTTCGGATATCGCCTTGCTGAGCACTACCCTGCCGACCTTGAAGTCCGAGGCCTGCTGAGCATGAACAGGGGCGGCCAGTGCAAGAACACATAAGAGCAGGAATGGAATCAAAGCGGCTGCACGGCTTTTCATGAAAATATTCCCCCTTTGTATAACAGCATGGTAAAAATTAAATACATACTCCCTTTCGTTGCTTCTAAATTATGTGTCATGTGGAGTCAAAGTTTCAAGGATAAATTCTCTTTGGCTGCCGGATGGAGAGGGTCTTCCCTTAGTCTTCTGGCTGTCTCATAGATTCCAGCGCCAGGCCGCAATGGTCAGCAGCACCGCAAATACCAGGCCCAGGTTCACGTATGCGATTACATAAAATGCCTTCTGTGTCGTAGAGAGCCGTGGTTTCCGGGATGCATCGAAACTTCCCACGACCTTGAGCGGTTCGAGCTTCTCCTCTCCATGAGGGGCCTTCCCCAGCGATTCGGTGAGGTCCATTCCCGCCTGATGTTTCATATGGGTCCCTTCCTTCCAGAGTTTCAGGCTGGAAACATCGAAGACCTTGCCATTGCAGGCAATGAGTGCGGGTTTGCCGCCCTTGCCGTCAAAGGCGGAAAGCGTTGCGGGATCGAACAGTCCGTCCGGGGGCATCTCCGCGGGCCGGTTCATCTCACGCCTGAGCCGGGGGCCTATAAAGAAAACAGCCCCAGCGGCGGAAGCGATCATGATGAGATAAAGGATTATTTTTACGGACAGCAGGCGGCCCCAGGGGCTTGTCCACAGGACATCGATCCCTTTGATGCGCGAGAGTGTAAGCAGCACTCCGGTCAGGCCCACGACGAGCATCGCGACAGAGCCCATCATGACCTCTCCTCGCGGGAGCCCCTTGGAGGCATAGGCGGGTCTCAGGAGGATATGGACATACAAAATAGTGCCAAACCAGATAAACGATGCCGTGATGTGGAAAAAGCCGATGATGAACCGGACCGGCTTTTTTATGGGGCCAAGCACCCGGTACCCTCCCTCGGGGGGCCAGGTGTATCCCGAAGCGGCATACTCAAGGCCGGCCTTGTTCAGCGGGCCGCCCTCTATGCTCTTGTGGCAGCTTCTGCACCCCTCTCCGGTGCGGGCGGAGTGCTCGGGGGTGGCATGGGCCTGAGGCGCAATAAGAAATATTACGCATGCCAGAAGAGCAAAGACGGTTACTATTTGCAGGGGCCGGAGTTTCATGAAGAATATTTAAACATAATCCATGACGTCTGGCAAGCTGATGGAACACGACTACTTGCGTTTGAAGAGTTTTTTGAGGTCACCGATGCTCATCTCGATGGTGGTTGGCCTTCCATGGGGGCAGTGCCTGGGGTCGCGGCAATTCTCGAGGTCGGCAAGCAGGGCGTTGAGCCCTTCGCGCGAGAGCACCTTTGTTCCTCGCACCGAGCCGTGGCAGGCGATACGGGCGGCCACTGACTCCCTGATGCTCTTGCCGGGCCTCTCCCCCGAGCGCAGCTCGTCTGCGGCGTCTGAGAGTATGCCGCGGATGTCAGCCTCGTCCAGTGCCTCGGGCAGGGAACGCACCACGACCGTCTGGCCTCCGAAGTCCTCGACCTCTATGCCGAACTCCTGGAGCAGGTCGCGATGCTCAAGGACCGTCAGGTGCTCGGTGGGACTCAGCGTCACCTGTTTGGGAAACAGCAGACGGTGGCTGTTGAGCTGCAGCCCGTCCACAAGCCGCTCGTAGAGCACGCGCTCGTGAGCCGCGTGATGGTCCAGAAGCATCAGGCCGGGACTTCCGGCTTCTCCGGCCAGGGCTACGAATGTCTCCCCAAGGAAGATATAGGGGCGCTCGGCCCGGAAAGCCATCGGCACAGCCTCGGCCACCGTGTAAGAGGGACCGCTCCGGGAGTTCCCTTGTGAAAAAACAGGCTCCGGGCCGTCCCCGGTCTTGAAGGATGGTGGTGCTCCTGCGGTTAAACCGGGGTTCTGATGAGCCTCACCGATGTGAGGTGGAGCCGCTCCGTGTACTTCGGGCATGATGGCATCGGCAACCGCCCTTCTTACGAAACGGTAAACGGACTCGTTGTCGCTGAAACGTACTTCGCGCTTGGCGGGATGGACGTTGACATCCACAAGCCGGGGCTCTATCCTCAGGAACGCGAAGTATACGGGGTGCCTGTCTTTGGGCAGCATCCCCTCATACGCGCTGACGAGGGCATGGTGTACCGAGGGGACCCTGACCGGTCTCTGGTTGATAAAGATGTACTGGTTCCCCCGGCGTTCCCGGAAATGTCCGGGTTTTGAGATGAAGGCCTTGAGACCGAGCGCCTCGGTGTCCAGGTCCGCTTCGGCCAGTTCGTCCATGAACTCGGCCCCGTAGACCTGAACGATGCGTTCCCGGAGCCCGGAGGCCCGGGGAAGGTTCATGGTCTCCTGTCCCTCCACGGTGAGCCGGAACTGGATGCCCGGATGCGAGAGCGCCAGCTGGGTCACGGTATCCACTACATGGGAGAGCTCCGTCGCGTCGCGTTTGAGGAACTTCTTCCGCGCCGGGGTATTGAAGAACAGCTCCCTGACCTCTATTTCAGTGCCATGGGCCGGCGCGTCGCGTTCTTCTTTGAGTTCGCCGCCCTCCATGCTGATGCTGATCCCTGCGGACTCGCCCCGTGGGGCGGTGGTCAGCCTCAGGCGAGAGACCGATGCTATGGACGGCAGCGCCTCGCCCCGGAAGCCCATGGTGGTGATGGCATACAGGGCGTCCTCAGAGACAAGTTTGCTCGTTGCGTGACGTTCCAGGCAGAGGCGGGCGTCCTTGCGGTCCATGCCAACACCGTCGTCGATGACGCGGATGAGCTTGCGTCCGCCCTTTTGCACGTCAACGGAAATCGCGGTGCTTTGGGCGTCGATGGCGTTTTCCATGAGTTCCCGCACCACGGATGCCGGGCGCTCAACAACCTCGCCCGCTGCGATCTTGTTCTTCAGTGCGGTGGGAAGGACGACTATGCTTGACATGAATCAATTGTACCCTGCCGGGCCCGTATGGGGCAACGAGGCTGGCAGAACTCTGTTGCGCCTAATCCAGGCGGCTCTGTATCAGTTTGCGAATACGCAGGGCGTGGTCTTTGTCGTCGCCGGAGAGGGCCTGAAAGATCTTCAATACTTTGCTGGGAGAATCCTCGGTCATGATGTCCTGGAAGTGCAGTTCGGCCGCCGAGTTCTCAAGGAGCAGGGCATAACGGTAAGCGGGCTCCCATTCGGGAATGGCCTCTTTGAACTTTCTTATGGTGTTGAGAATGTCCCTGTTCGTCTGATGGAGGACATCGAGTTTATCCAGAAGCACTTCCCGGGGGAAAATGCCAAGCGAGACATAATGCTCCGCGCTGCGGAGGAGGGCGGCGTGGTTCTTCTCCTCCAATGCAAGCTGCCACCAGAACCCTTTGTCTTCCTCGAAGATAACCGAGTACTGCAGGTACAGTTCGGATACGTTCAGTTCAAGCTCGATAGAGCTTTGCAGGAGCTGCTGGATGTGTTGTGATGAAACCTCTGTCGGGTTCATGATATAAACCTCTGGGTCTTTCGAAAGAAACCTGGTTCATAATATAGGAATATATGTATTTTACTATAAGCCATGGGGCAGGTCAATTATTTAATTTTGGTAAGTAATTGAAATTCAAACAAAACCAGAGTCGCAAGATCCACTTTTATTAGTTGTGATTTCTGATGGATATATTTAACGGTCTGAACAGGGATCAGGCAGGCTGGTCCATATCATCTGCCCAGTTTTTCTTCTTGTTCCTCACCAGTTCCTGGATGCGCCTGAGGTGGTCCTTGTCGTCTCCACAGAGCTTCTGGAATATCTGTATGACCCGGGAATCGCTTTCCTTGTCCATGGTCTTCTGGAAGTGCAGCTCTGCCGCTGAGCCCTCAAGCCGCAAGGCATAACGGTAAGCCTCTTCCTGTGTGGGGGCGTTGGCCTCGTATTGTTCGAGGGTTCTCCTGATATCCCTGTTGTACTCCTGCACGATCTTGTGCTTCTGAAAGAGCAATTCATCGGGGAAATTGCCCAGGTCGATATAATGTTCTCCGCTGCGGAGCAGTGCGGCGTGGTTTTTTTCCTCAATGGATATCTGCCACCAGAAGTTCCTGTCTTCCTCAAACAGGCGGCTGTAAAGCAGATACAGGTTGGAGATGTTCATCTCCAGATCGATAGAGCTATGGAGAAGGTCAAGCCTTCTTTGTACGTCCATGGGCTGTCCGTATTTCCTCTTTCCGTTATTATTACAGCCCCCTTTGATCAATCTAAATCATAGCGTTTTTTATAGGAGCAAGTCAATCCTATTATGCTAGCGGAACAGGGTGAGCCCCAGGTCCAGCGCAATGGCGATGAAAGAAAAAACAAAGATGATCGCGTAGTTGAGGTTCTCGCGCGAGACCTTTATGGACGAGAGCAGATAGAGCATGACCTCCCGGTCCTCTTCCTCGAGGCATGCGTTCTCGGTGAGCTTTTCGATCAGGCGGTAANNTTATCCAGTAGCGGTACATGAAAAAGAAAAGGTTTCCGCCGACGGCGAAATACCACAGGGGGCGTACCCAGCCCGGCTCGATGTGCTGTACCACGATGAGTGCCCTGAAGGCAATGGCGGTGGAAAGGCCGAGCAGAAACGCTCCGTATATGACAAATCCCGGTACGGTATGCGGCTTCTGGGGTTGTTTAAGTATGTCCAAGGGTTTTCCTCCTTGCGGTAATGGTAAACGTAGTTATTATACCGGATATGGTATGTCGGCCCGGATGGTAAAATATATCCATGCCACAGAGAACAAAAGAGCAGAAAAGCCTTTTTCAGAAGCTTTCCGGTTTTGCGTTCAGGATCACGGTCGGGGTGGTGCTTGGTGTCATCGGGTTCCTGTACCCCTACCTGTTCTTCATGCAGGACCGTATGGTATTCATCCGCCAGCCACTGGGACCGGAGGGGTTTGAGCAGGTAAAAAGGAACTTTCCCGTGGCCGAGACGCTTGAGATGACCACTCCTGACGGCATTACGCTCAGGGGCTGGCTGCTTCCGGGTAAGGGAGAGGGACCCCGGCCGCTGATGCTCTACTTTGGCGGCAATGCCGAGGAGGTCTCAACCTCGCTTGGAGAGGCCACGGAATACACCTCTGACGGATGGAGCGTCGCCCTGATCAATTACCGGGGCTACGGTCAGAGTGAAGGCAGGCCCTCCGAGGACGCCCNNTACAGCTAGGGAGGATGTTGACGCCACGAAGGTGTCCGTCATGGGACGGAGCCTGGGCACCGGCGTGGCCGTTCATCTGGCGTCGGCCCGCAGTGTCACCGGAGTGGTGCTCATCTCACCGTATGACAGCCTCGTTGCGGTGGCCCAGGGGCATCATCCGTATGTGCCGGTGGGGCTGCTGCTCAAACATCGGTTCGACTCGGTCGGCAGGGCGCCATCCATAGCGGCCCCGATGCTGTGCATTGTGGGCACTGAGGATACTATTATTCCCCCTGAGCACTCCGAGGAACTGGCCCGCGCGTGGAAGGGGCCGGTGGAGATGGTCAGTATCCGGGGCGCGGATCACAACGACCTTCCGTTACAGAGTGGGTATTACGCAGCGATCACCCGGTTCCTTCAGTCCCTTCTTTAGTTCCTGAGCGACACAAGCACGCCGTCGCGGACCGGGATGATGGTGGTGAAGAAATCCGGGTCGGAAGACATCATTTCATTGAACTCAATAACTGCCTTCGTCTCGGGGCTCTGGTCTCCGGACGCGACACGCCCGTACCAGAGCGAATTGTCCGCGATGACCAGGGCCCCCGGTGCGAGGTTCTTCCTGAGTGTGCTGACCGCCTGCGGGTACTGCTGCTTGTCCAGGTCAATGAACAGGATATCAATATTGCTGTACTCCTGCGCTATCTCTATGGCGTCGCCCTGCCGGAACTCGGTGCTGGCGGCAAATCCGGCCTTTGCGAATGTTTCTCGGGCACGGCTGAGATTGTCCTGCGAGCGGTCGGTCAGAACGATGCGCCCCTGACCCATGGCACGTGCGAACCAGTACGCGGAGTAGCCGAATCCCGAGCCAAGCTCAACGACGAGACCGGGCTGCCTCAGGCGGGTGATGATATACAGGAGCCTTCCCACCAGCCGGTCAACAATGGGGAAGTCACGCTTGCCTGCATGCCGTTCCATGTCCAGCAGCAGCGGGTCTTCCTCGGNNTATTTTATGTGAATAGTGTATCCCGAAAGGGCCTTGATGCGCGAGAGCCGTTCCAGAAGGCCCTCCGGGTCGAACCTGCCGTATGCCATGGACGTGCCGGAAAGCTCCAGTTCCTTTTTGATGTCCTCGGCGCTCCAGTGCCCGCCGCCCACGATCTCCCATCCGGCGGCGCGGGGCGTGAAGTGATCCCGCTTGCGGTTGTAGCGCCCGGAAAAGCCAAGGGCATCGAAGAACCGTTCGGCTATATTGGCGTGAAAGGTGCACATCTCGCGGGGCGCGAACACCAGGTGCTCGCTGTCTCCGGAGCGGACCTGTATGAACTTTCCCCGCCGTTCGCGTGGCTCCCGGTCACCATAGAAATCGCGGGAATAGTCTGTGAGGAAAAACTTCAAGAGCGGCTCCTTTCGCTTTGTCCGTGCTGTGCGGCGGAGCACTGTACGATTATATTACAATACGGTCTATGAGATTTGGATACCGCGTAATCGAACCTGCCGAGGTGGGCAGGTGGGAAGGCTCCCTGGTACAGATAAGCCTGTACAAGAACTGGGGCGGAAGTGCCGGTCTTGCCCGGCAGTGCGCCGAGCGGGCGGCAACGCTGGGCCTTTCGCATGTGCTTCATCCGGTGGGATACAGCCTGCTTCTGCCCGGAGACGTCGAAACCATCCGGAGCGTGCTTGAGTTTTCCGGAGAGGCCCTCCTGCTTCATGACGAGCGTGCACCGGACGGGGGACGGCTTGAAGGCCGCCGGCTTTCGCAGTACACCGGGGCGCTCCGGTCTCTCAGGTCGGAGGTTCGTGTCTCCCTGGAGAATTCCGAACACTCCGGCGACGCCCAGTGGTTCTGGCGTGAGATGGGCGGGAGCGTTACCCTGGACATGGGTCATATGGAGTCTTTCGGGCTGGACTCGGTGGAGTTCGTTCGAGGGCTTCCCCCGGATATTGTCGGGCGTGTGGAGTATGTGCACATGCATCACAACAATGGCCCCCACGGAGGTATTACCGACCACTGGCCCCTTGAGGCGGGATGCAGGGAACTGCTGGCGCTCCGGGAACTGCTGCGTCTGAAACATGACGTGGGAGTTATCCTGGAACTTAACGAACGTGATGAGATCGGCCGGAACATCGAGCTTCTGAAGTCCCTTGAGCGGGAGACGCCGGGCTAGAGCGCTCCCCTGAGCGGTCCCCGGTACGGGATAAGGTAATGGCCCATCGAGACCCGGTACTGGCCGATGACACTCTGGAGGATGGCATCGGGAATGACATCCTCGCTGGGCATGAACTCGAGCTCAATGTCACCGTAGGAGCCTTCCACGGTCCCTGTTACCCGGGCGTACATGCCTTCCCCTTCGAATGTGATGGAGTCGATGTCCACCTTCGGTCCGTCAACGTGAAACGCGCCCCGGATGGTCTTGAACATATCAAGAGGCACCTGCATGTTCTGTACCGTAACGGGGTCTGCGTGGGCGTCGTTGACGAGAAAGCGGACTTTGCCGAAGCCGTTCACCACGTTGCCGTCACCTCTCATAGTGCCCGATATCCCGATGCCCGTGAGGTCCTTCAGCCTCAGTCCTTCAAGCTCGACGCCGTCCGCAGCGGCCCATGCCTCATAACCGGTACGGTCCAGCACAACGGTGCCCTGGATTAGCCCCTCCGAGAGCTCCGCTTCAAAGGGCAGGCGGACCTTGAGCGTCAGAAGCGCCGGGAATGAGAGGCGGCCCTGTACGTTTTCCACGGTAAGCAGGGTGCGCCCTTCGGTCATGATATCGACACTTTCCGCGGTAAAGCTGTAGAAAAGCCCTTTCCGGAAATCGTTGATCCTGACCTCTATATCGCCTCTGCTGGCGGTGTCCTCAACGAAATCCGTAATGACATCCGCCGGAACGGCCACCAGCCATCCTCCCCAGACGAGCGCCGCCAGAACGCTCAGGATGATAAGGAGCTTTTTCACTGTTCGGGCCTCAGAAGCGAGAGGGTCATGGAGAGGTCCAGGAAGCCCGGATTCAGGAACGAAGATTTGATGTGCGCCCTTCGGACGACGATGAGCATGGGGGCATTCTCCAGGGCATACAGAACGTTCGTGACCTCGTTGATGTCCATTCCTTCCATCAGGACCTCCGCGCTGCTTTCAAGGGGATTTCCCGAGTTGACGGGCTTGACCGAGGATACCTTGTCCCCGAGGGCCATGGGGTCGAGGATATCTTCAACAGCCTGCGCCACGCCTTCCACCTTTGTCAGACCGCGTTTGCGCTCCATGTTCTCCACACGGAGAGAAGTGACGAGGAACCAGTCCCTGTTCTTTTCGATCTCTTCGAGGACGTTCTGCGCTGCCGAGAGGCGCCCTTTGGCCTTCGAAAGCTGTCCAATCATAAGTACCGTGACCACAATGGCAAGGGCAAGGGCAGATACGGTTATCAGCGTCTGACGGTTCATTGCTGCACCTTTTCCTTGGCCGATATGCTGAAGGCGTACTGTCCGCTTGCGGCCTGTCCCGATTCGGTCAGCTTCACCTCCGAAAGTATTTCCTCAAGCTTGCGCCTGGCATCCTCCACCGCGCTGAGCGAAGGGGCCTCACCCTTGAGTGATACGTATTGCCGGTCAAGGGTTATCTCCCTGAACTGTACGTCCCCGGAGACGGTATCGCGCAGCTTCATCATGAAATCAAGCAGGTCTACGCCGCGGAGGTCTTCGTTCTTTTCCCGGACCTCCTTCATTCGGGCCTTGAGTTTATAGGTAATGCCGGACATTCCCGAGGGTTTTTCCCCGGGGAACATCCGGGTATATGCCTGGAATATCTGCTGCTCAAGCGCGGCGGCTTCGCGCTGGGCCTGTTTGGTTCTCAGTGTGATATCGGCAGCAATGACCAGTATCAGTATTGCCAGGGCCATGAAGGCGAAGTTCATCGCTTTCCGGGTGCGTTTGACGTCCTGGGTACAGGCGAACTCGCCGCGCCGGAATTCCAGGGCAGGCTGTCTTGCGGTCTCCAGTGCGAGCGGGGACCGCTCTCTTCTCTCAAGAGAGGGGGACACCAGCAGCATCTTGCCCAGCCGCTCGCGGTCTCCTTCCCAGGCGTCAAGCACGTGGGTCAGTTCCAGAGAGGTGACGCTTCGGGGATCCATGTCCAGGGCTTTCATTCCCTCCAGAAGCCGCTGCAGGCGCTTTCGGGGCATATAGGAAGCAAGGACGAGGCTTTTCTCTCCGGCCTTTCCAATAACCGCCGCGTCCGCGACCACGTTCTCTGTGCCCCCCAGCACGATGCCTTCCAGTTCGAACGGCAGTATCTCCCGGATTCGGTCGGGGTTGTCCAGGGGAAGTTCGAGCAGCCGGAAATCAAGCAGCGTGAGCGGGACGCTCAGATATGATTCCCTGATGTCCTCGGGCAGGCTGACTGCGTGAAAAGAACCATCGTCCGTGATGGTGAAATCATCGTATGTGCGCAGTTCCCCGCTTCCGGTCTCGAA
>JABAHP010001036.1_pt6 | contig 15976 bp, 18 predicted proteins | sample 7062081 | NCBI WGS metagenome assembly JABAHP01 (sample SAMN14534357, study PRJNA622989) | marine sediment metagenome | biome: marine biome [ENVO:00000428]; feature: marine pelagic biome [ENVO:01000023]; material: deep marine sediment [ENVO:00002113] | place: India: Gulf of Kutch | collected...
CGGGAATTGAGACGATCGCTGATAAGGGCATAGCTTTTGGGTTGGAATATGTTGCCATAACTGACCATAGCAAAAGTCTTGGTATAGCAAATGGATTAGATGAGGGACGTTTAAAAATACAAATTAATGAGATAAAAAAATTTAACGAAAAGAATAAAGATTTTACGTTATTAACTGGTGTAGAAACTAACATTCTTTCTAGCGGAAAACTTGATCTTTCCAATTCAATTCTTAAGGAATTAGACTGGGTGATTGCCAGCATTCACACAGGTCTTCGTCAGGATAGGGATACAATAACAAATCGCTTGATTAAAGCAATGAGTAATCCATATGTAAATTCTATAGGGCACCCCACAGGTAGATTGATACAAAGAAGAAGACCCTATGCTTTTGATATTGACAAAGTGTTCGCATTTGCTGCAAAAGAGAACGTGTCAATGGAGATAAATTCATACCCCAACAGGCTTGATTTAAACGATGTTAATGCTAGAACTGCCGCTGAATATGGTGTTCTTATTTCGATTGGTACTGATAGTCATGATCCTAGCCATATGGAATTCATAAATATGGGTATTGGAGTTGCTAAAAGAGGTTGGTTAAGCGCTAAAAATATAGTTAACACACTTACCGTTGATGAGGTTAAAGGTTTAAGATAAATTTAATTTTATAATAATTTTTTCTGCCCATTCAAAAATTATGTTTCGACTGGGTTTCCAGGTTACTAAGAAAGCAAATAGGATGGAGGCTAGTACGACTATTGTTGAGGTTAGTATTTCCCCTATTGTGTTTTCCATTGATAAGAATACTATTCCTCCTATTACTGCTCCAAGGCTGTAGAGTGCTGTCTTTCCTAGGATTTCAATGAATAGGAGTTTCCAGAAGGGTAGTCTTTTCGTGCCAGCTAGTATGATGATGGGTGTGTCTGGTAAGGGTGTTAAAGAGACTAATAGGACTGCCCATAGGCCATATTTTTCAATCCATTTCATGATTTTGTAATCATTTTTATCTTCTTGGTCTTCAATGCTCTCGGCTACTCCGTAACCCAGGACGTAGGTTGTGACTTCGCCTATTGCTCCTCCTGTGCCGGCGAGAAATCCTAGAAGAAGGGGGTTGTAAATGGTTGTTAGTGGCATAAAAAGGGGAATAAACATGTCTCTGGCTATGACGGTGAGGTGACTCAATAGAGATGCTAGGAAGACTCCGATTAGACCTAGTTCTCCTGGTTCAGCGTTAAGAGTGATTACTTGAAAAAGTATGTACCCTGATATTAATGCGATTATGATTACGCTAATTATGCTTAGGTAGGCTCTGATCTTCATTATAGTTGCCTGATTATTTCTGGGTGTAATCACTCGCTGTTTCTTGATATTCCAATTTTTATTTTAGCGTCGTCGATGTCGTATTCTTTTACATATGATTCTTCTGGTGGGGGTTGGTTAAGGAGGTTTATGCTTAGGGTCTCATTTGATATGTACTCCGCCTCTTCATTGAATACGTCTTCAGCTTTTTTATCACCTAAATAATATGTTGTTATTTTGTCATCAATTTCGTATTCCGCTTCTTTTCTAAGGGCTTGAATCCTTCTTACGATATCTCTTGCTAGTCCTTCGCTTGCTAAATCCTCTGTTATTATGGTTTTTATGCCAACCAATACTTCGCTGTCCTCCTCAATTGAGTAGTTTTCCCTTCCGGTTTTCTCGATTTGTACCTCGTCAGGAAGGATTTCTATGGTTTCACCGTTAACTATGATTTCTAATGGTTCTCCGAGTGAAAGTTTCTCCACAAGGGGTTCCTCAAGGTTTGTTATTTTCTCCGCTAGTTGAGTGTATTTTCTTCCATGTTTTCTTCCTAATTTGCTTGGGATGGGTTTGGATATTAGTCTCTCTAATTTTTTCCTTTCAATCGAGACCGTCAACTGCTTTACATTAAGTTCGTCTTTCACTATCTCTGTAACTAACTGGAGGCTGTCTATTACATTTTCATCGGAAACAATAATTACATCATCTAATGGTTGTCTTAGCTTTATTCCGCTCCTGTTTCTTATTGATCTTCCTAGGCTACTTATCTGTACTGCAAGCTCCATATCGTCGACAAGTTTTTTATTTATCATATTTTCATCTGGAATTGGCCATGAATCATGGTGAATGCTTGTCGGATTTTCTTCTTCTACAGGTTTGATCATTTTTTGGTACATGGCTTCTGTTGTAAAGGGTATGAATGGCGCCAGTAATAGAATAAGATTCTTTATACATCTGTATAATGTGCTGTAAGCAGCGTGCTTGTCTTCATCCGCCTCGGTTTTCCAGAAACGTCTGCGGCTTCTTCTTATATACCACTTTGATAAGATATCAACAAATTTTGATATTTCCTGGGTTGCAGAATAGGCATCATAGCTTTCAAGTGATTGAGTTACTTCTTTAATCAACATATTTAGTCTGCTTAGAACCCATTTGTCCATTGTAGAATATTCACATAGTTTTTCGTTACTGGGGTTCCATTTATCTATATTGGCGTAAATGACAAAGAAATTGTATATGTTAAGTAACGTCATAAAGAATTGTCTCTTAACTTCATTGCCTTTATTGAAACCAAATAGGACGTTTGCTTCTGGTTTTGTTGAACAATATATCCATCGCATAACGTCTGCCCCCATATTATCAGCTGCTTCGTCGAACCAGATAGCATTGCCCCAGCTCTTATGCATCTCTTGCCCGTCTTCGGCAAGTACCATGCCATGCCCTAAGCAGAATTCGAAAGGTGTGGTTTTTTCAAGTATGGTGCTCATAGCTAACATGCTGTAGAACCAGTTCCTGAACTGGCCGGGGAAAGACTCGGTTATGAAATCTGCTGGGAACCATTCACTCCAATACTTCTTGTTTTCTCTGTATTGTAGAGTACTGAATGCTACTATCCCGGCATCCAGCCAAGGGTTACCTACTTCGGGAATCCTTGTTGCGATTCCACCGCATTTATTGCACTTTATTTTTATTTCGTCTATATGAGGGCGGTGAGGGCTATGGCCTTGAAATTCTTCCCAGCCTTCAACGGCAAGTTGTTTAAGCTCTTCTTTACTGCCTATAACATGGAACCATCCACAATTACAAGTCCATATTGGTAGTGCTAGTCCCCAGTATCTCTTTTTACTAATCATCCAATCATCCATGTTTTTTAGCCAGTCTAGCTCTCTTTTTAGACCGAATTCTGGAACCCATGTTACTTGTTTTGCTGATTCCATTATTTGATATCTTAAGTTGTTTGTCTTTTCCTCTTCTGTTAGTTTTTCTAGTGGTCTGTCGATTTTTTCTCCCATGTTAATGAACCATTCACTTACGAATCTGAAAACAAGTTCATTACCACATCTCCAACAAACTGGATATCGGTGTGTGACGTCTTGTACCCTGAGGAGCAGATTTTTATTTTTTAAATCTTCAAAAATTGGATCAGGTGTTTCATAAACGTGTGTGCCGCTTAACCATCCAAACCCTTCAACTATTATACCATATTCATCTAGTGGGGCCACCGCTGGCAAATCGTAAATTTTTCCTAGTTCTAAGTCTTCTTTTCCGGCTCCTGGAGCAATATGGACCAGTCCTGTTCCTTCGTTTTCACCCACTTCTTCCCACATGATAACTCTATGAGATTCTGGTACCCCCATTTTTTTAGGAGTCTCCATCTCATCATAGGGTCCTTTGTAGGTCCATCCTTCCATTTCCGAACCCTTCACTTCGCATAGGGTATTGTAGCTCCCTTTCTGGAAAACTTGTTCAATGGTTCCCTTTGAAAGATAAAAGATCTCATCTTTATACTCAATTTTAATGTACACTAGTTCTGGATGAGCTGCTACTGCAACGTTACTTGTCAAGGTCCATGGGGTGGTTGTCCATATTAAAAGTGAGCCTTTTCTTTCCTTAAGGGGGAATTTTACGTATACGCTAGGGTGTGTTATCTCTCGATAGCCCTCTGTGACAATTTCGTGTTGGCTTATTCCTGTACTGCATCTGGGGCACCAAGGCATTGAATCCATGCCTTTGTATATCCATCCTCGATCGAAGCAGCTTTTTAGGGCGGTCCATATCATGTAGTTGTTTTCATCACTTAAGGTATAGTAGCTTCCTCCTAATTCATGACCGCCTAGTTTCCCAACGATTTTTTCCGGAGAGTCTTTAATGACTCCGCGAGGGCTGTTATAAGATATTAGTTCTGAAGGTTTGTCAAGTGATTTCCCAAGTTTTCTAAGTTCTTCAGGATCATCCCACTCTGACCACATTCCCAAACGAATTGATTGTTCGGTTTGTATCGCTGCATAATTCAATACCCTTTGTTTGCAGCGGGTCACAAAAGCCGCTATACCATAGTCCTCAATATCTCTTTTGCTTTTGAACCCTAAGTCTTTTTCAACCTCAACTTCGACCCAAAGTCCTTGGCAGTCGAATCCATTTTGGTACCTTACTTTTCTTCCCCGCATGAACCAGTATCTGGCCCATAAATCTTTGTAGGTTCTACCCCAAGCATGGTGAACTCCCATCGGGTTGTTTGCTGTTATAGGCCCGTCTATAAAGCTCCATCTATGTCCAACCTGCCTCATGGAATTTCTTTTTTTGTTTGCCTGAACATCAGACCAGAATTTCAGCACCTCTTTTTCCAGTACAGGAATATCTATTTTAGAATCTATTTGTTGATAAATCAAGTGAAAAATCTCCACCCATTATTATAAATGGTTATAGGTGATCGCATGTTGTTCTGAGCATGATAAAGCTTTAATTTTATGCTCACCGGACACCCAAGGCACCAAAAGTAGGCTATCCCTGAAACATAAAAATGTATAGGTTTGCGCGCGCGACTTGTGTGTCTTAAGCTTTAATTACGATTATTATTGTTTAGTCATGATTGTTGATGGAAATAGATGAAGAATTGGAAAAAATTAAGAACCAAATGTTGAATAAAATTCTTAGTTCTGATTCTCCTAGTGGGGTCCTTAAAGGGGGAGAGGTAGTAAATTTAAACCTTAATAATTTTAATGATGCTTTAACCGAAGCGGATAAACCCTTATTGGTTGATTTTTGGGCGGCGTGGTGTTCACCATGTAGAATAATGGAGCCAATCTTCAAAGCACTTGCATCCTCTTATTTGGATAGTGCTTTTTTTGCTAAAGTGAACATAGATGAAAATGTTTACTTGGCTCAGAAATATGGTGTTAGTAGTATTCCCCATTTTCTTTTGTTTAAATCAGGTGTGCCTGTTGACCGCGTAATTGGGGCGGTTGGGAAATCTATTTTAGAGTCCACTCTTCGTAGACACTTATAACTCGGGTGTATTTGTGAGGATGTTTTTTAGCGCCAAAGGTAGACGTATATTGTGTGAGATCTGTAACCTTCTTTAAAACGAATACTTTTACCGAAATTCCATTTTCTCATGCTAAAATCGTGGGTTACAACCCTTGTTCCTGGCTTTAATTCTTGCTCAAGTTTTGGGCGTAGTTTTTCATTTGAGCTGGTTGTAAGATATATTGTAATAACATCTGCTATACTTAGATCAACTTCAAAAATATCGCTATGTAGAAAGGTGACTTTCTCACTTAGCCCAAGTGCTTTAGCCAAACCTGTGGATTCTTGTATGAATTTTTCGTTTATATCAATACCTATACCTCTTGCACCAAATTCTTCTGCAGCCATTATTGGTATTCTACCGTCGCCCGAACCTAGGTCAATTAGTGTTTCTCCCGGTTGTAGATTGCTTAATTCTAGCATCTTCTTCACCACTGGTTTGGGTGAGGAGACAAAGGGTGCGAGGGATTTTCTTCTATACATTATTACTAGTCAAATTCATTGGTATCATAAAAAAGATGGGAAAAAATTCATGAGCCCAATCCAATGCCAAGTTTATCCTATATGCCTCAAACCTTTCTCTTTAGCTTTTTTTAGCCAAGTAGGTACTGGTGGAATTAGTTTATCTTCAGGTTCCATCAGTACCTCGATAAAGTTTGGCTCGGGATCATTGAAAGCCTTTCTAAGGGTATCAGCAAGTTCACTGTTTTTTGTTACTCTATGAGCTTTTAAACCAAATCCTTCTGCAATCTTGAGGTAGTTTATTGGTTTGAAATTTGTTGAGAAATCTACGTATTTTTCTCCGTAGCTGAGAAGCATCTCGGCTCTGATCCATCCGTAGCTTTGATTATTTATTAGTATTAAGTTAATGTTTTCACCTATTCGGTTAATGGTTTCTAGTTCAGCAGCTGTTAGACCAAAGCTACCGTCTCCAACTAATCCCACAATGCAGTCATTGGGTCTCGCGTAATAAGCTCCTACTGATGCTGGTATCGCGAATCCTAGTGCACCCATAGCAAAGTTGTATGCTAGAGTCCTTCCAGGTCTTTTAAGTTTAAGGAATGTGCTTGTATATATGGCTGCAGTTCCAACATCCATAACCAAAGCAAAATTATTGGGCAAAGCTTTCTCCAGTTCTCTTATAAAGTTAATAGGATGTACTGGTCCTTTTTCTTCACCGGATGCTGTATTATTTTCCTCAAATTCTTTCGCTTGATTAACTAGTTTTTTGATTCTTGGTTTTTCATAAAATTTTCCTTTTTCTATTTTTGCTGATTTTAATATCGCGTTTAAAGTGGATTTTGCATCTCCTATAAGAAATACGTCAACAGGATAATTGTTTCCTGCTTCAACTGCGCTTATATTAAGGCTTATTATTTTAGCTTCAATATCAACCGGAGGTATGCTCCATTTATCTGTGCCTGCTGAGTCCGTGCTCGAACCTATGAAAAATATCAGATCCGCATTTTTCACTACTTCATTTGACCAGCTTTTTCCTCCCCTTGCACCAATAACACCCAAACTCAATGGATGGATCTCGGGGAAACTGCCTTTACCGTTTATTGTCGTCCCTACAGGAATGCAGAAAAGCTCAGCCACTTCATTGACCTCATCCCAGGCTTGACTGTAAAGAACTCCTTGGCCACATATTATTACTGGGCGTTCTGCTTGCTCCATGAGTTCAATTGTCTTGGAGATTTTATCTCCTTGAGCTACTGGTCGATGTCCAGGGTATATACTAAAATCTCTCTGAAAATAATTGAAGGATTCATTAACTTCTTCTTCTAAAAGATCGCTTGGGAGTCGCAGATGTACTGGTCCTGGTTTACCTGTCGTCGCTGTTCTGAATGCCCGCCTTATCAAGGATGGTATCTCCGATGCTTTAGAAGGAGTTAATGTCTCTTTCGTTATACCACGGAAAAGGGATGTTTGATCTATCCCAGTTAGCATGTTCCTTTTTTCAAATTCTAGCGGTATATCGCTTGTGAGTACTATTAATGGTGTTGAGGATTTGTAAGCTTCAGCAACTCCTGGCATCATGTGAGTTGAACCTACACTTGGTCCTTCACATATGCCCGGTTTAAAACTGAACCTTGCATAAACATCTGCCATAAAAACGCTGCTTCTTTCATCTCTGCAAAGCACATGTTTTATTTCTGGGTACTCAAGCCATTCTTTATATAATGGTAAAGTGGTTTCACCTGGTAAGCCAAACACATTTTCTACTTGATAGTTTTTCAGTGATTCCAGTAATAACTTTGAAGCATTCATATTATCATCCATGAGAAAAAGGTATGGTGAATAATAAAAATGCACACGCGGGTCTGGGTCGCGCGGCATCCACAGTTAATGCTCACGAAAAATTTTTAGTTTCAAATGTGTATCTTATACCATGTCCGAAAATCTTGTTAAAATAGGAGAGGTAACTCACTTTTTTTCTAACATAAACGTTGCTGTAATAGAGCTTTCTGGGGCCATTAATGTTGGAGATGAGATTCTTATCATTGGCGCTACTTCGGATTTTTCACAGCGGGTTGACTCAATGCAGATAGAACATGAACAGGTTAATGAAGCCAAGCCTGGAGATGACATTGGTTTAAAGGTTATAGAAAGAGTGAGGAAAGGAGACGAAGTTTTTAAGAAAGTTTAGCTCTTCCGATCAAAATAGTAATATTCAGTACCATACTTTTTCTAAAAGTTTCAGAGCGTTGATTCCCATTATCTTTTTTATTTCTTCGTCACTGTACCCGAGCTTTATCAGTCCCCTAGCAATGTTAATGAATTCGTTTGGGTTTTCAAGTCCCTTGACGTATCCCGGGTCTACCATATCTTTGGGCACTGGGAATTCTGGAACGCTTTTAATGGTTCTCTGGTAATTCCCCATCTGGTGACTGAACCAGTATTTGTATAGTCCTTGATGATCCCCATATAGAGTATCTGGGCCACATCCTACATGATCGATACCCATTAGGTTAATGCAGTACTCTAATGCTTCGAGATAGCTCTCTATGCTGCCTATAGGGTTTTTCTTTGTTCTAAGACCTCGACCGGCGCCTCCTACACCTAACACTCCATTATTTTCAGCCAAGGCTTTCAGAACTTCATCGCTTTTAGTATGGCCTTGAGCAATTGAGGCAGGTCCACTATGGCTATCATAGACCGGTTTATCAGAAGCTTCTATTGTTTCAATCGCTGTCCTATTATTGGTGTGGCCTATATCAATTAGCATACCGATTTTATTCATTCTTTTCACTGCGTCATAGCCAAAGTCTGTTAACCCCGTATCTTGGTAGGTTTCATGCATCCCGCCTCCCAACATGTTTGATTCACTGTAACATATGCCCATGCTCCTGACTCCAAGCCCGTATAGTATATCTATACGGTCAAGCTCATTCTCTATTGGGGTCGCTGACTCTAAACATAGAACTAGTGATATTTTGTTTTCATTAAACGCTTTTTTAATATCCTTTACTTTTAGGCAAGGTATAACCATCTCTTGGTGAGCTAGGTCGCTGAGTCTTATTCCAATGTCATGGATTACATCCATCCATTTCCATCCGTTGTAACTATGTATGTAAGCTGTTCCATTCATTAAATTATCAAAAACACAATCTAGATGACTGTGGCTCAAAGCTTCGTATGCTGTAAAGTTTCTTCCATGATGCTGTACTTCAATAACATCTGCCATGTCCTCTGGAAAATAGACTGGATGTTCATGAAGGTCAATTATTATGTTTTCGTCGAGAAACTGTTGAAATCTGTCTTCATTGTTTTTTGACAGTGGGATTAAACCAGATTCTACTCTACCTGGTCCCTTAGATAATTTGTATTCCTTGTAATCGAAACTGGCTTCAAGATACTGGAATGCTTTGTACCCATCATAATTTTTTTTTCCTCCCATATGGATCACGAGTAATATTAAAGATACACATAAAAACTAACTTCCCCTGCGTTCGCTCAATCAATTTTATCTGATTTCTTAGCATACTTTATACCAAGCTATTGTAGTAGATTCATTACAGGAGCGAAAGAAATATGCCAATTAGTAAAGTTGAAGGGAATAGAAAAGATCGTAAAGTATTCCTTTATGCTCTAAGTACCTGTGGTTGGTGTAAAAAGACTAAGCAAATGCTTAACGAAAATGATGTTCAGTACGAATATTTAGATGTTGATAAATGTACTTCAGAAGAACGTAAAGAGGCAATATCTGATATAAAGTCACGTAACGTTCCACTTGGGTTTCCAATTCTAATTATTGATGATGAGAAAGTAATTTCTGGATTTAAGGAAAGCGCTATTAAAGAGGCACTAGAGATTTGACTTCTCTTGAAGAGGTAAAAACAAGAGCAGAAATTGATGCACGAGCTCGTGGATACTATTTAAACTATAACATCAACTTTTTGAGAGACCTTCTTGAGGGGTTAAAAACAAATGAGGAGCGATATGGTTACCCCTCTTGTCCCTGTCGAATGGCTTCCGGAATTTTCGAAGTTGACAGAGACATTATTTGCCCTTGTGAATACCGAGATCAAGATGTTCAAGAATTTGGCGCCTGCTTCTGCTCTTTATACGTAAGTAAAAAGGTTTATGAAGAAAAAATTGAACTAGTTTCCATACCAGAGAGAAGACCTAGCGAGAAACAATTTCAGATTTCTGACGTCGCAGTCGAGCAGAGCGTGAATGCTTCAATACCTAAAACTCACCGTAAACTATTATATTGTAAACAGTGTGGGTATGTTACCTTCAGAGAAGAACCCCCCTTCATCTGCCCAATCTGTCGTGCGCCAAAGGAACGCTTCTCAAAGATTACGTTAGTATAACCCCCTCTTATTTAACGAAGATTCTCAAAATGAGTGTGTACAAATGAACACTTTTTTTCCGTTTTAATGTAGAGAAAAATTTGGTTTTCTTAATTTTCTTTTAAACTATTTAAATACCTTTATATACTATATGAACTGTAAAATGAAGCTTGTTCAATTTGGCTCTCTGAGAGATTTGATTATGTTTGCTGCTTCATCCCCTGTTTCGAAAGTGATTCAATATTTAGAGGTTATGAACTCTCATGTATATTTCTTGTTAGCGGGGAATATGACTGATATGTTCTTGTACCTAGTGAAGTTAAAGGATGCAGTCGACGGTAATTTTATCACTTATAACTCTTATACAGGAGAAATAGGCTCAAGCGATAGGTTGGTGACTGAGCCCAGCATTGAATCTTTTCCGATTGTTAAGATAGTTAATCAGAATCTCTTACCGAGTGAGACCTTGGAGAAGGTGAGTCAGTTATAACAATCTTTAATGTTAATCAAGGTGAAAAATAAATGTCAGAAAAGAAACGTGATTTGGATATTAGTATAGAAAATGTTGTCGCGTCAGCTACACTCGATCAGAAAATTGATCTTCTAGCTATAATGAAAGTTTTCAGAAATGTGGAATACAGGCCAAAACAATTCCCTGGCTTGGTTTTCAGGTTAAAACGACCAAAGACTGCTACATTAATTTTCGGTTCAGGTAAGATGGTTTGCACGGGTGCCAAGTCGGAGAAACAGGCTCGAAGCGCTGTTAAGAAAGTAGTTAGAGAATTAAAAAACAATGATATAGTGATTCTTGGGAAACCAAAAATAACTATCCAGAATATTGTAGCCTCTGNNGCCTCTGCAAATCTACATGGAAAAATAGATCTTGAAACAGCCGCTGATATAATGGATAATGTTATGTATGAGCCAGAGCAGTTCCCTGGTTTGATATACAGAATGGGTGAGCCTAAAGTTGTTATGCTTTTATTTGCTTCCGGCAAACTAGTGTGTACTGGTGCTAAACACGAAGACATGGTTAGGGAAGCGGTTGAGCAGCTGGATGATCTTTTAGAAGACTATGCCCTTATCTATTACGATTAAGGAATATTGAAGATACGTTGTGTCCCCAAGGTACAATATAGAAGACGAAGCAAAAAAACTTATTTTCAAGGCTGGAGAAGAAGGGATACTTCAAAGTGAAATATGGAAAGAACTTGGGGCCAGTAGCAGAGAAGGATCACGTATAGCTTTAAAGTTTGAGGAGAAAGGTATCATAGAACGAGATAAAGAATTGCATGATGGACGTTGGACATACAGGCTTACTTATAAAAAAGACCCTGTTACCATAACCTCAATTGAAGATTGCCCATGTCTTGTTTGTAAAAACATAAACAGATGCTTTGTAGGAGGAACAAATAACCCCTATAATTGCCTTTTTTTAACAGCTTGGATAGATCCACGGATAGATAAAGTTCCCCCTTTCCCTGAAGAAAAGGAAGAAGACTAACAGGGTAGGGCAAATTAATTGGATGAAAAGCTTCTTGAAATAACGAAATATGCTGTAGCGTTAATAGTTCTTGTCATGGTGTTTTTTGGGGGCACCTTTGTCTTAAGGAGCGTTATGGGTACCGAGTATCCGGTTATGGTGGTAGTGTCGCAGAGTATGATCCCAACGTTAGGGGTTGGCGATTTTATTCTTGTAGGGGAAATACCAAGTTTTGAAACTGTTAATGCTGCTCCACCGCCAAATGGAGATGTTTTGGTGTTTCAGCGGAGTTCAATTCAAGATGAATATATAGTACATCGAGCAATTGAGAAATACCTCAATGACGGTGGATGGAGTTTTCTAACAAAAGGTGATAATAATCTTTTCCCCGATGGTGCTCCGGTGCCAGAAAACAGGATTATTGGCAAAGTTGTAGGCAGAGTCCCGATTCTTGGATATTTCTCTCTATTTATTAAAACCATCAGTGGGTTTATCATGGTTATAGGGTTGATGCTCATTGCTTTTTACTTTGATAATATCCTTCCTGAAAGAGATGTTTTAGGTAAAGAAGGAAGATTTCCCTATCTTGCATTGATTCCCATGTTGATCCCAATTTTTACTGTAAGTTTATTGAATAATACTGAAAGAAATCTAACCTTAGATATTGTAGCCATTGCTAGCTGGTACATATCTTGTATTATTCTGCCTTTATCCATTTGGGATGATGATACTGGGTTAATGGTTTGGCTATATCACTTGGTTTTGATAATGATACCTACAGTATGTGATATTGTGTGGTGGACGACGCGTATTACTCCCAGCATGTGGTGGTATGGTGAGAAAAGTACTATCCCCCTAACCTGGCTTTTAATGAAAGAAACCCCCACTTTTCGCAAAGCTTTTAGAATTATAGTTGGGTTGCTGCTACCAGGGTGCACTGCATTTCTAGGGTTATTAACATTTAAAAGGAATAATAATCCCTTAGTGAAAAATATAAGTTATAGAATCAGAGGAGTCACAGAGAAAGAAAAGTTAGTTGAATTACCCGCTTAAGTTATAAATTAAATCCAATATTCTATTCTGATAAATCTTGGAAAACATCAAGGTTGTAATTTACGGGATTGGTGTAATTGGGCGTAGATTGGCAAAGCATCTAATTAGAAAAGAAGGCGTAGAAATTGTTGGAGCAATAGATATTAACCCTGAGATTGTTGGAACTGATCTCGGGGAAATTATCGAAGAAGGAGAAATGGGGGTAGTAATCAGCAACGATGCGGAGAAGGTTCTTCATGAAAAAAAACCTGATATCGTGTGCCATACAACTTCCTCGTATTTACGTCAGACTTTTCCCCAGTTGGAACAAATATTAAAAAATGGAGTTAATATCGTTTCAACCTGTGAGGAGCTGAGTTATCCCTATGCAACCAAATCCGGGAGCAATTTTGCTGATAGGCTTGATAATATTGCTAAAGAAAACTGTGCCACTCTTCTTGGTACGGGAGTGAACCCTGGTTATCTAATGGATACCCTACCAATATTCTTGACTGCGGTTTGCGAAGAAGTAGAACAAGTAAATATTATTCGCCAGATGAACGCAGCTACAAGGCGTGTCCCTTTCCAGAAAAAAATTGGAGCGGGCTTAACCTTAAATGAATTTAGAGAATCTATTGAAAATGGTACAATTACTGGGCATGTAGGTTTGGAACAGAGCATTTCAATGATATCAAAAGCTCTTGGTTGGGAACTTGATTCGATACAGGTTGACCCTGTTGAACCTGTTATCCTAGATTATGATGTGGCCAGTAATGCTATTGATGTTCCTCAATGGTCTACTGCTGGATCAAAACAGATGGCGTATGGAATAATGGATGCTAAACCTGTTATAACAACTGATTTCAGAGCTTTTATTGGTGCACAAGAAGAGTTTGACTCCGTTTACGTAAAAGGGGTTCCCCTAATTAACCAGAAAATAACTCCTTGCGTCCATGGAGACCATGCCACAATTGCAATAACTGCTAACATGATCCCTCATGTTTTGAACTCAGAACCTGGATTGAAAACTATGATAGATCTTCCAATTCCACACGCCACAATGAGTCATTTACGAAAATATGTTAAAGCCTAATTTTCTTTTCTTAATGTTATGCCCGCTTTTTTTCCTGTGTAATCACCTCTATCTATAACCACCTTTCCGTTGACTATTACGTATGGTATTCCGGTTGGGAATTGATGCGGGCTCTGGTATGAAGAGTTGTCCTGTACCTCTTTTGGGTCGAAAATTGTTATATCTGCCTTCATGTCTGCTTTCAGTAATCCACGATTTAGTATTCCAAATCTTTGAGCAGGAAATGAAGTCATCTTCCTTATCGCTGTTTCAAGTCTAAGAACTTTTTCTTTTCTGACATATGACTCAAGAATTTTAGGATAAGTTCCATAATGCCTTGGGTGGGGTTTTCCTCTGGAAAACGGACCAGATACAGTTGTAGTGCCGGAGTCTGTTCCAACCATTTGTAACGGGTGTTTCATTATTTTCTGAACATCATTTTCATCTCCGAAAAATATTATCATACCAGCAGATCCGTCCTCTTCTAAAAGCAAACTATACAAAGAGGTGAATTCATCATAGTCGCCTCTAATTTCTTTTATTTCCTCAAGATTCTTCCCTTCCAGTTCCTTGTTTTTACTTGTTTTTACACTTGAAACATACACGTTTCGCCATCCTAGTTCCCCTGCAAAGTTTTCCCACCCCGGCAATCCTTCATTAATGTCCTGAAGCATTTTTCTTCTGAGCTTGGAGTCTCTCAATCTCTCCAGTGCTTTATCTTTCCCTCCATCATGTACCCACGGAGGTAAGACTGTCATCAAACTAGTTGAGCCCGCCCTGTAAGGATACTGATCGAAGGTGACATCAACACCATCTCCTCTTGCCTTCTCAAATTTCTCAAGCGTCTCATCACTTCCCCAAAGTTTTTTACTCATTATTTTATGGTGGCTTATCTGGACTGGAATACCCGTGGCGACACCTATTTTGATAGCTTCATCAAGGCTTTTCAAAAGATCTTCCCCTTCCCCTCTAATATGGCTATCATAGACGCCTCCATAATGAGAGACCACTTTTGCTAACTCGATGATCTCATCAGTCTCAGCGAATATTCCCGGTGGGTATATTAGACCGGTGCTTAACCCAAAAGCTCCCGACTCCATTGCTTCAGCAGTATGTTCCTTCATCTTTTCAAGTTCTTTATCAGATGGAGCCCTTGCGTCAAAACCCATGCTTGCAGCCCTTATGGTACCATGACCAACCAAGTGTGCAATATTTGCTCCTAATCCTTCTTTCTCCTCTTGCCTCAAATATTCATCAAAAGTGGACCAGTCTACATCTATCTCGAAACCTGGGGGTATTTCTTCATTCAGTTCCCTCTGCATCTCAAGTCTGTTTAAATCTGTAACAGGTGCTAAGCTTGCGCCACATTGTCCTGCCACCACCGTTGTTATCCCCTGATGGATGACGTTCTCCATTTCTCTATAAGCTAGTGAAATTGAATCACTATGGCTGTGAGCATCTATAAAACCGGGTGAAGAAATTAGACCTTCTGCATCTATTACGAGTACTGCTTCAATATCACTTAATAACCCTATCTTACTAATTCTACTGCCTTTTACCCCTATATCCCCTTTGAACCAAGGGTTTCCGGCACCATCTATTATCCTTGAATTTCTAATAACAATATCGTAACTCAATATTTGTCATAGAAATAAGATACCTAACAAAATTTAATATTTAATCCTCTCATTCCATTGGGTTCTAATATCTATGCATTTCCTTGTTGCGGCCTCTACAGCATTCATCAAAGCAGTCCTAAGTTTTCCGTCTTCTATCTCATAAATACCATCAATCGTTGTTCCCCCAGGTGTTGTAACCATCTCCTCGATTTTTGAAGGTGTGAGATTACCTTCAAGAACCAATTTCGCAGTTCCAAGCACTGACTGTGCTGCTGAATATAGTGCAAGCTCCCTGGGTAAACCCACCTTTAATCCGCCATACAGAAGGGCATCAATAACTATGGCAACAAAAGCTGGACCACTACCACTAANNATCCATGTACTGTTCCTCAACCTCCATTATGTAACCCATAGTCTCCAAAAGGTTCCATACTATCGCTTTATCCGCCTCAGTCACGTTTCTATCACATGTGTAAGCTGTGAAGGATTCCCCCACATTTGCCGCAACGTTAGGCATCGTCCTAACGAATCTGGCTTCAGGAACTAGATGCGAGTAATACTCTAGCGGAATTATTGCAGCGGTTGAGATAACTAGTTTACCCTTAACTTCATTTTTTATCTCTTCGAGGACGCCTCTAATGTCACCA
>JABAHP010008701.1_pt1 | contig 15972 bp, 7 predicted proteins | sample 7062081 | NCBI WGS metagenome assembly JABAHP01 (sample SAMN14534357, study PRJNA622989) | marine sediment metagenome | biome: marine biome [ENVO:00000428]; feature: marine pelagic biome [ENVO:01000023]; material: deep marine sediment [ENVO:00002113] | place: India: Gulf of Kutch | collected...
GATGAGCCAACTGGTAGACGGCTCGAAGACCCCAAATCAGAAGGTCGAAGAACTGTTCCCGATCGAACATGAAAGCGGGCAAAACGAGATTCTGCTCCGACGCCTTTCCGGCAATGGATTGTTATTTAATACGGTGTTGCTGTCAACCGGAGAAAAAATGCCGCCGCGGTTGAAGCCAAACCTGAAACTTCCCACCCTGGCCTCCTATGCAAAGGAAATCGGCGAGCCCGCCGTTGTCTTTGATAGTGACTATGTTCGTTTTTACGCCCCGAAAAGAAAAGAAAAAGAAGCCGAAATAATCCACGGATACCTCGTGCGGGCATACGACGAGCTATACCGGATTGTCGGCGTCCACACTAAGTACAAGATTGTTGTCTACCCTCTGCCGAAGAGTAATCCGCTTTGCATCGGCGGCACCAGACAGGGCACGATTTGGCACTCTGATAAAAACCTCAACTTTCAGTCACTTCCGGAGTGGACGCAATATCGGGTGCCCCATGTCTCGGGATATATAGAGGAAATGGCTCACAATTTTGTCTCGGCCTCGTTGGCTCAGTTTGGATGGGAGATGACCGGCTGGTCTATCTCAAAGATTGTCTCGGAAAAAGTGGCGGGCAATCCTTTTCACCGAAAAACCATCGCCAGTGCCAGAAAGATACAGGCAAAAACTTTCGACCGATACAAAAAGCTGAACAACACGTTTCCCAAAGATATTCCATCAAATAAGTGCGACCGAATACATGCGCATTTACTCTATCTATGTCAGAGACAGTATGGACGCAATTTCTGGCCCGATTTCTTCAAGGAGATACGAAAGGTCCGAAGCCGGTTACTCGACGTTAGCCGTTCAGGGCCGGGCATTGAACGCCGAAACGCACGATACAGAATTACCATTGATTGTTTCGATCGATTAATGAAAGGTCAATTCAAGAAAATGCTCAAAAAGCACGGCATATCACTGACAACCGATATCAAGTCCATTAATCCGAACCGCCCGGATTGGAATGGAAAGCTTCAGTAGAGGATTCACTCGCGGCTACAGACGAAAAAGCCTCAGAAGAACATAGATAACCTTGAATATACTGAAAAAAGAGGGATGGTCGTTCTTCTTTGATTGTAAAGTCGGTAAAAGGCAGGGCCCGATTCCCCCTTTTTTGTGCCATTTCAAAGCATCAACGGTATATAGACCTGTTTTTATGACTTTTCCTGATTTTTTTGGGACGTTTTCACCCCTTTATCCGTTTATAATTGCGATGACAGCTGGAACTTATAAAAAACCGATATTGAGGCAGACAGAATTGACGATTGAAGAAGACGAACAAACAAATCTTATCCAAAGGGCCTGTAAAGATCCCGACGCCTTCGCTCAGCTTTATCTCTTGCATTATAACAGCGTTTTTAACTATTGTGTAAGGCGGTTATTTGACCGTCACCATGCCGAAGACGTCACTTCAACGGTTTTCTTCAAAGCCATGCATAGCTTAAGCTCTTTTAGCGGAAAAGCGACGTATTTTCGAAGTTGGCTCCTTCGAATCGCCACTAACGCCGTGAACGACCATCTCCGTGATACCAAAAGAAGGGCTGACGTTATGCAGAAAGTTGTAAAAAATTCTCGTGCCGAATCTGTCTACGCAATCGGCACTGAAGATTTGCTGATTGAAAAGAAGGCCAATTTGAAAAAGGCCCTGTTAAGTTTAAAACCAAAGTACCAGGATGTCATCGCCTTGCGTTTCTTTGAAAAAATGAAATTAACCGAAATTGCCGCGTGTTTGGGAAAGAATCCCTCTACGATACGCACTTGGCTCAATCGTGCTACCACAAAACTGCGAAAAAAGCTGGATGCTTTTGTTAATATGGGAGGGACGGTAATATGAATGATAACGAAAAATATATCGAAGAATTTGTAAAGGATGTCCCTTTTGATGCTCCGGATGCAGGACATCGTGATGAGCTCAAAAAGCAGCTCCTGAGTGCCTACCCCAAACATCGGCTCCAACCGGCAGTGCGAACTACCGGAGTCTGGAGAATCATTATGCATAAACCGATTATCAAACTCGCCGCTGCCGCGGCAATTATCATAGCTGTAGGGATATTCCTTGTCCCAAATGGCAGCGATAGTGTCGCATGGGGCAAATTGAAAGAGTACGTCGAGAAGTTCCAGACCGTCGTGTATCGGATGAAAGCTACCATGAAAGGCTTGCCGGCAGTGCCTGCAAAAGAGATCCTGGAAATCGATATGCTGGCAAAGTTGGCGTATGATCGGGGTTTTTACATCGATGGCCGAACACAAGTTGGCAAAAAGAAAATCTCGACCAAAACTTATGTCCTCTTCCAGGAGGGTGCGTTGGTCACGGTGATCCCGCAGGAAAAGAAATACATGAAACTCAGACTCACCAACGATCTTCTTGAGAAAATGGAGAAAGATAACGGCGATCCGAGAACTATGCTCGCAGAGATGATGAAGCATGAATACACCGAGCTTGGATTTGATACTATCGATGGCATCGAGGTTGAAGGTATTGAAGTTACAGATCCGGCAATGGGTGGCGGTATGTTTGACCGGGTGGTGGCCCGGCTTTGGGTCGATGTCAAGACGGACCTGCCTGTCCGTATGACTATGAAGGCCTCGACCAACGACGGCAAAGCCAGCCTGGATATGGTTATGGACGACTACAATTGGGACGCAGAAATAGACCCTTGCGAGCTCGAGCCCAACATACCTGACGACTATAAGCTATTGGCGGATGCAGAGTTAGGTATGGACGAAGAGGGAAAAGATATTGTCGAGACGCTGAAATTCTTTGCTGATTTTACCGGCGGCAAGTACCCGAGCACCCTGGCTGGAATGACGGTGGTGAGGGAATTCTCCGAAGCGATAATTATGAAGTTCGGAGGCCGGACACCTTTGGGCGACCCGAACGAAGCAGAAGTGGCAATGATATTAAAGCTGCAGACAATCGGCATGACGTACGCCATGATGGTAAAGGATGGTAACGACCCGGCCTACTACGGTGATAAGGTCACGGCACAGTTCTCGCACGCCGTACTTATGCGATGGAAGATAGCCGATGATACATACAGGGTCATCTTCGGCGACCTCACCGTCGAGGATGTCTCCGCAGAAAAACTGGCCGAGCTTGAGGCAATGCCGCTCAATCTCAATCCGTATCCAATCAATCCCGACCCGCCTGATGGAACTGTAGGTACTGACCTTGAGGGATTAAAGCTAAGCTGGATCCTTGCAGCTTATGCCACAAAGCACAGGGTATACTTTGGAACCTCACCAGAGAAAATGTCCTTGCTGACCGTCGTGGAAGGCTCAACCTGCGACAAGGTGCCTGTACTTGAAAGAGACACTACTTATTACTGGCGGGTTGATGCGGTTCACACTGATGGCTCCGTTGAAGCCGGGGACGTCTGGAGCTTTAACACGGGAGGGCTTGTGGGCTGGTGGAAGCTTGATGAAGGCTCAGGCAATACCGCAGCCGATGCCGGCGGCAATGCCCTCGATGGCGCTCTCATTGGCGATACAGGTTGGGTCGATGGAATACTGGCCGGCGCGCTTGTCTTCGACGGAGACGGCGACTATGTGGATTTGGGAAAAGACCCGGCCTTCGACATTACAAATCAAATCACAGTCTCGGCTTGGATAAAAGTCAATGCCTTCGACGCCGATTGGCAGACCATCGTTGCCAAGGGAGACAGCTCGTGGAGGCTGCAAAGAGACCAGAGAAATAACTCGCTTGAATTTGCCTGTAGCGGTATTCTTGTCCCGGGAACCAGGTGGGGTGCTGTCCACGGTACTGTAGACGTCAACGATGGAAGATGGCACCACGCCGTTGGTACATATGACGGCTCGCAAATCTGCCTTTATGTCGATGGCAGACTGGACGTTTCTTCGACTGCTTCGGGACCCATAAAGCTCAACGACCACCCGGTCTACATCGGTGAAAATTCCGACCGACCGGAACGCTTCTGGAATGGCCTCATCGACGATGTCCGTATCTATAGTTACGCCATGACATCAGAGGAAATAGCGGCGATAACTCAAAATGCAACCATGTTGCTGTTCAAATAACTTCACCAGCGGACAATATGTAATGAAGGTCAAAGAATTCAATTGAACCGCAGGATAATATTGTATATAGTGGTTGGACCGTTGTGACTGTTATTGATGCTGTATGTGGTAAAGTTGGAATCGGAGTAGGTGCTGATACGGGGATTGGCCTCTTAATAACTTTAGCCGGCAATATTGGAGATTGGTATGATTAATTTAAAGAAAAAGTATTTCTTATATGTCCTCCTGTTCTTGATATCGCTGTTCCCCGCCGATTTTCATGCTAAGGCGGCACAGCCGGAAGCAGAGAAAATATTCCACGCTGTCGAGATTAACGGAGTATTATGTGGATATTCCGAAATGGACATTTCGAATGTGGTTAAAGACGGCAAAGAGATGACTTTGGAGCAAAGCAGGGTGTTTATGATGCTCTCCGCGCTCGGGATGAAATTCAATACCGAAGTTAAAACACAATCCTATATCGATCCGGCAACCGGCAGGTCCTCCGATGTTAAAGTGGATATTGAGCAGGGACAGGTAAAAGTGGGTATAAAGGTCGTGGTGGAGGATGATGTTGCTCATTATACACCTGTAACGGGGGGAAAACACAAAGATATAAAGCTTACACAGGATGTGATTTTTGGCGACGACCAGCTTTTCCGGCAGCTCGTAAAGGATTTTACGCCGGGCAAAATACAAAAGAAAAAGTATAAAATCTTCATGGTTTTGGAAGGAGAAATTCAGGAATCGACATTTACAAAAGCAGGTGAAGAAAAACTCGAACTGGTGGGAAAAACTTATGACGCAATTATCCTTGACCAGTTGAATCATAAAACGGGATTAAAGATTAAATGGTGGGCTGATACGAAAACCTCCCTCATGCTCAAGGCAAATCTACCCAACGGCCGGACTTTATATTTAACTGACCGCTCCGTTGTGGATAAAATTAAAATTGCCGATATGGACGAGACAATCATTGCAAAGGTAAATGTCCCCATTGCCGATTATCAGGCCATATCATACATGAAGGTAAAGGCAACAATTGAACCTGTAGGATTGTGGGTAACACAGCAGAGCCTCAATGTCCCCGGCCAGCGCTTTACAGGCAATATCAAGGAAAATCTCGTCGAAGGTGTTTTTGAGATAGAACATAAGCGTTATGACGGTTCCAACCCACCACCTTTCCCGCCCGATTTCAGCAAGGACGAGTCTCTGAAAAAATATCTTGAGCCGGAGAAGATGATTGAATCCGCTGACCCTGTCCTTATCAAAAAGGCAGAGGAAATAACAAAAGGCTCGAAGGATTCCTGGGAGGCGGCTTGCCGCCTGAGCAAATGGGTTGCTGATAATATCAGTTATGCCATTCCCGGCGGTGGAACCGCGCGAAAGACATACGACATAAGAGCCGGAGAATGCGGCGCACACTCCATTCTTCTCGCCGCTTTTTGCCGCGGCGTCGGAATACCCGCCCGTGTGGTTTGGGGCTGCATGTATACGCCAAATTACGGCGGAAGTTTTGGTCAGCACGGATGGAGTGAGATATATATGGGCCGGGCGGGATGGATACCAGTCGATTCGACCGCATTTGAGACCGATTACGTCGATTCCGGTCACATCCGCCTTGGGGTCTATCAATATGTCACTACCGCTCTTAATCCCAAAAAGGTAGAAGTGCTCGATTATAAGGCCGGCTCGGCAAAAATGGGACAGCCGGAAGAAGCCGCACCTGACAAGTATAAACAATATGTAGGAAAGTATAAGAATCCTGAGACCAAAACCGCGGTAAAGGTATTTGTTCAGGGCGGAAATCTCGCTGTTGATATTCCGAACAAAATGATACTCGCATTTAATGAACCTGACAAAAATCGGCTATGGTATTGTAAAATTTCTAACCGGCTATACCTTAAGTTTGAAAAGGATGATTCAGGTAAAGTGGTCGAAATGCAATTGCATCAAATAATTCCATTGCCAAAAAAATCAGGACCGGAAAAGGCAAATAACGATGTCCCTGAAAAATTCAGACCCTATCTCGGAAAGTATTCATTTGCGGCACTGCAGGCTGAATTTACGGTACTTTATAAAAATGGCTCCCTGGCCATAGACGACCCCACTGTAAAGAAGATTGTCAAATTCCAACCTACGGATCAAAAAGGAAGGTGGCTTGATGAGTTTAATAAAAATACTATCTTCTTCGATTTGGATGACCAGGGAAATGTCAAATCTATGAATATAGATTCGGTTTCCAAATTTCGCCGCTGAATGCAGGTGACCTCTGTGGAACGAGGCCACGTCGGTGTCCTCCTGCGGTACGTAATATCGACAAAAATCTTATCTCTGCGGGGAAAAATTAAAAAAAAAAGTCGAGCTTCTTGGCTCGGCTTTTTTATGTGCTTGTTAGACTAAAAGTGGTTCCGGGGAACCGCCGGGCCGGATATGGCGAAAAAAGTCTATTTTCTTTATACTAAAACGGTACTCTTTATTGTTATATAGGTATCAATCGATTGTTGAAAATTCAGGAAACCAGCTTTTCGATGATGGAAGACAAGCTGCTTATATGGAAGTTCAATCGCGGCAACAGGGATGTTCTGCGGCAAATCTATGAAAAGTACAAAGATGATTTGGTCACCTTGGCAGCGGCACTGTTAGTTGATGTAAGTTCTGCTGAAGATACTGTCCACGATGTGTTTGTCTCCTTTATTAAGTCTGCTGAGAAGTTTCGACTTACAGGAAGTCTGAAAGGCTATTTGGCTGCCTGTGTTGCTAATAATGCACGAAACAAAAATAAGGCGGGAAAAAGACACGGTAGTATCGCATTGGATCAGGCGGGGCCGATTGTATCAGATTCAAACAGACCGGAATTCACTGTGATTTTTGGCGAACAATTGCACCAGGTCAGTTGGGCCCTTACACAAATTCCATATGAGCAGCGGGAAGTTTTGATCCTGCACACTTACATGGGGATGAAATTCAAGGCGATTGCAGCCCAGCAAAATGTTTCAATCAATACTGTGCAGGGGCGATACCGCTATGCACTTGACAAACTGAAGTTGCTGGTGAATGGTGAGGTGAAAAAATGAAACCGCCGGATGACTTACGTAAGTCCATCAAAAAATTGAAATTTAAAGCCAGTTCCGACTTGGATAAAAGAGTGCACGATGATATCTCCAAAGCGCTCGCCGAATCTGAAAAAAAAGACGCGGATGGCCCTCAGAAGGACATGTGGAGAATCGTTATAAATAATCCGTTTGCAAAACTCACCGCTGCGGTTGTGATAATTATAGCTGCCCTTATCGTAATAACCCGGATTGGCGGCTCGGGTGTTGCCCTCGCTGCAGTCCTCCAGAAGGTAGAGCAGGCCCACGCTTTTATGTACAAAATGAAGATGACTATATCTGGGACAATAGTGTCAGGTAAGGAACCTGAAAACCAGGATGTGCAGGGCACAATTATCATCTCCGCCGTACACGGAATGAAAATGGACTTGATAATGACGGACCTCGACACCGGAGAACAAACGACTCAGCGAGTGCATCTCCTTCCTGAGGAAAAGGCCATGTTTATAGTGATGCTCGAAAAGGAAAGATATATCCACATGCATTTTGGTGATGATAGTGATGATTTGCTTGCCAGGGTTAAGAGACAAAGTAACGATCCGCGGGATATGATCAAGAAAATATTAAACTGCCCGTACACTGAGTTGGGCCGGTCGGTAATTGACGGTGTGGTCGTTGAAGGTTTTGAGGCAACCGACCCTTCGCTTTATTCGGGCGCGATCGGAGCAAATGCTAAGATCAGATTATGGGTGGATGTTGAAACCTGGCTCCCTGTCCTTGCGGAGATGGATATACGGATGGGTGAGAATATGCGGGTCAAAGGTCTCATTTATGATTACCAGTGGAATATTCAGGTTGATGAAACTGAGTTTGAACCGGTTATACCCGAGAATTTTAAGCCCTTAGCGACTGATAGTATGAAGATGCCGGGTATGAGTGAAGAAGGTGCTGTTGAAGGATTAAAGCTCTTTGCTGAGTTAGTGGGTAAGTACCCCCAAGACCTTAATATGATGGCTCTAATGCAGCAGATCAGAGAACTCAGAGACATTCAAGGCCCGGCTGCCGAAAAAATCCGGCGAAAGCTCCAACAAGACCTCTCGGATGAAGAAAAAGTCGCAGCGATAACGGAGATAACGCAGTCGATTCAGTCAATCAGTATGTTCTACATGACGCTGGTGGAGGATAAAAAGGAGCCTGCATACTACGGTGATAAGGTCACACCGGAATTCCCACACGCCGTACTGATGCGATGGAAGGTCAATGATGATAAATATCGGGTTGTCTTGGGAGACTTAACAGTCATAGATGTTACATCCGATGAGTTGGCTGAGCTTGAAGATGCGCCTCTAAACAACAAGCCTACCGCCATCAAACCTCACCCGGTCGATGGAGCGCCCGTTGCTGTATTTGCCGGCGTAGAACTCAGGTGGATGCCCGGTGCATTTGTAAACGAGCACAAGGTGTACTTCGGGACCGCGCCTGACGGGATGACGTTGTTGGCCGAGGTGACCGACTCTTGTAGCGTCATGGCCCCGGCTTTGAAAAAGGCCAAAACGTATTATTGGTGTGTCGATGAAGTCCAGCCGGATGGCTCGGTCGCAGCGGGAGACCTCTGGAACTTCAACACGGGAGAAATGGTTGGGTGGTGGAAGCTTGATGGCAATGCTCATGACAGTTCAGGCAATGAAAACCATGGAACCGTAAATGGTGATCCGAATCACGTTATAGGCCGGATAGGTGGCGCTATGCAATTTGATGGGATTGATGATTATATCGAGACCGGTTATGCGGCCGACCTGCACGCCTGGACCGTTGCGCTATGGGTAAATGGCCCCGCGACACCTTCTTCGGCGCCCGCGGGCGGACCCGTTCACCGAGAGAAAAATCTGCAGATTAACTGGAACCACGTCTATGAAGATTTCTGCGGAGCGGCGGGCCTGTGCGTTGCTGATAAATGGTATCCTGCGAGTTTCGGAGAATTAAAGGCCGACCGGTGGTATCATCTTGCAGCCACGTATGATGGCGAGAATCTAAAAGCATACAAGGATGGCGTTCTAATCACGGATAATCCCGACCCGTCGGGAGCACCGGACAAGGAATCGGCTACCTTAAAGTTTGCGAAACATTCGATCTATGGAGACCATTTCAAAGGAACCATTGATGATGTTCGCATTTATAGTTATGACCTCACTGCAGATGAGGTGGTAGCGATCTGTAAGGTCCGGAAAGAGGAGAAATAAGCTTCATCATATGAGAGGGTATCATTTGCCCAGAATGATGCCTTTCCTTCTGAGGCCGGGTTCATTGGCCCGGCCTTTTTTATGCACTTTGATAAAAAATAACTAAAATTAAAAAATTCCGGCTTTTTGCGCTTATTTTTCTCCGCCGAATCAGACATTATAATGGACTCTGTCGGAAAGAGCCGGCTTGGAGGTTAAACATTAGTACGTGACAGAGAAGATGCAAACAGAACTGGTTGAAGATGCCCTCAATGGCGACATCGATAGCTTTGGGCGGCTTGCCGCGCGATATTACGCTTCTATGGTGGCAGTCGCCTACGCTGTCCTTGCCGACCATCAGCTTGCCGAGGATGCCGCGCAGGAAGCTTTCGCAAGGGCCCTGACAAACTTAAGTAAATTGAGAAAACCGGATAAATTTGCTCCATGGCTTGCCAGAATTTGTAGAAATGTCGCAAGGGATATGGTCGCCTCCAGAGCCAGGATGATAAATCCCGAGGATTTGTCACCGGCCCCGAATTGTAACAGCCCCGATGACGATTTAGAGGCGGTTCGCAGAGCTATTGAGCACTTGCCGGTCGGTGCAAGAGAAGTGATTGTTCTTCGCTACTACAACGGCTTGTCATACGAAGAGATTTCATCTGTTTTGGGAATCTCGAAGCAGACGATTAATGGCAGGCTGACAAGGGCAAAACGTAAAATCGCAAAGTACTTAAAACGCTCTGGTTTCCTGGAGGACCGACTATGAAACCTGGCGAATACGACAAAAAGATAGATGATTTGATCAGCCGGGCCATTGGCCGCCAAAGACCTACCTTAGACTTCGATAAATGGCAGGCCCGACACCAAAAGGAAATTCAGACATATAAAGCACAGACTAAACAACCCTCGGATTCTGTCCCATCGGCTGGGATTTGGAAAACCATTATAGAAAGCCCAATAACAAAAATCGCCGCCGCATTGGTGATAATAATGGGGGGATTGATTGGGGTAGTGCAGTGGCCGCCGAGTTCAACTAAGCCCACGACAGTAACGGAGAAAATTCCGGTGGAGCTTATTCAAATGCCGGTGCGGGAACTGCTTGATCTTCATTTTGGTAAGTTGGAGACATCGTTCGATAGCAAAATAGTGGCGGCCGCTCTCAAACAGACGCTGGATAAGCTTTCACCTCGCAGAACTCTGGCTATTTTCAAGTACTACAAGGGGCAGCCTGAAAGGGTTGTAGTTGCTTATCACCTCCATGCTCTCTCTCAGATAATCGAGGCCGGCAATCTTGTGGTTCACGCCCGAGTTGAGCAAGTTACATTTGATGTCCGTGATCTCAAGAATGCTATCCTTGAGAAGAATATCCGTCGCTGCGAGTTGTTCTCATCGCGGATCAAGGCGACAGTCGAATTGCAGGTCCTTGAGGCCTATCCATCGATTTCTTCCTTGGATGGAGAAAAGCTAGTTCTGTGGCCCGTTTTTGACACGGGGCAACTTGATGTCTTCGAAAAAGGAAAAGAGTACTTGGTAGTGCTCAAACAGTACGACGATATTGTCTGGATGTTGCCCTATAATGAGGGTGTATACCCTCTTGATCCCAACACCGGCATGGTTGGTGGCTTTAGAGGCGACCCGATACTACTCGATGTGGCTTGGGAATTTATTATGGACCTCTACGATGCTATCCACGAGTGTAGGCAACCTTCTGACAAGATCCTCGATTATTGGCTGTCGAGATTGAAAAGCGATGACCTTACTCATAGCTGGACTGCCGTGGAGTACTTCGCTACTGTTGGGAAACCGCCTGTGGGGCCGGAAGTCGTTGCCGATGCCATCGAGCGCCACTATAGCACTCTTGAACGGAACTATAGACTGTTGATGGCAAAATCAGAACGTGAAAGTACTCTTGGAGAAAAGGACTGGGAAAAACTCAGGCGAGATGTTTATCAGGGCACTGAGTTTCTTAAGGAAGCGCTTGGACTGCTTATCCGAGTGGCCGATGAGCCGACGGCGAAGCGTATTCTGGTTCTATATCAACAGGGTATGTCGGACCCAAAGAGCGTGTTCAACGGGGATTCTGCTCGTGAGTTTTCCTCTAAAATTGCCTGCTTGGTGCCCAAAGGGCCGGAGAGCGAATTGTCGACCGATAGAATGGATGATCGGACATTGATGTCAAGCAAAGAGAAGATTCGGGAAGCGGTCCGTCAATATAGGGAGGGCAAAACCTCAATGAGTTCAGTTGTAGACCTGATGATTGACCTTTTGGAAGCGGAAGATACCGAGTTCATTCCGTTTTTACGTGAAGCGGTCAGGAGCGACTGGATCGTGCCGATTCTTATATCCGAAGTGCTGCCCGACCCTTGCTTCGTTCCTGTGCTCAAAGAGGTTCTTGAAGAGGAAGTTACAGGCTTGTTGCTTCAGGCACTTTTTGCCTGCGGTGAGGAAAAAGAAGCCATCGAATTTGCCCTCAGCTATATTCCGGAGTCCTTCAATAAGGATGATAAGCAAAAGATCAATCCGGAATTCATATATGGGCTGCTCAGCGTTATTAAATTTCTGGGCACAGCTGGTGATGAATCGGTTATTCCGGTTGTGGAAAGGTTTACCCGACAAGATGTTATTCGGCCTTATCGTGAAGCCTGCGAACGGTACGGTCTCGGCGAATTTGTCGCCCAAAATCTGCAGACAAATGCGATTTTGGCATTGGCAAGGTTAAGTGGACAGTCGGCTATTCTACGAATAAAAGAGCTTTATGCGTCCAAAGATACTGACATAAGTGTCAGAATAGCTGCGGCTTTATCGCTTTACTATCTGGGTGATGATACGGGCTATGAATACTTGGAACACTTTGTAAACCACACAGAGCGCAGTGTTCCTGAGATTGAGATTCAGTGGGGACGAACGTGGGGATTGTCGGATGAAGTCTTTCAAAAACCTTTGCTCTATCTGCGGTCGCATCGGACGGATGCACTGCTGCTTGAAAGTCTCCGTCATGGCTGTTTCCGCCCTGAGGGTTCTTACACAGGTGATGATAGACGCTATTATGCTTATGCCTTTGCTAAAGAGTATAAGCGGCAAATCTTGCCCATCCTTGTTGACCGGTTGAGTAGTAGGGACAGAACAACACGCAAATACGCAAATACGCTGCTTGAAAGGCTCACGGGCCAGGATTTTGGATTCCAACCCGAGCAATTTGTTTGCTGGCAGGAGAAGGCTATTGGCCGCTGGCGCGCCTATGTCAATGATTACTTGGCTGATAATAGTGATTCGTTTGAATGAATTTACTACCCTCATTTTCATGAAGGCCTTGTAGTATTGCACTGACAGGATGGAGAGACTTTACAGTCCCCACGCTTTTGCGAAAGCGGCAAAGCTGCGGTCGTACGTCTTCTCCGCCTCCGGTGGGAAGCAGCAGCCGGGCAGTTGCTTGCTCGACAAGTGATAACTTATACAGTCACAACATACTCCCCTTCTGTCGCAGCTCGAATATGTACAACCGCAATTCTGTAGGGTTTGCTCTTTTTTACATTCCATATTTTAACGTCTCCTTCTTAAACAGAAACAATACTTTATTCGGATTTTACCTCTTAATCGGCAGCTTGTAAAGATTTATACTCAGCGGCGGCACACTCAACTTGCGGGAGATTTTTGAGTCTGTTTTTTCTTTAATCGTTACATTCGGTTCTTTGCCTGGCTCATTATAAGCCATAGGATCTGTGTGCGCTATCTGCCAGAGCCTTGCTTTGCCGGTTAGTTTGACTCCCTTCAATTCCATCGGCAGTTCAAGCTCGTTCTCCGTTGGATTGACTACGCCGATAGTCAGGGCCTTTCGGTCGCTCGTCCATGCCGCTGAAACATCGAGAGGATAAGCATCGCCTGTGATGTCCACCGGTATGCTCCCGAAGTGTTCGCGATAAAGTTTCAGGACCAGGCCCGTTGTTTCAAGGGCGGCCGCCGTCTTGCTGGCCTTGATACAGCCGATGACGTTCACCGTCTGCGCGTAATTGGCCATAAACATAATATCCGAATGACGGAAGTATTCGTGCAGTCCTCTGGCTATCCCCAGACCGTCTTTATGGAAATACCGCGTCCCTAATTCGCCGAACACGTGCGGCCCGTACCAGTAGTTCCATTCCGTCATCGCGATTTGGATGTCCTTGCCTTTCAGAGTGTCCAGTTTATCGCGCAGCTCCCGATGAAATTGCACCTTCCTTTTGATATTATCCGGGATTTGCGATGTATGTTCCAACAGGTCTTTTCTTTCCTGGCAGTAGAAGTGCTCGGCAATCATATCGATATGATTGGAGCACCTACGCAGCAATCCTTCGCTCCACGACCCGGCGTTACCCGAAGCTATCGGCACAATATCGGGATCAACCTCGCGCATCTTATCCACGACCCAGTTGTGCTTGAGAACATAATGCTCCAGCCTCATATATCCGAGTTGCCACGAACCGAACATCTCGTTACCGATACACCAATACCGAACATCAAAGGGTTTCGAATCACCGTTTTTCGCGCGAAGGGCGCCCATAAGCGTATCAGTCCCGCCATTGGAATATTCCAGTTGGGCCGCGGCCGAATACGCGTCGCCGAAGCCCGTGTTAACGGTGACAAGTGGCTCGGCGCCGACTAATCGGCAGAACCGAATGAATTCGTGGAAACCATAATCGTTGTGCTCCACTCCCGTCCAGGCTGGATTCGTCCGAGGCGGCCGTTTATCGCGTTCGCCGATACCATCCCTCCAGTCATAGCCGCTCACAAAATTTCCGCCCGGCCAGCGGTAAAGAGGCGCGTTAAGCTCTTTCAGCACTTTCAAAGTATCAGCACGCATACCCTCGATATTGTCCGCCGGCATAAGCGAGACCGTCCCGACGAAACAGGCCCCCCGCCCGATGACTTCAATTTGCAGCGTAGCACGCTCGGTGTCGCTGACCGCGCGAAAGTGCAGTGGTGACTTCATATAACGATCCCCCGTGCAGGTGATCCTTTCGCTCTGGACTCCATTATCGCCCCAGCGAAGCGAAACTCGAACCGCCGACTTGCCTGTCGCAGGCTTGATCCAGATGTACCCGACGTACTCTTTGCCTTTGCGCAAAGCCAGATTGTGCTGTGCGATTCCGCCGTCCGGCGCTATCAGCGGTGTGTGCTCGCCCACGAACGAACCTTCTTTGACCATTGTCACCGATTCCGCAGGCCCTATGATTTGCCATGGAGAGGCCTTTACTATCGCGAAAGGATTATCTTTCGAGACCCCGCTGGCGGCGCGATAGGGATCGTAATTGGCCGTAATGGGGTAGTAGAACTTGCGGTCTTCCAGCATCTCCGCCCAGATGCCCCCGTAAATACACCGCCCCAGATGCTCGATAAACTGCCCGTAGATATACTTGGAAATCGGTTCACCCGTCTTGCCTGCGTCGATTGTCACCGAAAGTTTCGTGGTTTTGGTAGATAGCAGCTCCAGTTGCACATCGTCGTACCATGCTTTCCCTGTGGAAAGCCCCCAGCCTCCGAACAGGCAGTTGATTTCCGCCGCTGCCCGCTCTCCCGTATCAAACACTACCTCCACTTTTGTCCAGTCCTTTGTCCCCGTCACCGCCCGTGTTTGCGATGGCTGAATGTTGTGCAGATTCAACAGCGCTCCCCTGCCGGACCCGGCCTCGACGTTTTCCGTTTTAATCCAGCCGGACAATTTGTATTTCGACCGCGGCTTGACCGGAACCGACGTCAACCACCCGATATCAGCCCCGCTCTCCGACGACAGCATTACCGCCCGCTTGCCCGTCCGCCCGCCCTCAACATAATCGAATTTGCCTCTTCCGCTATATGTGCGCCTCTCCCAACCCGCAGGATTATTATTGGCCGCCTCTTCGAATGAAGAATTCCGTATTATACCAGCTGGCGTCACCGGTTTTGCAGCCGAATCATCACGTGCCAGCCAAACCGCCATCTCGCCCGGCCCGCGGTGCGCCCACGCATAATAAGGTATTGCTGTGAAATCCTGCTCCTTTTTCAGTACTGTTTTGCCGTCCTTATCATAGCTCAAAGCCACGGCCTTGCTCTTGATGACCGTTACACCGTTCAACATATCTTTGTGATGTTCGGTTGTTAGTTTTGCGTTGTCTGCAACAACGAGATTCAGAACATGACCGTCATTGTCGGGCCATTCGGCACAGTATACAATCGGCCCGCGCTGCAGCGCGACCTTGCCCTTGTTGTTCGCAATCTTCTTGTGGGAAAGCACACGCCGCACCGGCATCCCAAAATTAATCTCGATAACGTCGCCTTTCTTCCATCGCCGTTCGATACAGACAAACCATCCTTCTCTGTCCGCTTCTATGCGTTTCCCGTTGACCTTAAGGCTGATTTTATTATTACTGCCGTCCATATACCGATACAGGTCGCTCGGCACAGGCTCATTCCTCGCCCAGCCGGGTATCCTGACCGCAATCGTAAATTCCGCCGAACGTTCCGGCTCGACTGCAATCTTCACCTTCCCCTCCCAGGGATACTCCGTCTGTTGTTTTATCCCCACCGTGTTCTTGTCTATCTTGATTTTAGTGGAGCTGTCCACGAAAAGGTTGACGTACGCTGTATCTCCTCGCCGGGCATATATATAACCCGGAACCGATGCTATAAA